>JAESFS010000027.1_pt1 | contig 315181 bp, 292 predicted proteins | sample 9269441 | NCBI WGS metagenome assembly JAESFS01 (sample SAMN14502548, study PRJNA617105) | algae metagenome | isolation source: Scytolyngbya sp. HA4215-MV1 and co-occurring heterotrophs from sample from... | place: USA: Laie Falls, Oahu, Hawaii | collected 2010-08-22
GGGCCGCCGTACTGGCTTGGTCAGCATGGCGACGACGCCATCAGCAGCGCGCCGCAGAGGCGCACTGGCGGCGCTTTGAAGCGCAACTGTAGTACTAGAGCATGCTGTGTTGAGGCGGAATCGCCGAAAACGCTGAATCACGCTCTCAGCAACGGCTAGACCATGCGGAGTGAACACTTTTGAGTGCAGCATGATCTAGGGCATGATACCAGCCGGGGGAACCGCCGCCGTGGTGAATCATCCCTTATAACGCGATCAGGACCTGTCGGACGTACCGGCGCGGTATCACGGAAGCGCCGCCCTCACGGCTTGATGTAGCGCACCGCCTCGATCCCCGTCCCGGCGGCGTCCAGCGCCAGGTCCGCGATCCGCCCGGCCTCGCGCCAGCCTTCTCCCCGAAGCAGCCGTTCGCCCGCACCGCCTGCGGGCACCTCCAGGCTGAGCAGCCGCCGGCCCAGCCGGTCCGCCGCCTGCTCGGCGCGGGCCAGCAGCGCCCGGCCGACGCCCTGCCGCCGCATCGCCGGGTCCACCCGCCAGGCCTCGAGCACGGCGCGGTGTGGCTGGCTCTCGGGCATCGCGAGGTCGAGCTGGATGCTGCCGGCCAGCCGGCCCTCGGCCCATGCCGCCAGCAGCAGCCGGTGCTGCGCCGCCACATCGGCGGCCACGCGCCTGGCCTGCGCCCGCGCCGCCGCCGGCGCCAGCGGGTGGCGCCAGAGCAGCGAGCCGCCCTCGGCCACGCACCCCACCATGATATCGGCCAGCCCACGCTCCGCGCTGCTTGCCGCGGCACCATCCAGCATATCCACCACCAGGCCGGTCAGCGGCTTGGCATAGCGGAATTCCAGCGATTTCGAGAGGTCATCGAGGATCCGCACCGCGCCCTGCCGGACATAGGATTGCTTCTCGTAGAAGCGATGCGCCGCCTCGAAACGCGTGTCGGTCCAGAGCACCATGCGCTGCGCGCCCATGCTCCGGGCATGCGCCTCGGCGGTATCGATCAGGCGCTGCGCCAGGCCCGAGCCGCGGGCAGCGCGGTCGAGATACATCTTGCAGATCTCGAAGGCGGCGTCCGAGCCGAGCGGCCGGGTGCCCACCATCCCCATCGGCCGGCCGTCCGCCTCGGCCAGCCAGACCATCCCGCCGGCCTCGGCGAACCAGCTGGCCAGACGTTGCAGCTCCGGCAATTCGGCATCGACGTCGAAGATCACACCGGGGAATTCGCCCCAGGCCTCGCCGATCAGCCGGATATAGGCAGCGGCGTCAGAGTCGACACCCGGCCGGATCAAGACAGCTCCGCGCAGAACTCCTGGATGCGGGTGCAGGCCTCGCGCAGGCTTTCCGTATCGGTGGCGTAGGAGACGCGGATATAGGGGCTCATGCCATAGGCGGCACCCATCACCGTGCCCACGTGCTTTTCGGCCAGCAGGGCGAGCGCGAAATCGGTGTCGGTCTCGATCTTCGTGCCGGCGCGGGTCGTCTTGCCGATGCAGCCCGCGATGTTCGGAAAGACGTAGAAGGCGCCTTCGGGCTTATGGCAGCTCATGCCCGGCGCCGCGTTCAGCATGTCCACCACCATGTCCCGGCGTTGGCGAAAGAGCTCCGCGCGCTCGGCCACCAGCTCCTGCGGGCCATCCAGCGCCGCGGCGGCGGCGGCCTGGCCCACGCTGGAGACGCCGCTCGTCGCCTGGCCCTGCATGTTGACCATGCCCTTGATCAGCGCCTTCGGCCCGCCGCAGAAGCCGATGCGCCAGCCCGTCATCGCATAGGCTTTCGACGCGCCATTGACCGTCAGCACGCGCTCCTTCAGCCGGGGCTCGACCTCGGCGATGGTGCAGAATTCGAAGCCGTCATAGATGACATGCTCATACATGTCGTCGGTCAGGATCCAGACATCGGGATGCCGCAGCATGACATCGGCAATGGCCTGCATCTGTTCACGCGTGCAGGCGGCACCCGTGGGGTTGGAAGGAAAATTCAGCAGCAGCCATTTTGTGCGCGGTGTGATGGCGGCCTCCAGATCCTCCGGCCGCAGGCGAAAACCATTGTTCTGCGGGCAATTCACCAGCACGGGCTTGCCGCCCGCCACCTTCGCCATATCGGCATAGCTGATCCAGTAGGGGGCGGGGATCACCACCTCGTCGCCCTCGTTCAGTGTCGCCATGAAGGCGTTGAAGATGATCTGCTTGCCGCCATTGGCGACCATGATCTCGTCCAGCGCGTAGTCCAGATTGTTGTCGCGCTTGAATTTCCGTTGCACCGCGGCCTTGAGCGCCGGCGTGCCGTCCTGCGCCGGATACTTGGTCTCCCCGTTCAGCGCCGCCTGGTGCGCTGCTTCGATGGCATGGGCGGGGGTGGCGAAATCGGGCTCGCCCACCGTGAGCGCGATGACCTTCACACCCTTCGCGGCCAATTCGCGCGCCTTCACGCTCATCACCGTGGAGGCGGACATCTTCACATCATTCAGGCGATCAGCCAAAGCGGGCATGGGAATTCCTCGGGTGTTCCCGTACAGGCTAATCCCGCCACCGCCACCCGCCAACCCGCTACCGGGTTGATGCCGGGTATCAGCTGGGCTGATACCCGGCCTTGGCCAGGGCTGCCCGCAACACCGCCTCATCCAGCGCGCCGGTGAAGCGCACCTTTCGCGAGGGCAGGTCGGCGGCGACCTGCGCCTGCGGGTCCTGTTTCTGGGCCAGGCGCGTGATCGCGCGCACGCAGCCATCGCAATGCATCTCGGGGAGGGTGAGGTTGATCTCGGTCATGGCGTCAGCATCGCGCCTGACCCTATGGGAAGGTCAAGCACGCACTTGACCCTCACACCATGGGAAAGCCCATCTTCACCGACATGAACACGCAACTCACCATCGAGGGCATGACCTGCGCCGCCTGCGCCACCCGTGTGGGCCGCGCCCTGCAGGCCGTGCCCGGCGTCACCCATGCCCATGTGAACCTCGCGACCGAAAGGGCCGAGATCCAGGGCGACGTCCCACTCGCCACCCTGCTGGAGGCGGTGGAGGATAGCGGCTACGGCGCCCACCCCTTCACCCCCGCCGAGGACCGCGCCGCCGCCCGCGCCATCGAACAGCGTGCGCTGGGGCGCGCCACCCTCACCGCGCTGGCGCTCGCTTTGCCGCTGCTGCTGCTGGAGATGACCGGCCACCTCGTGCCCGCCATCCATCACGCCATTGCCCACAGCATCGGCCTGCCCGCCAGCCACCTCATCCAGGGGCTGCTGGCGAGTGCGATCCTCTTCGGCCCCGGGTTCCGCTTCTTCCGCCTGGGCCTGCCGGCCTTGTGGCAGCTCTCTCCCGACATGAACGCGCTGGTCGCCATCGGCGCCGGCGCGGCCTGGATCTATTCCGTGGCCATCCTGGCCACCACGCCGGAGGAGGCGGTGTATTTCGAATCCGCCGGCGTCATCGTCGCCCTGGTGCTGGCCGGCCGCTGGCTGGAGGGTCGCGCGCGCGGCCGCACCTCGGACGCCATCCAGGCGCTGGCCCGCCTGGCGCCGCGCGTGGCCCGCCGCGCCGATGGCAGCGAGGTACCACTCGATGCCCTGGCGCTGGGCGACGTGCTGCTCATCCGCCCCGGCGAGGCGATCCCGACCGACGGCACGGTGCTGACCGGCGAGAGTTTTCTCGACCAGTCCATGTTCACCGGCGAGCCGATGCCGGTTGCGAAAAAGCCCGGCGATACCGTGCTGGGCGGCAGCGTGAACCAGGCCGGCGCGCTCACCATGCGGGTCGACAAGCTGGGTGGCGACACGCTGCTGGCCGGCGTGATCCGCATGGTGGAGGAGGCGCAGAATGCCGAGATGCCGATCCAGGCGCTGGTCGACCGTATCACGCTCTGGTTCGTTCCCGCGGTGATGGCGGTGGCGGCGCTGACCTTCGCGCTGTGGCTGGCCTTCGGTCCCTCGCTCGCGGTGGCGCTGACCCATGCGGTGGCGGTGCTGATCATCGCCTGCCCCTGCGCCATGGGCCTGGCCACCCCCACCTCCATCATGGTGGGCATGGGGCGGGCGGCGTCGCTCGGCGTGCTGTTTCGCCATGGCGACGCGCTGCAGCGCCTGGCCACGGTGCAAGGTGTCGCCTTCGACAAGACCGGCACGCTGACCGAGGGCCATCCCGCCCTGGTCGGAACCCTGGTGGAGCCCGGCATCGACGAGGCCCGCCTGCTGCGCCTGGCCGCGGCGGTGGAAACGCAAAGCGAGCACCCCATCGCGCGCGCCATCCTGGCCGCCCATCCCAACCCGCCCCCGGCGCTGGGCTTCAGCGCGACGTCGGGCGAGGGCGCCTCGGCCGAGGTCGAGGGGGTGCGGGTGATGCTGGGCTCGGCCGCCTATCTGCGGGCGGCGGGCGTGGTGCCCGATGGGCTGGAGGCGCAGGCCGAGGCCGCCGCCGCGCGGGCACAGACCCCGGTCTTCGTCGCCATCGATGGCCAGGCCGCGGGCCTGCTGCTGGTGGCGGACCGGCTGCGCCCGGCCAGCGCCGAGGCCATCGCCATGCTGCGGGGTTTGGGCCTGCGGCTGATGATCCTGAGCGGCGACCATCCCGCCACCGTGGCCGCGATGGCGCGTGAACTTGGCATCGACGAGGCGAAGGGCGGCCTGCTGCCGGCCGACAAGGTTGCCGCCCTGGCGGCCGCGCCGGGCTTCGCCTTCACCGGCGATGGCATCAATGACGCGCCCGCGCTGGCCGCGGCCGCGGTGGGCATTGCGATCGGCACGGGGACGGATATCGCCATAGACAGCGCCGATGTCGTGCTGATGAGCGATGACCTGCGTGTCGTGGCGCAGGCCATCACGATTTCCCGCGCGACGCTATTGAATATCCGGCAAAATCTCGGTTGGGCCTTTGCATATAATTCAGCTTTGATCCCTGTCGCCGCGGGCGCATTGCAACTCCTTGGCGGCCCCGGACTTTCACCCATGTTAGCCGCCGGAGCGATGGGATTCTCGAGTCTCTTCGTCCTGGGCAATGCATTACGTTTACGTGGGGTGAAGGCATGAATATCGGACAGGCATCGCGCGCCACGGGGATCTCGGCCAAAATGATCCGCTGGTATGAGCAGCAGGGGTTGATCCCCGCCGCAACGCGCTCCGACAGCAATTATCGCAACTACAGCGAGACCGATCTGCATCGGCTGCGGTTCATTCGCCGGGCACGTGATCTGGGCTTCTCGATCAAGCAGATTTCGGAGCTTCTGACGCTGTGGAACGACCGTGGCCGGGCCAGCGCGGATGTGAAGGTATTGGCGCTGCGCCATGTCGAAGCGATGCAGCAACGCATCCGGGAATTGGAGGAGATGGTCGGCACGCTCACCCACCTCGCCGAGAACTGCCACGGCGATGGGCGGCCGGAATGTCCGATCCTGGAAGAGCTCGGCGCGGCCTGAGCAAAACCGGGTGGGATCGCGACATCCCACCCGTTCAGGCGGCGGCGGCAAGCCGACGGCCAGGGCGCCGCATCGATCCCGGACGGCGCGATATCCCGGGGCTGATCAGCCCGCCCGCAGCGCCCGCCGGTCGTCACGGCGCTTCATCAGCGCGATGACCGGCAAGGCCAGCAGCACCATCCAGGCCTTGCCGATGACCTGCCCGGCCAGAAAATCCAGGCTGCCGAAGGCCAGCCAGAGAAACACCACGCTATCCACCACCAGCCCGGCCACGCCGCTCAGCGCCACGGCCCGCACCAGCCCGCGCCGTGCCAGCGGCGTATAGACGGCCATATCCGCCAGCTCGCTCAGCAGGAAAGCCGTGGCCGAAGCCAGCACCAGCGCCGGCGGCGCCAGGAAGGCTGACAGCGCGGCACCGGCCAGGATCGCCCCCATCGCCCAGCCCGCGCCCAGCCGGCGCTGCACGAGGTCGCGCAGCACGAGCGCGAGGCCCACCATCAGCACGCCGGACGGCGCCGAAACCCCGGGCGCCACCGGCACCAGGCAGGGCCCATTGGGCACGCAAGAGGTGCCGACATTGCCGATCAGCCAATTGGCGGCGGGGATGCAGAGCGCGAAGGCGGCCAGCGCCCAAAAACCCTCGCGGCGGGTGAGATCAGTGTTCATGGCCCGCGGCATAGGCCTGCCAGCCCCGGGCGCGCAAGTCACAGGCCGGGCATTGGCCGCAGCCCGCTCCCCAGGGATGCGGCGTGCGATCGCCGAGGTAGCAGGAATGGCTCTCGGCACGGATCAGCTCGACCAGCGCTGCCCCGCCCAGGTTCTCCGCCAGCCGCCAGGTCGCCGCCTTGTCCAGCCACATCAGCGGCGTGTGCAGCACGAGGCGCGTGTTCATGCCGAGATTGAGGGTGGCCTGCAGCGATTTCAGCGTGTCGTCGCGGCAATCGGGGTAGCCGGAATAATCCGTCTCGCACATGCCGCCGATGAGGTGGCGGATGCCACGCCGCGCCGCCAGTGCGGCGGCAAAGGTGAGGAAGATGAGGTTGCGGCCGGGGACGAAGGTGTTGGGCAGCCCATCCTCGCGCAGCGCGATCACCCGTTCTTCGGTCAGCGCCGAGCCGCCGATTTCGGCGAGGGTGGGGATATGCAGGGTGTGGTCCGGGCCGAGGCGCGGGGATGCCATGCCGGCGCGCAGGGCGGCGCGGCAGTCAAGCTCGACGAGATGGCGTTGGCCATAATCGAAGCCCAGCGTCTCGACATGCTCGAAGCGCTCCAGCGCCCAGGCCAGGCAGGTTGCGCTGTCCTGGCCGCCGGAGAAGAGGACGAGGGCGCCTCCCGCCGTGGTATCGCGCCCGGCGCTCATGCCGGCAGCCTCGCCACCGCCCAGCGCGCCGCCTCGGCCAGCACCGGGTCGGCGCTTTCGGCATGGCGCTGCGCCGCCGGCCGCAGCCGGGCCTGGCCGGAATTGCCGATGCCGATCATCACATTGCGCAGGAAGCGCGCCACACCGATGCGCTTGATCGGCGAGCCGGCGAAGCGGGCGCGGAACGTCGTGTCATCCAGCATGGCCAACTCCTCCAGCGGCGGGTTCTTGGCGCCTTCCCGCGCATGCAGCAGCGCCTCATGCGCGACCTGGGAAAACTTGTTCCATGGGCAGACGGCCAGGCAGTCATCGCAGCCATAGATCCGGTTGCCCATGGCCGCGCGAAATTCTTCCGGGATCGGCCCGGCATGCTCGATGGTCAGGTAGGAAATGCAGCGCCTGGCATCCAGCCGATAAGGTGTGGGGAAGGCGTCGGTCGGGCAGGCATCCAGGCAGGCGCGGCATTGGCCGCAATGATCACCCTCCGGCGCGTCCGGCGGCAGCGGCAGGGTGGAAAAAATCTCGCCCAGGAAGAGCCAGCTGCCATGGCTGCGCGACACCAGATTGGTGTGCTTGCCCTGCCAGCCCAGCCCGGCCTGCTGCGCCAGCGGCTTTTCGGCCACCGGCGCGGTGTCGACAAAGACCTTCAGCTGATGCGGCCGGTATTCCCGGGCCATCCATTGGCCGAGCGCCTTCAGCTTCTTCTTCACCACATCATGATAGTCGCGGCCCTGGGCATAGACGCTGATGGCGCCCTGCGCGGGCCGCGCCAGGGCCTCGCGCGGGTCCTCCGCCGGGCCGTAATTCAGGCCGAGCGAGATCACGCTCACCACCTCCGGCCAGAGCGCGCGGGGCTGGGCGCGCTGGTCGGCGCGGCGTTCCATCCAAGCCATCTCGCCATGTTCGCCCGCCGCGAGATGAGCGTTGAGCCGCGCGCGCACCGCCTCGGGCAGCACCGCCTCGCAAAAGCCCACGGCATCGAAACCCTGGGCGCGCGCGGCCGCTGTGATGGCGGCTTTGGGCGTCATGCCGGCAGGATGGCCGTGGCCTCGATCTCCACGCGCGCCTCGCGCTCCACCAGCGCGCCCACCTGCACCAGCGCCATGGCGGGGAAATGCCGGCCCATCACGGCGCGATAGGCCGGGCCGAGCTCGCCCAGCGAGGCACGGTATTCCGCCATATCCGTCACATACCAGGTCAGCCGGCCGATATGCTCGGGTCCACCGCCGGCCTGGCGCACCACGGCCATGATGTTCTCCAGCGCCTGGCGGCACTGCGCCACGAAGCTTTCTGAAAAGCGCTGTTCGGCATCCCAGCCGACCATGCCACCGACGAGCAGCACGCGGCCCTCGCCCAGCATGCCGTTGGAATAGCCGCGGGGCTTGGGCCAGCCCTCGGGTTCGATGGGGGTCAACATGGCTGGATTCTACCTGTTTTCGTGCCGCAGGACGAAGCGTTGCAGCTTGCCCGTCTCGGTGCGCGGCAATTGATCGGGGAAATGGATGAGGCGGGGGTATTTGTACGGCGCGATGGCGGCCTTCACGAAATCCTGCAGCGCCTTGGTCATCTCGGCACCCGGGTTGTGGCCCTCATGCAGCACGACATGGGCGGTGACGAGCATGCCGCGCTCTGGGTCCGGCGTGCCGATAACGGCGCATTCGCGTACAGCGGGATGGGCCAGCAATGCAGCCTCCACCTCCGGCCCCGCGATGTTGTAGCCGGCGGAGACGATCATGTCGTCCGAGCGCGCCTGGTACCAGAAATAGCCGTCGGCATCCTGGATGTAGGTGTCGCCGGTGATGTTCCAGCCGTTCTGGACATAGATGGCCTGCCGGCTGTCATCGAGGTAGCGGCAGCCGGTGGGGCCGCGCACGGCAAGCCGGCCCGGGGTGCCACGCGGGGCTTCATGGCCCTCATCGTCGATCACCCGCGCCTCATAGCCCGGTACAGGGATGCCGGTGGCGCCGGGGCGGATCTTTCCCTGCGGCGCGCCGATAAAGATGTGCAGCATCTCGGTGGCGCCGATGCCGTCCATGAGCTCGAGGCCGGTGGCGTCCTGCCAGGCCTGGAAGATCGGCAGCGGCAGGACCTCGCCGGCCGAGACACATTTGCGCAGGCTGGAAATGTCGAAGCCAGCCGACTTGGCTGCCATCACCCGATAGGCGGTCGGCGCCGTGAAGCAGATGGTTGCACGGTACTTTTCGACCGCCGGCAGCAGGTCATCCGGCGAGGCGCGTTCCAGCAGCGTGGCCGTGGCGCCGACGCGGAAGGGGAAAAGCACGAGGCCGCCCAGGCCGAAGGTGAAAGCCAGTGGCGGCGAACCAATGAAGATATCGTCCGGCCCCGGCTGCAGCACGCGGGCGGAATAGGCATCGCAGATCGCCAGCATGTCGCGGTGGAAATGCATGGTGGCCTTGGGGCTGCCCGTGGTGCCCGAGGTGAAGCCGAGCAGGCAGACATCGTCGGCCGCGGTGTCGCAGGCGGTGAATTCTTCTGGCTGCTCGGCGCAGCGAGCTTCCAACTCCCCATTGCCCCAGAACGCCGCCTGGGCCGGTGCCGGTGCGGCGCGAAGAAATTCATCGGCGAGGCGCGCGTCGCAGAGCGCGTGGCTGATCGCCGCCTTGTCCAGCATCTGCGACAATTCCTTCGCGCGCAGCAGCGGCATGGAGGCCACCACCACGCCGCCCGCCTTCAGCACGGCGAAATAGGCGGCGACCATCCAGGGCGAATTTGGCCCGCGCAGCAGCACGCGATTGCCCGGCACGAGGCCCATGCGGCGCGTCAGCACATTGGCGATGCGGTTCACCCGTGCCGCCAGCTGTGCATAGGTCAGCGTCTCCGACGGCGCGACGATCGCGGGGTGGCCAGCGCGGGTGGCGAGGTTGCGGTCCAGCAGCTCCACCGCGCAGTTCAGCCGCGCGGGGTAGCCGAGGGCTTCAAGGCCCGGGAATTCCGGCCATTGGTCGCGCGGCGGCAGGCGGTCGGCAGCGAAGGTGTCTTTGTTCATCGGGCGGCCTCCGCTTTGGCGATCACGATGCGTTGGATCTCGGACGCGCCCTCATAGACGCGCAGCGCGCGGACCTCGCGGGTCAGCGTTTCGGGCGGTGAATCGCGAACGACACCGAGGCCGCCATGCAGTTGGGCGCAGCGATCCGCGACACGCCCCGCGGCCTCAGTGGCGAAGAGCTTTGCCATCGAGGCCTCACGCGACACCCGCGCCGCGCCGGTGTCTTTCAGCCAGGCGGCGCGGTAGACCAGCAGGGCGGCGGCATCGACATCGACGGCGCAATCGGCGATGGCGGCCTGCGTCATCTGCAGATCCATCAGCGGCGCGCCGAAGAGTTCTCGGCCTTTCGCGCGGGCCAGGGAGAGCGCGAGGCCGCGTCGGGCAAAGCCGAGTGCCGCGGCCCCGACTGTCGCGCGGAACACGTCGAGGGTTGCCATGGCAACCTTGAAACCATCGCCGGGTGGACCGATGCGGTGACTATCCGGCACCCGCACATCGTCGAAGGCGATGCGGGCGAGCGGGTGAGGTGCGGCGACCTCGATCCGCTCCACCACCCGCACCCATTCGGCGGGCAGCCAGAAGCAGGTGAGGCCCTTCGCCCCCGGCGCCTCGCCGCTGCGGGCAAAGACGACATAGCCGCCGGCGATGCCGCCATTGCTGATCCAGGTCTTCTCGCCGCTCAGCCGCCAATGCGCGTTGCCGTCGCGCCTCGCGGTGGTGGCCATGGCGGCGACGTCGGAGCCGGCCTCGGGCTCGCTGAGCGCGAAGGCCGCCAGCGCGCGCCCGGCCTGAACCTCGATCATAAAGGCGCCTGCGGGTTCGCAGCCGAACAAGGTCATCGGCCCACAGCCCAGGCCCTGCATGGCGAAGGCAAAATCGGCGAGGCCGGAATGCCGCGCGAGGATGTCGCGCGCGATGCACAGCATGCGCACATCGAGCGGTGCGGCGGCGGCGCGCAGCAGCCCCGCCTCGCCCATCGCGGCGGCGAGGGCCCGGGTGCTGCCATCGGCGTCGTGCTCGTTCGTGAGCCGTGCCGCGTGGGCGTTGGCCCAGGCCTCGACCTCCGCTGCCCAGGCGCGATGGCGGTCCTCGAAAAACGGCAGGTTCCAGGTGTCAGTCATGCTGGAAGACCGGGCGCTGCTTGGCCACGAAGGCGTCATAGGCGCGGCGGAAATCATTGGTGGTCATGCACAGCGCCTGGGCCACCGCCTCGGCCTCGATCGCCTGGTCGACCGACATCGCCCATTCCATGGCCAGCATGCGCTTGGTCATGCCATTGGCGAAGCCGGGGCCGGCGGCGATGTCCTCGGCCAGTCTTGTGGCCTCGGCGGCCAGCGCGTCGCTCTCCACCAGGCGGTTGAAGAAACCCCAGTGCTCGCCCTCGGCGCCGCTCATCGAGCGGCCGAGATAGAGCAGCTCCGAAGCCCGCCCCTGGCCGATGATGCGCGGCAGGATGGCGCAAGCGCCCATGTCGCAGCCCGCCAGCCCCACCCGGTTGAACAGGAAGGCCACGCGGGCGGCGGGCGTGCCGACGCGCAGGTCCGACGCCATGGCGATGATCGCACCCGCGCCGGCGCAGACGCCGTCCACCGCCGCCACGATGGGCTGCGGGCAGGCGCGCATGGCCTTCACCAATTCGCCCGTCATGGCGGTGAACTGCATCAGGCCCTTCGTGTCGCGCTCGAGCAGCGGGCCGATGATCTCGTGCACATCCCCGCCCGAGCAGAAATTGCCGCCGGCGCCGGTGATGACAAAGACCCGGACATCCGGATCATTTGTCGCATTGCGGAACAGCGCGCCGAGTTCGGCATAGCTCTCGAAGGTCAACGGGTTCTTGCGCTCGGGGCGGTTGAGGGTGATACGCGCGACCGCCCCCTCCACCGCGAACGCGAAATGCCGTGCCTGGTATGTCGCAAGGCTCATGCCTCTTCCCCTTCGAGCGTCTCGGTCAGCGCGGTCTTGGTGCGCCCCAGAAGGCGATGCAGCGCTTCGCGCTCATGCGGCGCCAGGGCGGAGAACAGTTCGCTCACCCAAGCGGAGTGGGCGGCGGATTGGGCGGCGAAGGCGGCGGCCCCCGCCTCGGTCAGGGTCAGGCGCACCACCCGGCGGTCATTCGCCTCGATCCGGCGGGCGACCAGGCCCTCCGCCTCCAGCCGCGCCGCGAGGCCGGTGACGTTGCCGTTGCTCACCATCATCCGGCCGGAGATCTTTCCCAGTGTCAGCCCTTCCGGCGGCGCGCGGTCGAGTGCCGCGAGGAGGTCGAAGCGAGGCAGGGTGGTGTTGAAATTCTCACGCAGCCGGCGGCGGAGCTCGGCCTCGATCATGTTGGTGCAGGTCAGCAGCCGCAGCCAAAGGCGCAGGTCGGACTTCAAATCTCGCCTCCGGCGATGGGCAGCGCCACGCCATTGACCGCAGCGGCCCCGGCGCTGCAGAGGAACAGCACAGCGGCCGCCACCTCCTCGGGCTGCACCATGCGGCCCTGCGGGTTGCCGCGCACCAGCTCGGCCCGCGCCTCCTCCTCACTGCGGCCGGTGCGGGCCATGATGCGCAGCACGCTCTCCTGCACGATCGCGGTCTCGGTGAAGCCGGGGCAGATCGCGTTCACCGTGATGCCCCGCGTCGCCACCTCCTGCGCCAGCGCGCGGACGAAGCCGAGCAGCGCGTGCTTCGAGGCGGTATAGGCGGTGGTATAGGCAAAGCCCTTCAGCGCCGCCGTGGAGGCGATGTGCACGATGCGCCCACGCCCCGCCGCCGCCATGCCCGGCAGCACGGCATGGGTCAGTGCCACGGCGGCCAGCAGATTCACCTCGATGGCGCGCTGGAACATGGCGATGTCGGTCTTGAGGAACGGCGCGCTCTCGGCCAGGCCAGCCGCGTTCACCAGCACGGAAAACCCATGCAGGGCAGGCGGCGTGCGGGCATCGGCCACGATCAAGGCCTCGGCCGCGCCCGATTCCACCGCCGTAACCAGCGGCGCCTCGCGCCTGCCCAGCACCGTGACGGCGTATCCGGCATCGGTCAGCGCCTGCGCGCAGGCAAGCCCGATCCCCGTGCCGCCGCCGCTCACCAATGCCCGTGCCCTTGACATGCTTGAAGCTTAAAACATTTTCTGTCACAACAGCAAGCATCGAGAGCGAAAGACCCCCATATGCGCATCGCCATCATCGGCGGCGGCCCCGCCGGTCTCTACTTCGCAATCCTGATGAAGCGCGACATGCCCGAAGCGCGTGTCACGGTGGTGGAGCGCAACCAGCCCGATGACACGTTTGGCTTCGGCGTGGTGTTTTCGGATGCGACGCTGGACGCATTCCGCGACGCCGATGAGTCGAGCTATCGCGCCATCACCAAGAGCTTTGCGTATTGGGATGACATCGCGATCCACGCCAAGGGCGAGGTGCATCGCATCGGCGGCAACGGATTTTGTGGCTGCTCGCGCCGCACGCTGCTGTTGTTGTTGCAGCAGCGCGCCCGCGAACTCGGCGTCGAGCTGGAGTTCCGGCGCGAGGCCAGCCCGGCGGATTACCCCGATGCCGATCTGATCGTGGCCTCGGACGGCATCAACTCCGCCATTCGCGGCGCGCATCCCGAGCATTACCAGCCCGAGGTGGATTTGCGCCCCAACCGCTTCACCTGGATGGGCAGCACGCGCCCCTTCGACGCCTTCACCTTTTTCTTCAAGGAGACGGAGTGGGGCATCTTCATCGCGCATTGCTACCAGTACGAGCCCGGCGCCAGCACCTGGGTGCTGGAAACCGACCCGGAAACCTTCTCTCGCGCCGGCCTCGATGGCATGGACGAGGCGCAGTCCGCCCGCTTCCTGGAGGGCGTCTTCGCCGAGGAATTGCAGGGCCATTCGCTCATCACCAACCGCTCGATGTGGCGGCAATTCCCGATGATCCGCTGCGCCCGCTGGGTGCGCGGCAACACCGTGCTGATCGGCGATGCCAAGGCGACGGCGCATTTTTCCATTGGTTCCGGCACCAAGCTCGCGATGGAAGATTCGATCGCGCTGCATCAGGCGTTTCTGGCGGGTGGCGACGTTTCGACCTGCCTGGAACGCTACGAAACAACCCGGCGCGAGGCGGTGGAGAAAACCCAGCACGCCGCGGATGTCAGCCTGGTCTGGTTCGAGCACGTCAAGCGCTTCTGGCACTTCGACGCGACGCAATTCGCCTTCGGTGTGATGACGCGCAGCAAGGCCATCACCTGGGACAATCTGCTGCTCCGCGCGCCGGAATTCGTGGCCGAGGCCGGCGCCACCTTTGCCCGCCAGAATGGTGGCAACGCCCGGGACGTGCCGCTGTTTCAGCCGCTGCAATTGCGCGGTCTGCGCCTGCCCAACCGCGTTGTTGTCTCGCCGATGTGCATGTACTCCGCAGTCGACGGCGTGCCGCAGGATTTCCACCTTGTGCATTACGGCGCGCGTGCCATGGGCGGCGCCGGGCTGATTTTCACGGAAATGACCTGCCCCTCGGCCGGCGCGCGCATCACCCCGGGCTGTGCGGGGATGTGGAACGACCAGCAGCAGGCGGCCTGGGCGCGCATCGTCGATTTCGCGCATCAGCACGGCGCGCGAATGGCGCTGCAGCTCGGCCATGCCGGCCGCAAGGGTGCGACGAAACTGATGTGGGAGGGCATGGACCAGCCGCTCGAGGACGGCGCCTGGCCCATCCTCTCCGCCAGCCCCATCCCCTATTATCCGCACAGCCAGACGCCGCGCGAAATGAGCCGCGCCGACATGGATGATGTGCGCGAGGATTTTGTCGCGGCGACCACGCGCGGTATCGCGGCAGGCTTCGACATGCTGGAGCTGCACTGCGCCCATGGCTATCTGCTGGCCAGCTTCCTGTCGCCGCTGACCAACCATCGCACCGACGAATACGGCGGCGCGGTGGAAAATCGGCTGCGCTTCCCATTGGAGATCTTCGCCGCCATGCGCTCGGTGTGGCCGGCCGAAAGGCCGATGTCGGTGCGCATCTCCGCCACCGACTGGGCCGATGGCGGCATCACCGATGCGCAGAGCCTGGCCATCGCCCGGGCCTTCGCCGCCGCGGGCTGCGACCTCATCGATGTCTCCACCGGACAGACGGTGGCCGACGCGGCACCGCAATATGGCCGGATGTTCCAGCTGCCCTGGGCCGACATGATCCGCAACGAGGCGGGGGTGGCCACGATGTGCGTGGGCAGCATCACGAGCGCGGACCAGGCGAACACCATCCTGGCCGCTGGTCGGGCGGATTTGGTGGCGCTGGCCCGGCCGCATCTCACCGACCCGTCCTTTGCCCTGCACGCCGCCGCGCAATACGGCGCGAAGGGCGTGGCCACACCGCCGCAATACGGGCCTGGCCGCGACGCGCTGTTCCGCAACAGCCGGCGCGAGCGGGAGGATATGCTGGAGCTGCGCCGCAAGGCCCGGCCGGCGAGCCACGCGCCGGCCTGAACCCGGGCATCTGCGGGCCGCGCGCGCCGTTCGCTCTTGCCGGGCGGCGCGGCCACTGCCACACGGAAAGACACCACCCCAGCGACGGAACCCGCGCCCATGGATATCGCAACCCCCACGACCACCAGCCGCACCGAAGCCCTGGCCATGCGCTACGGCGCGCCCATCCCCGCCGCCGGGCCCTGGAACGAGCATATCGCGCTGCTGCTCAGCCACCGCTCGATCCGCGGCTACAAATCCGACGCCCTGCCCGACGGCACGCTGGAAACCCTGGTCGCCGCCGCGCAATCCGCCGCCACCAGCTCCAACCTGCAGACCTGGTCGGTCATCGCGGTCACCGATGCGGCGAAGAAGGCCGAGCTCGCGCGGCTGTCGAACAACCAGAAGCACATCATGCAATGCCCGCTCTTCCTGGTGTTCATGGCCGATGTCTCGCGCAACCAGCGCATGGCCGATGCCGCCGGCGTCGAGCTGGAAACCATGCCCTATCTCGAGACCTTCGTGGTGGCCGCGATCGATGCGGCGCTGGCGGCGCAGAACGCCGTGATCGCCGCCGAATCACTCGGCCTCTCCACCGTCTATATCGGCGCGCTGCGCAACAACCCGGCCGAGGTCGGCGCGCTGCTCAATATGCCGCAGGGCGGCATGGGCGTCTTCGGCCTCTGCGTCGGCTATGCCGCCGATGGGGTGGCGAACGCGGTCAAGCCGCGCCTGCCGCAGGAGGCCATCCTGTTCCATGACAGCTACGGCAACGTCGAGGAGCCGGCGCTGGTTAAGGCCTATGACGAGGAAATGGCCGGCTTCTCCCGCCGCAGCGGCATGGGTGATGAGAACTGGTCGGGCCGGGTGCTGCTGCGCATGGGCAAGATCGCGGCGCTGAGCGGGCGCGACAAGATGGTGGCCGTGCTGCGCGGGATGGGGTTCCCGTTGAAGTAGGGTGGCGCCTGGGGGCTGTTGGGAAAGGCACAACCTTCCCCGCACGTTCATCGCCTCCGGCGCTGAACCCATAAAGGGCCGAAAGGCCCTTTGATCCCGATATCATGGCGCTGTGAGGTGAGATGTCTGACGCGCATCGGTACGTCAGACCCCTCCCAAGGGCCACAAGCCCCGCCCTACGCCAACCCGCGCCGCAGCGCCACGCCGGCCGTCGCGATCAGGTCCATCGCCGGACGGATGATCTTCGCCATGGTCAGGCAGCCATGGATCAGGTCCGCCACGTGGAGGTGGTTCACCGCCACCCCCTCGCGTTCCAGCCGGGCGGCGTAATCGCGTCCTTCGTCGCAGAGCGGGTCATGCCCCACTGTCAGCACGAAGGCCGGCGCCACACCCGCGAGTGACGCCGCGCGCAGTGGCGAGGCGCGCCAGTCATGCCAGCTCGCCCGCTCGGGGGCGTAGTGGTCGCGGAACCAGGCCATGGCCCCGCCGGTCAGCGGCAGGCCGCTGGCGAAGCGGGCGTAGCCGTCATGCACCTGTTCCATGTCGGTGACGGGGTAGAGCAGGAGTTGGAAGCGCAGCACGGGCAGGGCGCCGTCGCGCGCCATCAGGGCTGCAACCGCGGCCAGGTTGCCGCCGGCGCTGTCGCCGCCGACCGCCAGGCGCGCCGGGTCGATGCCGAGCGTGCCGGCATTCGCCGCGGCGTAGCGCACCGCGGCCGCCATATCATCCACCGCGGCAGGGAAGCGGTGCTCTGGTGCCAGGCGGTAATCCACCGCCAGCACGGCGCAGCCGCCGGCATTGGCCAGCGAACGGGCCAGGTGGTCATGCGTATCGAGATCACCAAAAACCCAGCCGCCGCCATGGGCGAAAATCATGCAGGGCAGCACCTCGCCCGTCGCACTGCGATGCGGGCGGTAGAGCCGCATGCCGGGCAGGTCGCGCGCCTCCGCCACTTCCGGCGGGGGCGGTTGCAGTACGGGGCGGCCGGCGGCGTACTGCGCGCGGGCGGCCAGCGCGTCCATCGTCTCCAGCGGCCGGCGGCCGGCCGCGGCGATGAGGTCCAGCAAGGCCAGGCAATCGGGGTGGAGCGCCGCCACCATTCAGGTCAGTGCCGGCTCGCGCTCCAGCACGAAGCCGGTATAGCCCTGCGCCGCCACCTCCTCGCAGATGCCACGATACTTCGCCATCCCACCCGCGTACGGCATGAAGACGCGCGGCTTGCCGGGGACATTGGCGCCGAGATACCAGCTGCTCGCCGCCTGCGGCAGAAGGGTCTCGTGCGAGGCCTCATTGACCTTTACCAGCCAATCGGCGACGGCCTGCGGGTCGGGCTCGATGCGTGCGATGCCTTCGGCGCGCATATGGGCGATCAGCGCGGTGATCCATTCCACATGCTGCTCGATCGCCACCGGCATATTGGTCAGCACCGAGGGGCTGCCGGGTCCGGTGATGGTGAACATGTTCGGAAAACCCTCGACCTGCAGGCCGAGATAGGAGCGCGGCCCGGCGGCCCAGACGTCCTTCAGCGCCACCCCATCGCGCCCGGTGATGTTGAGGCGCAGCAGCGGCCCCGTCATCGCGTCGAAGCCGGTGGCGAAGACGATGATGTCGAGTTCATGCTCGCCCGCCGTCGTGCGCACGCCGCGCGGCGTGATCTCGACGATGGGGTTGGCCTTCACATCGACGAGCTTCACGTGGTCGAGGTTCATCGCCTCGAAATAGCCGGTGTCGATGGGTGGGCGCTTGGCGGCATAGGGGTGGTCGATATCCGAGAGCAGCCGGGCCTTCTCCGGGTCCATCACCGTCTCGCGAATCTTGCGCTTGATGAATTCGGCGGCCTTTGAATTGGCTTCGAGATTGGTGGTGATGTCGCCGAATTCCGAGCGGAACTGCAGCCCGCCCTTTTCCCATGACTCCTCGAAGGCGGCCTCACGCTCCTCATCCGAGACATCGAAGACCGAGCGGTCCTTGATGCGGAACCAATGGCCGTTGCGGGTCTCCCGCATGGTCTGGACGATCTCGCCGTAATTGGCCTTCACCCAGGCCTGGAATTCGGCGCTGAGCGGGTGGTTGCGCGCCGGCGTCGAATAATTGGCGGTGCGCTGGAAGACGGTCAGCTCCGCCGCCTGGGCGGCGATGACCGGTATGGACTGTATGCCGGTGGAACCCGTGCCGATCTGGCCGACGCGCAGCCCGGAAAAATCCACGCCCTCATGCGGCCATTCGCCGGTGTGCACCCAGCGACCCTCGAAACTGTCGAGGCCGGGAATCTTCGGGACATTGGCGGTGGAGAGGCAGCCGACGGCGGTGATGAGATAGCGCGCGGCATAGGATTGCCCGGCCTCGGTCTCGACCCGCCAGAGATTGGCCGCGGCGTCCCAATGCGCGCCCACCACGCGGGTGTTGAAGCGGATGTCGCGCTTGAGGTCGAAGCGGTCGGCCACGTAGTTCATGTAGCGCATGATCTCGGGCTGTTCCGGATAGCGCTCGGACCACTCCCATTCCTGCAGCATCTCGGTCGAGAAGCTGTAGCAGTAGGAATGGCTTTCCGAATCGCAGCGCGCGCCGGGGTAGCGGTTCCAGTACCAGGTGCCGCCGACGCCCGCGCCGGCCTCCAGCACCAGGGCGGAAAGCCCCAGCCTGTCGCGCAGGCAGAGAAGCTGATACATCCCGGAAAACCCGGCGCCGATGATCAGCGCATCGAGCACGGGCGGGTTCATCGTGGTGTCGGGCATGGTGGAGCGCTCTCTCGGACGGGCCGCCATTGAGCGGCAGAAACCCTTCCCCGTCCAGTGGCATGCCAGTTAGCCACCCCGCACAAAAAGCGGCGACAAAAAAAGTGGCGAGCCCCGCAAGGGACCCGCCAAGTTTAGGGAGGAAACGTCCAAGAAAGACAGACGAGAGAGCGAACTCGCTCGCTGCTGGGAGGATATGTAGGCCAAAGATCGTTCGCATGCAAGCGATATTTTGCATTGCAGCATAAACGCGAACGCGATGCTGCGGGGCCTTGCGCAGAGGCCGAACTGGCACACTGCTTGCGCCCATGCCGGCATGGTTTCCAGATCCGCTTTCCTCCTGTCGTTTCTGCTGAGCCTGGCGCCGATGGCAGCCGGTGCGGAGCCGACCCAGCTCTGCCGCGCCGCGATCGCCGCCGCCGAGCGGGATTCCGCCATTCCCGCCGGGCTGCTGCAGGCGATAGGCCGCGTCGAATCGGGCCGTCGCAACCCCGAGACGGGCGCCTTCGGCCCCTGGCCCTGGGTCATCAATGCCGAGGGTCAGGGCAGATTCTTCCCCAACGCCCCGGCAGCCATTGCCGCGGTGCGGGAGTTGCAGGGCCGTGGCGTGCGCATCATCGATGTCGGCTGCATGCAGATCAACCTGCACCACCATCCCCAGGCCTTCTCCAACCTGGAGGAGGCCTTCGACCCCGCGGCCAATGCCCGATACGCCGCATCCTTCCTGACCCGGCTGAATGAGACCCGGCGGGACTGGATGGTCTCCGCCAGCCACTACCACAGTCAGACGCCCAACCTCGCCGAGGCCTATCGCGCCCGTATCGTCGCGGCCTGGCCGGAGGAGGTGGCGAGGCTGGCGAGCAACCCGCCCGGCGCCGTGCAGGCGATGTTCCGGCCGGGGGGCACGCCGCAGGTGCCCAGCCTGTCCAATGGCGGCGAACAGGCCCGGATCATCCCGCTGCAGGCCGGCGCGGCGCAAGGGGGCAGGGGGCTCGACGCCTATCGCTCGGCGCCGGTGCCCATCAGCGGCCGGGTGCTGGCGCTGCTGCCGCAGCGGCTGCTCACACGGTGAGGAGTTTTTGCACAGCCTCGTCGTCGAGCTCGTGGGCCGGGCCTTCCAGCGCCACCTCGCCGCGCACCATCACCGCGATGCGGTCGGCAAGTGAGCGGGCGAAGTCGAAATATTGCTCGACCAGCACGAGTGCCATGCCGCGATCTTTTGCCAGGTGGCGGATCACCCGGGCGATGTCCTTGATAACGTTGGGTTGGATGCCCTCGGTCGGCTCATCGAGGATGAGCAGGCGCGGCCGGGCGGTCAGCGCGCGGGCGATGGCGAGTTGCTGCTGCTGCCCGCCCGAGAGGTCACCACCGCGCCTGCGCAAAAAATCCCTCAGGATGGGGAAGAGGTCGAAGATATCCTCGGGCACGCTCGACCCGCGGGGCGCGGCGGCCAGCGCCGTCTCGATGTTTTCGCGCACCGTGAGGAAGGGAAATATCTCGCGCCCCTGCGGCACATAGCCGATGCCCGCCCGCGCCCGGTCGGCCGGGCCCATCGCCGTGATGTCGCGCCCTTCCCAGGTGATGGAGCCGGAGCGCACCCGTTCCAGCCCCACGATCGAGCGCATCAGCGAGGATTTGCCCACGCCGTTGCGCCCCAGCACGCAGGTGATGCTGCCCGGCACCGCGCCGATGGAAACGCCGCGCAGGCAATGGCTCGCGCCGTAGAAGAGGTTGATGTTGTCGACGGTGAGCGTCATCGGCCGAGATACACCTCGATCACGCGGGGGTCGTTCTGCACATGGTCGATGGAGCCTTCCGACAGGGTCGAGCCCTCATGCAGGACGGTGACACGGCGGCCCAGCGCGCGGACGAATTCCAGGTCGTGTTCCACCACCACAACGGAGCGCTGGCCGGCGATGCGCTTGAGCAGGGCCGCGGTGTGTTCGGTCTCCTGGTCGGTCATGCCGGCCACGGGTTCGTCGACGAGCAGGAGTTCGGGCTCCTGCATCAGCAGCATGCCGATTTCCAGCCATTGCCGCTGGCCGTGGCTGAGCAGCCCGGCCAGGTCCTGGGCGCGTTCAGGCAGGCCGATTTCCTCCAGCGTGGTCTCGATCTTCCTCCGCGCCTCGCCGCCCAGGCGCCAACGCCAGCAGGCGAGGGGGCCGCGTGGCGATTTGAGCGCGAGTTCCAGGTTTTCGAACACCGTCAGTGCATCGAACACGGTGGGCTTCTGGAATTTGCGGCCAATGCCCAGCATGGCGATGCGCGGCTCGTCCATCCGCGTCAGATCATGCTCGCCGAACTTGACGGTGCCGGTGGTGGGTTTGGTCTTGCCGGTGATGACATCCATCATCGTGGTTTTGCCGGCGCCGTTCGGGCCGATGATGGCGCGCAGCTCCCCGGGCTCGATGATGAGCGAGAGATTGTTCAGGGCCCGAAAACCGTCGAACATGACGGTCACGCCGTCGAGGTAGAGGGAGTTCATTTGCGCCTCCCCGGGTCTTTGTCGATCAACTTGCTCCCGGCAGGCCGAAGCCGGCCAGCCGAGAGTTGATCGAGGAGGCCGATCAGCCCGCGCGGCAGCAACAAGGTCACGGCGACGAAGATGGCGCCGAGCACGAACAGCCATAAATCCGGCGCCACCGAGGTCAGCCAGGTTTTCAGCGCGTTCACCGAGAAGGCGCCCAGGATCGCCCCCACCAGCGTGCCGCGGCCGCCGAAGGCGACCCAGACCACCGCCTCGATCGAGTTGCCGGGCGAGAATTCACCGGGGTTGATGATGCCGACCTGCGGGACGTAAAGCGCGCCGGCCAGCCCCGCCAGCATGGCCGAAAGCACGAAGATGAACAGCTTGTGCTGCAGCGTGTCGTATCCCAGAAAACGTGCCCGGCTCTCCGCATCCCTGACTGCCACCAGCACCCGGCCGAGCTTCGAGCCGACGATATTCGCGCACAAGGCCAGCGCGCCGATCAGCGCCAGCAGCGAGGCGTAGAACAGCCCCATCCGCGCCGCGGAGGTGTTGAGCGAAAAACCCAGCAACTCCTTGAAGTCGGTAAAGCCGTTGTTGCCGCCAAAGCCCATATCGTTGCGGAAGAAGGCCAGCATCAGCGCATAGGTCAGCGCCTGGGTCAGGATGGAGAGATAGACGCCGGTGATGCGGGACCGGAATGCCAGATATCCCACCACGAAGGCCAGCAGCCCGGGCACCACCAGCGCCATCGCCATGGCGAAGGGGAAGGACTGAAACCCCCACCAGAACCAGGGCAATTCGGTATAGCCGAGGAAGACCATGAAATCGGGCAGGATGGGGTGGCCATAGACCCCGCGCGGTCCGATGAGCCGCATCAAATGCATGCCGATGGCATAGCCGCCAAGCGCGAAGAACGCGCCATGGCCGAGCGAGAGAATGCCGGCATAGCCCCAGGCGAGATCGATGCTGAGCGCCAGGATGGCGTAGCAGAGCCACTTGCCGAAGATGGAGATCAGGAAGTCCGAGACATGCAGCGGGTGGCCGACGGGGAGCATGTTCAGCAGCGGCATGGCGGCGAGGGCGCAGATGCAGGCGAGGAGGATTGCCCTTTTCATGCGAGGCCAACCAGGGGAATGAATTCCCCGTTCGACATACATGTCGAACCCCCATTTTTTATTTTTGGTTTATTGGTGCTGGCTGCCAACGGGTGCCAATTAATTAGAAAAAAAAGAATGGGGGTTCGGGGGAAATTCATTTCCCCCGTTCTTGCCTTGCTCACTCCGCAGCCCGCCCCTTCAGCGCAAACAACCCCTTGGGCCGCCGCTGAATGAAAATCATGATCCCCACCAGCACCGCCACCTTCGCCAGCACCGCGCCCGCATAGGGCTCCAGCAGCTTGTTGGTCAGCCCCAGCGTCATCGCACCCACCAGCGTGCCCAGCAGCGACCCCACGCCGCCGAACACCACCACCATGAAACTGTCGATGATGTAGCCGGTGCCGAGATTGGGCGAGACATTGTCAATCTGGCTCAGCGCCACCCCGGCAATGCCGGCAATTCCCGAGCCCACCGCGAAGGTCGCCGCATCCACGCGGCCCGTGCGAATGCCCATGGTCGCCGCGATGCGCCGGTTCTGCACCACAGCGCGCATCTGCAACCCGAAGCGGGTGAAGCGGATCGCCGCCATCACCGCGACCAGCACGGCCAGCGCGAAGAAGATGATCCACAGCCGGTTCTGCGTGACCGCGATGCCGCCAGGCAGCAGCAGCGAACCCTGCATCCAGGCCGGCGAGAGCACCTCGCGGTTCTGTGCGCCGAAGATGAGCCGCACCGTCTGCTGGATCATCATGCCGATGCCGAAGGTCAGCAGCAGGGTTTCCAGCGGCCGGCCGTAGAGGTGGCGGATCAAGCCGCGCTCCAGAGCCACGCCGATGGCCGCCGTCACCAGGAAGGCCGCGGGGACCGAAAGTGGCAGCGACCAGGCCGCCATGCCGGTGCCGCGCAGTGCCTCCTGCACCACGAAAGTGGTGTAGGCGCCCAGCATCACCATCTCGCCATGTGCCATGTTGATCACGCCCATCACGCCGAAGGTGATGGCGAGACCGAGCGCTGCCAGCAGCAGGACGGAACCGAGCGACAGGCCCTGGAACAACGTCTCGGCGGCGCGGCGGAATTGCAGCTTGCGGTCGATCGCGGCGATCGCGGTGTCGATCTCGGTGGCGAGGTCGGGGCGGCTGCTGCGCACCTCCAGCAGCAGCGCGCGGGCATCGGCGGTGCCGGCCTCGGCGAGTGCCGCAACACCCGCGCGCTGGGCGGCGGGGTCGGTCGAAATGAGGCGGGAGGCGCCGAGGGCGAGTTCCATACGGGCGCGGATGGCGGGCACCGTCTCGCGCGCCAGAGCAGCTTCGAGCAGCGGGACATTATCGGCGGAACGGGTGCGGAAGACGGCCTCGGCCGCTGCCAGGCGCTCGGCGGCGTCGGGCGAGACGATGGCCAGGCGGCCCATGGCGCCGCGCAGCGCCACGCGCACGCGGTTGTTGATGCGGATGGTCTCGGCCGGGCCCGGGGCTGCTTCGCCGCTCAGCGCGTCGCGGCCATCGATGACCAGGCGGCCTTCGGCTGTGCGGGCAAGGCGGTTGTCATTGAGGGCCCGCAGCAGCGGCAGCGCGCGTGGATCGCCCAGCGCGCCCAGCGCCTCGGCGGTTTCCGCGGTCGCGCCAAAACTCTCGCCCAGGCGCGGGATCAGCGATTCGAAACTGGACTGCGCCATGGCGGAACCCGCCATGGCGCAGAGGAGGACAAGAACGCGCAGCAGGGTCCCCACCGGCGGACGCCGGCCTATCACCGACGGCGGTTCGCGTTCTCGGGGATGAACGGGCTCCAGTTCTCGGCCACGATCGGGCCGGGCGTGCGCCAGACGATGTTGAACTGGCCATCGGCCTGGATCTCACCGATCATCACCGGCTTGGAGAGGTGATGGTTGCGGTGCATTTCCAGCTCGTAACCGCAGGGCGCGTTGACCTTCTGGCCATACATCGCCTCGCGCACCGCATCGACCGCGGTGGAACGGGCGGCGGTCACCGCCTGGGCCCACATCTTGAAGCCGACGAGCGTGGCTTCCATCGGGTCATTGGTCACGCGGCGATTGTTGCCGATGAAACGGTGCCAGTTGGTGACGAATTCGGTGTTCGCCGGCGAACGGACGGACATGAAGTAGTTCCAGGCCGCGAGGTGACCCACGAGAGGGCGGGTATCAATGCCCGCCAGCTCTTCCTCACCCACCGAGAAGGCGACGGAGGGGATGTCCTCAGCCTTGATGCCCTGGTTGCCCAGTTCGCGGTAGAACGGAACATTGGCGTCGCCATTGATGGTCGAGACGATGGCCGTCTTCACGCCCTGCGCCGCGAAGGTCTTCACCCGCGCCACGATGCCCTGCCAGTCGGAGTGACCGAAGGGCGTGTATTCTTCCATGATGTTGGCATCGTTGATGCCCTTGGAATTCAGGAAGCCGCGCAGGATGCGGTTGGTGGTGCGGGGATAGACATAGTCGGTGCCCAGCAACGCGATGCGGCGCGCGCCGCCGCCATCGGCCGACATCAGGTATTCCACCGCCGGAATGGCCTGCTGGTTCGGCGCGGCGCCGGTGTAGAATACGTTGCGCGACTGCTCCTCGCCCTCATACTGGACGGGGTAGAAGAGCAGGCCGTTCAGCTCCTCGAACACCGGCAGGACGGATTTGCGGGAGACCGAGGTCCAGCACCCGAAGGTGACATCCACGCGGGCCACGGCCAGCAACTCGCGCGCCTTTTCGGCGAAGAGCGGCCAGTTGGAGGCGGGGTCGACCACCACGGCTTCCAGGCGACGGCCCAGGATGCCGCCGGCGGAATTCTGCTGTTCCACCATCATCAGCACGGTGTCGCGCAGCGCGGTCTCGGAAATCGCCATGGTGCCGGTCAGGCTGTGCAGCACGCCAACCTTGATCGGGGCGGCCTGGGCCGAGGCGGAGTGGATGGCGGGCAGGGCCAGTGCCGTGCCCGCGACCAGCGCGGTGCGGCGGCTGAATTGGGGGGAGTTCATTCTTTGCGTTCCTTCGTCATGCCGGTGCGCCACCCACGGCCCACCACTGCAGGGCGATCGTAGTTTCACGGGGCTGGGAATGCTGGGTGGGCCGGAATGATTCTTTCCTGGGCAAATCAAGATTGAGCAAATTTTAGGCAAACTCCTTCCGGTGCTGCATCAAATTTTTTCACGAACGGTAAGCCCGCCGCTCAACGTGGCGCGGAGTTCACCAAAAGGATGCCCGCACTGACCAGCACCAGCGCCAGCAGGAAGAGCGGCCCCAGCTGATCCCCCAGCAAGGCCCAGCCGGCCAGCGCGCCGAACAGCGGTGTGAGGAAGCTGAAAGCCGAGAGGCGTGACGCAGCGTAGCGCTTCACCAGCCAGAACCAGGCGACATAGCTAACAAAAGCCACCACAATCGTCTGATAGACCATGCTGGCCCAGATCAACGGTCCGGGTGCGAAGATCCCGGGCTCGGCCAGCAGCACCGACATCGCCAGCAGCACCGGAATACTCACCACCAGCTGATACATCATGGCGTATTCCGCCGGCGCGTGCCGCAGGCGCGACGCCTTGATGATCACCGTGGTGCTGGCCCAGCCCAGCGCGCCCAGCAGGCACAGCAGGTCGCCCGCCACCGAACCCTCGGCCCGCAGCCCATCCAGCAGCCCCACGGCCAGCCCGGCGAAGGCGACCACCAGCCCCGCGGCCGCGCGCGAGGTCATGCGGTCGCCCGGCACGAAGAGATGCGCGCCCACCGCCACGAAAAACGGTGCTGCATATAAAAAGAGCACGGCGCGTGAGGCCGAGGTCAGGCCGGCGCCGATGAAGATCGCGCCGAACTCCAGCCCGAAAACCACGCCGACCGCGACACCTGGCCACAGCGAAGCCCCCAGCATGGGCGCCAGCGGCACGCCGCGCGCCCGGCACCACACCCAGCACAGCGCCGCCGCCCCGGCCGAGCGCATCGCACCCTGCAGCGACGGCGAAATCCCCTGCGTGCCCACCTTCATCGCCACCATGTTCAGCCCCCAGGCGATGCAGAGCAGCACCATGATGAAGGCTGCGGAGGCGGGCAGGGCTTGGGAATGCTTCACCCCAGCAAACTGGCATGCTTGCGCCCGCCCGCAACCCGCCCTTACCGTGCCGCGCCGAATTCCCCAGGAGCAAGACCATGCGCATCGCCCGCCGAACCGCCCTCGCCACCCCCGCCATCCTGGCCGCCGGCGGCGCGCTCGCCCAGCGCGCGCAGGACAATCTGCGCATCGTCTTCCGCGACGGCGTGCCCAATATCGACCCCTACTACAACAGCCTGCGCACCGGCCTGGTGTTGGCGCACCAATTCGCCGACGGGCTGGTCCATCGCGACCCCACGGACTTCTCGATGAAGCCGCTGCTGGCCACCGCCTGGAACTGGGTGAACCCCACCACCATCGACTTCACGCTGCGGGCCGGCGTCACCTTCCACAATGGCGATGCCTTCTCGGCCGATGACGTGGTCTATACCCTCAACCTCGTCAGCAGCGCCGATGCGCGCACCGCCACCCCCTCCAACCATTCCTGGATCGAGCGGGCGGAAAAGACCGGCGACCTCGCGGTGCGCGTGCATCTCAAGCGCCCCACCCCGGCCGCGCTGGAATACTTCGCCTTCGTCACGCCGATCTATCCGAAGGCCTATCGCGAGCGGGTCGGTGCCGAGGTCTATTCCCGCCAGCCCGTCGGTGCCGGCCCCTATCGCGTCACCGCCCAGGCCCCCGGCGCCAGCGTCGATTTCGAGCGCTATGAGGGCTACTACGCCGACAGCCCGAAGGGGCGCCCCGCCATCCGCCGCCTCAGCGTGCGCTTCGTGCCCGATGCCGCCACCGAGTTGACCGAACTGCTCAGCGGCCGCGCCGACTGGATTTGGGCCATCAATCCCGACCAGATGGCCAATCTCGCCCGCGTGCCCACCCTTGAAGTGGCGCGGCAGGAGAGCATGCGCATCGGCTATCTCTCCATCGATGCCGCCGGCCGCTCGGGCGCCGGCAACCCGCTGACCAACGTGCTGGTGCGCCGCGCCATCTGGCACGCGATCGACCGGCAGACGATTGCGACCTCGCTCGTCCAGGGCGGCAGCCGGGTGCCGGCCGCGCCCTGCTACCCCACCCAGTTCGGCTGCGATGCCGAGGCGGCGGTGACCTATAATTACGACCCCGCCCGCGCCCGCGCCCTGCTCACCGAGGCCGGCTTCCCCAATGGCTTCGACATCGAGATGGTGAGCTACATCCTGCCGCAATGGGGCGCCTCGATTCAGGCCTATCTGCAGGCCGTGGGCATCCGCGCCCGGCTCTCGCAGATGCAGGTGGCCGCTGCGGTGCAGCGCAGTCTGGAGGGGCGCAACCCGCTCTATCTCGGAAGTTGGGGCAGCTATTCCATCAACGATGTCTCGGCAATCTTCCCGGTGATGATCGGCGGCAATGGCGGCGATGATTATTCGCGCGATCCCGAGATCAATCGCCTGCTCGAGATTGGCGGCTCGACAGTGGACCCCGCTGCCCGCCGCGCCGCCTATTCGGCAGCGATCCGCCGCTCCACCGAGCAGGCCTACTGGCTGCCGATGCACACCTATGTCACCACCTATGGCTACAACCGCCAGCTGAATTTCCGCACCTGGCCCGATGAGATGCCGCGCTTCTTCATGTCGTCCTGGAAGTGAACCGATGGCACTGAGAGCAGCGATCATCCCTGTCACGCCCTTCGAGCAGAATTGCGCGATGTTTTGGGATGACGTGACCATGGAAGGCGTCGTCGTGGACCCGGGCGGGGATGTGCCGCGCATTCTGGACGTGCTGAAGAAGCAGGGTGTGGCGCTGAAGACCATCCTGATCACCCATGGCCATATGGACCATGCCGGTGGCGCGGATGAACTGCGCGACATCACCGGCGCGCCGGTGGTGGGCCCGCAACTGGCCGACAAGATGCTGTTGGACAACCTCGCGAAACAGGCCGAGGCCTATGGCCTGCCGCCGGCCCGCAACCTCACCCCCGACCGATGGCTGGAGGAGGGGGAGAGCGTGCAGATCGGCGCCGAGACTTTTTCCGTGCTGCATTGCCCGGGGCATGCGCCGGGGCATGTCGTGTTCGTCAATGAGGGCCTGCGGCTGGCCATTGTGGGCGATGTGCTGTTCCGCGGCAGCATCGGCCGCACCGATTTCCCCTATGGCGACCATGCCGCGTTGATCAGCGCCATCACCGAAAAACTGCTGCCGCTGGGTGACGACATGCAATTCATCTGCGGCCATGGTCCGGGCAGCGATTTCGGCACCGAGCGCCGCACCAACCCCTTCTTAACCGATCCCGAAGCATGATCCCCCGCGGGCGTCATTCCGGCGCCTGCAAACCCGGGACAGGACGTCGCTGGATGAGCTCAGGCACGAGGCCATGCCAGCGGATGGCGGGCGCCATCGCGTTGCTTCTGGCGCTGGCGGCCACGCCGGCATCCGCGCAGGATCGGGCGTTGGCCGAGGATAGCCTGAACCATGCGGCGGTGGTGGCCGAGGGGCCTGCGCCGCTGAGTGCCAATACCATCGGCCGCAGCCTGGCCAATCCGTTGGCGCGCCTCACCACCATCTCCACCGAGCTTCGGCTCGCCGCCGGCATGGGCGATGGTCGGCATGGCCTGGTCAATGAGACCGTGCTGGTGAAGCCCTTCGAGCTGCCGGATTCCTGGGCGATCATCACCCGCGCGGCATTGCCCGTGGCCCTGGTCGAGAATTCGCGCAGCTATGTCGGGCTGACCGATGCCACGCTGGCCGCCTACCTCGTCACGCCGCCGCGCGGGCCCTGGTATGCCGGGGTGGGGCCGACCATGTCGCTGCCCACCGCCAATCGCCCGGGGCTGGGCTCCCGCAACTGGGAACTCGGCCCTGCCGCCGCCTTTGGCTACCAGAGCGAGAGCATCACCAGCGGTATCCTGGTGTCGCAGCGCTGGACGCTGGGCGGGGCCTCGGCCGGGCCGCGCACCACGCTTTCGGTCCTGCAGGGCCTCTTCTCCTTCAGCGTCACCGAGGATTGGAGTGCAGGCATCAGCACCGAAACCCATTATGATTGGGAGGGCCATGGCCGGCAGCGCTGGACAGTGCCGATCACCCTCTCGCTGGGCCGGGTCTTCACCCTGGGCAATGACCGCGCGGTGCAGGTCGGTGGCCTCGCCACGCATTACATCATGCCGGGCGGGCCCCAACGGGCGGTGTGGGAATTCGGCCTGAACCTTGCCTTCGTGGTGCCGAATGGGTTTTTGTACCGCCTGAGCGGGATGCGTTGAGGCGGCGACGCCGAAGACGCTGAATCCCGCTCGCAACGACTTGAGCGGGATGCGTTGAGGCGGCGACGCCGAAGACGCTGAATCCCGCTCGCAACGACCTGAGCGGGATGCGTTGAGGGTCAGCGCCTTGGCCCCTTGGAACCCACCCGCAAAGGGCCAGAAGCACCGGGCCAGGCCGCTTTCCGGAAATCTGTCAGCCCCGGTGCCACTCCATCCGGATATTGACGATCGGCGTGTTCCACTGCGCATCGGCCACGCGCGCGGTCTCGTTGAAGCCGAAGGCGCGGTAGAGATGGATCGCCGCATCCAGCCCATCCATCGTGTAGAGATAGGCGCCGGAAAACTGCTGCGCGTGGTCCATCGCTGCCTGCATCAGGCGCCGGCCCCAGCCCTGGCCGCGCAGGGATGCGTCGAGGATGAACCAGCGCAGCTGCGCCAGCGGCGACTGGCTGCCATCGATGACGATGCTGCCGAGCACCTGACCCTGCGCATCCACCACGCATCGAAACAGGCTGCGTTCGTCCATGCCTTCGAGGAAGGCGCCCAGCGCGCCGGCCACCCGGCCCTCGAAGCCCACGCCCATGCCGTGGCTGGCCGCGTAATGCCGGCCATGCAGGGCGGCGATATCGCCCACCGCGCCGGGGATCCAGGCGCTTTCCAGCCGCAAGCCGCTCATGGATGGCGCCCTCGCTCAAGGATCTCCAGCGTGTATTCGCGATAGCTCATGCCCAGCGCTTCGGCGCGTTCGAGCCGGCGCAGCGCGATCTCCCGCGGCGGGGTGCGCCAGGCGCGGCGATGGGCGCGACGCCAGACCCAAGCCTCCCAGGACATGTCGGCGGGCTGATCCTCCAGCGGCGGGCCGCCATTGTGGCCGAGGGCGGGCGTGTCATTCACGACCCCGCCAGCGCCTCGGCCCGATAGAGATCGAGCAGCCTGAGCGCGCCGCCCTTCTGCTCGACATGCCAGAACACCCAGCCATTGCACGATGGCGCCTCCTGCACAGCGGCGCCCACGGCGTGGATGCTGCCCTGGGCGCGGCCGCAGCTGATCGAGCCATCGGCGCCCACGATCGCGCGCCAGCGGCGCTGCCGGTCGGTCAGCGCGCTGCCCGGCGGGATGGTGCCGTTGGCGACCAGCGAGCCGAAGGGCAGGCGGGGCTGCTCGCGCTTGGTCGTCGCCACCAGGGCCGCTGATTCGCTCAACGGCTCGACCCCGGCCACTCGCGCCATCGCGGCCTTGGCATAGCCCTGGTCGCGCTCGATGCCGATAAAGCGCCGGCCCAGCTTCCGCGCGACCGCCGCCGTGGTGCCGCTGCCCAGGAACGGGTCGAGGATGATCTCGCCGGGCGCGGTGCAGGCGAGGATGACCCGGTGCAGCAGCGCCTCGGGCTTTTGCGTGGGGTGCAGCTTGGCGCCGGCTTCGTCGCGCAGCCGCTCATGGCCGGTGCAGAGCGGGATGAACCAGTCGCTGCGCATCTGCACGTCATCGTTCAACGCCTTCATCTGCTGGTAGTTGAACTTGTGGCGGCTCTCCGGGCCGCGCGCCGCCCAGATCAGGGTTTCGTGGGCATTGGTGAAGCGCCGGCCGCGAAAATTCGGCATCGGGTTGGCCTTGCGCCAGATCACGTCGTTCAGCACCCAGAAGCCCAGATCCTGCAGCGCCGCGCCCAGCCTGAACACATTGTGATAGGCGCCCATCACCCAGATCGTGCCATCCCGGCGGAGCACGCGGCGGCACTCGCTCAGCCATTCGCGGGTGAAGGCGTCATAGGCTGCGAAATCGGCGAACTGGTCCCATGCATCATCCACCGCATCCACCAGCGAATGATCGGGGCGATGCAGGTCGCCCTTCAGTTGCAGGTTATAGGGTGGGTCGGCGAAGATGGCGTGCACAGAGGCGGGCGGCAGGCGCTTCAGCGCCGCCACGCAATCCCCCACCAGCACCGTATCCAGCGGCAGTTCCAGTTCCGCTCCCAAGCCATGCACCCCGATTCGGACAGCACCATGAATCAGCGGCGAGTCCTGCGTCAATTGCCGTCGTGGCCGGCGTCGGATCGAGCAGGCCGGCGGCGGCGCCGATAAAACCCCGAAATTTTGCCGAACGCCCCGCCGCCTCCTCCAAACGCCTACCAAGGCCGCCATCTCCGGAGTAGCTTTGAAAAGTTACGGGAAAGACATCACGGTCGACCGCATGGTATCGCAAGGCCAGTTCAATTCAGTCGCCATCGGCGCCGCGATGCTGGATGCCGAGAGGGGTATCCTGCGCCTTGCCGATGGCACTGAGGCGACGTTGCGGCCAAAAACCGCGGATATGCTGCTCCTGCTGCTCAGCCGACCAGGCCGCCTGGTCCGCCGCGTCGAGATACTGGACCACGTCTGGGCCGGCCTGAGCGTCACCGATGACAGCGTGACGCAATGCGTGTCCGAGTTGCGCCGCGCGCTCGGCCCCGACGCGGGGCTGCTGAAGACGCTGCCCAGGCGCGGCGTGATGCTCGACATCGCACCTGCCCGGACAACCGGTTTCGTTCCCACGGCGGCCCGCGATGGCGGCGTGCCGGTGGTGGCGATGCTGCCGCTGCGGCTGCCCGTGGCGGAGCCCGCGCTGAGCGGCTTCGCCGATGCCATCCTGGAAGGCGTGGTGGGCTGTCTCGCCAGGCTGCGTGAGCCCTTGGTCATCTCGGCCAATTCGACCCGCCATTTCGCCGACGCCATGCCGCCCCTGGCGGAGATCGGCCAGCGGCTTGGCGCGCGCTACATCGCCAGCGGCAGCCTGCGCCGGGCTGGCGACCAGCTCCGGGTCAGTATCGAACTGGCGGATGCGGAGAACGCCGCGGTGCTCTGGCACCGCGCCTACAACCTGAAGGAGGAGGCAGGCTTCGCCGCCGAGGACATGATCGCCGCCGTCATCGCCCATAGCCTGGCGCCCCGCGTCCAGCAGGCCGAGTTGCGTCGTGGCCGGCGGCAGACCAGCGGAGATCGGGCCGCCTACCACCTGCTGCTGGAGGCACGCCATCTGATATTTCGCATGGAACGCGCGGCGTTGGAGGAAGCGGGTGCCATGCTGCGCCGGGTCATCGCCATGGATCCAGGCCTCGCCTCGGCGCAGGTCACCCTCGCCAATTGGTACTCCTTGCGCCTGGGCCAGGGCTGGTCGCCGAACCGCGAGGCCGATGCGCGCGGCTTGGGCGAGGCGGTGGAGGCTGCCCTCGCCCTGGATTCCGACAATGCCCGGGCCCTGGCGCTGCTGGGCCATAACCAGACCATCCTGCATCGCCGTTACGACGCGGCGCTGGCGCTGTTCGAACGGGCGCTCGATGCCGCGCCGAATGACGCGGAGGTTTGGCTCTGGAGCAGCCCCACCTTCGCCTTCATGGGCGAGGCCCCCGAGGCCCTGCGGCGGGCCGAGCGCGCCATCCAGCTCTCGCCGGAGGACCCCTTGCTGTTCCGCCATCAGCACTTCATGGCCCTGGCGCATTACGCCCGCGGTGATTACGCGGCCGCCCTCGAGTGGGGCCGGCGCTCCAACGCCGCCAATCCGCATTACGTCGCCAATCTGCGCACCATGATGGCCTCCATGGCGGCGCTGGGCCAGCACGATGCGGCGCGAGAATTGCGGGTGGCCGTGATGGCGCTGGAGCCGGAGTTCCGGGTGGGCCCAATGATCGCCTCGCACGCCATGAGCGACCCCGAGCGTCGGCGGCTCTACGAGACACACCTTCTGCAGGCCGGGCTGCCGGCATGACCCATGGGAGATGGCAATGAGTGGTAGGTTTTCCGACAGCGGCATGGATTCAGGAATGGATTCGGGCATGGATTCAGGGATGGATTCAGGCATGGATTCGGGGATGGACTCCGGCATGGCCGGTGGCTTCGCCGGCCCCGGGCTGAGCGGCTTCCTGGAACCCAATCCGGGCGCGCAGGCCGGTCTTCTGCTCGGCGCGAAATTTCCCGACGCTGCCTGGTCCCCGGCGCTGCGGGCCCAGATCATCCTGGCCGATTTCCTCGCCAGCGGCGCGGCCTGGCGGGACATTGTGCCAGAGCCCGCCGCCAATATGGATTTTGAGGCCGGCCTCGCGGCGGAGATCAAGACGCTGCTCGAAGGCGTGCCGCTGCGCCGCGCCCGCGCCGGTGAGATCGCCGCCCAAGCCAGCAACATCGGTGGCGCCTTCCGCCGCGTCCTGGGTGTCGGCGCCACGCACAAGCCCGCCACCTGCTGCGTCATCGCGGTCGGCATGGCGGTGGGCCACGTGGTGGGCATGCATTTCAAGTGGGAGACCAAGCGGCCACGCCCGGTACAGGTCTATCCCGCGCTGATGCCGATGATCGCCACGCCGCCGCACGCCTCCTACCCCAGCAACCATGCCCTGCAATCCACCCTGGTCGCCCTGCTGCTGGGCGAGGTCATCCAGGGGCCAGACACCGAAGCCCGCCTGAAGCAGCCGGTGCTGCTGGAACTGGCCAAGCGCATCGGCCGCAACCGCGAAATCGCCGGGCTGCACTTCCCCAGCGACACCGATGCCGGCACGTTCATCGCCGAGAAGCTGGTACCGATGTTGGGCGCGGTGAAGAGCTACCGAGAGCTGCGCACCGCAGCCCAGGCCGAATTCCAGGGCATCACCCTGGGCGGTCCGCCTGCACGGCCGACCCTGGCGCCGGCGATCACGTCCAAGGATCTGCTGGAGGCGATCAAGGCCGGTCCGGTGGCGCCGTGAGCGCCGAATTCGTCGAGGCCGCTCGGCAGCGCCTGGGGCTGAATGATGCCGAGGCGGATTTCACCCGCCGTGCCGATCTGCGCTCCTATGACCGGCTCTTTGACCTGCTGCTGATCTGCCCCTCGCTCTCGGATGGGCAACTTGGTATCCGGCGCGACCTGCTGATGGAGCAGACCTTTCCTTTGCTCTCGACGGAGTATCGCAAGGTGCTGGACATGCCGGCCCCGCCGGCCTGGTTCGACACCGCGGCGCTGGCACCGGTGGAGGCCGACGATGCCTCGCCGCCGCCGCCGGATTGGCCGGCGCTGGGCCAGCCCGTCGCGTTGGACGGGCCGAAGATCGACCTGCGCTTCGACCCCTCGTACAAATGGCCTGTGCCCGATCAGGGGCTGACCCCATGCTGCGTTGGCTATGCGGCCGCGGCCGCGCTGGAGCGGCGCCGGGCCGAGATCGCGGGCGGCGTGCCGCGCCGCCTCTCCCCGGTGTTTCTCTATCGCCGCAGCCTGACGCGGGCGATCAAGGCCGGGCTCGACCTTGGCCGTTTTGCCAACCGGGGCGGCACCAAGCTTGGCCTCGTGCGTGACGCGCTGCTGGCCGAGGGCGTATGCACCCACGCGGAATGGCCTGACACCTCGCCGCACGACCAAGAGCCGCCGGCCGCCGCCCTGGCTGCCGCGGCTCAGGGCATGTCCTCGGCCGTGGCCTATTGGGATCTGGGAAAGCTCGCGGTGCGCTGGCCGGGCGTGGCGCGGAGCATCCACGGCTTCCTGGCCCTGAAGCGCCCGGTGGCCATCACCATCCCGGTCTATGTCGACCCTGTGGCGCAGCCCGGCGGCGTCACTAACTGGAATTCACCCGGCGTCTGGGCGAGCGGGATGGTCCACAACCCCGTGCTGCCGCTGCAGCCCATGGCATCGGGCCATGCCGTCTGTATCCTGGGCTTCCAGCCCGATCCGCTGGAGCCGCTGGGCGGGCATTTCATCTTCCGCGACAGCAAGGGGCAGCGCTTCGGCTACAACGCGCCGCCAGCCGGCAATCCGCAGCCGCCCAGGGTTCCCGAGCGCGGCTATGGCGCGCTGAGCGCTTCCCATGTGGAGAACCACCTCTTCGAGCTTTTCGCCCCGGCGGATTGAGCCCTCAGCCGATCATCACCCACAGCGCCGCGACGCCGGCCAGCAGCGATAGCGTCAGCATCCGCGTGAACACCATCATCCCCACCGCCACACCGGCGGCAACCACATGCCACGGCCCGCCCGCCACCAGCGAGGGGAGAATGAAGCTGACAAAGATGCAGCCGGGCATATGGGTCAGCATCGCTTCGACAAAGCGCGGCGGCCGCCAGACCCGCAGCACGGCATAGCCGCCGGCGCGGGCGGCATAGGTCGCCAGCGCCATGCAGATGAAGGCCAGAGCCACGTCCCAGCGCAGGCTCATGCGCGGTCCCGCCAGGCGCCTGCGGCGCTGCCGATCAGCGCGCCCGCCAGCACCGGCCAGGGCTGGCCCAGCCCGATCGCCTGCACCGCCAGCCCCGCGGCGCCGGCCACTCCCCAGGGCAGCATGTCGCCCCGCCCGCGCCAGAGTGTCACCAGCAGCGCGCACATCGTGGCCAGGCCCGCGAAGAGCAGCGGATGACCGGGGCGCAAGGTCACCACCCCCGCCAGCACATGCCCCAGGCACACCATGGCGATCCAGGACAGCCAGGTGGGAATCCCCAGCCCCAGCAGCAGCGCCGCATCCCGCTTGCCCCGCCGCATCTCGTTCACCGAGAGCGCGAAGGAATGGTCCGTCACCGTGAAAAGGCTGGCCCAGAGCCGCCAGCCCGACAGCCCATGAAACCAGGGAGCCAGCGCCGCCGACATCGGCGCCATGCGCATGTTGATGATGAAGACCGCGAGCGTCACCGCCAGGATCGGCACCGGCGATCCCCAGGCGCCGAGCGCCACCAGCTGCGATGTCCCGGCGAAGACCATGGCGCTCATCAGCCCCGCCTCGAGCAGCGAAAGCCCCTCGCCGGCCGAGAGCACGCCCACCACCATGCCGAAGGGCGCGAAGCTGGGCAGCACCGGGATCACCAGGCGCACGCCGTCGCGAAAGCCGGCCCAGGTGAAGATGACGGGCGCGTTCATCGCCGCATGGCGATCAGCCTGGCCTCGGCCTCATCCGGCGCGGCATCCAGCGCCGCCTCCGCCACCTCGCGCGAGAAACCGCCCCGGGCAAGAATGCCCAACCATTTCAGGCGCAGCGCGGGTTCCGCCGCGTCGCGGGCGAAGGGGCCGATGCGGCGCTTGCGGCAGAGCGCCAGGGCGGCGTCCGCCTCGGCTGGCGCCTCCGCCATCGCGGCCCGGGCGTCCTCGGCATCGATGCCCTTCGACGCGAGATGGGCCGCCATGGCGCGGCGGGAGCGGCCGGAGCGGGCGAGCCGCCTTGCCCGGGCTGCGGCGAAGCCTGCATCATCCACCGCCCCCAGCGTGACCATGGCGGCGGCGACGCGTTTGGCCGCGGCCAGACCCTCGGTCAGGGCCGCTTCGGTGTCCTGTCCCTCGGCCTCGGCGGCGCGCGCCCAGCGGCGCACGCGGTTGCCCAGCACACCGGCCAGCCCGGCCTCGGTCGTGGCGAATTTCGCGAGATGGGCGAGTGCCGCGTCGCGCAGCCGGGCCTCGTCGGGCGGCTTGCCGGCCGGGCGCGGCGTCTTCGGGCCTTGCGGTTTCGGGGAAAAAACCATGGCTTCCTCATGCCACAACCCCGCCCGTGTCGCCCATGATGCGGCTGCATGGCTCATCCGCCGAGTTGCAGCAGCTTGCGCATGGCACTCGGCAGGTCGCGCGCGGCGCCCAGTGGCGAGAGGTTTGGCGGCAGCGCTCGCACCTCGCCGGCATAGAGGCGCAGGATGAGGTCGCGATGGGTGAGCTGGTGGCTGGCCTCGCCCGCCACCGCGCGCCAGTTCACCCCGGGCGCGGGGGCATGGGCCATGGCCTCGGCCTCGGGCCAGGGCGTGTCGCGCCAGGGCGTGCCGGGCAGTTCCAGCATGCCGCCGAAGAGGCCGCTGGCCGGCCGGCTGCGCACCCCCACCCGGCCGGCTGCATCGCACAGCAGGAAATGCGTGCCATGCAGCACGCCGCGCGCGCGCTTCGCCGCCTTGCGCGGCAGCTCGGCCGCAATGCCCTGCGCCCGCCCGGCGCAAGCCGCCATCCAGGGGCAGAGCGCGCAGGCCGGGCTGCGCGGCGTGCAGATGGTGGCGCCAAGGTCGAACAGCGCCTGGGCGAAATCGCCGGGCGCCGCCCGCGGGCCGTCCTGCGTCATGAAACCCTGGGCCAGCGCTGCCAGCTGCGGCTTGGCAGCGGGCAGCGGCGTGCCGACGGCGAAGAGCCTGGCCATCACCCGCTCGACGTTGCCATCGGCCGGCACCACCGCCTCATCGAAGGCGATGGCCGCAACCGCGGCGGCCGTATAGGCGCCGATGCCGGGCAGCGCCCGCAGCCCCGCGGCGTCCCGCGGGAAACCGCCCGCCGCCGCCACCGCGCGGGCCGCCGCATGCAGGTTTCGCGCCCGCGCGTAATAGCCAAGGCCGGCCCATTCCGCCGCCACCGCCTCCCATTCCGCCGCGGCCAGCGCCGCCACATCGGGGAACCGTTCGAGGAAGCGAGCATAGCGCGGCCCCACGGCCGCGACCGTGGTCTGTTGCAGCATGACCTCGGAGAGCCAGATGCGGTATGGGTCATCCTCGCCCCGCCAGGGCAGGGTCCTTTTCTGGTGGGCGTACCAATCGAGCAGCAGGGCTGCGGAGGGATGCGTGGCTGACACCAAGCCTGGATACACGGCACCACCCCGGCAAAGCCATGGGGTGCCCCGGCCATTGGGCAGCCTGATGGCGCCGCTCACCCGGCCGGTGCTGAAGCGCCTGCACCCCGGCGCTGCCCAGGTGATGGCAGAGTGGGAAAACCTGGTCGGCCCCGGCCTCGCCGCCCGCACCACGCCGCGCGCGCTGGACCGCGGGACGCTCACGATCGCGTGTGCTGGACCGGTTGCCATGGAGCTGACCATGCTGGCGCCGCAGGTCATGGCGAGGATCAATGCCGGGCTGGGGCGCGTCGCGGTGACGAAACTGCGCTTCGTGCAGGCCAAGACACCGCCGCCGCCGGTGCCCAAGCCGCCGCCCATGGAGGTGGCGCTGCCCGTGCCGCTGGCCGGTGAGCTGGACGCCATGCCCGAGGGACCGCTGCGCGATGCGCTGGCCAAGCTGGCCCAGGGCGTTTATCGGAAGACGCCCTGAATGCCCCGTGTCGAAAGACACTCGAATGCCCCGTGTCGAAAGACACACGAATGCCACGTGAAGGAAGTTTCGCCATGCCCGTCACCCGCCGCATCCTTGGCCTGTCGCTGCTGGCCGCACCCGCCCTGGCCCAGGCGCCCAGCGACCCGCGCCTGACCGAACGCTCCTCCGGCCCGGCCGAGGCGCCGCTGGTGGTCACCGAATTTTTCTCGCTGACCTGCGGCCATTGCGCGGCCTTCCACACCGGAACCTGGCCGCAGGTGAAGCGCGAATTGGTGGAAACCGGACGCATTCGCATGGTGTTCGTCGATTTCCCGCTCGATGATGTCGGCCTGCGCGCCGCCATGGTGGCCCGCGCCCTGCCGGCGCTGCGCTATGAGGCCTTCATCTCCACCCTGTTCCAGACCCAGAACCGCTGGGCCTTCGCCCAGGGCCGGCAGATCGAGGAACTGGCGGGTATCGCCGCGCTCGCCGGCATGCCGCGCGCCGAATTCGACCGCGTCATTGCCGATGAGGCGCTGAGCCGCGGCATCCTTGAGGCCCGGCTGGCGGCGCAGAACCGCTTCCAGATCCGCGCGACGCCCAGCTTCGTCTTTGGCGCCCGGCTGGTCTCCGGCAACATGTCCTTCGCCGAGTTCAAGTCGCAGGTGGAGCGCGGCGGCCGGGCCTGATCTGGACACTTCGCCCGCGACTCCCCAATTGCATGAAAATGCCTGGGATGACGATGATGCTGCGAGCCGCCTTGCTTGTGGGATGCCTGACGAGCCTGGCGGCCGGTGCCGCCGAACTGCGCGAACCCAGGCCATTGCTGGCCAGTGAGCAGCCGGCCGCCGGTTGCGGCGCAGGGCGGGCCTATGGGCTGGTGCTGCGCGAGACCATCCGCCCCGATGTCGGCCCCTATGCCGTGGGGCTGGCGGGCTACGGCCAGGGCGCGCCGGGGGGCGATCGCTACGCGCCCTATCTGCTGCGCATGGACGCCGATGCGGCGACCCGCATCACGCTGCGCAACGGGCTGGTCGACAGCTCGGCCGACGTCGCAGCCAGCGAGGGCGAGGAGGCCGCCCGCGCCCGCAATGCGGTGAACCTGCACACCCACGGCCTCTACACCGCGGCACGCAACGCGGCGCCTTGCGATCTCGGCGATTTCTCGCTCTTCGCGCTGGGCGGGCGGCTGGAGGGAAGGCCGATGCCGCGCGCCGATTACCGTATCGCGCTGCCTGCCACGTTGCCGGGTGCGGTGGTGGACAGCCCGTCCGCGCGCATACCCTATCCGCCCGGCATGGCTTGGTTTCATGCCCATGTGCACGGCACCTCGCGCGATCAGGTGACGGCGGGCATGGCTGGGATGATCACGGTGGGCGACCCGCGGGCGGTGCTGCCGCCGGCGCTGCGGGCGTTGACCGATGTGCGCCACCTGGCACTGCGCGACATCCAGCTGACGGTGCCGGATTGCCCGGCCGAGGGCCGGCTGGAGGATGGTCGCGCCTGCCGCCCCGGCCCCGCCCGTCTGCCCGGCGCGGCGCCCGATGGTGCGGCCATCCCCGCTGTTTTCGGCACTGGCGAGGGCGAGGATGCCACGCTGTGGGACGCCACGCTGTGCGGTACGTTTTCCGGCGCCACGCCTGATGTGGCACCCACCGGCAGCGTGATCGGCCCGGGCTTCTGTGCGCCGGCCCACACCGATTCTGGTCAACCGGTCTGGCTCTTCACCGTCAATGGGCAATGGATGCCCGACATCACGCTGCGCCCTGGGCGGGCCACGCTGCTGCGGGTGGCCAATCTCTCCGCCTCGGTCAGCTACGTGCTGCAACTGGGCGGGGAGCGGCTGCGCGTCCTCTCGGCCGATGGCGTGGTGGCGGGCGAAGCCGCGCCCCAGGGGCCGGGCGTGATGGCCGAGCGGCTGCTGATGATGCCCGGTGCCCGGGCCGAGATCCTGCTGGAGAACCAGGGCGCCCGACGTGCGCCCGTGAGCCTCGCATTGCGCAGCGCCGGCCTCGCCGCCAGCCGCGAGCCGGTGGCCGGCCCGGAACCCGCGGAGGCCGGGGTGCCGGCCGGGGCCGCCAGCGCTGCGGTGCCCGCCGAACCCGCCGAGGCCGCTGTGCCAGGCGAAGTGGCTGGTGATGTCTGGCCCGCCATCGACCTCGCCCGCGTGGTCCTGCCGGCGCAGGATTCCGGACCGACGCTGAACTGGCCGGCCCTGCCGCGCCTCTCCGCCCCGGCGCCAATTGCGGGCCCCGTGCCGGTCGCCGCCCGTACCATGCCCGGCTGTTCCATCCTGCCGCCCGACACCGCCGAGCATCGTTGGCACCGCCGCGTCACCTTCAGCAAGACCGGCGCCGACGAGACCGAGCGCTTCCAGATGGGCATGCGGGTGCTGAACCAGCATGGCCAGGCGTTTTCCGCGCTTTTCCCCGACGCCACCGGCCCCATCGGCCGCGGCTGGGAGCCCGAGGCCTGGGAGCCGCATGGCAGCGCCGCCGGCCAGCACGCGCCCCCGCACAATCTGATCTGCCCGGTGCTGGGCCGCCCCGAGGTCTGGGTCGTCGCCAATGCCAGCCCCGAACTGCACAATCTGCACCTGCACCAGGGCCGCTTCCGCCTGGCCCGATCGACCGATCCCGGCGCGCCGGACAGCCTCGCCACGACGGGCCCGATCACGGACCCGACGCAGACCCTGGCCGGCCTGTTCAGCCCCCAGGCGGCGCCGCGCCTGGCCTGGCATGACAGCCTGCCCGTGGCACCCTACAGCCTGCCCGATGAGGCGGGAACGCGGGTGGATGGCACGACGGCGCTCTACATGCCCTTCTTCGCGCCCGAACAGGAGGGGCTCTACCCCGTCCACTGCCATATCCTGGAGCATGAGGACAAAGGCATGATGGCGGCCATCATGGTGCTGCCGGGCATGGTCTCGCCCGCCGCGCGGAGCGCGGCCGAGTATCCCGCCGCGCTGAGCGCGGTACGTCCCACCGATGACGCGGCCGTGCTGGCCGCCCTGCTCGACCCCAATGGTCGCCTGCCGGCCAATTGCGTGGCGCCGTGATGCGGCGGCTGCTCGTTCTGCGGCTGCTGGCCGTCCCGGCCATGATGCTAACGGCCGTCCCGGCCATGGCGCAGCCCGAGGCCGGCTTCACCGGCGAGGCGCGGACGGGCGCCGATACGCGGCCGGCGCGCTTCGTTTTCACCTGCTCGGCCAATGGCCGCAACACCACGGGCGTGCTGGGCGTCAGCATGGCCCTGCCACGGCATGACACCCTGCGCCCGCTCTTCGCTTTCGACCGTTTCGAGGGGCCCGACGCCACCGCCGGCCGCCTGACCCGGCTGCAAAGCAGCGTCGGTGGCGCGAGCCTTTCCAACCGCTTCGTGGTCAGCGGCTCGATCGGCGTGGAGGCGGATGAGCCCTTCATCTTCGGCCTCTACGCGGCGCGGCGCGGTGATCAGGCGCGCCTGAACGATCTCGGCCGGATCATGCGGCCCTTGACCCAGGGGTCGGGGAAACTGGTCTGGGAACAGCTCAACGTGCTGCGCGGCGGGCTGCCGATCATCGCCACGCTGGAACTCGGCCCGATCGAGACCGAACGCCTGCGCAGCCTGCTCGGCCCCTGCCTGACGCCATGAATTGGGGCGGTATGCGTCGCGGTGGCATCGCCTAGACCATGCTGCGTTTACAAGCGTTCACTCCGCACGGTCTAGCCGTTGCTGAGAGCATGATTCAGCGTTCTCGGCGGTTCCGCCTCAACGCATCATGCTCTAAATCACAACCCGCCCTCAGCAATCGCTAGCCCTCGGCCAGCAGACGCCAACCGTAGAAGCGCGGCTGGTCGCCATGGCTGACCTGGCTCGCGATCAGCCTCGCCGCCGGGAAGCCTGCCGCCACCGCCCGCGCATTGCGCTCATTGCTGCCTGGCCCAAAGACCACGGTGAGCGACGCCCCCGGCGTGGCCCGCGCCCAGCGGATCAGCGCCGTGGGCTCGCGATACAGCGCATCATAGGCGATAACGCGATCCACCCGCAGCCCGTCGCGCGCGGCCTGGTCGAGGGCCGCGAGAAGCCCGCCGCCGCCGCCGGAATGGGCTGTCAGGGTCAGGCGTCCACGGGAGAAGCCGCCGCGCCCGATCGCCGTCGAATAAGCGCCATAACCGGCACCCAGCACCGCCGCCAGGCCGCCCGGTGCCGCCAGCGCAGGCCAGTCGAAGGCCCCGCCCGAGGCCCCGCGCGGCCGCCCCTTGGGGAGCAGCGCCAGTGTGGACCGGGCCAGCAGCGGGCCGCTCGCGCGCGATTCCGGCACCGGCGCGAGGTCGAGCCCCGAGCCCCCCATGGCTTGGCGCAGGTCCAGCCCCCGCGCATCGGCGGCAAAGCCATGGAAATGCAGCACCGCATCCAGCGCGCCGCCGGGGGCGGGCGGGGCGTTCCAGCGGATGATCAAGTCGGGATTATCGGCCCCGCCCACCTTGTGGCTGGCGAGCGGCGGGGTGTTGCTCAGCGCCAATTCACCGGCGGATTGCGCGTTGCCCGGCCCCGCGCAGCCCGCCAGCCCGCCCAGCAGGGCGACCCGGCGGGGGATCATCGGCGGATGGCGGCGAAGCGCACGGCTTCCTCGGCGGCGCGGAACAGGGCGCGGGCCTTGGCGCGGGTTTCCTCGTATTCCGCCTCGGGGTCGCTGTCGGCCACCACGCCGGCGCCGGCCTGGGCATACATCACGCCATCCTTCACCAGGGCGGTGCGCAGCCCGATGCAGGTGTCCATGCCGCCATCGCAGCCGAAATAGCCGAAGCCGCCGGAATAGATCCCGCGCCGGGAAGGTTCGAGTTCCTCGATGATCTCCATCGCACGGACTTTTGGTGCCCCCGTCAGGGTGCCGGCGGGGAAGCCACCGGCCAGCGCGTCCAGCGCCGAGAGCCCGTCGCGCAGCATGCCTTGCACCTCGGAGGCGATGTGCATGACATGGCTGTAGCGCTCGACGCGGAAGGAATGGGTCACCTTCACGCTGCGCATCGCCGCCACCCGGCCGACATCGTTGCGGCCGAGATCGAGCAGCATGAGGTGTTCGGCACGTTCCTTCGGATCGGCCAGGAGTTCGGCCTCGAGGCGCCGGTCCTCCTCCGGCGTCGCGCCGCGCGGGCGGGTGCCGGCCAGCGGGCGGATGGTGACGCGGCCCTCCTTCAACTGCACGAGGATTTCCGGCGAGGCGCCGACCGCGGCGAAGCCGCCGAAATCGAAATGGAACAGATAGGGCGCGGGGTTGATCCGCCGCAGCGCCCGGTAGAGCGCGAAGGGGGGCAGGGCGAAGGGCACGGAAAAGCGCTGGCTCGGCACCACCTGGAAGACGTCGCCGGCGCGGATGTATTCCTTCGCCTTTTCGACCGCGGCGATGTAGCCCTCCTTGGTGAAGTTCGAGGCGGGCTCGCCCGGGCGCGGCAGGCTGGCGGCCGGCGCGGGGCGCGGCACCGGCCGGTCCAGCGCCGCTTCCGCCTCGTCCAGCCTTGCCTCGCCGGCCGCGTCATCGCCATCCCAGACCGGGGTGGCCAGGATCAGCGCATCGCGGACATGGTCGAAGACGGCCATGATGGTGGGCCGCATCATCACCGCTTCGGGGATGCCGAGCACGTCGGGGTTGGTCTGCGGCAGGCGCTCCATGTGGCGCACCATGTCATAGCCGAGATAGCCGAAGAGGCCGGCGGCGATGCTGGGCAGGCCGGGCGGCAGTTCCATGCGCACAGCGTCGATATGCGCGGCCAGGCTCTCCATCACGGGGCGCGGATCGGGTTCGAAGGCATGCGGCGCGGTGAGCGCGTGGCGGTTGACCTCCGCCTTGCCGTCGCGGGCGCGCCAGATCAGGTCGGGCGCCATGCCGATGGCGGAATAGCGGCCGCGGGCGGCGCCGCCCTCCACGCTTTCCAGCAGGAAGGAATTCGCCCGGCCCTCGGCCAGTTTCAGATAGGCGGCGACCGGGGTCTCCAGGTCGCTGACGCGCTCGCGCCAGAGGAGCTTCGGGGTCATTCGGCGGACAACGCGTTCATCAGGCGCAGGTTGAAGCGCACGTCGGAACGCGCGCGCAGGGCGGCGGCGTATTGCGCCTCGAGGTCGCCGGCCAGGGCGGTCGCGGTTTCGTTGCGGAGCGCCGTCAGCGCCTCCTCCTGGCCCTCCAGCGCGGGGCGGGCGATGGCGGTCAGCTGGACCACGGCGAAGCTGAGCGGTGCGGGGATCATCGTCACCTCATTGAGCCGCAATTCGAAGATCGGCGGCAGCAATTCGCGCGGGATGGGGTTGCCGCCGCCCGCCTCGCGGCCGAAGGGGCCGAGTTCCTCGATCTGGGCATCGGCCTCCGCCGCGGCATCGGCCAGCGGCTTGCCCGCCCTGGTGGCGGCCAGGATCGTGGCCGCCCGCTGCTCCTGGAAGCGCCGGCGGGCATCGCTGAGATAGGCCTCGGTCACCTGGGCGCGGATGCTGTCCAGCGGGCGCAGCGCCGCGGGCGTCACCGCCCGCAGCTCGATGGCGGCAAAGCCGTAATCGCCTTCGGTCAGGCGGGGGGCGGCGCCCTGGGCGGCCTGGAAGATTTCCTGCAGCAGGGTGCGCCGGGCGGCGGCGGCGACGGGCAGGGCCACGTCGCGGCCCTCGGCGTCGCGGCCCTGGGCGTCGATGCGGATGGTCAGGAAGGTCATGCCGTTGCGCGCGGCCGTCTCCGCCAGGGTCGCGCCGCTGGCCAGCGAATCCTGGATCGCGGCACTGCGCTCGAAGGCGGCATCGGCGGCCTTTTCGGCGGCGATCTCAAGGCGCAGCTCGGCCCGCACCTCGTCGAGCGGGCGAAGGGCGCCGGCCTCCACCCGGGCGGCGCGCAGGACATGCCAGCCAAAGGGGGATTGCACGGGGGCGGAGACCGCACCCTCGGCCAGTGCGAAGCCTGCTTCGGCCAGCGCGGGCAGTGGCAGCGAGGACCTCTCCAGCAGTCCGAGATCGCTGAACTGGCCGCCAGCCGCCTCGGCCTGGGTGGTGATGGCGGCGGTATCGGCGCCGCCCGCCCAGGCCGTGGCGATGGTGGCGGCGGCGGCCTCGCTCGGCACCAGGACCTGTTCAAGGGCACGGCGCTCGGTGGTTTCGTAGCGGTTGCGATGGGCGGCGTAGCTGTCCTCGATCTCGCGCTCGCTGACTTCCATCTGCGGGATCAGCAGGGAGGCGTTCATCAGGGCGAGGCCGGCCTCGCGGAATTCCGGGCTCGAGAAACGGTCGGCATTGTTCTCATGAAAACGCTCGAGCTGTGCCGCGGTGGGCGGCTCGGGCTCGGGGGCATCGGCGAAGCGCAGTTCGACCAGTTTCACGCTGCGGCTCTCCAGCTGCCAGCCCAGCAGGCGTTCGGCCAGCACGCCGGGCGTCACCGCGCCGGCGCGCACCGCGTTGGTCAATTGCTGCCGCGCGAGGTCGGTGCGCAGCAGGGTGAGGAAGCGCGCCTCGGTGAGGTCGTTGCTGAGCAGGAAATTGTCGAAGATCAGCCGCGAGAAGCGGCCATCGGCCCCCTGGAAGCCCGGGATGGCGAAGATGTAGTCGCGCACCGCGGCATCGGGCACCGTCACGCCCATGCGGGTGATCTCGCGACCCAGCACGCGATCGGTCACCAGCGCCTCCACCGCCTGCTGGGCGAGGGCCGCGCGGATCCGCGCATCGGGCTGGAAGCGGCCTTCGGTCGCGCGGTTGATGCGCTGCAACTCACGCCTGAGGGCCTCCGCCGCCTCCTCCTGTTCGATGGGCTGGCCATCGACGCGGGCCACCGCGGTCTCTCGGCCGAGGTTGCGGAGCATGTCCTCGATCCCCCAGGCGGCGAAGGAGAGGATGAGAAGGACGAACAGCACCTTGGCAAACCAGGTGCCCGCCAGCGCGCGGAGAGAGGTCAACATGGGAGCGGGATAGCGGAGCAACGTGCGCTTGCCAAATACGCCATCCGCATGCATCTGCATAACTTCCCAAAACGCAAGCGATTGTCTAAAAACAGTCCTACGGGAGATAAAGATGACACCAGGTATCAGACCGCTTGTTGCCGGCAACTGGAAAATGAACGGAACCTGGCGCGGTTCACGCCGGCTGGCCGATGCCGTGCGGGAGGCCGCGCCCTCCATCTATGCCGACCTTCTGGTCTGTCCGCCCTTCCTGCATGTCCAGCCCGTCGCGGCCACGCTGCTGGGCAGCAGGGTCGCGGTGGGTGGCCAGGATTGCCATCCCGAGCGAACGGGCGCGCATACCGGTGATTGTGGGGCGCCCATGCTACGCGATGCCGGCGCGACCCATGTGATCCTTGGCCATTCCGAGCGGCGCATCAATCACGGCGAGACCAGCGCGCTGGTGCTGCGCAAATGCGAGGCGGCGCTGGCGTCGGGGCTGCTGCCCCTGGTCTGTGTGGGTGAGACCGAGGCGCAGCGCGATGCCGGCCAGGCCGAGGCAGTGGTTGCGCAGCAATTGCTGGACAGCCTGCCGCTGGGCTTCATCACCGCCGGCGGCATCGTGGCCTATGAGCCCGTCTGGGCCATCGGCACCGGCCGCACGCCCAGCGAGGATGATGTGGCCGCGATGCATGCGATGATCCGAAACACGCTTGTAGAGACTTATGGGCCGACGGCGCGCGCCACCCGGCTTCTCTATGGTGGCTCGGTCAAGCCCTCCAACGCGGCGGCCCTGCTGGCGCTGCCCGACGTGGACGGCGCGCTGGTCGGCGGCGCCTCGTTGGTGGCGGATGATTTCCTGGCCATTGCCCGGGCGGTGCCGGCGGGATAAACCGCGCCGATGTCCACCGTCCTGCTCGTCCTCCATATCTTCGTCACGCTGGCCCTGATCGGGCTGGTGCTGGTCCAGCGTAGCGAGGGGGGCGGGCTCGGCATCGGCTCCAGCGGCGGCATGGGCAGTTTCATGGGTGGGCGCGGGACGGCCAATCTTCTGACGCGGGCCACCGCCATTCTGGCCACGGCGTTCTTTATTCTGTCGCTGCTGATGGCGGTACTGGATCGCGGCGCGGTGCAGCGGCGCTCCATCCTCGATGTGCCGCCGCCGGCACTCGCACCGGTCGCCCCCGCCACGCCCGCACCCGCCACCAACTGAGCGGCGGCTGCCGCCGGGTTTCTCGGGGGGGCGAAAGATGTCACACGTCATGTCCTGGTGTCCTGGTGGTCGAGGCATGATCTGGCGTTTTGCCCTGCTTCTCTGCGTTGCCGCCCCGGCGCTGGCCCAGCCATCAGCCCAGCCTGGGTCCAACGAGCCCGCGCGCCGGCAAATGGTCGTGGCCTCCCATCCGCTGGCGAGCGAGGCGGGGATGTCCATCCTGCGGGCCGGCGGCACGGCTCTGGATGCTGCCATCGCGGTCCAGGCCGTGCTGACCCTGGTAGAGCCGCAATCCTCGGGTATCGGCGGTGGCGCCTTCCTGCTGCACCACGACGGCCCGCGCGGCGTCACCGTCGCCTGGGATGGGCGGGAGACGGCGCCGGCCGCGGCGCGCGGTGACCTCTTTATGCAGAACGGCCAGCCCATGGCTTTCGCGGCCGCGGTGGTGGGTGGCCGCAGCGTGGGCGTGCCTGGCGTGCTGCGCATGCTCGAGGCCGCGCATCGGCAGCATGGCCGGCTGGCCTGGGGGCAGCTCATGCAGCCCGCCATCGCCCTGGCGGAACAGGGCTTTGCCGTGTCCGAGCGCTTGTCCCAGGCCATCGCCCTGGCGGCGCCGAACCTGCGGCGCGACCCGCGGCTGGCGGCGCTGTATCTGCAGGCCGATGGCACGGCGCTGCCGGCGGGCGCCATGCTGCGCAATCCAGCCCTGGCCGCCACGCTGCGCGCCGTGGCGGAGCAGGGGGCCGATGCCCTGCATCGCGGGCCGATCGCGGCCGAAATCGCGCTCACCATCCGCAGCCACCCCAATGCCGGGCTGATGACCGGCGACGATTTGGCCGGCTATGAGCCGGTGCGCCGCATGCCGCTCTGCCGGCCCTATCGTGCCTGGACGGTCTGCGTGCCGCCGCCGCCCTCCGGCGGGCTCGTGGTGCTGCAGATCCTGGGGTTGCTGGAACACACCACCATCGGCCAGTTGCATCCCGGCAGCGCCGAGGCGGCCATGCTGCTGGGCGATGCCGGGCGGCTCGCCTTCGCCGACCGCAACCGATTCCTGGCCGACCCCGCGGATCTGGCCGTGCCGGTCGATGGGCTGCTCGACCCCGCCTATCTGCTGCTGCGCGCCCAGGCGCTCAATGCCGGGCGTGGCATTGCCGAGATCCGCCATGGCAACCCGCGGATGGCCCCGCCGCGCAGCCCCCAGGCGCCACAGCCCGAGGCCGGCACGGCGCATCTCTCGGTGCTGGATTCACGCGGCAATGCGGTGGCCATGACCACGACGGTCGAGGGCAATTTCGGCGCGCATATCGGCGTGGGCGGCTTCGTGCTGAACAACCAGCTGACAGATTTCTCCTTCCGGCCTGAGAGCGACGGCTTTCCCGTGGCCAATCGCGTGGCCGGCGGCAAGCGGCCGCGCTCCAGCATGGCGCCCGCGCTGGTCTTCGATGCGCAAGGGCGGCTGGTGGCCATAACCGGCTCGCCCGGCGGCGCGCGGATCATCGGCTATGTCGCGCAGTCCCTGGTTGCCCTGCTGGATTGGGGCATGGAGCCGGCGCTGGCGGTCGGCCTGCCGCATGTGGGGCCGCTCAACGCCACGGTCGAGCTTGAGGAGGGCACGGCGGTGGCCCGCCTGGCGCCGCTGTTGCAGGAGCGCGGCCTGCCGGTGGCGACCACGGCCATGCCTTCGGGGCTGAACCTCATCCGCATTCAGCCCGGCAATCCCCAGGTCATCAGCGGCGCGGCCGACCCCCGACGCGAGGGGCTGGTGGCCGGCGACTGACCGCGGCGCCTGCGACAATTTCACTTGAAATCCGGCGCCCGCCGAGATCATCCTGCTATTGCAACGAATGTGGGGGATGAGGCAGATGGGCGGTTTTCTCACCGATGATGATCTCGATGCGCTGCAGCCGGCCGATGAGGTGATGTTTCCCTCACCGATCCCGACGCAGGTCATCAGCTCCGATGAATTCTGGCCCAGCCCGCAGACCGAGCGGCAGAAGCAGGTCGAGGCCCGCATCAAGTCCATGGCCGATGAATATGGTGCGAAGCAGGGGCTGGACCGCCGGCGCTTTTTGCAGACGGCGTCCGGCATGGCGGCCGCCTTCCTCGCGATGAACGAGGTCTATGGCCCGCTTTACAACGTCTCCCGCGCCGAGGCGCAGCAGGCCGATACCGCGGCGGCCCGTCAATCCAGCCTGGCCGGGCAGTTCATCATGGATGTGCACACCCATTTCCTGCGCCCCGATACGCGGATCATGACCTTCGTGCAGCAGCGCCGTACCGTCGGCCAGGCCGGCTGGAATCCGGCCCTGGTAGGCCGCGAGCAGACCATCCAGGACCTCATGGAGGCGAATTGGTTCAAGGAGGTTTTCCTCGATTCCGACACCTCGGTCGCCATGATCTCGGGTGCGCCCTCGGATGATCTGCAGGACTGGTTCCTGACCAACGACATGAAGTTCGACGCCCGCAAACGGGTGAACGACGCTGCCGGCACGCGCCGCGTCATGAGCCACGCCATCTTCACGCCCGGCCAGCCGGGCTGGATGGACGAGGTGGAGCGCTGCATCGAACAACTCCGCCCGGATAGCTGGAAGGGCTACACGGTCGGTGACAACACCAACAAGCACCTCGCCCGCTATCCCTGGCGGATGGATGACGAGCGGCTGATGTACCCCTTCTACGAGCGCATCCTGCGCGCCGGGAACAACATCGTCTGTGTCCATAAGGGGCTGTATCCGCAGCAGGTCACCGACCAGTTCCCCCACCTTCTGCCCTTCGCGGGCGTGGATGATGTGGGCAAGGCCGCGAAGGACTGGCCGCAGATCAACTTCGTGATCTACCACTCCGCCTATCGCTGGGTGGGCGGCGGCGGTGCCGGCGTGGGTATCGACCAGTTCAACCGCACCGGCCGAGTGGATTGGACCACCGACCTCGCGGACATTCCCAGCAAGTTCGGCGTGAACAATGTCTATGGCGATCTCGGGCAGATCTTCGCCCAGACCACGGTGGTGGAGCCCGGCCTTTGCGCCGCCCTGATGGGCACGCTGATCCGCGGCCTGGGTGCCGACCGCGTGGTCTGGGGCACCGACGCGATCTGGACCGGCAGCCCGCAATGGCAGATCGAGGCGCTGCGCCGGCTGGAAATCCCCGAGGCGATGCAGCGCGCGCACGGCTTCGCGCCCCTGGGTGCCGCCGATGGGCCGGTCAAGACCGCGATCTTCGGTGGCACCTCGGCCCGAATGTACAATTACCAGCGCCGCGCCGACCTGATCGATGACCCGGTGGCGCGGATCAAGCGCGACTATGCCGAGAATGGGCCGGGGCGCAGCAACCTCGCCTATGGCTACGTGGCGCGGGGCTGAAGCTCCGCGGTAGCCGAGCAACTTCCGACGGGATGACATCATCCCGTCGGATTTCTTGCTCTGGAGACATCGCTGCTCCAGTCCTGCATAGCGTTGGTTGATCGGAGGGGGCCTTTATGTTCGCCTTGCAACTGGCGCCCCATCTGGCGCGGCGCGGAATTCATTACGGATGGTTGATGGTGGCCATCACCTTCCTGGTCTCCCTCGCCTCGGCCGGGGCGCTGGGAATCCTGGGCGTGCTGATCCTGCCACTGCAGCAGGAGACGGGGTGGGAGACCGCCACCATCTCCGGCCCGCTTGGGCTGCGCCTGCTGCTGTTCGGCCTGATGGCGCCCTTTGCCGCGGCGCTCATGCAGCGCTACGGCCTGGTGCGGGTGGTGACGCTGGCGATGACCCTTTCGGCCATGGGCATAGGCCTGTCGCTGTTCATGACCCAGGTTTGGCAACTCTGGCTGACCTGGGGGGTGATGACGGGCATCGGCACGGGCATGACGGTGCTGGTGCTGGGCGCCACCGTCGCCAATCGCTGGTTCGTCGCCCGGCGCGGTCTGGTGGTGGGCCTGCTGACCTCGGCCGGCGCCTCCGGCCAGATCATCTTCCTGCCGCTCGCCGCCTGGATGGCGCGGGATCTGGGCTGGCGCGAGGCGCTGGTACCCGGCCTGGCGGTCTGCCTGATCGCGGGGCTGCTGATGCTGCTGCTGGGCACCAGCCATCCCTCCGATCTCAACCTGCCGGCCTATGGCGAGACCCGGGTCACGCCGCCACCACCACCGCCCGCCACCAACCCAGCGCGCACGGCGATCATCGGCCTGGCCGAGGGCTCCTCCAGCTTCGCGTTCTGGGTCTTGTTCGGCACCTTCCTGGTCTGCGGCCTTTCCACGGCGGGGCTGGTGCAGACCCATTTCGTGCCGCTCTGCGCCGATTTCGGCATGGGCTCGGTGGAAGCCGCCGGCGTGCTGGCGATGATGGGCGCCTTCAATTTCGTCGGCACCGTTTTCTCCGGCTGGCTGTCGGACCGCTACGACTGCCGCAAGCTGCTGTTCTGGTATTACGGCCTGCGCGGGCTTTCCCTGCTCTGGCTGCCGATGAGCGACTTCTCGCTCTATGGCCTGTCGCTCTTCGCCATCTTCTACGGGCTGGACTGGATCGCGACCGTGCCGCCGACAGTGAAACTGGCGGCGCAGCATTTTGGCCGCGAGAAGGGGCCGCTGATGTTCGGCTGGATGTTCACCGGCCATCAGATCGGCTCCGCGATCGCTGCCATCGCCGGCGGTATGAGCCGTGACGCGTTGGGCAGCTACCTGCCGGCCTTCAACGCGGCGGGCGTGGCCTGCCTGCTGGCCGCCGTGGCCGTGCTGGCACTGAAACGGCAGAACCCGCCGCCGGTGCGGGTTGCAGTGGCCTGAAGCTGGCGCGCCAGGAGCAATCCCAGGCGAGGATGACGAGGGGCTGCGGTTTCAGCCCTCGGCGCGGAGTTGCAGGATTTCCCGCAGCAGCCCGGCCGTGCTGCCATCATGCTGGTCTGGCCGGACCACCCGTTCCTCCAGCTCGGCCAGCAGCGGATTGGCCAGCTGCTTGCCCAGCTCCACGCCCCATTGGTCGAAGGGGTTGATGTTCCACAGCGCGCCCAGCACCGCGACCTTGTGCTCATAGAGCGCTATGAGCTGGCCGAAGGTGAAGGGCTCCAGCCGCGGCAGCAGGATGGTGGTGCTGGGCCGGTCGCCCGGGAAGACGCGGTGCTCGACCAGCTTCTCGATCGCCGCCTCGTCTTGGCCGGCGGCGCGCATCTCAGCGCGGACCGCCTCGGCATCCTTGCCGGCCAGCAGGCCCTCGGCCTGGGCCAGGCCATGGGCGAGCAGGATGCGGTGGTTCTCCGTCCAGGGATGATCGGGCCGGGCGACGAGGATGAAATCCACCGGCACCGGCTCGGGGCTCTGGTGGACGAGCTGCATGAAGCTGTGCTGCGCCGAGGAGCCGGGCTCGCCGAACACCACCGGGCCCGTGGCGTGCGTCACCGGCTCGCCCTGCAGCGTCACGCGCTTGCCCAGGCTCTCCATTTCCAGCTGCTGCAGATGCGCGGGAAGCCGGCGCAGGCGTTCGTCATAGGGCAGTACGGCGCGGCGGTTCAGCCCCAGCGCATTGACGTGCCAGATTTCGGTCAGCGCCAGCAGGACGGGCAGGTTCTCCTCCGGCGGCGTGCGGAGGAAATGCAGGTCCATCGCCCTGGCACCTTCCAGCATTCGCTCGAAACTGTCCCAGCCCAGCGCGAGGGCCAGCGAGAGGCCGATGGCCGACCACATCGAGAAGCGGCCGCCGACATAATCGCCGAAGGGGAAGACCCGCTCCGAGGGGATGCCGAAGGCTGCGCAGGCCGGAAGGTTTGTCGACAGCGCCGCCATATGCGAGGCGGCCTTGTCCTCGCCCAGTGTCTCCGCCAGCCAGCCCTTCACCAGCAGCGCATTGGCCATGGTCTCCTGGGTGGTGAAGGTCTTGCTGGCGACCAGCACCAGGGTGCGCGTGGGGTCGAGTGTGGCGAGCAGGGCGCGCCAGCCATGGCCATCGACATTGCCGAGATGCAGCGCCTGCATTGGCGAGGCCGGATTGATCAGCGCGCGAACCGCCATCACGGGGCCCAGGTCGCTGCCGCCGATGCCGATATTGAGAACATGGGTGAAGCGCTGCCCGGTGGCGCCACGCAGCGCGCCGCCATGCACCGCCTGGGTGAAGGCATGCATCCGGCCCAGGGTCGAATGCACCTCGGCCGCGACGGCGGCACCGCCCGAGGCGCGGCTGGCGCCCCCTGGCGCGCGCAGCGCCATGTGCAGGGCGCGGCGCTTCTCCGTCGCGTTGACATGCTCGCCATTGGCCATGGCGTCACGCCGTTCCTCGACGCCCATGGCGCGGGCGAGGCCGATCAGGGCGGCCATCGCTCGTGCGTCGATGGCGGTCTTGCTGATGTCGAGCAGGATATTGTCGGCGCGGAAGGAGAGGTTGCGAAACCGCTCCGGATCGGCCGCGAAGAGCGGCCGGATCGTGTTTGGCGCGGTGCCATCGGCACGCGGGGTACGTCCCGCGGCCATCACCGCTGCCCAAGCATCTGTCATTTTGTCACCCATATCAGCCTTCTACAGGCCAATCGGTTGGCCGGCTACCATGATTGACAGGGGTGTCTCGCCGAATAGCCGGGCGGCACGGGCGACATCGTCTCGCGTCAGGGCGGAAAGCCGGGCAGGGCGGCCGGCCAGCCAGGCCGGCGTCCGGTTGTTCTGCATGAGGCTGAGCAGCCCGCCCGCGATGCGCCGGCTATCGCTGAAGGAGAGCGGCAGGGAGCCATTGAGGAAATCCACCGCCTCGGACAATTCCTCCGCGGTCGGCCCGTCATTGGCCATGGCGCGCCAGCTCTGTTCCAGCAGGGCCACCATGTCGCCCGCATTGCGGTTGTCGGTGCTGGCCTGGCCCACGATCACGCCGCGGCCGAAGAGCACATCCATGCCCGCGCCGATGCCATAGGTCAGGCCGCGCTCCTCGCGGATCAGCTTCATCAGGCGCGATGAGAAGCCGCCGCCGCCCAGGATGCGCAGCGCCACCTGGCTCGCCTCCCATCGCGGATCGGTCGGCAGGGGGGCGTTCTGGCCGAACTGTACCGCTGATTGGGGCGCGGCCTTTTCCACGACCTGGCGGCCGAATTGCGCCAGCGGCGGCAATTCGGGAAGCGCTGGCGGCACCCCGCGCGGCAGGCCGCCGAAGAGGGCGGTGATGGCCGCGCGCAACTCGGCCGCGGTGATGGCGCCGGCGGCGGCGATCAGCAGACCTTCGCTGCGGAACTGCCGGGCGAGCGATTCGGTCAGCCCGGTGGCGGGGATGGCGGCGAAGCTCTCGGGGCTGGAGGCGCGGCCGGCGGGGTGGCCAGGGAAACCCGCCGCCCAGAAGGCGCGGCTGGCGATGCCACGCGGCGTCTCCAGCGCCTGGCGCGCGCCCACGATGGCGCGTGCCCGCACCCGATCCAGGTCGCGCGCGTCCAGCCGGGGCTCGGTCATCGCCAGCCGGGCCAGGCGAATGGCCTCGGGCAGCGCATCGCTCAGCGCGCGCAGGCTGCCTGAGGTGGAATCGCGCCCCACGCCGAAGCTGATGGACACGCCGGCGTCGCGCGCGGCATCGGCGAAGGCGACATTGTCGAGGTCGCCCGCACCCTCGGTCAGCATGGCGGCGGCCAGCGCCATCATGCCCTCATGGCCCGAGGGATCGAAGGCGGAGCCGCCGCGCCAGGCCCAGTTCATCGAGACCACGGGGACGGAGGGATCCTCGACCAGCCAGGCGGTGACGCCGGCCTCCTCGATGATGGTGATGGGCAGGGCGAAGGGCGCGCGCGGCGGAAGGTCCGCGAGCGAGGTGGCATTGGGGATCATCGGCGGAACTCCATCCGGCCGGCTGCGCGGGCCGCGCGGCCGGATGCCGGCGCCCGGCGATCGAAGGCAGGGAACGATATCATGCCGGCAGCAGCCAGCCGGTGGTGGCGAGCGGATTGGCCAGCACCGCGCGTGCCGCCTCATTCACCTGCGCCTGGGTCACGGCGCGCAGTTTCGCCGGCCAATGCTCCGCCTCCTCGATCGGCAGGCCCAGCGTCAGCGTGCCACCCAGCATGCGCGGCGCGGCACCGATACCGTCCAGCGCCAGCAGTGCGCCCGCGGTCTGCTGGCGGATGGCGCGCGCCGTCTCGGCTTCGGTCACGCCGTCATCGAGCAGTTTCTTGATCTCGGTCATCACAGCGGCCTCCAGCGCTTCGCGCGTGGTGGGGGCGCGCAGCGTGGAATAGATGGTGAAATTCGCGGCGCCCGCGGTCTCCCCGTCGTAACCGGCGCTGGCGCTGACGGCGAGGCCGCCCTCGACCAGCGCGCGATGCAGGCGCGAGCCGGTGCCACCGCCCAGGATATGGGCGAGAATTTCCAGCGGATGGGCGTGCCGGCTCTCGCCCCAGGTCATCGAGGGGGCTGCGATGGCGCGCACCAGCACGGCCTCACGCGTGGCCGCCTCGCGCTGCTCGAACCGCGTCTCGACCGCGGTGGTAGGGACGGCGCTGCGGTTGCGAGGCGTGAAGGGGCGGGCGGGGACCAGGCCATAGGTCGCCTCGGCCAATTCGCGGGCGCGCGGCTCGGTCACGTCGCCGGCCAGGATCAGCGTGGCGTTGCTGGGCGAATAGCGGGCGGCGAAGAAATCCAGCATGTCCTGGCGCTGGATTGCGCGGATCTCATCCGGCCAGCCGATGATGGGGCGGCCGCGCCATTGCTGGCGGCCCCACATCGCCGCGTCGAATGCCTCCTGGAAGAGCGCGCGCGGCTGGCTCTCGATCACCTGCCGGCGTTCCTCGAGCACCACATTGCGCTCGGCCTCGAACTCATCGGGGTTGAAGGCGGGGCCGGCCATGCGGTCGGCTTCCATGCGCATCATCAGCGCGAGGCGCGAGCTTTCGACATGCTGAAAATAGGCCGTGGTGTCGCGCGAGGTGAAGGCATTGTCCTGCCCGCCCTCGCGCGCCACGAGGCGGGAGAAATCGCCCGAGGGCACGTTCCCCGAGCCCTTGAACATCATGTGTTCCATGAAATGCGCGATGCCGGAGAGCCCGGCCGGGTCCTCCCCGGAGCCTGCGCCATAGAAGACGTAATGCGCGACAACGGGGGCGCGGCGGTTTTCCGCCAGCACCACCTTCAGCCCATTGGCCAGGCTCCAGGTCTTGGCGCCGAAGAGCGGGCGATCCACCGGTGGTGGTGGCAGCGGGGCCTGGGCTCGGGTGACCGCGGGCAGGGTGAGTGCGGCGGCGATGGTGGTGCGGCGTGTCAGTTTCGGCATTCCTGGCAACATGGGGCGGCGCGCCCGGAATGGGAATGCCGACGATGACATTTCACCGAAAGCGGCCAAATCATCTTGGCGCCATGGTGGGCCCGGGTCCAGTCTGACGCGACATATTTCCGTGGAGCCGGCCATGCTCGAACTCACCATCAATGGCGCCACCCACCGGGTGGATGTCGAGCCCGACACCCCTCTGCTCTGGGTGCTGCGCGACACGCTGGGGCTGCTCGGCACCAAATATGGCTGTGGGTTGGCGCAATGCGGCGCCTGCACCGTGCTGGTGGGCGATGAGGCGCGGCGGAGCTGCTCGGTCACCGCCGAGGATGCGGTGGGTGAGAAGATCACCACCATCGAGGCGATCGGGGCCGATGCGGTGGGCGCGAAGATCGTCGCGGCCTGGGTGACGCACCAGGTGCCGCAATGCGGCTATTGCCAGTCCGGCCAGGTGATGGCGGCGACGGCGCTGCTGAAATCCACCCCCAGCCCGAGTGCGGAGGATGTGCGCGAGGCGATGACCAATATCTGCCGCTGCGGCACCTACAACGCCATCGCCGCCGCCATCTCGGAGGCCGCCCGGGCATGATCGCGAACCTTTCCCGCCGCGGTTTCCTGGCCGGCAGCGGCGCGCTGGTGCTCGCCATGCAACTGCCGCTGCGCGCCCAGCCCGCCCCCACGCCGCATGCCACCAAGGTGCACAGCTATCTCAGCGTGAACGCCGATGGCACCTGCCACGTCCAAAACCCCTTCGTGGAGGGCGGCCAGGGCATCGACACCGCCGTGGTGCAGATCCTGGCTGAGGAACTGGATGCCAGCCCCGATTGCTTCACCATCTCCTGCGCCCCGCCGGGCGCCGATTTCGCGCTGCTCTTCGGCGGCACCATGCGCTTCACCGGTGGCAGTTTCTCGGTGCGCTCGAGCTATGCGCATTTCCGCAAACTCGGTGCCACCGCGCGGGCGATGATGCTGGCGGCCGGGGCCGCGCAGCTTGGCGTTGATGTGGGCGAACTCACCACTGCCAATGGGCATGTGCTGCATGCGGCCTCCGGCCGATCGCTGGAATACGCCGCACTCGCCGCCCGGGCGGCACATATGCCGGTGCCCGAGGATGCTGAACCGAAATCGCCCGCCAACTTCACGCTGATCGGCCAGGCGCTGCCGCGCATCGATGTCCGCGCCAAATCGACAGGGGCCACCCGCTACAGCATCGACATGGCGGTGCCGGACATGCTGCACGCCGCCGTGGTGCACGCCCCGCGCGCCGGGGATGAGCCGACGGGCGTGGCCAATGAGGCGGCGGTGCGGGCCATGCCCGGCGTGCACGGCATCCATCGCCTGCCGGGTGCCATGGCGGTTACCGCCAACAGCTTTTTTCGCGCCCGCCGCGCGGTCGAGGCGCTGGAGGTGAGCTGGGGCAGGACCGCGGCCTCGGTGCCCGATGGCTTCTCCAACGCCACCATGCTGGAGACGCTGAAATCGGCGATGTCGCGCCCCGGCAACACAGCCGAGGAGGAGGGCGATGTCGCGGCCGGCCTGGCCGGCGCGGTGCGGGTGGTGGAGGCCGAATACGACGCGCCCTACCTCGCCCATGCCCAGTTGGAACCGCCCAGCGCGCTCGCCCGCTTCCTGCCCGGTGGCGATCTGGAGGTATGGACGCCCAACCAGGCGCCCGAGGGGTTCCAGGCCGTGGCCGCCGCCGTCTCCGGACTGCCGCCCGAGCGGATCATGATCCACTCCCTGCCGCTGGGGGGCTTCTTCGGCCGGCACTTCGTCTATGGCCCGGGCATTCCCATGCCGCAGGCCATTCTGCTGGCGCGCGAGACCGGACGGCCCGTGAAGCTGATCTGGACGCGGGAGCAGGAATTCGCCCGCGACGCCTATCGCCCGCTCGCCCACGCAACATTCCGCGCCGGGCTGGACAGCCAGGGCAACCTCGTTGCCCTGGAGGTGAAGGGTGCCGGCGAGGGCACCATCACCCGCCACTTCCCACCCCAGGCGCTGGGCCCGCGCGGCATCGATGACAGTGTGATGGAGGGGCTGACGGGAAAACCCTATCGCGTGCCGCATGCCCGGGTGGGTTTCGTTCCCGAGCGCCATCCCGGCGGCGTCAATCTGGGATTCTGGCGCAGCGTCGGCCATTCGATGAACGACTTCTTCTTCGAGAGCTTTCTCGACGAGGTGGCTGATGTGGCGGGGCGCGACCCCTTCATGTTTCGCCAGGCGCTGCTGCAGCACAGCCCGAGGCACCTCGCCTTGCTCAATGCGCTGGGCGATATGGCTGGCCGGCCCTGGCGCAGCGCGCCCTATGATCACCCCGATGGCAGCAGGCGCGCGCGCGGCATCGCCATGGCCTCGCCCTTCGGCAGCGAGACCGCGACGCTGGCGGAGATCAGCCTCGATGACGGCCAGATCCGGGTGCATGAGTTGTGGATCGCCGTCGATCCGGGCAGCATCGTCAACCCGGGCATCATCCGCCAGCAGGTGGAGGGTGCCGCGGCCATCGGCCTCTCCTCGGCGCTGTTCGAGGAGATCACCTTCGAGGACGGCGCCCCCATGCAACGCAATTTCGACACCTATGCCGTGCTGCGGCGCGACGCCATGCCCAAGGTCAATGTCCGCATCGTGGAGAGCGGCGCTGAGATGGGCGGCATTGGCGAGGCCGGCACCCCCGGCGTGGCGCCCGCCGTGGCCAATGCGCTGTTCAACCTGACCGGCCAGCGCGTGCGCACATTGCCCTTTGCCAAGACCCGCCTGGGGTCCGCCTGATGCGCGCGGCCTGGTGGGAGAAGAACGGCCCGGCGGCCGATGTGCTGGTTCTGGGCGAGATGCCAACCCCCAGCCCCGGGCCGGGCGAGGTGCTGGTGCGCGTTCATGCCAGCGGGGTGAACCCGTCCGACGTGAAATCGCGCCTGGGCCGCCCGCCCGCCTTCCCGCGGATCATTCCGCATAGCGACGGGGCGGGGGTGATCGAGGCGGTGGGCGAGGGCGTGGCCCGGGGCCGCGTCGGCCAGCGGGTCTGGCTGTGGAACGGCCAGTGGAAGCGCGCCCTGGGCACCGCGGCCGAGTATTTCTGTGGGCCAGCCGCACAGGCGGTGGAATTGCCGGAGAATACCGATTTCGTGGCCGGTGCCTGCTTCGGCATTCCCGCGCTGACGGCGCTGCATGGCTGCCTGACCGATGGCGGCGTCTCGGGGCAGAGCGTGCTGGTGCAGGGCGGCGCGGGGGCGGTGGGGCATTACGCCATCCAATTCGCAAGGCTCCTGGGCGCGCGAAAAGTGCTGGCCACGGTCAGCGGGCCGGAAAAAGCCGCCCATGCCATGGCGGCGGGGGCGGATGCCACGATCAATTACCGCTCGGAGGATGTGGTCGCGCGCGTGCAGGCGCTGACCGGTGGGCGCGGGGTGGAGCGCGTCATCGAGATGGAACTGGCGGGCAATGCCGCTGCTCTGCCGGGGATGTTGGCGCCGGGCGGGTTTGTCGCGGTCTATGGCTCGAACAGGCCGGAGGCGTCGCTGGCTTTCTTTCCCAATATCGTCTCGGGCATCGGCTACCGGTTTTTCATTGTCTATGAGCTGAGCGATGCCGACCGGGCGCGGGCGGTGGGGGCGTTGAACGCCTGGGCGCGGGCGGGGCTGCTCGCCCATGCCGTGGCGGCGCGGATGGGCCTTGGGGATATTGTGGCGGCGCATCAGGCGGTGGAGCGTGGTAGCGTAATGGGGAATGTGGTGGTCGAGATCTAAAAGGCGCGGCGCTTGCGGCCCTGGAAGGGGCCTTGCCCCTTCCAGACCATCCCCACCAGGAGCCAGGGGTTCCTGGTCCGCCATAAGTCATTGCATAATAAAATTTGATTCCAATAAAAAATAGTAGATAAATAAATGGGTATGCGCTGTCTGAATTACCATTAATTATCGGGTTCCAAGGGCCTTTCGGCCCTTGGCTGGAGGGTTTGGGAGGGCAGATGCCCTCCCAAGTGGCCACTTGTTCTGACCAACGTCAAACCCCCGCAACCCATCCGGCCGTGCGACCGATCCCAGGACTTATTTAGGTATATTGTCCTTGACTCAAGCCTCAGCCCCGGCTATTCCTGCGGCTTTAGCCACCCGGCAGGCCGGGCGTTGCTCCATGCGGGCAGCCTCTGGCCGCAACCCCACGCGCGCGGGGCCGGCCGCGCGCCCGTTCACCCGACCGGGAATTTGTCCCCAAACCGCAATTTGCGCTGCGTTGTCGCTGCCCAATCCATATCTGGCGTTCAGACAACATACCTGAAGCCAGATCTGGTAGCGCCCAACAGCGGCGCTGTTCAGCGCCATCAGCCGTCGATGCGGATGCCGAGGTCGCGGATCAGCGGCCGCCACACGGCATTCTCGGCGGCGACAAAGGCGTTGAATTCGGCAGGGCTCCAGGGCCGGTATTCGATGCCCAGCGTGCCCATCCGGCCGGAAATCTCGGGCGACTGGATCGCGGCGATCATCTCGGCGCTGAGGCGGGCGATGATCGGCGCGGGGGTGGCGGCCGGCACGCTCATGCCCTGCCAGCCATAGGCCACGGCCTCGGCGAAACCCAGTTCACGCAGCGTGGGAACCGTCGGCGCCTTGTCCGAGCGCGTCTCGCTCAAGACGCACAGCGCCCGCACCCGGCCATCAGTGATGAATGGCAGGCCGGTCGCGGTGTCGATCACCACGCTCTCGATATTGCCGGCCAGGAGCTCCTGCATCGCCGCCGGGCCACCTCGGAACGGCACGTGCTGGGCGTCTATACCGGTGCGGCGCTTGACCATCTCCATCGCGAGGTGGTGCGGGCTGGCCACCGCGGGTGTACCGTAATTCGGCGCGCGGGTGCGGGCCGCGGCCTGATAATCGGCGAAATTCCGCCATGGGCTGTCGGCCTTCACCACGAGATAGAGCGGGAAGCGGCCGATGAAGCCCACGCCGGTGAAATCCGTGTCGGGGTTGATCGGCAGGCGGGCATAGAGGGCGGGGTTGTAGACCAGGATGCCGTTGTCGACATGCAGCCAGGTGTGGCCATCGGCCGGGCTGCGGGCCACCGTCTCGCTGGCCAGCACGGCGCCGCCGCCGGGGCGGTTTTCCACCACCACATTCTGCCCCAGCCGCGGCGCCATCAGCCCCGCGATCAGCCGCGCGAAGGCATCCGAGGCGCCGCCGGGCGGATAGCCCACGATCCAGCGCAACGGCCGGTCGGGAAAGGCCTGGGCATTCGCCGCAGCGGCGGCTGCGATGGCGGGAAGGGCCAGGGTCGTTCGGCGGGTGAGGCGCATGCGGGGCTCCTGTGACGTGTCGCGGATTGAAGCGGGGCTGGCGGCCTACCGCAAGGCGGCGGCCAGCGCGTGCCACATCGGCTTGCGCTGCAATGCCTCATCGAAGGGCAGGCCGCGGGTGGTGACGCCATCGGGCCGGGCGACGCCGGGCTCCTTCACCAGCCAGGAGTCGCGGTCGCTCAGCCCCCAGGTGATGACGTTGCGGCAGCCCGCAGCGATGGCGGCGCTGATAAAGGCCGCGGTGCGCTCGGCCACGGCGGCATCGCGCGCGGGGATGCTGGGCGGCAGCTGGTCGCCCTCGCGGATATCGAGCTCGGTGATCAGCACGGCCAGGCCCATGCCGCGCAGCTCGGCCACGAAGCGCATGAACAGCTCGGGGTCGAAGGGGCGGCGGAGTTGCAAATGCGCCTGGATGCCGACGGCATCGAGCGGGCAGCCGCGATCGAGCAGATGGCGCAGCAGGGCCAGCAGGCGTTGGCGCTTGATGGCGGCATCGGGCGTCGCCTCCTCCACCCCGTATTCGTTGATGGTCAGGCGCAGCGTGGGGTCATGCGCCCGGGCCCAGCGCAGCGCGATCTCGATGTAGTCGCGGCCGAGCGCGCGGAACCAGGGCGATTCGCGCAGGATGTTGTCGCCGGCCTGCGGCTGGTCGCTGCCCGGCGGATTGGCGATCGGCTCATTGACCACATCCCAGTCGCGGATGGTGGCGCGGGTATGGGTGAGGACTGCGTTGAAATGCGCCTCCAGCACGCCGCGGGCCCGGCTGGCATCCTCACGCAGGGCGATGGCGAGCCAGGCCGGCATCGCCTCGTGCCAGATCAGCGCATGGCCCCGCAGCCGCTGCTGGTTGGCCTGGGCGAAGCCGATCAGCGGGTCGAGGGGGGCGAAGTCGTAGCGGCCCTCCTCGGGCTGCAGCGCCTCCCATTTCGCTTCCCATTCCGGCGTCAGCAATTCGCATTCGGCGGCGAAGAGGGCGGCATAGGCGGGGTCGGTGCTGAGGATCTCCGAGCGAATGGCGGCGCCAAAACTGCGGCCGGCGGGGCGGGCCTGGCGCCGCAGGGGGGCCGCCGCGTCGGCTGCGGTCTGCGCGCTGGCGCAACCCAACAGCCCGCCGCCCATGGCGGCGCCGGCACCCTGCAGGGCCTGGCGGCGCCTCAAGTGGCGCCCGGGGCGGGGACGGCCAGCATTTTGCGGAACCGGGCGTGGCGCCATTGCACGAGGCGGAAGGCCCCGCGCGCGGCCATGCCCGAGAGCCTGCCCCGTGGCGGCAGGCCAATCGCCTTGAACATCATGCCCATCGCACGCTCGAGATGTGGCAGCCGGTAGAAGCCCATGGCCCGGCCCATATAGCCCGCGATGCAGCGCTGGTGGTCGTAAACCGCGCCTTCCGCCTCATTGGAGACGTGATAGGCGAAGGCGAGTTCGTCATCCTCGCTCTCCGTGGCGCGGCCCAGCGCCACCTTGAAGCGGCGCAGCGGCGAGAGCTTCTCGCGCGCGAGGTAGCGCCGCAGGTGATCGTAGAACAGCTTGAAATGGCGGTACTCATCGGCCGCGATGAGGCGGCAGACCTGCACCAGCACTGGCTCGGCCGAGGCATCGGCGAGGGCGGTGTAGTAGCTGGAGGTGCCGGTCTCCACGATGCAACGCGCGACGAGTTCGCCGGAGCGTGAGCCGCGCCGGGATGCATCGGCCCGGACATCGATAGTGTAGCCGGCGCGATACCGTTCGAAGCAGCGGGGGTAGTCGAAGGAGGGGTCGGCCAGCGCGGCCCAACGGCCCAGCGCATCGCCATGCTGGACTTCCTCGATCGCCCAGTTCTGCATCGCGGCCTGGAAATCCGGGTCATCGGCGAAGACGCTGTTGAGGTAGAGGGCGTAGTCATCGCCGTTGCGCTCCACCATCGCCGCTGATTTCACCAGCGCAACGATATCGGGGTCAACAGCGTTTCGGTCAAAGCGGTCCCAGTCGATATCATCCAGCGTCCAATGCTTCATGAACGCGATGTTCTTTCGCCGGGTCCCGGATTCAAGCCGGGGGGCTACGATGCCTGGGCGAGTGTGGCCATGGTGCGCATCGAGAGCAGGCGGGCCATCGCGGCCTCGCGCTTCTCGGGGCTTTCCATCGCCGCGGCGTTGTAGTCAGCCTCGGCCTCAGCGACGCGGGCTTCGGCGGCGGCGCGGCTGATCTCGGCTGGCGGGGTGGCTTCATCAGCGAGCACCGTCACGCGCTCGGGCGTGACCTCGGCGAAGCCGCCGGCGACGAAGAGGCTTTCGGTGATCTGGCCGTTCTCGGTCACCCGGATGATGCCGCCGCGCAGCGCCACGATCATCGGCGCATGCCCTGGCAGCACGCCCATTTCGCCCTCGGCGGCGGGGAGGCTGACCATGTCGACCTCGCGGGAGAGCAGCAGCTTCTCCGGCGAGACGAGTTCGAGTTGGAAAGTGGCCATGTCACGCCCCTCAGAAAGAATTTCTCGTCGCTACCAGGCCGCAAGGCGACCTCGCCACCCAACCGCCCCAACCCTCAGCGCGCCAGCCGGACGGCGACGCCATGCCGGCGGATGCCGGCGCCTGAGGGTATAAAAACCCGATTGAAGAGGCCTTACGCGGCCTGCTTCATCGCTTCCGCTTTTTTGACGGCATCTTCAATGGGCCCGACCATGTAGAAGGCGGCTTCCGGCAGATGGTCGTATTCGCCCTTGCAGATGGCAGCGAAGCTGCGGACGGTGTCCTCGAGCTTCACGAAGACGCCGGGCGTGCCGGTGAAGACCTCCGCGACATGGAAGGGCTGGCTCAGGAAGCGCTGCAGCTTGCGTGCGCGAGCAACGATGAGCTTGTCCTCTTCCGAGAGCTCGTCCATGCCCAGGATCGCGATGATGTCCTGCAGCGACTTGTAGGTCTGCAGAATACGCTGGACTTCGCGGGCGGTGTTGTAATGCGCCTCGCCGACCACGCGGGGGTCCATGGCACGGCTGGTGCTGTCCAGCGGGTCCACGGCCGGGAAGATGCCGAGTTCGGCGATCGAGCGGTTCAGCGTGGTCGTGGCATCAAGGTGGGCGAAGGAAGTGGCCGGCGCGGGGTCGGTCAAGTCGTCAGCCGGCACGTAGATGGCCTGCACCGAGGTGATGGAGCCCTTCTTGGTGCTGGTGATCCGCTCCTGCAAGGCGCCCATGTCGGTCGCCAGCGTCGGCTGATAGCCCACGGCCGACGGGATGCGCCCGAGAAGCGCAGAGACTTCGGCGCCAGCCTGGGTGAACCGGAAAATGTTGTCGATGAAGAACAACACGTCCTGGCCCTGCTCGTCGCGGAAATACTCGGCGATGGACAGGCCCGAGAGCGCCACGCGGGCGCGGGCACCCGGCGGCTCGTTCATCTGGCCATAGACCAGCGCCACCTTGGAGCCTTCGGTGTTGCCCTCGTTCAGCTTGATGACGCCGGCATCGACCATCTCATGGTAGAGGTCATTGCCCTCGCGGGTGCGCTCACCAACGCCGGCGAAGACCGACACGCCGCCATGGCCCTTGGCGATATTGTTGATCAGTTCCTGAATGGTGACTGTCTTTCCGACCCCCGCACCACCAAACAAGCCGATCTTGCCACCCTTGATGTAGGGAGCGAGCAGATCGATGACCTTGATGCCCGTCACCAGGATCTCGGCCGAAGTCGCCTGGTCCTCGAAGGAGGGCGCGGCGCGGTGAATGGTGTAGGTCTTCTCGTGCGGCACCGGGCCGCGCTCGTCGATCGGCTCGCCGATGACGTTCATGATGCGGCCCAGCGTGCCGGCACCCACAGGCACCGAGATGCCGACGCCGGTGTCGGTCACTTCTGCGCCGCGCACCAGGCCGTCGGTCGTGTCCATGGCGATGGTGCGCACGGTGCGCTCGCCCAGGTGCTGCGCCACCTCGAGGACCAGCGTGCGGTCGCCGATCTTCACCGTAAGCGCGTTCAGCATGGCGGGCAGTTCCTCGGGGAACTGTACGTCCACGACCGCGCCCAACACCTGGGTGATCTTGCCAACATTGTTCTTCATCGAACGAACTCCTGTCTGAGCGGCCAATTCACGCTGCGCACCTCTGGCGCTACGCGATCGGACGTTGTGTTAAACGGCTTCGGCACCCGAGATGATCTCGATCAGCTCGCTGGTGATGTTGGCCTGGCGTGTGCGGTTGTAGTTCAGGGTCAGCTTCTTGATCATCTCGCCGGCATTGCGCGTGGCATTGTCCATCGCGTTCATCCGGCTGCCCTGTTCGCCGGCGCCCGATTCGAGCAGCGCGCGATAGACCTGGATGCTCAGATTTTGTGGCAGCAGCGCGGCGAGGATTTCCTCCTCGGCCGGCTCGTATTCATACATCGCCTGGGCGCCCGCCCCGGCATCCACCGTGGTTTCCGGCAGCGGCGCGGGGATGAGCCGCTGTGCCGTCGGCACCTGGGTGATGACGTTCTTGAAACGATTATAGATCAGCTCGCAGACGTCGAAGTCGCCATCATCAAGCATGGTGGTCAGCATGGTGGCCACACCCGAGGCGTCCTCGAAACCGATACGCTTCTGGCCGGCGAAGCTCACCTCGGCAATGAAGCGGCTGGCGAGCTCGCGCTTGAGGAAGGCAGCACCCTTGCGGCCCACCGTCATCAACTTCACCGTCTTGCCCTGGGCCTCCAGCTCGCGCGCGCGGGTGCGAGCGAAGCGGGCGGCGTTGGTGTTGAAGGCGCCGCACAGGCCGCGCTCCGCCGTCACCACCACCAGAAGATACGTCTTCTCCTGGCCGGTTCCGACCAGCAGCTTTGGCGCGTCGGGGCTGCCGACCACCGCGGCGCCGAGGGCACCCAGCATGCGCGCCATGCGTTCGGCATAGGGGCGCGCGGCTTCCGCCTGGCTCTGCGCGCGGCGGAGCTTGGCGGCGGCCACCATCTTCATGGCCTGCGTGATCTTTCGCGTGGATTTCACGCTGTTGATCCGCAGGCGAAGCGCTTTCAGGCTTGCCATGTGGTGTTAGGCCGCGAAGGACTTGGCGAAACCGTTCAGGAAGGCGACCAGCTTGTCCTCGGTCGGCTTCTTGATTTCGCGGTCATTGCGGATGGCGTCCACGATCTCGGGCGCGGAGGCCTTGATCTCGGAGAGCATGCGGCGCTCGAACTCACCCACGGAATTTACCGGGATGCCATCGAGATAGCCACGCGTGCCGGCAAAGATGGCCAGCACCTGCTCCTCAACCGGAACCGGCTTGAACTGGGGCTGCTTCAGCAGCTCGGTCAGCCGGGCGCCACGGGCCAGCAGGGCCTGCGTGGAGGCATCGAGGTCGGACGCGAACTGGGCGAAGGCGGCCATTTCGCGATACTGCGCGAGCTCCAACTTGATCTTGCCGGCGACCTGCTTCATCGCCTTGATCTGGGCGGCGGAGCCGACGCGCGACACCGAAAGACCCACGTTCACGGCCGGACGGATGCCCTTGAAGAAGAGTTCCGTCTCAAGGAAGATCTGGCCATCGGTGATCGAAATCACGTTGGTCGGAATATAAGCCGAAACGTCACCGGCCTGCGTCTCGATGACGGGCAGTGCGGTCAGAGAGCCGAGACCGAAATCCTCGTTCATCTTCGCCGCGCGCTCGAGCAAGCGGGAGTGGATGTAGAACACATCGCCCGGATAGGCCTCACGGCCCGGCGGACGGCGCAGCAGCAGCGACATCTGGCGATAGGCGACGGCCTGCTTCGACAGATCATCGTAGAAGATGACGGCATGCATGCCGTTGTCGCGGAAATATTCGCCCATGGCGCAACCCGTGTAGGGCGCCAGGAACTGCATCGGTGCCGGATCCGAAGCTGTGGCGGCCACGATGATCGAGTATTCGAGCGCGCCGCTCTCCTCCAGCTGCTTCACCAGCTGGGCGACGGTGGAGCGCTTCTGGCCGATGGCGACATAGATGCAGTAAAGCTTCTTGCTTTCATCCGTGCCCTGATTGATCGGCTTCTGATTGATGATCGTGTCCACGATCACGGCGGTCTTGCCGGTCTGGCGGTCACCGATGATCAGTTCGCGCTGGCCACGGCCGATCGGGATGAGGCTGTCGATCGCCTTGATGCCGGTCTGCATCGGCTCATGCACAGATTTGCGGGGGATGACGCCAGGCGCCTTCACCTCGACCAGGCGGCGGTCGCCCACGATCGGGCCCTTGCCGTCAATCGGGTTGCCCAGGCCGTCGACCACGCGGCCAAGCAGGCCCTTGCCGACAGGCACGTCCACGATGTTGCCGGTTCGGCTGACGGTGTCGCCTTCCTTGACGTTCTTGTCGTCACCGAAGATCACGACGCCGACATTGTCGGTTTCGAGATTGAGCGCCATGCCCTTCAGGCCGGCATTCGGGAACTCGACCAGTTCGCCGGCCATGACGTTCTGCAGGCCATAGACGCGGGCAATGCCGTCACCGACGGTGAGCACGGTGCCGACTTCAGCGACATTGGCCTCGCTGTCGAAGTTGGCGATCTGGCCCTTCAGGATCTCGGAAATTTCGGCGGGACGAATGTCCATGGCTCAGGCGGCCCCCTTCATGGCGTATTGCAGACGCTGCAATTTGGATTTGATGGAATTGTCGTAGAGGCGCGAGCCGATCCGCACGATCAGCCCGCCCAATATGGTGGTGTCCAGGGTTTCGCGCAGGCGAACACCGGAATAGCCGGCCTCGGTCAGCCGGGCCGTGATCTGGGCACGCTGGGTGTCGGTGAGCGGATGCGCGGTGGTGACATCGGCCACCTGCTGGCCACGACGCTCGGCAAGCTTCGCGCCGAATGCGGTGGCCACCGCGGCAAGCTGGCTCAGGCGGCGGTTGGTGATCAAAACACCCACGAGGTTGCGCACCTCGATGCCGACGCCGGCCCGTTCAAGAATGGCGAAGGCGCCGTTGCGCTGGTCCACCGAGGCGAGCCGCGGATCGGCGACAAAGAAGCGAAAACCGGCATCACTGCGCCAGAGATCCAGCACAGCTTCAAGATCCGTCGCGATCCGGTCCAATGCGCCGGGTTCAGCCTGACGCATGTCGTCTGCCAGGCCCAGCAGGGCCAAAGCGTAACGTTCGGCCAGGCCAGTTGGGTTCGGCGCTATCTGTGCGGAAGTGCTGTCGACCACTGGGAATTCCCGGACTCTGAGGCGTTGATACGCAACGGGAGGGTCTCCTGTCGCGGCGGGGGGGCCTTACCATGCTGTTACCAGCCCCGCAACCGAGGGAAGGCTGGTGCAGTGCAACAAACTGCGCCGTTAGGTCTGCATTCATCTGCATCCGGCAATCTGCTCCAGCGATGGCCTGGCCGCATGCGCGGCCAGGCTGTCAGCGCGTGCCGGCAACAGGACGGGAATGGGTATGGCCAAGGGCAAGAAGGGCGAAGGTGGCACGATCGTCATCAAGCGTATCGAGGAGGGCGGGCATGGTCATCATGGCGGCGCCTGGAAGGTGGCCTATGCCGATTTCGTGACCGCGATGATGGCCTTCTTCCTGCTGATGTGGCTGCTCAATGCCACCACGGAGCAGCAGCGGCGGGGCCTCGCGGATTACTTCAATCCCAGCAACGCGATGTCCTCGGGCTCCTCGGGCATGGGCATGCCCTTTGGCGGCATGACCATCAACAGCGCGGGCAACATGGCGCGTGACGCCGGCGCCATCCGTATCGAGCGTGGCCATCGCCCGACCAGGCTCGATATCGAAGACGACGAGGACGAGTTGGAGGCGCCCCCCGTCACCCGTCGCCAGGGGCCGCCTGGGCAGGAGGAGCAGAGCCAGTCACTGGTCGCGCCCGCCCCAGCCAGCCCCAATGCGGGTGACCACCCGCGGCAGGGAGAGCCAGAGAGCCGTGACGGCAGCCTGCGGGACAGTGAGGCCGCGCGGATGACCGATGCCTCACTGCGGCTGGAACTTGGCCGGCGGGAGCAGCGGGCGATGGAGCAGGCCGCCGAGGCGCTGCGCCAGGCCATCGGCGCCGACCCGGCGACAGCCGACCTCGCCCGCCAAGTCAGCGTGGAGGTGACGCCCGAGGGCCTGCGCATCCAGTTGCTGGACGCTGATGGCCGGCCGATGTTCGCCACCGCCAATGCCCAACCAAATGAGCGCACCCGCGCCCTGATCCGCGCCGTGGCGCTCGCCGCCGCGCGTCTGCCCAACCCCATCCAGATCACCGGCCACACCGATTCGACGCCATTTCGTGGCGAAGGGCGAAGCAACTGGGAATTGTCGGCCGAACGGGCCAATGCCGCGCGGCGGCTACTGCTGGAGGCGGGGGTGGTGGATGCCCGCATTCGCAGCGTGGCCGGCGTTGCGGATCGCGAGCCGCATCAGCCTGATCAGCCCAGCGCCGCGGGCAATCGCCGCGTGGCCATCACCTTGATGCGGCAGATCGATGCGCCGCGCCCGGCGGGCGGGACAGCGCGATGACCACCATTGGCGGTTTCGTCTTCCTGCTGGTTACCGTCTTCGGCGGCTACACGATCGCGGGCGGCAAGTTCGGCATCATCCTGAAGTCGCTGCCCTATGAGATGATGATGATCGGCGGTGCCGCGGTCGGCACCTTCGTGATGGCGAACTCCGTCCACGACATCAAGCACACGCTGGGCGGCTTCGGCAAAATCCTCAAGGGCAGCCGCTTCCACAAGAACGACTACACTGAGCTTCTGTCATTGCTCTACTACTTCGTGCGTCTGGCGCAGACCAAGGGTGCCATGGCGCTCGAGCCGCATATCGAGCGGCCCGAGGAAAGCGCTGCCTTCAACAACTTCCCCAAGATCGCCAAGGATCACCATGCCGTCGTGATGATCTGTGACTACCTCCGCATGGTCGGCATGAATGCCGATGATCCACATCAGATCGAGGACATCATGGCGCGCGAACTGAAGAAGATGAAGGAGGAGGAGATGCACCCTTCGCACGCAATGCAATCCATGGCCGATGCGCTACCGGCGCTGGGGATCGTCGCCGCGGTGCTGGGTGTGATTAAGACGATGGCGGCGATCGACCAGCCTCCGGCGGTCCTCGGCGGCATGATCGGTGGTGCCTTGGTGGGCACCTTCCTGGGCGTACTGCTGGCCTATGGGTTGATGGGGCCGATGGCCACGAGGCTGAAGGGCGTGGTCGATGAGGAAGCCCTGTATTACGAGGTCATCCGCGCCGTGCTGGTGGCCCACCTGCACGGCAACGCCCCGCAGATCAGCGTCGAGGCGGGTCGTAAGATCGCCCCCACCTCGCTGATGCCCAGCTTCCAGGAGCTGGAAGTCTCCCTCCAGGAGCTGGCGATTGCCTGAATGGGGCTACTCCGCGGCGGCAGCCTCTTCCGCATCGGGCGTGGTCATCATGGCATTGGCCACGACGCCGGATTGGTCGCGTACCTTTTTCTCGATCGCCTGCGCCACGGCGGGATTGTCGCGGAGGAACTGCTTGGCATTCTCCCGCCCCTGGCCGATGCGCTGGCCCTCGGCGCTGAACCAGGCGCCGGATTTCTCGACCACGCCCGCCTTCACGCCGAGGTCGATGAGCTCGCCAACCTTGGAAATGCCCTCGCCATACATGATGTCGAACTCGACCTGGCGGAATGGCGGCGCCATCTTGTTCTTCACCACCTTCACCCTTGTGGCGTTGCCGACGACTTCCTCGCGCTCCTTGATCGCGCCGGTGCGTCGGATTTCCATGCGCACCGAGGCATAGAATTTCAGCGCGTTGCCGCCCGTGGTGGTTTCGGGGTTGCCGAACATCACGCCGATCTTCAGGCGGATCTGGTTGAGGAAGACCAGCAGGCAGCCCGAGCGACTGATATTGCCGGTCAGTTTGCGCAATGCCTGAGACATCAGGCGCGCATGCAGGCCGACATGGGTATCGCCCATCTCGCCCTCCAGCTCCGCCTTGGGCACCAGGGCCGCCACCGAATCGACCACCAGCACGTCGATCGCGCCCGAGCGGACCAGCGTATCGGCGATCTCCAGCGCCTGTTCGCCGGCATCGGGCTGGCTGATCAGCAGGTCATCCACATTCACGCCAAGCTTTCGGGCATAGCCAGGGTCGAGCGCATGTTCTGCATCGATGAAGGCACAGGTGCCACCGGCTTTCTGCGCCTCGGCAATGATATGCAACGCCAGCGTCGTCTTGCCCGAACTCTCCGGACCATAGATCTCGACGATCCGGCCCTTGGGCAGGCCACCAATACCCAGGCCGATATCCAGGCCCAGCGAGCCGGTGGAAATCACCTCGATATCCTCGATCAGGCTCTTCGAGCCCATCCGCATGATCGATCCCTTACCGAAGGACCGCTCGATCTGGCTGAGCGCCGCCTCCAGCGCTTTACCCTTGTCCATGCTCGAAATCCCCTTTTGGCCGCAACCTTTGCGCGCAATTCTGCCTCAGCACTCGCCTTGATGACCCTAGCGCCTGGGTCGCATCGCAGCCAAGTGAATAAAGCCGTAACTGGTGTTGTTCTGATAATGTTCTCTTCACGCCGATTTGGCAAGGGCAGCGGCAACAGCGGCGTGCAGCGCTTCGGCGCGGCAGGGCTTGGCCAGAAAATGCCAACCCTCGGCCGCCATGTCGACGGCAAGCGTGGCCGCGGCATAGCCAGACAACAACAGCACAGGCAGCCCCGGGCACAGCACGCGGGCGGCCCGGGCCAGCGCCACGCCATCCATCCCGGGCATCGAGACATCGGAGATCAAGAGATCGGGCCGCGCCCCGGCTTCGATCAACTCGATCGCCGTATAGGCATCCTCGGCCGGCAGGACGGTGTGGCCGCTTTCGGCCAGTGCATTGCTGCTCAGGCGCAGCAGGGCCGGTTCATCCTCCGCCAGCAGGATGGTGGCGTGGCTGGCCGCCGCCGGCGTGGTTTCGGTGCCAGCAGCCGGAGCCTCGCCCTGTTGCCGCGGCAGCAAAATGGTGAAGCGCGTACCGTCGCCCTGCACCGACTCGGCCAGGATATGTCCGCCACTCTGCGCCACGATGCCCTGCACCGTGGCCAGACCCAGACCGGTGCCGCCCTTGTCGATGCGCGTGGTGAAAAAGGGTTCGAATATCTTTGACATCAGGGCAGGCGGAATGCCGGGCCCATCATCCTCGACGATGATGCTGGCGTAGCGGCCGGGCGGTATCCCGTCTTCACCCCCTGTCTGCAGCACGACCCGCCGGCCGGTCGCCAGCCTGATTCGCGCGCCCTTGCCGGATCCACGGATCGCGTCGCGCGCATTGGCCACCAGGTTGAGAATGATCTGGTCGAGTTGCGTCGGGTCGGCCAGCACGAGCCGGCCCGGCTCGTCCAGCGCGAGGTCGAGCGCTATGCCCGGGCCAAGCAGACGCGGCAGGATGGCGCCAATGGCGGCCACGGAGTCATTCAGCGCGAGGATTCGCGGCGCCAGCACCTGTTGCCGCGAGAAGGCGAGCAATTGCCGCACGAGCCCCGCCCCACGCTCCGCCGCGGCATCGATGGCGGCCAGTTCGAGGGCGCGTGCCCCTGCATCGGGGGCCTGCGAAGCGGCCCTGCTCGCCCCCATGACGATACTCAGAAGGTTGTTGAAATCATGTGCTACGCCGCCCGCCATCCGGCCCAGAAGCGCGAGGCGTTCCTCCCGACCCTGGGGCGCCTCGGCCCGCATCTGTAGCAGGATCAAACCGCGCTCCAGCGGTTTCAGCACCACCTCCACCATGCGCGGCGCCGCAAGCGGGTCCTCCAGGCAGAGCGCGAGTTGTCCGCTGCCTGTCGAGAGCGCAGCGAGAAAGGCCGGCTGCTCGGCGAGAGAAAACCACAGCCGCGCGTCATCGCCCATGCGGCCCGGCCGAGCCGCACCCAGCAACGCCAGAGCAGCGGCATTGACCCCTTGAAGCCGCCCCCGCCGGTCAAGCAAAGCCGCGGGCCCAGGCCATGCCGCCAGCATGGCGGCCGCGCCAGCCTGCCAATCCTGCCGGGCGTCGCGCGTCATGGCTGGGATGCGGCGCCGCGGGGGCGCATGACGAAGGCGATGATTTCGGCCACCGCTTCCCAATGCTCCGGTGGGATTTCCGTGTCCACGTCCAATTTCCACAGCGCCCGCGCCAGCGGGGGATTGGGCAGCAGCGGCACGCCGGCTTCCCGGGCAGCGTCACGGATGCGTTCCGCCACCCGATCGACACCCTTGGCGACCACGCGCGGCGCCGCCGATTCGGAGGGAACGTAGCGCAGTGCCACGGCGTAATGCGTGGGGTTGGTGATCACCACCGTGGCGGTGGGCACCGCCGCCATCATGCGTTGGCGGCCCAGGGTTTCACGGAGCTGGCGCATGCGGGCGCGCACGATCGGGTCGCCATCGCTCTCCTTCATCTCCTCCTTCAGATCCTGGCGCGACATTCGCAGCTGGCGCAGATGCCGCCGCCGACTGATCAGGACATCGGCCGCGGCCAGCAACGCGAAGGCCCCCAGCGCCACCATGAGCAGGCTGCGCGCGGCGCGACCGATTGTCTGCAGGAGGGCCACCAGATCTGTCTGAAGGCTGGCGGAGAGGCTGGCGATATCGCCCGCTACGAAGGCGATCGCGGCGGCAACAATGAATAATTTCAGGACGCTGCGGCCGGTTTCCAGAAGATGCTCGGCACCAACCATGCGCTTGGCCGCAGCCAGGGGGTCAAGCCGGTTGAGTTTGGGCATCAACAGGCTGAGCGTCACGAGGCCACGGGTTTGCAGCATTGTGGCGGCCACCGCGCCCACTGCAGCACAGCCGATCACCGGCAGGCAGATCCGCAGGAAGAGGGTGAGAAAGCCCGCAGCCGCCTCCTGGGCCGAGAGCGTATGGCTTCGCGCCAACACGCCGCGCAGCGCCAGCAACCCATCCTGCAGCGCGCCGGGCAGAAGCATCAGCATGCCAATGCCGGCGGCGAGAAGCGTCCCGAAGGCAACCGCCTCCTTGCTGAGCGCGACCTGGCCCTGTTCCCGCGCACGTTGCAGGCGCCGGCCGGACGGCGCCTCGGTCTGTTGTGATTTGTCCTGCTCCGCCATGGCCTAGGGAGCGAAGGGCAAGGACTGGAAGCCGCCCTGCATCGCCTCGCGCCAGGTCAGCAGGATGGCCGGCAACAGCAGGATCAGTAGCCCGAAGCCGGCCAGGATCTGCGCCGGCGCCGCCACGACGAAGATCTGCACCTGCGGGGCGACCCGCGCGACCAGCCCCAGCCCCAGGTTGAACAGGACGCCAGCCAGGATGAACGGGGCCGCCAGCCGCAATGCCAGTTCAAAGCTGTGCGCCACCATCACGGCCATCGCCTCGGCCGCGCCGCCACCGGGGAAGCCGCCGCCGGGTGGAAGCAGCGCGTAGCTGTTCAGGAGGGCGGCCAGGGGCAAGGCATAAAGCCCGGTGGCCAGCAGCAGCACGGTGGCCAGAAAGCCGAACAGCCGGCCGAGCGGCGTGCCTTGGGCGCCCAGCACCATGTCGCCCTGCAGGGGCGTCGTCAGGCCCATCATGGTGCCGATGACCTGACCGGCTTGCGCCAGCGTGCTGGCCAGCAGCCTCGCAAGGCTGCCCAGCCACAGGCCCACCACAATCTCCCCCAGGATGAGCCGCAGCAGGTCGAAGGGGTGCTCAGGTGCTGCCGGCAGCAATGGCGCCAGCAGCGGCAGCAGCAGAAGCGTGATCAGAACGGCAAGGCCAAGCCGGATATTGGCAGGCACCTCCTGCTCCCCCAACCCGGGCAGGAGCATACCGGCCGCTGCCATGCGGCAGAATACCAGGCTGGCCTGGAAGGCGAGGGCGGGCAGGCTGGCGAGCAGGGCGGCCTCCTCCGCCGTCATGGCAGGCCCCCGAGGGCGACGATCTGGTCGAACAACTGCAACCCCCAGCCCTGCAGCACCTGCGCCATGAAGGGGCCGAGCCAGAGCAGAACCCCACCCATCACCGCGATCTTTGGCAGGAAGGAGACGGTGCTTTCCTGAATTTGCGTCACCGTCTGGACCAACGAAATGACGACACCGACCAGCAGCATGGCCAGAAGCGGCGGCCCGCCGAGTTGCAGGCAGACCCATATGGCGTGGCGCATGGCCTGCGCGGCTGGTTCCTCCAGCATGTCCGAGGCTCCTGCTGCCTGCCCTAGATCGGCATGCGCATCACGTCCTGATAGGCGGTGACGACCCGGTCACGCAGGGTGGTCGCGGTTTGCAGGGCGAGTTCGGCGCGCGAAACGGCCAGCACCACATCGGTCACGCTCCCCTGGCCTTGCAGCGCCTGGGTGGAGGCGGCGTCGGCGCTGCGCTGCACCTGCACCACGCCCTCCACGGCGCGCTGCAGGGCGGCGCCAAACCCTTCGCCCGCGCCCGTCGCCAGGCCCTGCGCTGCACGATAGGCGGCGGCCGCGCCGGTGGCGGCCAGAATGGGGAGGGGCATCAGCGCAGCGCCTCGATCGCGCGGCTGAGCATGCCGCGGGTGGTCTCCAGCACCGCGAGGTTCGCGCTGTAGCTGCGCTGCGCCTCCCGCATGTCCATGCTCTCGATCAGGCTGTCGACATTGGGCCGACGGACATAGCCGCGGGCATCGGCGGCGGGGTGGCCGGGGTCAAACTCCTCGGGGAACTCGCCCGGCGCTTCCGCCACCCGACCCACCTGCACCATGCGCGCACCGACCGCCCTGTCCAGCCGATTGTCGAAGGTGATGGTCTTGCGACGGTAGGGGTCAGCGCCTGGTGACTGGCCGGTGCTGTCGCGGTTGGCAATGTTTTCGGCCACCACCCGCAGCCGGGCGGATTGGGCCGCCATGCCGGCGGCGGAGATGCTCAGGGCGCGATCGAGATCCATGCTGCGATTCCTAGCTGTTGCGACCCAGCGCGGTGCGGAACAGCGCGAGGTATTTGCGGTGCAGGCTCATCGCCAGGCTGTGCTGGCTGTCAGTTTCGGCAATGCGCAGCGCCTGCTCGTCCAGCGAGACGGCATTGCCATTTGGCGTCTGCTCCATCGCCGTGCGGTCGACGCGCGTGCGCAGGCCACCGCCGCGGGGGGCTATATGCGCCGCATTGGTGATGGCCAGATCCGGCCCCGCCGCGTCGGCCAGGAGGCGCGCGAAAGGCGCCACATCCTGTGCGCGGTAACGCGGCGTATCGGCATTGGCGACATTCTCGGCCAGAACGCGCTGCCGCCGGTCAAGCCAGCCAATGCGGCGTTCGGCAAGCGAGATCGGATCGGGCGAGGCAGCGTCCATGGCGGCACCATCGCGCAGTCGCGTTAACGGAAGATGAAGCCCACCGCCGACCGCGGGCGATTGAGCAGGAATGGCCGTTAACGGGATGGCAAGAACCCCGTCGGCAAAATATGCCCATGCCGAAGCCCCACCGCCCTATCAGCCTGGATGGCGTCAGTCTCACCGCGGCCATGCCAGCCGACACCACGCAGAGCATGCCCTGCCTCGCGGCCCTCGCGAGCATCGAGGCATTGCGCAGCACCCTGGCCATGGCCCGCGCCCTGGTCGAGGGGGGACGCATGGTCGACCTCGCGGGCCTCGATGCGGATGCCGCCATCATCTGCCGGACGCTCGAGGGCCTGCCGAACCATGCCGCCCGTGCCATGCGCCCGGCCATCCTGTCCTTGATACGGGAGGTGGAGGCGCTGGCCATCCTGATGCCAGGCGAATGAGTGGCGAATTCCTGCTCTCGCTGTTGCAGGCCGCCGGCGCCCTTCTGGCCGTGCTGGGACTGCTATGGCTCCTCGCGCGCGGGGCACGCCAGGCCGGATTGGCCTCTGCCGCCCATCCCCAGGGGCGGCTGCGGCTTGAGGCGCGGCTGCCGCTCGATGCCAAACGCCGCCTCCTCCTGCTGCGGGTGGACGAGCGCGAGGTCGTGCTGGTCGTGGGCCCGCATGGCGACACGCTGCTGGGCTGGCTGCCGCCGCCATGATTCGAACGCTTCTCCTCCTGGCCCTGCTGTCGGCGGCAGGGCCCGCGATGGCGCAATCCGTCTCCATCGATCTCGGCGGCCAACAGGCCGGCACGGCCGGGCGCCTGCTACAATTGGCGGCGCTGGTGGGTCTGCTGTCGCTCGCGCCATCCCTGCTGGTGATGGCCACCGCCTTCACCCGCATCGTTATTGTGCTGGCACTGCTGCGCAGCGCGCTCGGCGCCCAGGGCGTGCCGCCCAATCCGGTGCTGATCGGCCTCGCGCTGTTCCTGACCTATTTCGTCATGCAGCCGGTTTTCGAGGCGGCGTGGATTGCCGGCATCGTACCGATGAATGAAGGCCGGCTCGAACCCCTGGAGGGCATCGCCGCCGCCGCCGAGCCGTTCAGGCGCTTCATGGCCGCCCAGGTGCGCGAGGCGGATCTCAACCTCTTCCTCACCATGGCCCAATTGCCGGCCGCAAGCCCGGCCGAGGCACCCTATCGCGCGCTGATGCCCGCCTTCCTTGTCAGCGAACTCAAGCGCGCCTTCGAGATCGGCTTCATCATCTTCCTCCCTTTCCTGGTGATCGACATGGTGGTCGCCTCGCTGCTCATGTCGCTGGGTATGATGATGCTGCCGCCCTCGGTGGTGGCCTTGCCCTTCAAGCTGATCTTCTTCGTGCTCGTCGATGGATGGAGGCTGCTATCGGGCAGCCTCGTCCAAGGGTTCGCGCCGATCTGATCAGTAGCCTTCCTTCAGCAGCGGGAAGGCGCTGTGCACATTCGGAAACACCACCGGCGGCGCGCCGTGATGGACATGGCCGCGGCCGAGCTCGGCGAAGGAATTCACCCCTGTCAGCCCCAGCGCCTTCACCACCTCATCCTCCAGGATTTCCAGCATGCGCGTGACGCCTTGCGCGCCATCCGCCGCCAGGGCGTAGAGGTAGAGCCGGCCAATCCCCACCCAATCCGCGCCCAGTGCGATCGCCTTCACGATATCGGTGCCGCGGCTGACGCTGCCATCGACGATGATCTTCGCCCGGCCCGCCACCGCCTGAACCACCTCGGGCAGCACATCGAGACTGCCGCGGCCATGATCCAGCTGCCGCCCGCCATGGTTGGAGACATAGATCACCTCCACACCATGCCGCACCGCGATCTCCGCATCCTCGGCCGTGCCGATGCCCTTCAGGATCAGCGGAATCCGGTGCTTGTCATGGAACCGCTTGATGTCGTCCCAGCTGAGTGCAGCCTGGATGTCCATCCCCGTATTCGCCGCCCGCCACGTCTTCACGAAGCGCTTGGAGATGTCGCGCTCGCGCCTCGAATAATGCGCCGTATCCACAGTGATGGCGAAGGCGTCATAGCCGGCCGCGATCACCCGCCTGGCGATGGCATCCTGCCAGTCATGGTCGCCGCGAACGTAGAGCTGGAACACCTTGGGCCCCGTCGCAGCCGCCGCCGTCTCCTCGATGCCCGGCTGGCTCACGCTGCTGAGGATGAAGGGCACGCCATAGGCGCCGGCCCCCTTCGCGACCGAGGCACCGCCGCCGGCCTCGAACGACTCGAGCGAACCCACCGGCGCCAGCAACACCGGCAGCTTGATCCGGTGGCCATAAAAATCCACGCTCGGGTCGACATGGCTGACATCGCCCAACACGCGGGGTCGCAGCGCCACCGTGTCCAGCGCCATGCGGTTGCGCGCCACGGTCGTCTCGGTCTCGGTGGCGCCGACCAGATAGTCCCAGGTGTTGTGGTTCAGCTTCTTGCGGGCTTCCTTGATGAATTCATGCAGGACCAGGTACTTCTCGTTGCCCGCCTCGTTGCTGTGAAACCTGTCGCTCATGTCGATCTCCCCTGGCCTCCTGGCTTTCGGCAACACGCTATGCGCGCCATCATGGCCCGTCCATATGGGGGAGAGACGCGATGAAGTGGCAGAAACGACGGGAACAGGCGCGCGCCGTCCTGCAAGGCACGGCCTGCGTCCATCCCGCCTCGGTGCACGACCCGCTGACCGGACGCGTCGCGGAAAGCCTGGGTTTCGAGCTGGGGATGTTCGCCGGCTCCATCGCCTCGCTCACCGTGCTGGCCGCACCCGACCTCATCACCCTCACGCTCACCGAATTCGCCGAGCAGGCGCTGCGCATCAACCGCGCATGCAGCCTGCCCTTGGTCGTGGATGCCGATCATGGCTACGGCAATGCGCTGAACGTGATGCGCACGGTGGAGGAGCTCGAGGTCGCCGGCGTCTCCGCCATGTCCATCGAAGACACCGAGCTGCCCCGCCCCTATGGCGTGGAAAAGCCACGGCTGATCAGCCTCGACGAGGGGATGGGCAAAATCCGCGCGGCGTTGGCGGCTCGGGTGGACCCCAGCCTCGCCATCCTGGCCCGCACCGGCGCTACCTCCATCACCGGCCTCGAGGACGCGCTGGTCCGCGCCCGCGCATATTGCACCACCGGCGCCGACGGGCTGTTCCTCACCGGCGTCACCACCCGGGCCGAACTCGATGCCCTGGCCGAGGTCGCGACCTTGCCGCTGATCCTCGGCACGCTCACCCCGGCCATCGACGACCGCGATTATCTCGCCAGCCGTGGCGTGCGCGTGGCCCTGCAGGGGCATCTGCCCATCCAGGCCGCGATCCAGGCCGTGCACGCTACGCTCAAGGCGCTGCGCGAGGGCACGAAGCCGGCCGCGATCACCGGCACCGCGCCGCCCGCTCTGTCCAAGATGGCGGGGCGCGAGGCCGACCACGCGGCCTGGACCCGCGCATTTCTGGGCTGAAGCGCGCGGCGTTCGCTTCACGCGCGCCAGGCATTGTTGAGAGCATGCTTCCACCACAATGGATCATGCTCTGACGCCTCAGAACATCGACAGCACGGCATCCTCCAGAGCGCTGTCATCGCGCTGGCCCAATGGGTCGCGCGGGGCCAGCCTGTGGTGCAGCACCAGCGCCGAGAGCGCCGCGCGGCCAGGGCAGGGAAGGCGCTCGGCCTCCCAATGCAGGGCTGCGGCCGTGGTGGCGTGATACAGCGCACTCGCGGCCTGCCGCGCCAAAGCGGGGTTGCCCAGCGCCGCCTCGGCCAGCGCCCGCGCCCGCGCCAGGGCGTCGTGCAGATCTGGCCTCGCATTGCCCAGCAGCCCCGACACATGCGCCGCAAGGACCGGCAGCGCGCCCTCCCGTTCGGCCGCGCGCAGGACATCGAGGGCCACGATATTGGAAGTCCCCTCCCAGATGCTCCCGAGATGGCTGTCACGCAGCAGCCGGGCATCCGGGAAGTCCTCAATATAGCCGCAGCCTCCGCGCACCTCCATCGCATCGCCGGTCACCCGGCGGGCATCGCGGCAGGCGCGGAATTTGATCAGTGGCGTGAGAATCCGCAGCAGTTTCCTGGCGCTTTCGTCGCCGGCATCGGCGCGGGTCATGGCGTCGGCGGTCTGGAACAGCATGCTGCGCGCCTGCTCCGCCGGCATGATCATTTTGGTCAGTTGCCGGCGCATCAGCGGCATCTCGATCAGCCGCTTGCCGAAGGCCACCCGGCGCTGCGCCACGAAGATCGCCTCGGCGCAGGCCCGGCGCATCATCCCGGCCGCCCGCACGCCGTTGGACAGGCGGGATGAATTCACCATGTCCGCCATCTGCTTGAAGCCCGCATCCGGCTCGCCCACGAGGTACGCCGTGGCCCCGGCCAGCGAGATCTCGCCCGAGGCCATGCTGCGCGTCCCGAGTTTGTCCTTGAGCCGCACGATCCGATAGGCGTTGGGCCGGCCATCGGGCAATTCGCGCGGCAGCAGGAAGAGCGAGACGCCGCGCAGACCTGGTGCATCGCCGCGACGCGCCAGCACCAGCGCCATCCCCGCATCGGGGTTGGAGCAGAACCATTTCTCGCCGGTCAGCGTCCAGGTGCCGTCTTCGGCCGGCTCGGCGATGACGGCGGTATTGGCGATATCGCTGCCCGCGCCCTGCTCGGTCATGAACATCGCGCCCTGGCGCAGGCTGTCCATGTCGGTGCTGGTCAGCGCCGGCAGGTAGCGCGCCACCAGTTCCGGCGAGCCGTAGCGGCGCAGCGTGCGGGCCAGGCTGTCGGTCATGTTGACCGGGCACATCAGCCCGAACTCGCTCTGCACGAAGAGAAAGGTGAGGGCGTATTTCGCCGCCGCGGGCATCGGCGCCGGCCATCCCAGCACGCCTGGCCGGTGGCTCATCGCGGCGAAGCCGTAATCGGAAAAGGCCCGCTGCGTCATGCTGAGATAGGCGGGGTGGTATTCGATATGCTGCAGATCCTCACCGCGCCGGTTGCGGTGGTGCAGCACCGGCGGGTTGCGGTCCGCCGCCGCAGCCTCGGCGTCCAGCGCGCCCCCCACAAGACCGCCAAGTGCTGCGAAATGCGGCTTCAGATGCTCGAACAGCGCTGGCGGCAAATAGAGCCGCGCCATCCCAACCCCCCAGGGGTCAACCGTAAAGAAATTGACATATTGACTGTCTGGGACGGCGGCGGCGCCTTGCGGAGCGATATGCATGGCGCAAGCATGGCGCAGAACCGGTCCCCAAGGAAACAACCATGACCTGGCAGCCCAGTGCGCGTTACCCCGACCCCGCGATCCGCGTGCTCGACCCGAGCTTCCGGGCCTACCACATCGCGCTCTCGGCGGTGGAGCGGCTCTACACCGGCACGCGCTGGGGCGAGGGGCCTGTGTGGTTCGGCGACCAACGTTGCCTGCTCTGGAGCGACATCCCCAACAACCGCATCCTGCGCTGGGATGAGGAGACCGGGGCGGTGACCCATTTTCGAAAGCCCTCCCGGCAGGCCAATGGCCATACCCGCGACCGCGAGGGGCGGCTGATCTCCGCCGAGCATGGCGGCCGCTGCATCAGCCGCACCGAGCATGATGGCAGGATCACCGAACTCGTGACGCATTTTCGGGGCAAGCGGCTGAATTCGCCCAATGATGTGGTGGTGAAGAGCGATGGCAGCATCTGGTTCACCGACCCGCCCTTCGGCATCGGCGGCTATTACGAGGGGGAGAAGGCCGAGGCCGAACTGCCCGGCAATGTCTATCGCATCGATGGCCAGAGCGGCGAGGTGACACTGGTGGCCGAGGGTATTCCAGGCCCCAATGGCCTGGCCTTCAGCCCCGATGAATCAAAGCTCTATATCGTCGCCTCGCGCGCCGAGCCGCGTGAATTCCTGGTCTGCGATGTGCGCGGCGCCACGCTGGCCGCGCCGCATGTTTTCATCAAATGTGCGCCGGGCGAGACGCCGGATGGGTTCCGCGTCGACATCGACGGCAATCTCTGGTGCGGCTGGGGCATGGGCACCGACGAGTGGGACGGAGTGCGGGTCTTCAACAAGGCTGGCGCGCCCATCGGCCATATCAGCCTGCCCGAGCGCTGCGCCAATGTCGCCTTCGGCGGGCGGCACCGGAACAGGCTGTTCATGGCCGCGGCGCAGGGGCTCTACGCCGTCTATACCCATGCCCAGGGCTGCCCTTATCCCGGGCCCCGATAGGCCCGGCGAAGACCACTTCCCGCGAGGGCGAGGGCGGCCAGCAGCGCCGCCGCCGAGATGGCGAGGCCCAGGCACTGCACCGGCAGCGCCGCGACACTGATCGTGACCAGCGCCTCGGCCCCGGGCAGCAACCGCGCGCGAGCCAGGCCCGTAGCCGGGTCGAGTTCCAGTTCACACCCCGCACAGCGCAGCCCAGGCCAATACAGGATTGCCAGCAACGCCACCTCGCCCGGGCGCAACCAGGTGCGCGGCTGGCCGGGCGTCTCGCGCTCGAGCGTGGCGCAGGGCCGCGCCGCGCAGATCTCCGCCAGGATCGCCCGGCGCCGATCCTGATCCTGCCAGTCCAGGCCCGAGCGGATGGCGGCGGCGGTGAGATACTCCGGCGGCATGAACTCGGCATAGAAGGGCTGGCGGAACCGCCCGGCATCTGATGTGGCGGGGTATTGCAGCAGCGCGTCGCGATGCGCCGCCGCCAGCCCCGGCGGCAGCAGCCGGTCGGCCCAGGGGTAGAGCAGCAGCAATGCCAGGCCCGCCAGCACCAGCATCACCGCAGGCCTGCCCCGACCTCCCGCCATCCACAAACCGGCCGCGACCAGCCCTGCCATCGCAGCCAGCCAGGGCATGTGGCGCCAGGGAAACTGCACGAAGACGATGATGGGCAACTGCGGCCAGAGCCAGGTCAGCGGTGGTGCCATGGTCAGGCAGACCACCAGGGCGAAACGGGCGGCGCTGCCCGCCCCGTGCAATGCGGGACGACGCCGCAGCCCCGCCACCGCAAAAGCCGCGCCCACCGCCCAGGAGAGGTAGAGCATCGCCCAGGAGATGGCCGCCGCCCCGCCCGTCCCCGGGCCGAACAGTGCCATCTCCGCCATTCGCGTCGCTGCGTTCCAGCCCCCCTCATTGATCAGCGGCCGCAGCAATGCCGCCGGCAGCAGGAACCATGCGGCCAGGGCAGCCCCCAGCATCCCGCCCAGCACCACCATGAACCCCACCCGAAACCCCCGCGTCAGCGCCACCCAGGCCGGAATGATCAACGCAGCCAGCAGGGTCTGCTGCAGATGGGTGACGGCCAGGAGGCCATAGCCCAGCGCGATCAGCAGCACGGGCGCAACCGCTCGCCCGGGTGGCATGTCGCGGTCCGCCGACAGCAGCAGCCAGGGAAGCAGCCCCACCGCCACGGTCTCGGCATAGCGAAACCCCATCAGCGGCCCGTGCAGCAAGCTGGCGGGGAACAGCAGCCAGACCGCGCCGGCCACCGCAGCACCTCCCGGCGACGCGCCCCGCCGCGCCGCCCAGACCGCCACGCCCAGCGTCCCCACCACCCGCGCCAACGCCAGCGTGGCCGAAAGCGCTGCATCTGGCGTCATGCCAAGCCCCAGCATCGCCAGCGCGGGCAGATAGGCGCCGGGTCCGTAGAAGACGGGCGCAGGGCTGCCCAGCCCGGCGGTGGCGCCGAAGAACCACAGCGGCGGCAGCGGGCCGCGCCAGGCCTCTTCCGCCAGCGACGTCAGCATCACGACATGAAAGCCGGCATCATAGCCGCTGTTCCACCCCGGCAGGGGCACGCCGCGCAGCATATGCATGGCGGCGACCGCGAGGCAGAGCATGCACAGGCCCAGCGCAGGAAGCGCGCGCCCCGTCACACCCGATCCGGCGGTGGCTTCAGGCCGCGCTATTTCCCGCCATCCACCACCAGCACCTGGCCATTGATATAGCTCGCCAGCGGGCTGGCAAGGAACATCACGGCATTGGCGATATCGCTGGCCTGGCCGAGCCGGCGCGCGGCGATGCTGCTCATCACCCGGGCCTGCCCCTCGGCGCCATAGGCCTCCCATTGCGCAATCGAGGCGGGATTGGTCAGCATCAGCCCCGGCGCCACCGAATTGGCGGTGACGCCATGCGGCCCCAACTCATGCGCCAATTGCCGCGTCAGGCCGATCAGCCCGTGCTTGGCGCTGGTATAGGCCTGGATGCCGGTGCGGCTGGGCTGCAACCCCGCACCCGAGGAGATCGTCACGATCCGTCCCGACTTCGCCGCCTTCATTCCAGGCGCCACCGCCTTGGCCAGAAGAAAATGGGCGTGGAGGTTGATGGCGATGATGGCGTGCCAATCCTCCTCCGGCACCTCCTCCAGCGGGCGATGGACCTGGCCGCGCACGCCGCCGGCATTGCTGACCAGGATGTCGACCGGCGCGCCGATCTTCGCCACCCAGCGCGCCGCTTCGCCCGGCGCGGTGAGATCGGCGGCATGGCCATGTCCGGGCAGGTCGTCGCCGCGGATATCGGTGCTGTGGACCGTGGCGCCCAGGCTGAGAAACAGCTCGGCGCAGGCCCTGCCAAAACCATGCCCCGCGCCGGTGACGGCTACGATTTTATTGTCAAAGCGCAAATTCATGCGGCGGGCTCCAGCGGAGAGATGTCGGTGATCGCAGGAGTGCAATGCATCCCCGCCATGCGCGCAAGGGGAGGGCGAAACGGAATCCGGGCAGGCAGAGTGCCGGCATGAAACGCTCCGGCAATCTTCGCGGCGCCGCCTTCATGGCCGGTGCGGCATGCGTCTTCGCCGTCGAGGCGCTGATGGTGCGTGCAATGATCGCCCGCGGCATCCCCATCGAATTACAGGTGATGGCGCGCGCGCTGGGCCAGGCGATGTGGGTGATGCCCTATCTCGTCAGCCGGGGGCCGGGGATCTTCGCCACCCGACGGCTGCCCATGCATCTCCTGCGCGGCGTCTGCTCGGCGCTGACCTGGGGCCTCTACTACTGGTCTTTCGCCTATCTCGACCTGGCCACGGCCACCGTCCTGTCCTTCACCAGCGTGATGTTCACCACGCTGCTGGCGCAGCCGTTGCTGGGCGAGCGCGTCGGCCTGGCCCGCTGGGCCGGCACCCTGGCCGGCTTTGCCGGGGTGGCGGTGATGCTGCGGCCGGGGGCCGAGGTCTCGCTGACCGGCGCGGCCATCGCCATTGGGGCGGCCCTGGCCTGGTGCGGCATCAACCTCACCACGCGGCGGCTGACCAGCACGGACAGCACGCCCACCATTCTGGCCTGGCTCTCGGTGGTGGCGGTGGTGCTGGTGGCCCCACTGGCTGCGCTGGCATGGCGGCCGCTGGGCCTGGGCGATGCGCTCTGGCTGCTGCTGTTCGCCACCATCTGTCCCGCCATCATCGTGCTGGTGACGGAGGCATTGCGTGCCGGTGAAGCCAGCGCGGTGGCACCCTTCCAGTATATCCGCCTGGTCATCATCGGCGCGCTGGGCTGGCTGATCCATGCCGAGGTGCCCGATGCCTGGGCCTTCCTGGGCGCGGGCTTCATCCTGCTCGGCGCCGTGATCGTCACGGTGGCGGAGGCGCGGGCGTGATCCTGCTGGAGGTCGCCCCCCTGTTGGTGCTGCTCGGCCTGCTGGCTAGCGGAAGGGCGAGCCCGATCCTCGCCTGTGGCGGCGCGCTGCTGGCCAGCCTGCCCGCGCTGCTGGCGCTGCAGGGCTCGGGGCTGCCCGGGTTTCTCCTGCGCGAGAGCCTGCTGGCCGGTTTCCTGGCCATGCAGCCGGTGGCGGTGGTGGCGGGCGGGTTGCTGTTCCACGCCGCGGTCTCGGTCCAGGGCCCCACCGAGGCCAGGCCGCTCAGCGCCGCGCGGATCTTCGCGGTGAGCCTGCCGCTGGGCGCCTTCCTGGAATCGGTCACGGGCTTCTCGGTCGGCGCGGTCTTCGCGCTCAGCGCGCTGCGTGGCATGGGCGTGCATGGCGCGGTGGCGGCGGCGCTGGCGGTCCAGGCTCTGACCCTGGTGCCCTGGGGCGGCCTCGGTCCGGGCACGGCGCTGGGCAGCGCCATTGCCGGTGTGGTGCCGCAGGAGGTCGCGCGCATCGCCGCCTGGCCCACGTCGCTGTGGCTGATGCTGCTGGCGCCGCTGATATGGCGCTTCATGGCGATGGCGGGGGCACCGCCGGATGGGCGGGAGAAGGTGGCGCAGCTCGGCCTGCTCGCCGCTCTGGCCGCGCTGTTGCTGCTGGCCAATGCGCTGGGGCCCTTCGAGGTCGCGGGCGTCATCGCCTCTGGCATCGTCGCGGTCTGGGCGCTGTGGCGCGCCGATCCGCCGGATGATGCCGGCCGCGCGCTGCGGGCGGCTGCGCCTTATCTGCTGCTCGTTGCGGCCCTGCTGGGCGCAAGGCTCTGGCCGCAACCGCCGGGCTGGAAGCCTTTCGACGGTTTTCCGGCCTTCCCCGTCACCCATGTCGCCGTGGTGCTGCTGCTGGTCGCGCTGGCGCTGATGCTGGCGCGAGGGCGCATGGGCGAGGCGCCGGCGGCGCTGCGACGGGCGGCGCGGCCGGCACTGGCGATGTTCCTCTATGTCCTGCTGGGCCGCTGGCTGGCCGGCAGCGGTATCGCGGCCTCGCTGGCCGAGGATCTCGCCCATGCCCTCGGCCCCGCCGCGCCCTATGCCATTCTGCCCATGGCAGTGGTCTCGGGCATCATCACTGGCACCAATGTGGGCAGCAATGCCGCGCTGATGCCGGTGCAGGTGGCGCTGGGCCATGAGGCAGGGCTGTCCCCGACGCTGGTCGCCGGGCTGCACAATTTCGGCGGCGGCGCGGGGGCGGGCATGGGGGCTTCGGGCCTCGCCATGCTTTGCGGGCTGCTCGGCGACGGCACCAGGCCGACCGCGATCTGGCGCCTGCTGCTGCCCAGCATCGCCATGGTTCTGCTAAGCGGAACCTTGGCGCTGCTATGGCTGCAGTAGAGCGGGATGCGTCGAGGCGGTATCGCCGAAGACGCAAAATCCCGCTCGCAGTAGCCCGCTAGGCGGCCTTGGCCTGAAGCGCCCGCCAGATCACCTCCGGCGTCGCCGGCATGTCGATATGCGCGACGCCGAGGGCATCGCACAGCGCGTTCATCACCGCGGGCATCGAGCCGGCACAGCCGGCCTCGCCGCAGCCCTTGGCGCCCAGCGGATTGGTCAGAGCCGGCACCGGCCGGCTGGCGAAGCCGATATCGGGCAGGTTGTCGGCCCGCGGCAGGCAGTAATCCTGGAACGTGCCGGTGATGGGCTGGCCCTCATCGCTATAGGCCACCCGCTCATAGAGCGCCTGGCCAATGCCCTGGGCGATGCCGCCCTGCGCCTGGCCCGCGACCAGCAGCGGGTTCACCACCACGCCGAAATCGTTGACGGTGGTGTAGCTCACCACCTCGGCGATACCGGTTTCCGGATCGACCTCGATCTCGCAGACATGGCAGCCATTCGGGTAGGCCTGTGGCGCCTCGTCGAAGACGTGCTGCACGTCCAGCGCGCCGGGATGCTTGGCCGCGAGCTCCATGATGCCGATCGAACGGTCGGTGCCGGCGATGGAGAATTGCCCGTCATGGAATTCAATATCGACCACCGCGGCTTCCAGCGCCTCGGCCGCCAGCGGGTTGCCCTTTTCGACGACCAGGGCCGAGGCCTCGATGATCGCAGCCCCCGAGGCCATCATGGATTTCGAGCCACCGGTGCCGCCACCGGCGACGAGCAGGTCGCTGTCACCCTGCATCAGGCGGATCGATTCGAACGGCACGCCCAGATAGGTCACCAGCACCTGGGCGAAGGAGCTCCAATGCCCCTGGCCGTAATCCAGCGTGCCCGTGATGATGGTGACGATCCCGTCCTTCTCGAAGCGCAGCTCGCCCTGTTCTTTCGCCGGCGGCGCGGTGCATTCGAGGAAATTGCCGACGCCTATCCCGCGCAGTTTCCCGCGCGCCGCCGCTTCGGCCTTTCGTGCCGGGAAGCCCGTGAAATCGCCCGCCTCCAGCGCCTCGTCCAGCAGGGCGGAGAATTCGCCGCCGTCATAAGTGCTGCCCGAGGCGGCCTTGTAGGGCATGGCAGCGGTCGAGATGTGGTTCAGGCGGCGCAGCTCGTTCGCGTCGCGCCCCATCTCCTTCGCCGCCGTCTCGATCAGGCGTTCCATGAAGTAGTTGCCCTCGGGCCGCCCCGCGCCGCGATAGGGGCCGATGGGCGTGGTGTTGGTCAGCATGCAGCGGCTGTTCACCTCGATCAGAGGTGTAGAAAAATTGCTCTGCACGTTCTTCACGAAATTGCCCGAGCCGGGCAGCGGGCCGACGGTCGAGAGATAGGCGCCCATATTGGCGAAGGCCGTCAGCCGCACCGCCAGGAATTTCCCGGCCGCATCCAGCGCCAGTTCCGCCGTCACCTCATGGTCGCGGCCATGTTGGTCGGAAAGGAAAGCGCCCGAGCGATCATCGGTCCACTTCACCGGCCGGCCGAGCGCCTTGGAGGCATGCAGCAGCGGCGCGTATTCCGGATAGGCTGCGGCCTTCATGCCAAAACTGCCGCCCACATTGCCGGTGAGAACGCGGAATTCCTTGGTGGGCACGCCCATGATCGCGGCCATCTGCGCCCGCAACCCAAAGACGCCCTGGCTGCCGACATGCAAGGTCCACCGACCATCAGCCCACTCGCCGATAGCCGAGCGCGGCTCCATCGAGCAGACGACGATGCGGGAATTGCGGATGTCGAGCTTGGTGACATGGGCAGCGTTGGCAAATGCATCGGCCACCTTGGCGCTGTCGCCGAAATGGAAGTCGAGCACACAATTGCCGGGAATCTCGTCATACAGAGCGGGCGCGTCGGCCGCCGCCGAGGCCTCGGTCACGGCCTCGAGCACTTCGATGTCAAGCTCCACCGCCTCAGCCGCGTCGCGCGCCTGCATGCGCGTCTCGGCGACGACCATCGCCACCGGGTCGCCCACAAAGCGAACCTTGTCGGCTGCCAAAGGCGGGCGGGCGGTGTTGCGGATGGGCGTGCCATCGGCGTTCTTCAGGGGCAGGGCACATCCCATGGGGCCATAGGCGCCCATGTCGGCGGCGGTGTAGACACCCAGGACACCCGGCATCGTGCTGGCGATCGCGGTATCGATCCCGCGGATCACGCCATGCGCGTAGGGGCTGCGCACCATCACGGCATAGACCTGGCCGGGCCGAGCCAGATCATCGGTGTAGCGGCCCTGGCCTTGCAGCAGGATGGGGTCTTCCTGCCGGGGGACGGGCTGGCCGATGCCGAATTTCAGGTTGGGCATGTTGGTGTCGGGCATGGGGGTCTCCGGAGGTTTCCCTAACCGTAGTGCCGAACAGGGCTTCCGCAAGTGCGAGCGGCGGCGCAGTTTGGTGGCGATGAACCCGCTCGCCCGATTGCCACACGCGGCCCAAGGGCTGGCCTATGCCATCCTCGCCGGGCTGGTCCTGACATCGATGAACGCGGTGATGCGGGTGCTGACCCACAGCATGGACGTCTATCAGGCCCAGTTTTTACGATACTTCATGGGTCTGGTGGTGATGCTGCCGCTGATCCTGCGCGACGGCGTGGCGGCCTATCGCCCGCATGGCATCGCCGGCCAGGCCTGGCGTGGGGTGGTGCACACGGTGGGGCTCAGCCTGTGGTTCACGGCACTGCCGCATATCCCGATGGCCGACCTCACCGCACTGAGCTTCACCACGCCCATCTTCATCATGCTGGGCGCCGTGGTCTTCCTGAAGGAGCGCGCGGTGTGGCAGCGCTGGGTGGCGGCGGCCATCGGCTTTGTCGGCGTGATCGTGGTCGTGGCCCCGCGCATGTCCGGCGACGGTGGCTTCTACAACTTCATCATGCTGGGCTCCGCACCGCTCTTCGCCGCCTCCTTCCTCATCACCAAGGCGCTGACCAAGCGCGACAGCCCCCAGGTCATCGTGGTCTGGCAGGCCATCACCGTCTCCATCTTCAGCCTGCCCCTGGCGTTGCCCGGCTGGGTCTGGCCGGATGCGACGGAGTGGGGGCTGGTGCTGGTCTGCGGCCTGATGGGCAGCCTGGGGCACTTCTTTCTGACCCGCGGCTATGCGTTGGCCGACATCTCGGCCGCCCAGCCGCTAAAATTTCTCGACATGATCTGGGCCACAAGCCTGGGCCTCCTGGTCTTTTCCGAAGTGCCGAGCCGGACGACACTGCTCGGAGCGCTGATCATCTTCGCCGCCACCACCTGGATCGCCCGCAGCGAGGCGCGCCGCGCGCGCAACACCCCCAGGGATGACAAGGACACGTAATGCCGCCGTTCGAGACCCTGCAATCCCAAGCCCAACGCCTGACGACGCCCTGTGGCGATGGCGACCTCGTCTGGTATCGCTGGGGTTCTGGCCCGGTGCTGGTGCTGCTGCATGGCGGCACCGGCTCCTGGCGGCATTTTGCCCGCAACATCGGCTTCTTCGCCGAGCGCTACACCGTTCTTGCCGCCGACATGCCGGGCCTGGGTGAGAGCGCCATGGCCCCGGGGCCGGCCGAGCCACACAGCGTGGCGGCCGCCCTGGCCGCCAGTCTGGCTGAGTTGCTGGGCCCCGACCGGCACTACGACCTGGCGGGCTTTTCCTTCGGCTCGAATATCGGCACCCATCTCGCCGCCATCGAGGGCGTGCATATCCGCAGCCACACCATCGTGGGCGCGGCCTCGCTCGGCTTCCAGCGTCAGCCCGTGCAACTGCTCAAAATCCGCGACAAGACCGGCGAGGAGCGCGTTGCCACCCATCGCCTCAACCTCAACGCCCTGATGCTGAAGAACCCTGACCTCATCGATGACGAGGCCGTGGCGATCCAGGACTGGAACACCGTGCATGCCCGGCTGCGTTCGCGCGGCTTCGCCTCCGGCTCGTCGCTGAAGGACCAGTTGCCGCATGTGAAGGCTCCGATGCGGGCGATCTGGGGCGAGTTCGACCAGGTCGCCTGGCCCCATATTCCCGAGCGTCTGGCCATGCTGCACGCCGCCCGGCCCGAACTGATCTCCGAGGTCATTTCGGGCGCCGGCCACTGGGTGATGTATGAAGCGCCGGATGCCTTCAACACAGCGCTGTTGCGGATGCTTCAGGCGAGGTAACGGCGCTCGATCGCGTAGTAATCCTCGAAGCCCACCGTCTCATACAGCGTATCGAAGGGCACCAGGCGTTCGGCGGCGCCGCGCTCCGCGATCTGCGCCAGCGCATCCTGCTGGGCGCGGATGGTGGCGTTGAGCAGCGTCACACCCAGCAGCAGCAGCTTGTAGCCCAGCGCCTCCGCCTGCGCCGCGCTCAGCCAGGGCCGGCCAGGCTTTTCAATCTGGGCCAGCATGGTGGGGGTGGTAACGCGGCGGTTCAGTTCCACCATTTCCGCCTCGCTCTGCGGGCCTTCGAAATAGACGATATCCGCGCCCATTCCCGAAAAACATTCTGCGCGCCACAGCGCTTCCTCCAGCCCCTCGGCGGGGCGGGCATCGGTGCGGCCGATCACCAGGATGTCGCGCCCCTCGGCGCGGAGCTCGTCGCGCGCATCGAGTGCGGCCTGCAGCCGGGCCCGCACCTCTGCCCGCGGCGCCACGGCCAAGCCTTGCGCATAGCCGCAGCGTTTTGGAAACACCTGATCCTCGATCATCACGCAGGCGAAGCCGGCCTGGGCATAGCCCTGCACCGCGCGGCGGACATTGGCGGGGTTGCCGAAGCCGGTATCGGCATCGCCGATGATCGGGATGGTGGTGGCGGCGCAAATGTCGCGCCCGGCCGAGAGCATCTCGGCATAGGAGATCAGCCCGGCATCGGGCTGGCCAATGCGCGCCGCACTCACCGCATAGCCGCTCATGAAGGCGGCGGGGAAGCCGGCGCGCTCTATCATCCGGGCACTCAGCGCGTCCCAGCAGCCGGGCAGGGTGGTGATGGCCTCACGCGCCAGCAGGGCACGCAGAGCGGCTGTCTTCGTCATGGTGTTTCCTCACGCGTGATTTTCGCGAGGATGGCGAGGGATGCGATTGCCGCCAAGGAGAGGGCAGCGGTGAAGCCCATGGCCGCCATGCCGAATCGCTCCAGCAGCAGCCCGAACAGCGCGGGGGCCGCGGCCGCGGCAAAGCGCGCCGGCACCGCCAGCCAGCCCGTGCGCCCGCCATAGCCGGCGGGGCCGAAGAGTGCGAGCGGCAGCGTGCCCCGCGCGATGGTCAGGATGCCATTGCCGCCGCCATGCAGCAGCACGAAGGCAATGGCCGCCGGCGCCCCCCAGACCAGCAGCAGCAACACGCCCAGCGGATGCGTGGCATTGGCCAGGGTGGCGGAGACCAGCGGGCTCCAACGCCGCAGCACGCCGATTTCCAGCAGCCGGGCACCCACCTGCGCCGGCCCCAGCAGCGCGCCGGCCAGTACCACGGTCGCAGCACCGGCCCCGGCCATCGCCAGCATCCCCGGCAAATGCGCCGCCATGGCCGAGGAGGTGAAGCCCGCCACGGCGAAGACATAGGCCAGCAACCCCAGGGCCAGCAGCCCCGGCGGCTTGCCCGGCGGGGCGGCGGCCACGGCGGCTGTCACCGCGGCCTCGGCCCTTCGCGGTAGCAACAGCCCGTTCAGCGGCAGTCCCAGCAGCGGCATGATGGCGGCCCAAACGAAGCAGGCGCCGCGCCAGCCATAATGCGCCTCCAGCCAGGTGGAAAACGGCCAGGCCACGGTGCTGGCGAAACCGGCGATGAGGGTGATGCCACTGATCGGCCCGCGCGCGCCCGCGCCGAACAGTTTTGCGAGTGTGGCGAAGCCGGCCTCGTAAAGCCCCATGCCCATGCCCAGGCCCAAAAGCGCCCAGGCCAGACACAGCCCGAACACGCCCTGCGCCAGCCCGAGGCACAGCAGCCCGGCACTCATGAGCAGGTTGGAGGCCATGAGCACGCCGTGCCCGCCATGCCTGTCGATGGCGCGGCCGGCGGCCGGGCCGACAAAGGCCGACAGCAACAGGGCGGCGGAGAAAATCGCGAAGACGGTGGGGGTGGAAAGCCCCAGGTCGCGCGCCATAGGCGCGGCCAGGATGGCTGGGATGTAATAGCTGCCGCCCCAGGCCATGGTCTGGGCCAGGCCGAGCGCGAGCACAGCGCGCGTTTTCGCGCTCACGGGTAGTGAATGGCCAGGATTTCTAAATCCTCCGGCCCGGTGGGAAGGTTCACCCGTGCCATGTCGCCCACCCCCTTGCCGAGCAGGGCGCGGGCGATGGGGGCGAGCCAGGAAATCCGGCCCTGGTCGGCATCGGCCTCCTCGGAACCCACAATCATCACCGTGACCTCGCTGTCATCGGGCCTGACATAGGTCACGGTGGCGCCGAAGAAGATCCGGTCACGCCGGGTCTGTGCCGCCGGATCCACCACCTGGGCATTGTCCACCCGCTTGCGGAGGAAGCGCACGCGGCGGTCGATCTCGCGTAGGCGGCGCTTGCCGTATTGGTAATCGGCGTTTTCCGACCGGTCGCCGAGCGCCGCGGCCCAGGAGACGATTTCCACCACCTTGGTGCGCTCATCGTACCAGAGTTTTCGCAGTTCTTCCTGAATGGCGCCATAGCCGGCTGGCGTCATGTAGAAGGGCGTGCCCGCCGGGATCGGGGCGCCTTCATCCTCGTCATCATCATCCAAGAGCGGTCGCCTGCGGCTCGGCGAGCGCGGCAAGGGCCTCTGCCACCACGGCGCGTCCCTCGGCCGAGAGTGGCGCCTGCGGCGGCAGTGGGTCACCCACGGCGAAACCCTGCCATTGCAACGCGCCCTTTATGCAGGCGGCCAGCGCGTATTGTGCGAAGAGCTCGTTGATCCGCCAGAGTTTTCGCTGCAGCGGCAAGGCCGCCGCCCAGTCGCCTGCGCGACACAGTTCATAGAGCTGCACGGATTGCCGCGGGATCACGCAGGCCGGCCCCGCCATCCAGCCCACGCCACCGATCAGCATCACTGCGGCCGGGATATGCGCCGAGGCCGAGAAGACATCCATCCGCCCCTCCACCCGGTTGAGGATCGACAGCAGTCGCCCGGTATTGGTCGAGGCGTCCTTGATCGCGGTGATGCGGGGGTGGTGGCTGAGCTTTTCGATCGCCCCCAGGGAGAGGTCGCTGCGCTGGAAATTCGGGTTCGTGTAGAGCACCACGGGCAGTGTTGTGGCATCGGCGATGGCGGTGAAATAGGCCACCACACCGGCCTCCGCGATGGGGAAATAGGCTTCCATCAAGGCGAGGATCCCATCCACCCCAAGCGCTTCGTAGTCGCGCGCCTGGGCCACGGCATCGGCGGTGGTCGTGGCCGCGACGCCTGCCACCACCGGCACCCGGCCACGAGTTTCCTCCACCACGATCCGCACGATCTCGCGGCGCTGATGGGTGTTGAGATAGGCGAACTCCCCGGTCGAGCCCAGCGGCGTCAGCCCATGCACACCGGACGCGATGAGGTGCTCTACCAGCGCGCGAAGCGGTGCCTCCAGCACCGCGCCATCCCCGCCGATGGGCGAGACGAGATAGGGAAAAACGCCGGCGAATCTACGCAAGGTACATGCCGCCATTGATATGCCAGACCTGCCCGGTGACGAAGCCGGTCTTGGCGGAGGCCAGGAATACCGCGAGGTCGGCGATTTCGCTGGGCTGGCCCATGCGGCCGAGCGGGAAGGCCCTCGCGCGTTCCAGGATTTCGGCCTCGGTATTGCCGTAGCGCGGCTGGGCGGTGTCGGTCAGTCCGGGCGCGATGGCGTTCACCCGGATGCCGAGCGGCGCCAGGGCCAGGGCAGTGGCGCGCGTCAGACCGATGATGCCGTTCTTGCTGGAGGAATAATGCACGCCCCTGGGGTCGCCCCGCACGGCCGACGAGGAGAGGTTCACGACCGATCCCGGCTTGCCGGCCAGTGCGCGGGCGAATGCCTGGGTGAGAAAGGCGCCGGCCTTGAGGTTAAGGCCGAGCACCGCGTCCCACTCGGCCTCTTCCATCTCAAGGAAATTGCAGCGCGGGAAGATGCCGGCATTGTTCACGAGGATATCGGGCACGCCCAGCGCGGCCATCGCGGCGGCGTGCAGCGCCCTGCCACCCGCGACGGTTGCAATGTCGCCCTGCAACAGTGCGCAGCGCCGGCCCAGCGTGCGGATCCGGTTCGCCAGTTCCAGCGGCTCCTGGTCCAGCCAGTTCACCGCAACATCCGCGCCGGCCTCGGCCATCGCGATCGCGCATGCCGCGCCAATGCCCTGTTGGGCTCCAGTGATCAGCGCCACGCGCCCATGAAGATCTGTCATCGCGGCAGAATGACCTGCCCGGCCCGCGGCGTCAGCCCCCATGCATTCGCCTCTTGCCTTGACTCGGAATCTGGTTTCAGCGTGCAGCCAACGGGAGCAGGGGATAGGGCGGCATGCTGGCCATCCGCACATTGAAGACCATCGGATTGATGAGTGGCACCAGCCTGGACGGCGTGGATGCCGCCTGGGTGGAAACCGATGGCGAGCGCGTGGCTCGGCTTGGCCCCTCCATGACGCTGCCCTATTCACCGGAACTGCGTCGGGACCTCCGCGCGCTCCTCGATGCCGCCCCTGATCTCCACGCAGATGATCCCTGGCTGGCCGATGTTGTCCGCCGTCTCACCGAACGTCATGCCGAGGCGGTGATGAGGGTGCGTGCCGAAACCCGCAAGCAACTCGGCGAAGAGACTGAATTGTTGGGTTTCCATGGCCAGACCATCCTCCACCGCCCAGCGGAGGGGCGGACCTGGCAGGTGGGTGATCCCGCGCTGCTGGCGCAGATGACCGGCATTTCGGTGGCCTTCGACTTCCGCTCGGCCGATGTTGCGGCGGGCGGGCAGGGGGCGCCGCTGGTGCCGATCGCCCATGCCGCGTTAGCCGCCAACCTGCCCAAGCCGCTGGCTGTGCTCAATCTCGGCGGGGTCGGCAATGTCACCTATATTGGTGCCGATGGCGCCCTGATCGCCTTCGACACCGGTCCCGCCAACGGTCCGCTGGATGACTGGGCGCGCAAATCCATCAATATGGGTTATGACAAGGATGGTAGGCTTGCCAGTGCCGGTACGGCAGATGGCGCCGTGCTGGGCCGGCTGATGCAGCACCCCTATCTCGCCGCACCGCCGCCCAAGTCCCTGGACAGGCTGGATTTTTGCCAGGCATTTCGGGATGCGGGCGCCGACCAGCTCTCACCGCAGGACGGCGCGGCCACGCTGGTCGCCTTCGCTGCCGTCTGCTGCGCAATCGCCGCCCGGCACTTTCCTGAGCCGCCACTGCAATGGCTGGTCACCGGCGGCGGCAGGCGCAACCCGGCCATCATGAAGGCGCTCTCCGCCGTGCTGGCCGAGCCAGTTCGCGGCGTCGAGGTCGCAGGCTGGAACGGCGATGCTCTGGAGGCGCAATGCTTTGCCGTGCTCGCCGCGCGGGTCACCCGCGGCCTGCCGCTCTCCTACCCCTCCACCACAGGTGTGGCCACGCCGATGCGCGGCGGCCAGGTGCTGGGGGCCTTGCTGTAGGGCGCGCGGGCGAATACCACGGCGTATCCGCACCTTCGAGGTCCGCCACATGCGACGCCGCTTATTCCTCTCCACCGGCCTTATCCTGGCCGCCCCCGCACTGGCGCAGACCCGGCAGGCGCCGCCGCATGAATGGGTCTTCGGCAGTTGGATTGGCGGGCAGTTTCCGCCGGGCGAGATCGCAGGCCAGGATTGCCTGGGCGGCGCCACGGTGATCTTCCTGCGTGACGTCGTGCTGCGCGCCTCGGCGCTCGACGTGGCCTATCGCCAACGGCTGATCGAGACCGTGGCGCTGATCCCCGATGGGCTGGAGTTCCGCTTCGTGCCGGCCGGCCCTGCGGGCGGCGCCTTCGGCAATCGGCCGCCGCCCGACGCGGGTTTCGGTTGTGAGGGCAACCCGAACCTGCTGCGGGTGCGCCGGCGGGGGCCGGATGAGATCGTCTTCCCGAGTTGCAACGAGTTTCCCTCGCCGCTGCGCCGCTGTCGGCCCGCCTGATGCGCATTGCCCTGATCCACGCGCTTCGCCACAGCCCGCCACCGGTCGAGGCAGCCTTCGCAAGGCTCTGGCCGGAGGCGCGGTTGATGAGCCTGCTCGACACCAGCCTGGCCGCCGACCTTGCCGAGGAAGGCTCGCTGACGCCGGCAATGACCGAGCGCTTTCTGACCCTGTCCCGTTACGCCGCTGGGACCGGGGCGGATGGCATCCTCTTCACCTGCTCGGCCTTCGGGCCCTGCATCGAGGCGGTAACGGCGGCGCTCTCACCCATGCCGGTGCTGAAGCCGAACGAGGCGATGATCGAGGAGGCGGTAGCCGGACACAGCCGGCTTGGCTTGCTCTCCAGCTTTCAGCCCACGCTGGATTCCATGCCGGCGGAATTCCCCGGGGGCGTCTCGCTGACATTGGCGCTGGCAAACGGCGCACTGGCGGCTCTGGATGCCGGCGATGTCGCCGAGCATGACCGGCTGGTGGTTGCCGCGGCGGCTGCGCTAAGTGACTGCGAGGCAATCTGCCTGGCGCAGTTTAGTCTTGCGCATTGCGCCCCGGCTGTGGCCGCGCTGACCGGCAAGCCGGTCTACACGACACCGGACAGCGCCGTCCGCAAGCTGCGGCGGCTGCTGAAGGCCTGACGGTCGGACGCTGCCGTAGCCGTCATGTTTTCCGGAGCATGCCATCCGACCAGATGATGCGATCTGGCCGGATATGGCTTCAGGTGAGGGCCTTGTTGCGCCAACCCTGAACGCCGTCGAATTGCAGGACTGGCCCTGCCGGGTTGTCGAGGGTCAGGATGGCCGGGCGCTCGATCTCCAGGCGGAAGCCATTACGCAACATGGTTTCGTAGATCCGGCCCTCGATCAGGCGGCCATGCGTGCCGACGAAGACGTAGGCGACTTTCTGGACCAGGGTGTCGATGGCTGCGTCGATGAGGTCGGCTTCGCCGCCCTGGATGTCGATATGCAGCAGGTCGATCCGCTCATGCTGCGCGGTGATGCGCGACAGCGCCAGCATGTCGAGCACGTCATGCGAGCCGGCGGCGATCGCCGCGTCGCGCTCGGCATCCGTCGCGCCGAAAACGGGCGCGCTGCCAAACCCTCGGGCGTCGGCCATCTGTCGGGGGAAGAGCGCCGTCCCGTCAACGCCCGCCGCGATACCGCGAAGGACCTGGAAATCGGCGGCGGAGAAGCCGTTCATCTCAAGCTGCCGTTTGGCGATGTCGAAATAGACGTCATCACCCTCCACGCCAATCAGGCTCACCTCGCGCCCGCTGCGGCGGGCGGCCACGCCGGCATTGCAGAGCCAGCAGCCCCAGGCACAGCCCAACTCGATGATGGTGAAGCGGCTGCCGGCAAGATCCACCGCGCGGAGCACAGCACCCCATTCGGACATATCGCAATGCCAGTTCGCCGGGATGGGCGGCGGCTCGACGGCGCCGGCAATGGCGGTCAGGGCGATTGGATAGACCTGCGGATCTGTAAGGACACCCAGAAAATTCGTCACCATGCCCGGTGTGCCAACCAGGTCGCGCACGGCATGTCGGCGAATGACCTCTTCGGGATCGAAAGCGGCACTGTAGGCGTGGAAACGCTCAAGGTAGTCCATCATGCAATCCTCGATATGCGGCGGGACATGGGAGCATGCCCGGCCTCGTTCCTGCGCCGTGACGGCTGCGCTGACAAGATGTGGTCGGGCCGGGGTGACGGATCATCCAAGATGAGTCAACCCACGCAAGCGGCAGTGGGGACGGGGAAGCGGGCTGCGGATCAGCCCGTCACCATCACGATCTTGCCGAAATGCGCATTGGCCTTCATGTGCGCCAGCGCCTCGACCACGTCATCGAGGTGGAAGGTGCGATCGATCGGCAGCGCAAGCTGGCCAGCCTCCATCGCCGCCCAGAGATCGGCCCTCATTAGGCGCACGATCTCGCGCACCTCCTCCGTGCTGCGGGTGCGGAAGGTGACGCCGATATAGGAGATACGCCGCGCTGCATGCAGGTCGAAGTCAAACTCGGCCTTCGCACCGCCCAGGCGCCCCACATTGATGATGCGGCCCAGAATGCGGGTGGCGGCCAGGGTCTGGCTGACCAGAGGCCCGCTGATCATGTCCACCACGGAATCGACGCCCTTGCCGCCGGTCGCCTCCAGCACCTGCTTCACCCAGCCGGGGCCGTTCGTGTCCACCGCGAGCGTCGCGCCGAATTCGGACAGACGCGCCCGCTTCGCCGCATTGGTCGAACTGCCGACGACCACCGAAGCACCCATGAATTTCGCGATCTGCAGGCCCATCAGGCCCACGCCGGAGCTTGCGCCCTGGATCATCACCGCACTGCCGGGGCCCGCCAGGCCATGGGTCACCACGGCGTTGTGCATGGTCTGCAGGGCCACGGGCAGCGTGGCCGCAACCTCCCAGCTCATATTGTTGTCGGGCACCGGGTTGACCCGACCCCAATCGGTGACGGTGTATTCGGCGTAGCTGGAATTCATCCCACCCATCACCCGCATGCCGGGCTTGATATGGTCGGGCACGCCGGGGCCGCATTCCACCACCTCGCCCGCGGCCTCAAGCCCCGGGATGGCGCCGACCCCGCCCACCGCACCATGGGCATGCCCCGCCGCCACGCCCAGATCAGCGCGGTTGAGACCGATGGCGCGCAGCTTGACCAGGATCTGCTCCGGCCCCGGTTTCGGGATGGGAATGTCGCGGAGCGCCAGACCCTGTTCGGTGACGACAGCAGCCTTCATGACGTTAATCCTGTTCTTATCGCAGCGTGATGTCGACGCGACGCGATTGGGCGTCGACCGGCCCGGTGCCGCCGACATAGGAGATATTGATCGCACTGCGCGGCACGCCCTGCCGCACCAGTTCCGCCGTGACGGCCTGGGCGCGACGGGTGGACAGCGCGCGGTTGGAGGCGTTGTTGGCGCCATCCGCAGCACCCACGACATCGAGCGAGGTGACCCCGGAACCACGCGCGGTCTGCACGGCATCGGCTACTGTCTGCCGCGCCTGGGCGTCGAGCGTGGAACTGCTCAGGGCGAAGAACACGGCGTAATTGCGCGGTTGGGTCTGGCCGAATTGCGGCACGGCGTAGCCCAGCGCGACGGGGGCGGCCGCCGGCACGTCCACCGGCGTGTTGAAGGCGTAGCGGAAGCCCACCGTGAAGTTGTTGCTGCCGATACCCGGGCTGACGTTGCGGTTGAGGTTGGTGAGCGTAAAGGCTTGCTGCCCGTTTGTCGGAATCGTCGTGGTGGTCACGCTGAGCCTGGGCGCGCCGGCACCGAAGTAACGATACTCCGCGGTGAAGGCGAGCCCCGGCGTCACGTAGTCCATCGGGACCGAGAAGCCGGCCATGGCCTGGTATCCCACCGTCGCCTGTGTGCCGGCGACGCTGGTGCGCAGGCTGCCGAAGGCATCGACCGAAATGCCCTTGTAGTCCGAATAGGCCAGACCGACGCCCAGGCCGATATAGGGCTGCACCCAACGGAAGAACGTCCCCAGCGAGGTCAGGTCGAAGTCGTAATAGGCATTGGCCATGAAGCCATAGATTTGCGCCGTGCCCTGCCGGCTGACCAAGCCGCCGTTAAAGCTGCCAGTCGCGAAGAGGGTAACATTGTCGATCCCAGGGCGGCGAATATAGCCCTCGAGCTCGGTTCGGATGCCATTGCCGAAGGCCCAGCCCAGCGCGCCCTGGGCCGCGAGGCCCGGATTGTAGTTGAAGCTCGAGCCGCTGCCCTGACCGAAGAAGCCGACAGGCGACTGCCGGTTGATGGTGTTGTTCATCATCGTGCCGCCAATTCCAGCGCCGATATAGACGCCGCTGATCGGCTGGATCTGTGCCCGGGCCTCGGCCGCCAGGCACAGCGCCGCCAGCATGGTGCCGAGAACAATGCGATGCTGCATGGGGGAACTCCGAAAACTGTCCGCCCCTGCATAGCAAAGCCGGGCGGGATGAACAGAGCGGATCAGAAGCCCGCGCCGGGCTGTGCCAAGTATGCCACTTCCGCCGGCGTATTCGCCCGCCCCAGTGCCTCGTTGCGATGCGGGAAGCGGCCGAATCGGGCAATCACCGCGCGATGCGCCCAGGCATAGGCGATGGTCCCGCCCGGCTTTGCCATGGCTGGAATATCCCGCAGGCCGCCGAAGAGGGCCACGGAGAGATCCTGGTCCGCCATCGATTCGCTGTGCTCGAAGGGGAGGTAGGCGAAGACGCGCTGCGTGGGCGTCAGGCGCCAATCGCCCTGGGCTTCGAGCAGGCGGCGCGCAATCAGGCGGGCATGCGCATCGCTGGCGAAGGCTTCGGCCTGGCCGCGATGGAGGTTGCGCGGGAACTGGTCGAGCACGACCAGCAGGGCGAGCGCGCCTGTCACCGTCCCGCTCCAGTCATCCAGCGCGCCATCGCGTGCCGGGGTGAGAAGGGTGCCGAAGGCGGCGCGTATGCTCGCATCGAAGCCTGGGTCGCGGCGGAACCAGGCCTCGCGCGCGGTGTCGGGGCCGTCGGCGAACCAGAAGGCCAGGATGCTATCAGGTGTCACGCAGGGCTCGATCCATCAGAATGACCGAATGCACTGCAGGTCGGCCGGAAAGGCCCTCGATCTGGTGGCGGCAGGAGGTGCCATCGGCGATGATCACATCCTCCGCCGCGGCGGCGCGCACCGCGGGCAGCAGCGAGGCCTCGGCCATCGCCCGCGACGCCGACTGGTTGTCGGCCATATAGCCGAAGCTGCCGGCCATGCCGCAGCAGGATGAGGTGATGGGCGCCACCTTAAGCCCGGGCATCCGCCCCAGCGCCGCGAGCGCCGGCGGAAAGGCGGCAAAGGCCTTTTGGTGGCAATGGCCATGGACATGGGCGGTCGTCGGCGTGTCCCGCCAGGGGATGTCCGGCTTGTCGCGGTCGAGCAATTCGCCCAGCAGCATGGCGCGCGCGGCCAGCGCCTCGGCCTCGGGGCCCGGCAGAAGGGCCAAAAATTCGTCGCGCAGCGTGGTCAGGCAGGAGGGTTCGAGGCCGACCACCGGCGCATCGCTTCCGGCAAGTGCCGCCAGTGTCCGGCGGGCCTCGGCGCGCGCCTTGTCCACCATGCCGGCCGCGAGATAGGTGCGGCCGCAGCACAGCGGCCGGCCGCCCTGCGTCGCTGGCCGCACGGTGTAACCGGCGGCGGCGAGAACGCGGGTCGCGGCGCGCAGATTCTCCGGCTCGAAATAACGGTTGAATGTATCGGCGAAGAGAATGACCTCCGGCCCCCCCTCGGCCGATGCCTCGTGATCCTGGAAGGGATCGGACACGAATTCGGGCAGGGCGCGGCTGGCGGAGAAGCCGGTGGCGGTTTCCATCAGCCCTGCCAGGGCGGGTACGCGGTTGCGCAGATTGGCCAGCCAGGGAAGCCGCGCGGCGACCGGGGCATAGCGCGGCAACTCCGCCACCAGGCGGTCCCGCAGCCTGAAGCCATGCTTTTGTCCGCGGGCGTGAAGCACCTCGATCTTCATTCGCGCCATGTCCACACCCGTCGGGCATTCCCGCCGGCAGCCCTTGCACGAGACGCAGAGTGACATGGTCTCGGCCAACTCGTCGCTGGCCAGCGCATCGGCGCCGAGCTGCCCGGTCAGTGCCAGGCGCAGCGTATTGGCGCGGCCGCGGGTGAGATGCTGTTCCTCGCGCGTCACCCGATAGCTCGGGCACATCGTTCCGGCATCGAATTTCCGGCAGGTGCCGTTGTTGTTGCACATCTCCACCGCGCCCAGGAAACCATTGGGGTGGGCGGACCAGTCCAAGGCGGGGGTCAGGGGTTCCGCGGCATAGTCCGGGAAATACCGGAACAGGCTGCGGTCATCCATTTTCGGCGCGCGCACCACACGGCCAGGGTTCAGCGTGGCCCCTGGGTCGAAGGCGTCCTTCACCTGCTCGAAGGCGCGGGCGATCTGCGGGCCGAACATGGTCTCGTTGAATTCGGACCGGACGATGCCGTCGCCATGCTCTCCGGAATGGCTGCCCTTGTATTCGCGCACCAGTTCGAAGCAACGCTCGGCGATCTCACGCATTTTGCGGACGTCGCCACCATCCTTCATGTTCAGCACCGGGCGGACATGCAGGCAGCCCACCGAGGCATGCGCGTACCAGGTGCCCTTCACGCCGTATTCGTCGAACACGCCCGTCAGGCGTTCGGTGTAATCGGCCAGGTCAGGCAGCGCGACGGCGCAGTCCTCGATAAAGGAGACCGGCTTCGCATCGGCCTTCATGCTCATCATGATGTTCAGCCCGGCTTCGCGGACCTCCGCGATGCGGGCCTGGAAGCCGGCATCGACGGCACGGACAACGGCGCCCGGCAAGCCGAGATCGGCCATCATCTCATCCAAACGCCCCAACGATTGGAGGAGCGGGCCGTCCTCGAAGCCGTGGAACTCCACGATCAGCAGTGAGTCAGGCTCCCCGATCACCATCTGGTCGATGGTGGCACGGTAAATCGGAATGGACCGGCCCAGATCGATCATGGTGCGGTCCACCAGTTCGACCGCTTCAGGGTCCAGGGTGACGAGGTGCTGCGACGCCTCCATGGCGCGGCGGAAACTGGGGAATTGGCAGATCCCCACAACCTTGCGCGGCTTGATCGGCCAGAGCTTGAGATCAAGCGCCGCGGAAAACGCCAGCGTGCCCTCGGAGCCGACAAGCAGCCGCGCCAGATTGCCCCGTCCCGCGGCGCGGCCGGCCGGCGTCAGCGCATCGAGGTTGTAGCCGCCCACCCGGCGCAGCTGCTCAGGGAAGCGCGCCGCGATTTCCGCCGCTTCGCGCTCGCCCAGGGCGAGAAGCCGCGCCACCAGCTCGGTATTCGGCTCGCCCTCACCAAAGAAATGCCGGCTGCCATCGGCCAGCAACCCATCGATGCCCAACGTGTTGTCGGCCATAAGCCCGTATCGGATGGATTTCGACCCGCAGGAATTGTTGCCGGCCATGCCGCCAATGGTGCAGCGCTGCCAGGTCGAGGGATCGACCGGGAAAAATTTGCCATGCGGCTTCAGCGCCTCGTTCAGCGCGCCCAACGTGATGCCGGGCTGCACCCGGGCGACATCGCCCTCCACGCTGACGAGTTGGCGCAGATGGCGGCTGCAATCCAGCACCAAGCTGTCATTCACGGTCTGCCCGCATTGCGAAGTGCCGCCGCCGCGCGCCAGGACGGAGATGCCCTCCTCCCGCGCCAGGGTCATGGCGGCCTGAACATCCTCGATACTCTTTGGCACCACCACGCCCACCGGCATGACCTGATAGATGCTGGCATCAGTGGCGTAGCGGCCGCGGTCACCGGGGTGGAAGAGCACCTCGCCCGCGATGTTCTCACGCAGGCGGGTGGCGAGGCGGCTCTCCGCCATGTTGGGCTTGGTCAGGACGTTCATGGCAGCCTTCTAGCGCGACCGCGTCGATTTGGGGCATGGATAAGACTTATCAATTCCACATGCCGAACTCATTGGCGCCGCCCACGCAATCGCGGCAAAAGCGGCTATCCCAGGAGAGAGACCCATGGCCTATTTCGAATCCAAGCGCACCGCCGGCCGGCATTACCTGCAGATCCCCGGCCCCTCGACGGTGCCCGACCGCATCCTGCGCGCGATGGACAATGCGACCATGGACCATCGCGGCCCGGACTTCGGGAAATTCACCGCGCAACTGCTTGAGAAGGTGAAGTTCCTCTTCAAGACCACCGGCCCCGTGGTGATCTACCCGGCATCGGGCACCGGCGCCTGGGAGGCCGCGCTGGCCAATACGCTGAGCCCCGGCGACCGTGTGCTGATGTGCGAAACCGGCTGGTTCGCCCATCTCTGGCAGGAAATGGCCGACCGCCTGGGCATTCGCTCCGAACTCATCAAGACGGATTGGCGCCGCGGCGCCGACGTCGCGGCGATCGAGGCCCGGCTGCGCGAGGACAAGGGCCACGAGATCAAGGCCGTCGCCGTGGTCCATAATGAGACCAGCACCGGCTCCACCTCCCGCATCACCGAGGTGCGCGCCGCCATCGATGCCGCGGGCCACCCCGCCCTGCTGCTGGTCGACACCATCTCCGGGCTGGGCAGCATGGATTACCGGCATGAGGAATGGGGCGTGGATGTCACCGTCTCGGGCAGCCAGAAGGGCATGATGCTGCCGCCAGGCCTGTCCTTCAACGCCCTCTCCGCCAAGGCCATTCGCACCAGCGAGACCGCCAAACTTCCGCGTAGCTACTGGGATTGGGGGCCGATGCTGAAGTCCAATGCCACCGGCTATTTCCCATCCACCCCCGCCACCACCATGCTCTACGGCCTGGACACGGCGCTGGATATGATGGCCGAGGAGGGGCTGGAGAATGTCTTCGCCCGCCATGACCGGCATGCCGAGGCCACGCGACGCGCCGTGCGCGCCTGGGGGCTGGAAGTGCAGTGCGAAGACCCCCGGCATTACTCGTCCGTCCTGACCGCGGTGCGGCTGCCGGATGGGCATTCCGCCAATGCGCTGCGCGCCACCATCCTTGAACGGCACAATATGAGCCTGGGCAACGGCCTGGGGCAGCTCAATGACCGCGTCTTCCGCATCGGCCATCTCGGCGATTTCGGCAATCTCGACCTGGTGGCGACGCTGGGCGGGGTGGAGATGGGCCTGGCCGCGGCCGGGGTGCCGCACAGGCCGGGCGGTGTCCAGGCCGCGATGGCCTATCTGGCCGGCAATGCCGGGCCCGAGGCCTGAAACGGCGCGCCGGCGTTAACGAGGGCGACATAAGTCCTGTGCCAGAGAGGATGGGTGTTCCCCTCTGGAGGCTCCCATGCCGGCCGCGCCAAAGCCTGATAACGAGGAGCTGCGACTGGCCAGGCTTCGCGCCCTGAACATACTCGACACCGCGCACGAGGCGGTGTTCGACCGGCTGACGCGACTGGCCGCCTCCATCTTCGCCACACCCATCGCTGCCCTGTCGCTGGTCGATGAGGACCGGCAATGGTTCAAGTCGATCCATGGCCTCGATGTGCGCGAGACCCCACGCGACCAGGCCTTTTGTGCCCACGCCATCCTCCACCCCGGCGAGGTCATGGTCGTCGAGGATGCGCAGAATGATCCCCGCTTCGCCGACAATCCCCTGGTGCTCGGAGATCCTGGCATTCGCTTCTATGCCGGCGCGCCGGTGCTCGATGGTGATGGCGTTCCCCTCGGCACGCTCTGCGTGATCGACCGCGTTCCGCGGGGGATGGACGCGGTGGCCCGGGCACAACTCGCCGATCTCGCAGCTGGTCTCTCCTCGGCCATGCAGTTGCACGGCGCGCTGCAATCGCTCGGCGAGATCAGCCGGACCGATCCGCTGACCGGGGCGGCCTCCCGGCTGTCATTCGACGCAGCGCTGCGCCAACTGCGTGACAACCCGCCGCGGGATGGCTCGGTCGCGCTCATCATGATCGATGTCGATGGCTTCCGGCTGACCAATGAAGTCTTCGGCCATGCCGGTGGTGACGCGGTCCTGCGCGAGGTTGCGCGACGCATGCGTCGGGTAATCCGCCCGAGGGACATGCTCGCGCGGCTGGATGGCGATGAGTTCGGGCTGCTCTGTCCCGGCATCCACAATGCCGCGGCCTGCGACAGCATCGCCGACCGGCTGCGCACGGCCATGGCCGACAGTTATTCATGGAATGGGAATGCCATTCCGCTGCGCATCAGCATCGGCGCCGCGCTCTACCCCGACGATGATCCGGACCCGGAGGCCGTGATGGCGATGGCCGATGCCGCGTTGTCCGAACAGATCCGTCGTTGCAAGGAAATGCTCGCGAGCGAGGGAGCCGACACGCCAACCGAACCATCGGCCCCAACCCTCGCGCCAGGCGCCTCCCCCTCGCATACATCGCCCTTGCGCAGGGCGGGGGCCGGCATTGGGCGGCTGCGCCTTCGCGAGGCCCTGCACACCGCGCTGCTTCCACCGGGGCAAGAACCCTTTACGCTGCGCTTCCAGCCCATTGTGAGCCTGCAGCGGCAGCGCCGCATGCCAAGCCTTTGGACACCTGGCCCGGCCCGCAGCCGGCCCCGCATCCGCGCCGGCGATGAAAGCGCCCTCGAGGCACTGATCCGTTGGCCCATGCCCGATGGCCGGGTGGTCCCGCCGGGCGAGTTCATCACCATCGCCGAGGAGAACGGCCTGATCGGTCATCTCGACCGCTGGGTGCTCGAGAATGCATGCCGAACCGCGGCTGGCTGGCCGCAGGATTGGGGTATCTCGGTCAATATGTCAGCCGCCAATGTCGCCCTGGGTGGCGTGGCGGACATGGTGGGCGCAACCCTGGACCGCACCGGGCTCTCTCCACGGCGCCTGACGCTCGAGGTGACGGAGACGGTGTTGGCAGCTGATCGTGCCGGCGCCCTGGCCGTTATCAATGCGTTGCGGCGCATGGGAGTGGCGGTGGCGCTGGATGATTTCGGCGGCGGCCATGCCTCACTGACCTATCTTCACCACTTCCCCTTTTCACTGGTGAAGGTGGACCGGTCGCTGGTCGCCAACCTCGCCACCTCCAGCCGGGCCGAGGCCGTGATGGCCACGGTTGTGGAACTGGGGCACACGCTGGGCGTGCCGGTGGTGGCGGAAGGGGTGGAAACGCCCGAGCAGCTGCGTTTGCTGGCCGATCTGGGGGTTGACCGGGCGCAGGGCTTCCTGCTCGGCCGACCCGTCTCGGAGGAGGCAGTCAGCGGTGCGGTCGGCGCTGCCGAGGCGGCAGCGGCTGATGTCCTTGCCCCGGGGGCGGCGCGCGGCGTGGGTTAGGAGCGAACAGCGGCGGCGGCGCAGGCCGCACCTGTTCGACTGCCCAGCGCCGGAATTTCCGGCGTGTGACCTGCACCGCATCAAATCTTTCCCCGGCGCCGCTGGAGAATTCCTGGATGGGCCTTTAGGGTTCCCGCCTGGAACTTGGGGGAAGCCTGATGGCAAAGATGGTGGCGGCCGTGGCCGCGAAGGCGGCGGGGAAGCTCGCGGTGAAAAAGAAGGCCGGCAAAGCGCTGCGCAAGCTGGTGGCCGAACGCCGCCTGGCTGATGCGGTGGTGCAGCACGGCGTGCCGGAACCGCGCACTGGTGGACGGCTGCTGGCGGATGCCATCATCGCCCAGGGTGCCACCCATGTCTTCGCCGTACCCGGCGAATCCTACCTCGATCTCCTCGATGGCCTCTATGCCAATCGCAACCGCGTCGAACTGGTGACATGCCGCTTCGAGGCAGGTGCTGTGAACATGGCCGAGGCGCATGGCAAGCTGACGGGGCGCGCCGGTGTCGCCATCGTCACCCGGGGCCCAGGCGCCTGCCACGCCGCCATCGGCGTGCACATCGCCATGCAGGACAGCACCCCGCTGGTGCTGTTGGTCGGCCAGATCCCGCATGAGGAGACCGACCGCGAAAGCTTCCAGGAGGTGGATTACCGCCGGATGTTCTCGCCTATCGCCAAATGGGTGACCCAGATCGATCATGAGAGCCGCATCCCCGAGCTGATCGCCCATGCCTTCGATGTGGCCCAATCCGGCCGCCCCGGCCCGGTGGTGGTGGCTATCTCGGAGGAAATGCAGAAGCGTCTGGCGACCGTGCCCGATATCGGTCCCGCCCGGGTGGCGCCCGCCCATCCCTCCCCGAAAGCGCTCGACGAGATGATGGCGATGCTGGCCAAGGCCAAGCGCCCGCTGGCGATCCTGGGCGGCAGCAACTGGTCAGAGGCGGGGCGCGCCGCCATCGCCAAATTCCTGGTCGCGAACAACCTCCCCGTCGCGGTGTCGTTCCGCCGCCAAAGCAATTTTGACGGCAATCATGCGAATTTCGTGGGTGACCTGGGTGTGGGCGCCGATGCCGCGCTGGTGAAACATGCCAAGGAGGCCGACCTCATCCTCGCCATCGGCACTCGCATGGGTGAGCCGGTGAGCCAGGGTTACACGCTGCTCGACATGGCGGGTGCCACGCCGCTGATCCAAGTGTTTCCGGAGCAGGGCGAGATCGGCCGGGTCTATCGCCCGGCGCTTGGCATTACCTCGGACCTCGATGCCTTCGCCGCCGCGGTGAAGGGCATGAAGGTCAAGAAACCGGGCTGGGGCGCCTGGACCAAGGCCCTGCGCGCCAGCCGCCTGGCACAGGCCGAGGCGCCGGATTACGAGGGCCCGCTCAACCTCGCCCGCGCCCTGCAGGCGCTGGAAGCCGCGCTGCCCGACGACACCATCTTCACCACCGATGCCGGCAATTTCGCCACCTGGCCCACCCGCTTCACCCATGTCGGGCTGAAGCAGGATTTCCTGGGGCCGACCTGCGGTGCGATGGGCTATGGCATCCCGGCGGCCATCGGCGCCAAGATCACCGCACCCCAGCGCGAGGTGATCTGCTTCGTGGGCGATGGCGGCGCGCTGATGACGGGGCAGGAGATCGCCACCGCCTTCCACCACCACGTCAACCCCATCATCCTAGTTTTCAACAACCAGATGTATGGCACGATCCGGATGTATCAGGAGCGCACCTATCCCGAGCGCGTCTCCGGCACGGCACTCACCAACCCCGATTTCGCCCGTTTCATCGAAAGCTTCGGCGGCCATGGCGAGGTGGTGAACACGACCGAGGAACTGGTGCCGGCCTATAAGCGGGCTTCCGCATCGAAGAAGCCGGCGATCATCGAAATCCGGATGAACCCCGAACAGGTCACCAACCGCGCGACTATCGCCGATCTGCGGGCCCAGGCGAAAAAGTGAGCTTTTCCGGCGAGACCGCGCTGGTCACCGGCGCGGCCTCCGGCATTGGCGCGGGGGTGGCGGCGCTGCTTTCGGCGCGTGGCGCGCGGGTGATCCTCAGCGATGTCGATGCGCGGGGTGAGGCGGCGGCCGAGGCCCTGCGCGGGCAGGGGCTGGATGCGCGTTTCATCCAGGGCGATCTCGCGGCCATTGACGGCGCGCAACGGCTGCTCGCGCAACTTCCGCCGCTCGATATGCTGGTCCACAGCGCCTCCCCCGCCCGGCGCAACGCCGCCAGCGTGGATGTCGTGACCGAGGCCGAATGGGACGCGATGCAGAATGTGAACCTGCGCTCCGGCTTTTTCCTGGCGCGCGAGGCGGCCAACCGCATGGCCGCCACCGGCACCGCGGGGCGGATCGTGATCGTCACCTCGCTGCACGCCTATTCGCCGCGCAACCTGGCGCATTACAGCGCCGCGAAGGCGGGGCAGGTGATGGTGATGCGCGAACTCGCGCGCTTCTTCGGTCCGGCTGGCATTCGGGTGAATGCTGTGGCACCCGGCGCCATTCCCGGCGGCGGATTTTCCGGCGATTTTGCGGCGCTGGCGGCGAAGATCCCAATGCGACGCACCGGCACGCCGCAGGATATTGCCCGCGTCGTTGCCAGCCTGCTCTCGGCCGAGATGGGCTATGTCACCGGCGCTGTGGTGCCGGTGGATGGCGGCCTCGCGCTGTACAATTGGATCGACGCGGCTTCGGTATAACCTGCCTGGTGGCTGTCACGAGGCGTGGTCGCGGTTGACCCGGCTACCGCCCCATAGACCGGGAGATGGCCGGAACAAGTCCGGCCATGACCGGACGGCCGCGGCCTGTCAGGCCTCCAGCTTCATCAGCCCGTCCAGTGCCACGCAGCCCTCGGGAAGGCAGACCAGCGGGTTGATCTCCATCTCGTCCAGCCGCGGCCCGATGGCGGCGGCCAGCGAGGAGAAGCGGGCTATGGTGTCGGCCAGCGCGGTCACATCCACCTTGGGCGCGCCGCGAAAACCGTCCAACAGAAGAAAGCTCTTCAGGCTGCGCAGCATCGCTTCGGCGCGCACAGCCGAGACCGGGGCGATGTCGAGCGCCACATCCTTCCACAATTCCGCCTGCACGCCGCCGAGGCCGACCAGCAGCGTTACGCCGAATTGCGGGTCGCGGCGCGCGCCCAGGATCAGTTCAGGCCCGCGCGCGGCCATCTTCTGGACCAGCACGCCATCCACCCGCGCCGCGGGGGCATGGGTTCGCGCACCTTCCATAATGGCGGCGAAGGCGGCCGAGACCTCCGCACCACTGCCGAGGTTGAGCTTCACGCCGCCCACCTCCGTCTTATGCGCGACATCGGGGCTGTCGAGCTTCAGCACGACGGGGTAGCCCAGCGCATCGGCGGCGGCGATTGCGCCCTCAGCGGTCGCGGCGCGGGCATCGGCCATGGCGGGCAGGCCGGCGGCGGCAAAGGCCGCTTTGGCCTCGGCCTCCATCAGCGTCACCGGCCCGGCGGGTAGCCTGGCTGCGGCCTCGCCGGCCCGCGCATCCACCACCCCCATTGGCGGCTGGCCGTCATAATACTGCAGCCAGAGAGCGATGGCCTTCATCAGCCGCCGCATGCTGCGAAACAGCGAGAGATCGGCCGACGTATCCACCGCCACCGGCCCTGGCCCCTCCAGGCTTTCGGGAATCCAGCCAATGCAGATCGGCTTGCCGGCCGCACGTGCCAGGGGGGCCATGGCGGCCATGCGCAGCGGCGTGCTGGCGGGGTTGTGATAGACCACCGGCATCACCACGACGGCGTATTGCGGATCGGCGAGCATGGCATTCATGCAGGCGTCGAAGCTGGCCGGGTTGGTGGCGACCTGCGCCGTGAGGTCGCAAGGGTTGCGCGGGCTACCGAAATCCGGGATCGCCGCCCGAAGTACCGCTTCGGTCTCCGGGGCGGGCTGCGGCAAGGTGAGGCCGGCATATTCGGCGTGGTCGGAGGCGAGAATGCCCGCGCCACCCGAGGGTGTTGCTATGCCCACGCCGCGCGCCCCTGGCTTCGGCCTGGGCGCCTTGGCCATGAAGCCGGCCGTCTCCAGCAGCGCGTCGAAATCCTCCACCTCCAGCATGCCGGCGCGCCGAAAGGCAGCGGACCAGGCGGCGGTGCTGCCGGCCATGGAACCTGTGTGGCTCATGGCAGCCTTCGCGCCGGTCTCGCCGCGGCCCAGCTTCAGCACGACGATGGGCTTGCCGAGCGCCAGCGCCTTGTCACCGAGTTCGATCAGCCGACGGCCATCGCGCAGGCCTTCCACGGCCAGTGCCACGCTGCGGCATTCCGGCATTTCCAGCTGGAAGGCGGCGAGGTCGCAAACATCGAGATCGGTCGAATTGCCCGCGGTGGCCATGTGGCACATCGCGAAACCACGCTCCGCCGCCTGCATCAGGGCATAGCCCAGCGCGCCGGATTGGCTGACCACGCCGACCCCACCGGCCGGCGCCGTCATCTTGAAGTAGTCGGGCATGAAGGTGGCACCCGCGCGGGTGACGTGGTTCACGAAGCCCAGGCAATTGGCGCCGAGCAGCGGCACCCCAAGCTCCCGGGCGCGGGCGCGAAGCTGCTCCTCCTCCACGGCACGTTCCGGCAGGTCGGTCTCGCCATAGCCGGAGGCATAGATGGTCAGCCCCCCCACGCCGCGGGCGGCGGCCAGTTCCACATTGGGCAGCACGCCGGTGCGCGGCATGCAGAGCACGACGCTGTCCACAGCCTCGGGCAGGTCGGTGATGCTGCTGACGCAGGGATAGCCGTGCAGTTCCTGGCCGGCATATTTCGGGTTCACCGCATACACCGGGCCACCAAAGCCGCGCATGTTGGTGATGGTGCGCGCGCCGAAGCTGGTGGGCTCGGCCGAGACGCCGACCACGGCGACACTCTTGGGCGCGAGCAGGCGGCGTAGGGATTCTGCGCTGCGGAGCGGTGCTGGATTCACGTTTGTCTCCCGTTATCCGCAAGAGGCTAAAGCGATGTGGACAGAGGGCAAGCCCCAGGGAAGACCCTATGCCAACAAGGCGGCCGTGGCCCAGGCGGCCAGCGCCATGCCGATTTCAGCATGATGCGGCACGTAATACCCGGTGCGGTGCAGCAGATTTACCGTGCCCAGCACCCGCCCATCCCACAGCACCGGCAGGTTCAGCACACTTTCGCAGCCCAGGCCCAGGATGGTGGCGTGGTCGGCGAAGGTTGCGCGGATGGCGTCGGCGTCGCTGCCGATGAAGGGTTTGCCCTCGACCAGCAATTGCTGCGTCCATGCGCTGGGGCGCACCGGTTTGGCGCCACCGGTGGGGTATTCCACCGGGTGGCTGGAATGAATGCGCGTGTTGCGCGCCCCCGCGCTGTCATGGCGCATGATGGTGAAGAGGCGATGACCGATGGCGGCCGCCATCTCCGCCTGCAACGCGGCGAAGAGGGGCGCGGGCTGGCCGGGCAGGGCGAGGGCCGCGGCGGGGGTCAGGGCAATTGCTCCAGCCAGCCGAGATCGTGGCTCAGGACCAGGTTCTCCACGCAGCCGCGATGGAAGATGTTGCGGTAGAGGATGTCCCTGATGTCGCGCGGGCCGATCGGATTGAAGCGAAGTGCTGTGACCTCCGTCATGGCGTGGACATGCGGGAAGGCGGCCACCCATTCGGCCAGCAGGCGCAGCGGGTGGTTGTCGCCATTGGCCATCAGGGCCCAGGTGTTGAATTCGACGAAGATCACCGGCCTGCTGGAAGCGAGGGTCGCGGTCGCACCGCCAATGACCTGGCGCTCGAACCCCTCCACATCGATCTTGATGAAGCCGACATCGCCGAACCCGCGTTCGGCAAGCAGCGAGTCGAGCAAAGTGATGGGCACGCGGGTGCTGGGACGCACGCCGTCATCCTCGGCGATGTGGCTGCCGGCTGCGAATTCGGCGGTGTGGAAGCTCACCTCACCCTCCGTGTCGCCCAAAGCCGTCCGCGCCAGTTCTACGTGGTCCAGACTGTTCAGCCCTAGATTGAAGCCCAGGCAATCGGCGGTAATGGGGTTCGGCTCCACTGCCAGCAGGCGGCTGGCATGCGGCGCCATGGCGACGGCGGTAAGGCCGAGATTGGCGCCGATATCCACAATCTCCATCGGACGCCCGCGCGCCCGGCCCACAGCTGCGGCCAGATCACCCACCTGGCCTGCATCATCCGCCGCGAGGTGAAGGCCGCGGTAATACCCATCACTGGGCTGGCCGGTGAAGAGGGCGGGGTGGCCATTGATTTCTATCTGCGTCCAGGGCTTTCCGTTGCTCTCGAATTCGGCAGAATCATACAGCGTATCGGCCAGGGCCTGCGGTGAGGGGAGGGCGCGGAACTGTGCGACCACAGCGGCCGATTCAGGCGGGCGGCCAAGGATCATCCGGAACGCCCAGGTGACGGTCCAGGCATCCATCGGCGCCTCGAAAGTGAAGCGGGCGGGCCGTGGGCCGCGCATCAGCACGGCCCGGATGCGCGAGACCTGGCCCAGCCGCCGAAGCGCGTCGATCTCCGCCATGTCGCGCGGTTCGCGGCCGCAGAGGAAGCGAATGGCCCATAGCGCGGCCTCGCCGCTGGCGGATTTGGCCGGCAAGGCGACCAGCTGTGTCATGCGGGCATGCCCTGGCGTGCTGAGCCCGTTAGCGCCCGCCGAAGGTGAAGGCGGATGGCATGGCCTGAGGCTCCGCTGCCGGCTGTTGCGCCTGGGCTTCCTTCATCTTGCTGTCGATCTGCTTGACCAGGGTCAGCAGGCTGTTGGCGAAGGCCGGCAGTTGGACAACGGGCACGAAGAGCGTGCCGGAGGGGATCGGCTTACCGTCCTGGCCGAGCTGGGCCAAGGTGATGCGGGCCACCCCGAAGTTGACGCTGGCGTCGAGGATGCCGTCGGTGAATTGGCTGGGCTTGTCGGTCATGGTCGTCCTTGGGCGCTGGCAAGTCCACCGGCTGGGCAGTTGCCCCTGCCGAAACCAGCCATGTGTATCAGGCGATTATGACCGATGCATCGCCGTTGCGCCATCGCATGCGCCGCGGCAAGGCGTCCCGAGAAGGGCGGCCTCGCCGATCACTGTTCGTGGAACGCACGCGCCATGCTGTCACGCACGGGCTGGGTCATGTAGCGCCAGAAGCTGCGGCTTCCGGTCTGAATATGCCCCTCCACCGGCATACCGGGCACCAGAAAGACCGAGGGCAGGCGGGCGAGCTGGCCCTCGTCGATGGTGATATAGGCGCGGTAGTAGCTCTGCCGCGTCTGTGGGTCGGTGGTGACATCGGGCGCCAGGAAGGTCACGTGTCCATGCAGGTAGGGGACGAGGCGCTGCTTGAAGGCCGGCAGGCGAATCTCGGCCTGCAGGCCGGGATAGACCACGTCGATGTCATTGGGTTGAACATTCACCTCGGCCACGAGTTGGTCGCGGGTGGGAACGAGATCCATCAGCGGGTCGCCTGGGCGGATGGCAGCGCCCACGGTGAAGGCGCGCAGGTTCACGATGGTGCCGGCTTCGGGCGCCAGCACCTCGCGCCGGGTGGAGACATCGGCGGCGGCACGCATCCGCTCCTCGGTATCGGCGAGGCGAGCGGCAACATCCCGCGCATCGGTGCTGACCTCCTGCAGCCGCTGGTCGGTCATCTGCTGGATGGTATTGCGGGCTTCCTGGATGGAGGCCTGGGCCCTGTCGATCTGGCCCTGCAGATCGACGATCTGGCCTTCCAGGCCATGCAGGCCGCGCTGCAATGCCAGCAACTCGGGCAGGCGGGCGAGGCCCTGATTGACCAGTCCGCGGCGCATCACCTCTTCCTGGCGGATCAGTTCGAGCTGGCGGCGGGTTGAGAGAAGCTGCCCCTGGGCGCCGGAAATGGCGGCGAGCTGCTGCTGCTCGCGCGTTTCCATCACCGAGATCTGGCTGAGCAGGCTGGTGCGACGGGCGTCGAATAGCGCGATCTGCCCGGTCATCGCCTCGATCGCGCGGGGATGGGTGGCGGTGGCCAGGTCGGGCGGGAAGGTCACCTGGGTGGCGCGCGCAGCCTCGGCGGCCAAGCGTGCTTCCTGTGCCTGCAGCGCGAAGCGCTGGGCACGCAGCGCCTCGAGCGTCGAGCCGGATTGCACGTCATCGAGGCGCATGACGACCTGGCCCGCTTCGACCCTGGTGCCGTCGCGTACCAGGATTTCCTGAACGATGCCGCCCTCGAGATGGGCGAGCGTGCGTCGCGTACCCTCGACCTTGATCACGCCAGGCGCGATCGCCGCCTCGGCCAGCGGCAGAAGGGTGGCCCAGGCCATGAAGCCGCCGAAGAAGCCGATCATGACGATCAGGCCGAATACCACCGCGCCGCGGGTGCGCGGCCGTTTGGCATCCAGCAGCGGGTCGAAGGGCAGATCGATCGCCGGGCGGTTGGCGCGGACATGCGAGGGGGCGGCGGGCGGGGTGGTGGGCGAATTGCCGGCCGGGCGATCAATGATCTCGCTCATCTCAGGCGGCCCCCCCAATGGCGGCGGGGGCGGGGATTTCCGCCGGCCGCGGCGGCGCCATCAGGCGCTTGAGCACTTCCGCGCGCGGGCCAAACATTTCAATCGCACCTTCCTTGAGCAGCAACACCTTGTCCACGCCCTGCACCAGGGCGGGGCGATGGGAAACAAGCACCACGGTGGTGCCTTGCGCCTTCAATGTTTCCAGCGCGCGGGTCAGCGCCGCCTCGCTGTCGCCATCGAGGTTGGAATTGGGCTCGTCCAGCACCACGAGCTTGGGTCGGCCGAACATGGCGCGCGCCAGGCCGATCAGCTGGCGCTGGCCGCCCGAGAGATGCTGTCCGCCATCGCCGATCTCTGTGTCATAGCCATTGGGCAGGCGCAGGATCATGTCGTGACAGCCCGCGAGCTTCGCGGCCTCGAAGACATCCTCGGGCTCCGCCTCGCCCATGCGGGCGATGTTGCGGAAGACGGTGCCGTCGAACAGTTCCACATCCTGCGGGAGATAGCCGACATGGCGGCCGAAATCCTCCCGCTGCCACATGAACACATCGGCGCCGTCCAGGCGGACATGGCCCTGGTTGGGTTGCGCCACGCCGATCAGCATGCGGATCAAAGTGGTCTTGCCAGCCGCCGAGGGGCCAATGATGGCCAGCGATTCGCCAGGATTGAGCTCGAAGGCCACGCCCTTGACCATCGCCACGCTCTGACCTGGGAAGGCGAAGGAGACGCGGTCGACCAGGATCTTGCCAGTGGGCTCGGGCAGCTTCATGCCCTCCGGCCGGATGCGCGGCAGGGCCAGGAAGGTCTGCAGCCGGCGATAGCTCTGCCGCGCCGAGACCAGCTGCTTCCAGCCGCCGATCAGCTGTTCCACCGGTGCCAGCGCACGCCCCATGATGATGGAGGCGGCGATGGAGGCGCCCGATGTCAACTCCTGCAGCAGCACGAGATAGGCGCCCAGCCCCAGGATGGCGATCTGCACCGCGAGCCGGATGAATTTGGTCGTGCCCATCACCCAGGCGGCGCGGTCAGCCGCGGCCTGCTGCGGCGGGATGGCCTTCGCCACGCCCTCGCGCCACCGGGTCATGACCGCGGGCAGCATGCCCATGCTGTCGATCACCTCGGCGTTGCGGCCGATGGCATCCGCCCGGCGCTGGCTGGACATACCGGCGGTATTGGCTTCGCGCAGCAGGTTCGAGGTAATGAATTCATTGGCCAATGTCAGGCCGAAGAGCAGCCCGGCACCGGCCAGCGCCACCCAGCCCATCACGGGATGCAGCATGAAGATCACTGCGAGATAGATCGGCACCCAGGGCACGTCATAGAGCGACAGCATACCAGGGCTACCGAGATAACCGCGGCAGACCGCGAGGTCGCGCAGCGCTTCCATCCGATAGGGGCGACCGCGGAGCTGCGATTCCAGCGCACGGGCAAAGCCTTCGGGCGCGACGCGATTCTCCAGCCAGGAGGCCACGCGCTGCATGATGGTTCCGCGCACGGCTTCCAGAATGGCCAGGATACCGATGGCGAAGATGGCGATGAGCGTCAGGTAAAGCAGTGTGTCGGTATTGCGCGTTGCCAGCACACGGTCGAACACCTGCATCATATAGATCGAGACGGTCAGCTGCAGCATATTCGCCACGCCCGAGAAAGCGCCCACAAGCATGAAATGCGAGCGGCAGGAGGCAATGGCGCGGGCGAGTGGCGTGTCGTTCAGCGGGTTGGGCGCGAACAGCCCAGGGCGCGGCGGCATCATGCCGTGATCCTCCCGGTTGAGATGTATGAGCCCGTGCAGATCGCCGACATGGCATACCCTTTTATGTCGTGGCCGCGCCGAAGCGAGCGGAGCGTTTTCGCCACATGGCAGCGGCGCATCATTCGCAGCATCACGTTACCCGAAGGTGTAGCGTCGGGCACCCGACAGTGCAGCGTTGCGTCGTCGTTGGCATTTGTCTTACGCATCTTGGGTCCTGGCGGCAAACCGTCACAAAGCATCTATACCAAGGCTTGTAGTCGGCGTGTCGTGATTTGTTGTTTATGTCGCAGTGGCGGTCTGGCGTTGCGCGCGTTTCGTCAGGCGCCCTTGAAGACATAGCGGCGCGAGAGCGCGAAATTGATGAACATGCCGGCCAGGGAACCGGCGGCCACCCCCAGCACCGGGTTTGCCGCGACCAGGGGGCTGGCCATCAGCAGTGCTGCGTAGGTGCCGTAATTCGCCAAGAAACCCAGCAAGTTCAGCGCGACGAAACTGCCCCATTGCCGCGCCACCGGGGCCTTCGCCGCCGCGCGGAAAGTCCAGGCCCGGTTCAGCGCGAAGGTCAGGCTGGCCGCCGCCAGGTAGGAGACCACCCGCCCGAGATAAGGCCCGGCACCCAGCGCCAGCATTGCCAGCAGCACGGCCGAATCCATCACGAAGCCGGCGGTGCCGACCACGCCGAAGCGCAGGAACTGGGCGATGATGGGGAAACGGTCGAACATATCGCTGTCTAGATAGGCGCCGAAGAGGGCGCAAACAGGGCGGCCGGGTTGCGATTCCATGGCGATGCCCGGAAGCTGCCGGCGTTTTGCGGAGAAGCGCTGATGGTTGGTGTGATCGGTCTGGGAAGCATGGGCGGCGCCATGGTGCGCCGGCTGCTGGAACAGGGGGCGGAGCCGCTGGTCTGGGATGCGGCGAAGGCCGTGATTGGCCGCGCGGGCGGCAGGGCTGCCGCCGGGCCGGCAGGGGTGGCGGCTGATTGCGTCATCCTCTCGCTGCCCGATGACCGGGCGGTGGCGGAGGTGCTGGCGGCCCTGTGGCCGGCGCTGCCGCTGGGGGCCGTCGTGGTGGATACCTCGACCCTCAGCCCCATCGCAGCCCGTGGCTTCGCGACCGAAGCCGCGGCGCGGGGCTTCGCCTATCTCGATGCCCCGGTCTCCGGCGGGCCGGCGGGCGCAGCCGCGGGCAGTCTGACGATGATGATCGGCGGCGATGCAGCGGCGCTGGAGCGTGCGCGGCCGGTGCTGGCACTGATCACCGGCCGCATCGTGCATGTCGGCGAGGCGGGGGCGGGGCAGGTGGCGAAGCTGGTAAATAACCTGCTGCTGGCCACCCACCTCGTCACCGCGGCCGAGGCGCTGCGGCTGGGCGCCCGGGCAGGGCTCTCGCCCGAGGCGCTGCTGCCGATCATCAACGCCGCCACCGGCCGTTCCGGAACCACCGAGGTGAACTGGCCGCGCTGGATCACCAGCGGCACCTTCGATTCGGGCTTCTCCGCCGGGCTGATGCGCAAGGATGTGCGCCTGGCCGTGGAACTCGCCGCCGCGGTCGGCGCGCCGCTCGATGCCTGCGCCGCCGCTGCCCGCGCCTGGGCCACGAGCACCGTGCCCGATTCGGCCGAATTCAACCGCGTCTCCCACGCGATCTTCACCGCCGCCAATGATTGAGCGGCTGCGCGACATCCTGGCCGGTGTGTTGCCTGAGGGCGACATCACCCTGCATGACCCGGTGACAGGCGATGTCATGGCACACTATGCCCCCTCCCACGCCCCGGCGCGGGCGGCCGAGGCAGCGGCGCGCCAGCCCGCCTGGTCGGCGCTTTCGGCCGCCGAGCGTGGGCGCAGGCTCTGGGCGCTGGGTGATGCGATCCGTGCCGGGGGCGAGGCGCTGGCCAGGCTGGAATGCGCCAATACTGGCAAGCCGATCCGCGATTGCCGCGCCGAGGTGACAGCCGTGGCCGCCATGGCCGAGTATTACGCTGGCTGGGCTGACAAGATCGAGGGCCGGACCATTCCCGTCCCCTCGGGCCATCTCGTCTATCTCCGGCCCGAGCCCTTTGGCGTGGTGCTGGCCATCACGCCCTGGAACGCGCCGCTCTTCACCGCCGGCTGGAACGCGTTTCCTGCCCTGGCGGCGGGCAATGCGGTGCTGCTCAAGCCCAGCGAATACACGCCCTTTACCAGCTGGCGGCTGGGGGAGATGGCGGAGAGGCTGGGCATTCCTCTGGTGGTGGCTGTGGGTGAGGTGGGCCCGGCCCTGGTCACGGCCGCGGAGGTGGCAAAGATCACCTTCGTTGGCAGCCCCGCGGTGGGGGCCCGGGTCGCCGCTGCCGCAGCGCTCCGCGCCGTGCCATGCGTGCTGGAACTGGGCGGTAAATCGGCCAATATCGTCTTCGCCGACTGCGATATCCCCGCTGCCATCCAGGGCGCGCAGCAGGCGATCTTCGCGGGCGCCGGGCAGAGCTGCGTCGCGGGCTCGCGGCTGCTGATCGAGGCCTCGCTGCATGACCGCTTCCTCGAAGCGCTGCATGGCGCCATGGCCCGCATCCGCATCGGCGATCCGATGGATGAGGCAACCGAGATGGGCCCGTTGGCCCATGCCGTGCAGCTTGCCCATGTCCGCCGCATGACCGAAGGCCTGCCGGCGCTGAGCGTGGCCGCACCTGCCACCGGCTGCTACGTGCCGCCGATGATCCTGCATTCCCTGGCGGAAGACGCGCCGGTCATTGCGGAAGAAGTCTTCGGCCCCGTCGTGGTGGCGCAGCGTTTCGAGGGTGAGGTCGATGCCATCCGGCTCGCCAATGCCAGCCGCTTCGGACTGGCCGGCGCGGTCTGGACCCGCGACCTGGGCCGCGCCCATCGCGTGGCCCATGCCGTGCGCGCCGGGACGTTCTGGATCAATGGCTACCGCACCATTCATGTCAGCGTGCCCTTTGGTGGCTTCGCCGCCTCGGGCCATGGCCGCTCCTCGGGCGCCGAGGCGCTGGCGGAATATACCCAGATGAAGGCGGTCTGGGTGGAAACGCGTGAACAGCCTTCCCTTGGCTTCGGCCATCGGCCAATCTGATGCCTGCTTCAATTCCGGGAGAGCGACATGCTGCGTAGAGACCTCTTGGCGGCCGGCACCGGCCTGGCCGCGACCACCATGGCCGCGCCTGCGATGGCGCAGGGCTCGGCCGCGCGGACCCTGCGCTACGTGCCGCATGCCAACCTGCCCAATATCGACCCCTTCACCAACACCGCCTTCGTGGCGCGCGACCACGCCTTCCTGGTCTATGACCAGCTCTACGGCATGGACGACCAGTTCCGCCCGCAGCCGCAGATGGTAGAAGGCCATGTGGTGGAGAATGACGGGCTGCTGTGGCGCTTTACCCTGCGCTCGGGCCTGAAGTTCCATGACAACACGCCGGTGCGCGGGCGCGACGTGATCGCCTCCATCCGCCGCTGGGGCGCGCGCGACGCCTTCGGCCAGGCGCTGATGGCGCGCGTTGCCGAGATGACCGAGGTGAGCGACCTGGTCTTCCAGATCCGCCTGACCAGCCCCTTCCCGAAGATGATCGACGCCTTCGCCAAGGTGACCACGAGCTGTCTCTTCATCATGCCCGAGCGGCTGGGCAATGTGGATCCTTCGACCAACATCACCGAGGCGATCGGCTCTGGTCCCTATCGCTTCCTGCGCGACCAATGGGTGCCCGGCAGCCGCGTGGTCTATGAGCGCAACGCCGACTACGTGCCGCGCCAGGAGCAGCCCAGCATGACCTCGGGCGCCAAGGTTACCCATTTCGACCGTGTCGAATGGGTTATCATGCCCGACCCGGCGACCGCCTCTGCCGCCCTTCAGGCCGGTGAGATCGACTGGTGGGAGCAGCCCACGGCTGATCTTTTCCCGCTCTTCCTGCGCGGTGCCGGGGCACGCAACGTGACCGTGGACATCATCAACAATTCCGGTCTGATCGGGATTTTCCGTCCCAATCACCTGACCGCGCCGTTCAACAACCCTGCCGTGCGGCGCGCGGTGCTGACGGCGATCAACCAGATCGACTTCATGACAGCGGTGATCGGCGATCAGGGCGTGCCCGGCCGGGCCAATCTGCGGCGCGAAGGCATCGGTTTTTTCGCCCCCGAAAGCCCCTCGGCCTCCAATGTCGGCCTGGACAAGCTGCGCAAGAGCATCGATGCCGCGCGCGCCGAATTGCAGGCCGCGGGTGCCATGGGTGCGCGGCTGCTGCTGATGAATGCGACCGACCTGGCTTCGATCAACGCGGCCTCGCTGGTGGGTGCGGACCTGTTCCGCCGTATGGGCTTCAACGTCGATCTGGTGAGCACGGATTGGGGCACCATGGTCGCGCGCCGCGGCAGCCGCAACCAGATCGACCAGGGCGGCTGGTCGGGCTTCTTTACCTTCTGGTCGGGGGTGGACCATTGGAACCCGGCGAGCCATGCCGCCATCCGCGGCCATGGCGCCAATGCCTGGCCAGGCTGGCCCACAATCCCGGCCATGGAAGCGCAGCGCGACCTCTGGTTCAACGCCCCCAATGATGCCGCCGCTCTGGCCGCGACGACTGAGATGCAGCGCATCGCCTTCGACGAGGTGCCCTACGTGCCCACCGGTATGTACTACCAGCCCACGGCCTACCGGCGGAACCTGACCGGCATCCTGAAGGGCCAGCCACCGCTGTTCTGGAACATCCGCCGCGGCTGAGATGCGCCAGGGTTCCTGTGCACGCGGCGGGGTCACGCTCACCTGTGAGGGTGAGCTGCTGCGCCGGTCGCTGTGCCATTGCCTGCAATGCCAGCAGCGCACGGGCAGTGCGTTTTCCATCCACGTCTATTGGCCGGCCCCTTCGGTGGTGGTGACGGGGGCGGTGAAGCGCTTCTCCCGCTCAGCCGACTCCGGACGGATGATCCATTTCCATTTCTGCCCGGAATGCGGTTCCACTATGTTCTGGAGGGGCGAGTTGTTCCCCGACCGCACTGGGGTGCCGGTCGGCCTGATGGGCGAGCCAGACTTTCCGCCGCCCGAGGCCGCGATCTTCACCAAGCACCGGTTCCATTGGGTGGTGGTGCCGCCGGGTACGCCTGTATTTCCGGGCGCCGCGCCGCTGCCGCCGGCGTAAACGTTTTCCTCGAACGACGATCCCTGCCTCTGATCTGTACCGCCAGCCGCCGCGATTGCGGGAGATTGGCGAGGCTCAAGCCTCAATCCAACGTCCGCGCCAGGTGCTCCACGAAGGCACGCGCCTTCGCTGGCGGCCGGTGACCGGCGGCGAAGATGGCATGCACCTCCACGGGCGGCAGTGCGTAACCGGGCAGCAGTGTGACGAGAGTGCCCAAATCCAGCGCCGGCCGGCTGGCGAAATCCGACAGCGCCGCCAGCCCCGCACCGGCCATCACCGCCGCGACCTGGCCTTCCACCGCAGTCACCACCAGCCGGGCCTGGAGGCGCACCGAGACGGCGCCGCCTCCAGCATGGCTGAAATGCAACGTTTCCAGCCCCGGCGGCTGAACCGAGACTATGTCATGCCCCGCCAGCCCATCCGGTGACGTAGGCACGCCGCGCCGCGCGAGATAGCCGGGGCTGGCCACCAGCCAGCGCGGCGAAATGGCGATCCGGCGGCTGACCAGGCTGGAATCGGCCAGTGCCCCCATGCGAATCGCCAGATCCACCCCCTCCTCCAGCAGGTCGACGCGGCGGTCGGCCATCAGCAATTCCAGCCGCAGGCGTGGATGGGCCTCGAGGAAGCCCGGCGTGGCGGGGCCGATCACCCGCGCGCCGAAGGTGACCGGCGTGGCCACCCGCAGCAGGCCGGTCAGGCCGCCATCGCCGCGCGGCGCGGCCTCGGCCTCGTCCAGTGCTGCCATCACCACCCGGGCGCGTTCCAGAAAAACCTGCCCCGCCTCGGTCAGGCTCACCCGGCGCGTGGTGCGGGCCAGCAGGCGGACGCCGAGCCGCGCCTCCAGCGTCGAGATCATCTTGGACACGCTGGGCTGGCCGTAACCCAGTTCCCGCCCGGCACGGGAGAAGCTCGCCGTCTCGGCCACGCGGATGAAGAGTTGCAGGGATTGGAAGCGGTCATTCATAGCCAGGGAGCATAAATCATATGGCAACCCCGCGCTCACTCAATCGATGGGGAATGGGCAAATTCTGCGGCAGCGGCGAACCCGCAATCCGCAAACCCAGGAGAACCCTCATGACGATCACCTTCGAACGCCACACCGCCGACACCGCCCCGGAGGCCTCGCGGCCCATCCTGGGTGCGGTGGAATCCGCCTTCGGCTTCGTGCCCAACCTGCAGGCCACCATGGCCGAATCCCCCGAATTGCTCGCCGGCTACTCGGCGTTGTGGGAACTGGTGGGCAAGACCAGCCTGACCGCCACCGAGCAGCAGGTCGTCTACATGACCGCGAATTTCGAGAATGAATGCCACTACTGCATGGCCGGCCACACCACGCTGGCGCGCATGGGCAAAATCGCCGAGCCGACCATCGCGGCGCTGCGCCAGGGAAGCGCGATCCCCGACGCGAAGCTGGAGGCGTTGCATGTCTTCGCCACCGCCGTGGTCAGCCAGCGCGGCCATCTCGATGACACCCAGGTCCAGGCCTTTCTCGATGCCGGCTACAGCCGCCGCCAGGTGCTCGATGTCGTGCTGATCGTCGGCACCAAGGTGCTGAGCAACTACACGAACCACCTCACTGGCACGCCGCTCGACGCCTTCATGAAAGGCAATGAGTGGACCCGCCCGGCGCTGGCCGCCTGAACCCCGCAAAGGAACAAATCCATGTCGTTGCAAGCCAGGCTTGACGCCTTCCGCTTTGATTTCGAGGCGGGTCGCCCGCCCTACAATGTCCCAAGCTCGGTGATCGCGGTGATGCGCCGCGCCACTGCCGAACTGCGCGCCTCCGGCCTGGCCGGACGCGCCATCACCGCGGGCCAACACGCGCCGGAATTCACCCTGGCCGATGCCGATGGCCGGATCCACGACAGTGCCGCGCTGCTTCGCCGTGGCCCGCTGGTGCTGAGTTTTTATCGCGGCGTCTGGTGCCCCTATTGCAATATGGAGCTGGAAGCCCTGCAGGGCGTGCTGCCGCAGATCGAGGCGGCGGGTGCCACGCTGTTCGCGATCTCGCCGCAGACCGCGGTTAATAGCCGCAAATCCATCGCGAAGAATGGCCTGGGTTTTCCCATCCTGGTCGACCCCGGCAACGCAGTTGCCGCCGCCTTCGGCCTGCGCTTCGCGTTGCCGGATTACTTGGTCGAGCTCTACACATCGCTCAAGAACGACCTGCCTGGATTCAACGGCGATGCCTCCTGGACCTTGCCGATGCCCGCGCGCTTCGTCGTCGGACAAAATGGCGTGGTGCTCTACGCCAATGTGGAGCCGGATTACACGCGGCGGCCAGAGCCCGAGACCGTACTGCCCTTCCTGCGCGCGGAGGCGCTGGTCTGATGGAACTGCAAGGCAAGCGTGTGCTGATCACCGGCGGCTCCAGCGGTATCGGCCTGGAGACCGCGCGGCAAATGGCGGCGAAGGGTGCGCGGCTGGTGCTGACCGGCCGCCGCCCCGCGGCGCTGGAGGCGGCCGTGGCCGGCCTGCAAGCCGGCGGCGCGGAGGTGCATGGCATCGTCAGTGACATGGCCGACGCCCTAGCCCGCGCCGCCCTGCCGGGCCAAACCCTGACCCTAATGGGCGGGTTGGACATCCTGGTGAACAATGCGGGCGGCGTGCGCGCTGGCCGGCTGGAGAATACCAGCGAGGCCGATCTGCGGCTGATGATCGAGGTCGATCTTCTCGGGCCCATCCTGCTCACACGGGCATTCTTGCCGGCGCTGCGGGCATCGGGGGCCGGGCTTGTGGTCAATATCGCCTCGGGCATCGCCCAGGTCGGCGTACCCTTCTATGCCGGCTATGCGGCGGCGAAGGGCGGGCTGGCGCGATTTGGTGAGGCGCTCCGGCGTGAGCTGAAGGGCGAGGGCGTGCATGTCATGACCGTCTATCCCGGCGCCACCGACACGCCGATGATGAAGACCTCGCGCGCCGATGCCTCGCTCGGCTTCCTGGTGCAGCCGGTGGCCGAGGTGGTGGGGTCGATCATCGAGGGCATCGAATGCGATGCGCTGGAGGTGGTGCGCGGCGGCGAGACCAGGCGCGCCATGCTGCGGCTGAACTTCGAGGACCCCGCGGCGGTTGATGCCCGCTTCCTGGTAATGAAGCCGGCGCTGGAAGAGGCGGTGCGTGACCATAGCGCACTATAGGCCATGGTGCCGGCGTAACCTGTCCCGGTGATCGAGCGAACCCATATGCCCCGCATCCGCAGGCTGATGCCGGGCGTATAGAGGCCGCAATTATACCGGAGAGCCCATGCACCGCCGACACCTTCTGGCCACCGGGCCGGCAATCCTGGCCGGCCCGGCCCTGGCGCAAAGCGCGGCCCGCCCGTTGCGCTTCACCCCGGCCTCGGACCTCGCAATCCTCGACCCGATCGTCACCACCACCTACATCACCCGCAACCATGCCTATATGATCTTCGACCAGCTCTATGGTCAGGACGAGGCCTTCCGGCCGCAGCCGCAGATGGCTGAAAGCCATAACGTTGAGGATGGCGGCCGGCGCGTCACCATCCGCCTGCGCCCCGGCCTTGTGTTCCATGATGGCGAGCCGGTGCGGGCGCGCGATGCGGTGGCCTCCATCCGCCGCTGGGCGCTGCGCGACCAACTCGGCCTCACCATCATGGCGCTGACGGATGAACTATCCGCACCGAATGACCGCGACATCGTCTTCCGCCTGAAGCGCCCCTTTCCCCTGCTCTTCGAGGCGCTGGGCAAAACCTCGCCCCCCGTCGCCTTCATCATGCCCGAGCGAATCGCCGCGCAGGATGTCAGCCGGCCGATCAGCGAGATGATCGGCTCCGGCCCATTCCGCTTCCTGGCCGGCGAACGCGTGCCCGGGGCACGCAACGTCTATGCGCGCTTCGAGAATTATCTGCCGCGCGAGGAACCCGCCAGCAGCACGGCCGGCGGCAAGGTCGTGCATATCGACCGCGTCGAATGGCGCACCATCCCCGACCCGGCCACCGCCGCCGCCGCGATGCAGGCCGGCGAGATCGACGCCTGGGAATACCCGGCGACGGACCTGCTGCCGCTGCTGCGCCGTGCCCGTGACATCACGGTGGAAAACCCGGACCCTACCGGCTTCATTGGGCTCCTGCGCTTCAACCACTTGCAACCGCCCTTCAATGACCCCGCGGTGCGGCGCGCGCTGCTTTCGGCGATCGCCCAGCCCGACTTCATGCGGGCCGTGGCCGGCACCGACCCCTCGATGTGGAACACGGGCATTGGCTTCTTCCCGCCCGCCTCGTCGATGGCAAGCCCAGCTGGGATGGCCGCGCTGACCGGCCCGCGTGACCTCGATGCCGCGCGGCGTGCCCTCGCACCTCTGGGCAACCAGCGCATCGTGCTGCTGGGCCCGGCCGACTACCCGCAGGTGCAGGCGCTGACCGAAGTGGCGGCGGATATGCTGCGCCGCCTGGGCCTGAACGTGGATTACGTGCCCAGCGATTGGGCCACGGTGGTGCAACGCCGCGCCAATCGCGGGCCGATCGCACAAGGCGGCTGGAACCTGCTCTGCACCTTCCTCTCCGGCCTCGACCTGATGAACCCCGGCGTGAATTTCTTTTTGCGCGCCCAGGGCGAGACCGCCTTCATCGGATGGCCAAATTCCCCGGCACTGGAGGTGATGCGCGAGGAATGGCTGGTGGCACCCGACCTGGCCGCGCAACAAGCCATTGCCGCCCGCATCCAGGAGCAGGCCTTCCAGGACCTACCCTATATTCCGCTGGGCCAGTTCTTCCAGCCCACCGCCTGGCGGCGCAACATCACCGGCATCCTCAAGGGCCCCACCCTGTTCTGGAATATTGCCCGCACATGACACCCGAACAAACCGCGGCCGATCCCAGCCTCACACTTGCCTCGATCTATCGACGCGAGGTGGGGGCGAGCATAGAGCGCATCCTGGAGAACGTCTTTGACTGGGAACATCTCCCGGCGCTGCATGACAGCTATTTTACGGCGGTTGAGAAGCTTGAGGCCGGCGATTGGGGCTGGCGTGTCCGCCTCTCCCGCCCGCCCAGCACGCCGGAGCGCGACCAGATCCTCAGCCTGACCGTGGAGCGCGAACACAACCGCTACACCGCGCTGACCGAGGCTGGCATTGGCCAGGGCACACGCTTCTGGGTGCAGCTCACCCCCTTGGCGCCGCACTGCACCGCCATTGAGGTGAAATACTACCTGCCCGAGCACCGCCCCGAGCGGGTGGAGATGCTGGCGGAAAAATACCTGGCGAGCTGCGAGCGGCTTTGGAGCGAAGACGAGGTGATGATGCGCCACCGCGAGGCAGCGCTTGCCCGCGCCCGCGCCTGGGCTGGGCAGCCGCGCCCGCCGCAGGAACCTGTCGCGCTCGGTCCGCTCGAAAGCCTCGCCCTGCCTCTCACTGTCGAGTTCGGCGGCCGCCCCTTCCGGGTGATCGCGCTGGAGGATGGCGGGCTGGTCGCCCATTCCACCATCTGCCCGCATTGGCTGGGGCCGCTGGACGAGACGGCGATCGAGGATGGCCATGTCTTGCGCTGCCCGTGGCACGATTACCGTTTCGATGCCCGCACCGGAGCGAGCTGCGATGGCCGGGGCTACCAGCTCATGCCCGCGCCCGAGGTGGTGGTCGAGGACGGCCAGGTGAGCCTGCGCCGCCGGGCATGAGGCAGGCCCTGTCGCGGCTCGACATGGACGAACAGCCGGATGGGCGCTGGCACATCCGCATCCCCGCGCGCGCCAATCTCACGCAGGACACGATCGGCCTGCACGCGCAGGGGCTGCGGGCGGAGAAGCTGGCGCTGCGCGACGTGACGCGGGACGGCAGCTTTCGTGACTTCAGCTATGCCCAGCTGGATGATGCGGTCCGGCGCTGCGCGAGCATGTTCCGTGCCCTGGGCGTGGCGCGTGGCGACAGGGTGGCGCTGCATGCCGGGCAATCGGCCGAACTCGCCATCGCCCATCTCGCGACCTATCGCATCGGCGCCATCGCGGCGACGATTTCCACGCTTTATGGGCCGGCGACGGTGGCGCATGTGCTGGCTGACAGCACGCCGCGCCTCGTCGTCTCGCAGCAGCCGGAGGTGCTGCCGCCGGGCCTGCCATTGCTGGTGATCGGCACGCCCGGCCCGGGCCAGGCTGCCTTCGCGAGCTGGGTCGACCACCAGCCCGAACCCGGCCCCTGTGAGGACACGGCGGCCGAGGATCCGATGCTGCTGGTCTATACCTCCGGCAGCACCGGCCAGCCCAAGGGCGTGCTGCATGCCCATCGTATCCTGCATGGCTACAAGCCGACGCTGGAGCTGTTTTTCAACCTGGAACTTCGCGACCCCGATGTGGTGATGTGGACGCCCAGCGACTGGGCCTGGATTGCCGGCCTGATCGATGATTTTTATCCCGCCCTGCAATTCGGCCAGACCGTCATCACCAGCCAGGACCGCTTCGACCCCGAACGTGCGCTGGATTTCATGGCGCGCCATGGCGTGACCCATGCGCTGCTGATGCCCACCGCGCTGAACCGCATGGCGCAGATTGCCGACCCGCCGATGTTGAGGCTGCGGGTGATCTTCACGGGCGGCGAGCCCTTGCCCGCCTCCACCAGCACCTGGATCCACGAAAAACTCGGCGCGGTGGTGAATGAGGGCTATGGGATGAGCGAAGTGAACCACATGATCGGCAATTGTGCAGCGCTGCGGCCGATCCGCCCCGGTTCGATGGGCTGGGAATTCCCGGGCCACGTCGCGGAGCTGGTGGATGAACATGGCGTGCCGGTGGCGGAGGGCGAGGTTGGCGAGATCGTCACGACCGAGGCCGCGCCGACGCTGTTTCTGGGCTACTGGAAGCAGCCCGAACGCACCGCCGCCACCCGCCTCGGCCCCTGGGTGCGCACCCATGACCTGGCGGTGCGCGACGCCGATGGCTATTTCTGGTTCCGCGGCCGCAGCGATGACCTGATCAAGAGCAGTGGCTTTCGCATTGGCCCGACGGAAATCGAGGATGCGTTGATGGCCCACCCAGCCGTGGCCGAATGCGCGGTGGTGGGTGTGCTTGACGCCATGCGCGGCCAAATTGTGAAGGCATTCTGCCGCGTGGCCGAGGGCTGCGTGGCGGATGAGGCGCTGGCGGAGGCGCTGCGCGGGCATGTTCGTGACCGGCTCGGCCCCTTCAAGGCGCCGAGACTGGTGGAATTCATCACAGAATTTCCGCTGACCAGCACGGGCAAGATTTCCCGCCGCGCACTACGAGGCTAGACTGCGCCGCGGTGGCACGGTGTTTGCTGTGCCGGCATCGCTTCCGGGAGCCCTTCGCCATGCAACGCCGTGACCTCATCGCCGCCACTGCCGCAACCATCGCATCTCCGGTTGTGGCCCAGGCGCCGCGCCTGCTGCGCTTCGTCCCCCAGGCCAACCTGACCAGCCTGGACCCGATCTGGACGACCGCCAACGTCACCCGCAACCACGCCTATATGGTCTATGACACGCTCTATGGCCTGGACGCGCAGTTCAACGCGCGGCCGCAAATGGCTGCCGGACATAGCGTGGAGGATGACGGCAAGCGCATCACCATCCGCCTGCGCAGCGGCCTGCGCTGGCATGATGGCGAGCCCGTGCGAGCGTCGGATTGCGTGCAAAGCCTGGTGCGCTGGATGCGGCGCAACCCCTCGGGCCAGCAGCTCGCCCGTCAGCTCGACGAACTCGTTGCGGTGGACGATTCATCGCTCCGCTTCCGGCTGAAGAAGCCCTTTCCCCTGCTCTTCGCCGCTCTCGCCAGCCCGGTGAACCCGGTGGCCTTCATGATGCCCGAGCGCATCGCCGCCACCGACGCCTTCCAGCAGATCCGCGAGAGCATCGGAAGCGGTCCCTACAAGTTCAACGCCCGCGAGTACAATTCCGGCAGCCTCGTGGTCTATGAGCGCAACGCTGACTACGTGCCGACCCCCGATGGCCCCTCCAGCTTCACCGCGGGGCCGAAGACTGCCCATTTCGACCGCATTGAATGGCGCATCATCACCGATGCCGCGACCTCGGCCGCGGCCCTGCAGACCGGTGAGATCGACTGGTTCGAACAGCCGCCGCCGGAAATCCAGCAGTTGCTGCGCCGCAACCGCGCCATCCATCTCGAACCGATCGACCCGCTGCCGCTGACCGGCATCCTGCGGTTCAACTTCCTGCATGGCCCCTTCGATAAGAAGGAGATGCGCCAGGCCATCCTGCCGGCGGTGAACCAGGCCGATTACATGAGTGCCATTGTCGGCACGGACGCCGCGCTCATCCGCACCGGGGTGGGCATATTCACCCCCGGCACGCCGCTGGCTTCCAATGTCGGCCTCGAAGCCCTGACCGGGCCGCGCAGCCTGGACCGCTCGCGCGCGTTGCTGCGCGAGGCCGGCTACACGAACCAGGTCATCCGCCTGATCGGGCCGACCGACATCCTGGCACCCTCGGCCATGACGCAGGTGGCCGGCGACATGTTCCGCCGGTTGGGGGTGAACCTCGACTTCGCGCTGACCGACTGGGGCACCGTGGTGCAACGCCGCGCCTCACGCGAACCGGTCGAGCGCGGCGGCTGGAGTGCCTTCCTCACCAGCTTCTCCTCGACCGACTTTATGGACCCCGCCGGCCACTTCCCGTTGCGCGGCAATGGCCTGAACTCCTGGCCCGGTTGGCCCACCATCCCGCGCCTCGAGGAACTGCGCGACGCGTGGTTCGATGCGCCCGACCTCGACGCACAAAAAGCCATCGCGCGCGACATGCAACGCGTGGCGATGGACGAAGTGCCGTTTATCCCGGTTGGCGCCTACATGTCCGTCACCGCCCACCGCGCCAATCTGCGCGACCGCGTGCCTGGGTTTGCATTGTTCTGGAATCTGCGGCGGGGGTGAGGGTGGCAGGGGGGCAAAGCCCCCTCGCGGCTGCCCCCATAACCATCCCTTGCGCCCAGCCGCAGCATCCCGGAATGTTGTCCATTCCAGCAGGAGGTCGAGTGGATGCGTAGACGGTCAATGATGATGGCTGCCATGGCCGGTCCTGCTCTGGCGCAGGGCAGTGCGGCGCGGACCTTGCGGGTCATTCCGCAGGCCAATCTCACCAGCCTCGATCCGGTCTGGACAACGGCGGTCGTCACCCGCAACCACGGCATGATGGTGTACGATAACATCACCACCGTGAATGCCGCCGGTGAGGTCAAGCCGCAGATGGCCGAGGGGTGGGAGATTACCGATGAAGGCCGGACCTGGACCTTCACACTCCGCCCCGGCTTGCGTTTCCATGACAATGAGCCGGTGCGTGCGCAGGATTGCGTGGCGAGCATCCGCCGCTGGGCGGCGCGCGACAGTTTCGGCCAGGTCGTCTCGGCGGCGGTGGATGAACTCGTCACGTTGGATGACCGGCGGTTCCGGTTCCGGCTGAAGCGGCCTTTTCCCTTCCTGGCGCTGGCCATGGGCCGCAGCCAGGGCCCCGTGCCGGTGCTGCCCGAGCGCCTGGCCAATACTGACCCCTTCACCCAGGTGCGCGACGCCACCGGCAGTGGTCCGTTCCGCTTTCTGGCCAATGAGTGGAATCCAGGCCAGCGCGCGGTCTGGGCCCGCAACGACCAGTATGTGCCGCGGCAAGAGCCACCCGATGGCCTTGCCGGAGGCCGCGCCGCGCGCATCGAGCGTGTTGAATGGACGGTGATTTCCGACCCGGCGACGGCGGCCAACGCGATGCAGACCGGGGAGCAGGATTACTGGGAATACCCCCTGCATGATCTGCTGCCGCTGATGCGGCGCAACCGCAACATCGTCATCGAGCAGCGGCTGCTGAGCGGCACCTATGGCTGCCTGCGCTTCAACCATCTCCATGCCCCTTTCAACAATGTGGCGATCCGCCGCGCGGTGGCACTGGCGGTGGACCAGCGCGACTATCTGCGCGCGGTCGCGGGCGAGGATCCAGCCGGCTGGAGCGTCTGCGAGGGGGTCTTCACCTGCGGCACGCCGATGGCGAGTGAGGAGGGCAGCGAGGTGCTGAAATCCCGCTCCATCGAGGCCGGGCGGGCGGCGCTGCGCGCGGCGGGCTACAACAATGAGCGCGTGGTGCTGATCGCGCCGGGGGATTATCCGCAGATCAACGCAATCTCTCTGGTGACGGCCGATCTGCTGCGCCGGCTGGGCATGAATGTGGAGTTGGTCAGTACGGATTGGGGTACGCTGGTGCAGCGCCGCACCTCGCGCGAGACGGCCGAGCGGGGCGGCTGGAGCATTTTTCATACCACCGCCGGTGGCGACGCGCTGGATACCCCGCCAGTACACCTTTTTCTGCGCTCGAACGGCGCGCAGGCCTGGTTCGGCTGGCCCGAGGATGCCGAAATCGAGCGGCTGCGGGCGGAATGGCTGGAAGCGCCCAATGAGGCCGGGGCGCAGGTCATCGCGCGCGCGCTGAACCGCCGGGCGATGGAGACGCTGCCCTATGTGCCGTTGGGCTTCTATTGGCAGCCCAGCGCCTGGCGGCGCAATGTCACGAATGTGTTTCGCACGCCGGCGACGGTGTTCTGGGGGATGTCGAAGTCATGAGCGTTTCGCGTCGTGCTGTTATGGCCACCGCTATGGCGGCGCCGGCTTTTGCGCAGGGGGCAGGGCGCCCGTTGCGCTTCGTTCCGCAGGCCAATCTGGCCAGCATCGACCCGGTCTGGAGCACCGCCGTGGTTGTCCGCAACCACGGGCTGATGGTCTACGACCTGCTCTACGGCCTGGACGCGCAATACCGTGTGCAGCCGCAGATGGCGGCCGGGCATGAGGTGAGTTCCGATGGCCTGACCTGGAGCATCACGCTGCGCGAGGGGCTGCGCTTCCACGACAATGAGCCGGTGCGGGCGCGCGATTGCGTCGCCTCGATCATCCGCTGGTCGAAGCGTGACGTGCTGGGCCAGCGCCTTGACGGGCTGGCCGATGAGATCGCGGCAACTGATGACCGCACTATCCGTATCCGGCTCAAGCGTCCCTGGGCGGGCCTGGCCTGGGCACTTGGAAAACCCTCGGCGAACATGTGCGCGATCATGCCCGAGCGGGTGGCGCGGACCGACCCTTTCCAGCAGATTACCGACGCCACGGGATCCGGCCCCTTCCGCTTCCGGCAGGACCTGTTTCGGCCGGGCGATGTCGCGGTCTATGACAAGTTCGCCGGCTATGCGCCGCGGGGCGAGGCCACGGATTTCCTCGCGGGTGCCAAGCAGGTGCATTTCGACCGTGTTGAGTGGAAGATCATGCCCGACCCGGCGACGGCGGGCGCCGCGCTGCAGAATGACGAGGCGGATTGGTGGGAGACGCCGCTGCCCGACCTGCTGCCGTTGCTCCGCCGCAACCGCAATATTGAGATCGGCGTGATCAACCCGGCCGGCAATCTGGGCGTGCTGCGCTTCAACTTCCTGCATCCGCCTTTCGACCAGGTGGCGGTTCGCCGCGCCCTGCTGCCGGCGGTGGAGCAGCGCGCCTTCATGGATGCGGCTATCGGCACCGACCCCGCCTTGTCGGTCGTACCGGCCGGTGTCTTCACGCCCGGCACGCCGCTCGCCAATGATGCGGGGCTGGAGATTCTGACCGGACCACGCAGCCTTGACGCCGCCCGGGCCGCCTTGCGCGCTACGGGCTACACCAACCAGCGCGTGACCTTGCTGGGCGCCTCGGACCTTCCGGTGCTCCAAAACCTCTCCGAGGTGGCGGGCGACCTGATGCGCCGGATCGGCTTCAACGTCGACATGCCAGGAATGGATTGGGGCACGCATATCCAGCGCCGCAATAACCGCGGGACGGTGGATGCCGGCGGCTGGAGCGCCTTCTGCACGACCTGGGAGGGGCTGGATGTCTCGGTCCCCGGCAGCCACCAACCTCTTCGCGGCCATGGCGCGGCCGCCTGGGCCGGCTGGCCCACCTTGCCCCGGCTGGAAGCCCTGCGCGAGGAATGGTTCGACGCCCCCGACGATGCCACGGCGCGGCGCGTGGCCGCGCAGATGCAGCGCGTCGCCCTCGAGGAGGTGCCCTTCATCCCGCTCGGCCTGGTGCGGCCACCACAGGCCTGGCGGCGGAGCCTGACCGGGATCGTGCGCGGTGGGCCTGCCCTGTTCTGGGGCGTTCGGCGGGCCTGAAAGCCTCATGCAACTCGGCTGAACGCAATACGTGCAAATTGCCCGGGATCGCCGCATCTTCTTGCGGCAGCCCGGGGCGTGGACCGCTTCGAAATCCTGTCACATAAGGCTGGCGTGCCGGCGCCGATTGCGCCAGTTTGCGCCCCGACAAGGCTTGGGAGAGCTGAACCGATGGAACGTCGCAACCTGCTGAAGGGTGCCGTGGCCGCTGCCACCGTCACCGCTGCCGCACCCGCCATTTCGCAGAATGCCGCGGCGCGCACGCTTCGCTTCGTGCCGCAGGCGAACCTCGCCAATTTCGACCCGATCTGGGGCACCCAGTACGTCGTGCGCAATGCCGCCGCCGTGGTGTGGGACATGCTCTACGGCGTGGACGAGAACCTGGTGCCGCAGCCGCAGATGGTGGAGGGCGAAACCGTCTCCTCTGATGGGTTGACCTGGGAATTCCGCCTGCGCCCCGGCTTGATGTTCCATGACGGTACGCCGGTTCTGGCGAAGGACGTGGTGGCATCGATCACCCGTTGGATGCCGCGCGACCCGATGGGCCAGATGATCCGCGCGATTCAGGATGAGCTGGTGGCGGTGGATGACCGCAACTTCCGCATCAAGCTGCGCCGGCCCTACCCCAAGCTGAAATTCGCGCTGGGCAAGACCGCCACCCCCTGCTGCTTCATCATGCCCGAGCGGATCGCCTCGACCGCCGGCAATGCGATGATCACGGAATACGTCGGCTCCGGCCCGATGACCTTCAAGCGCGACGAATGGGTGCCTGGCGCCCGCGCCGTATTCGAGCGTTTCGCCCGCTACACGCCCCGTGAAGGCACGGCGAGCTGGCTGGCTGGCCCCAAGCGCATCATGGTCGACCGCCTCGAATGGGTGGTGATGCCCGATCCGGCGACGGCGGCGAATGCGCTGCAGGCCGGTGAGGTGGATTGGTGGGAAAGCCCGATCAGCGACCTCATTCCGCTGATGCGCCGCAACCGCAACATCGCCGTCGATATCGCCGACCCGCTGGGCAATATCGGCAGCTTCCGCATGAACCACCTGCACGCTCCCTTCAACAATCAGAAGGTGCGGCAAGCGGTGATGATGGCGATCAGCCAGGAAGACTACATGCGTGCCGTGGTTGGCAGTGACACAGCGCTGTGGAGCGTGCTTGGCGGCTTCTTTACCCCGGGCACGCCGAACTACAGCGAGGTCGGCGGCGATGTGATGAAGCGCTCCAACATGGAGGGTGCGCGCCGCCTGCTGGCCGAGAGCGGATATAACAACGAGCCGGTGACCTGCCTCGTCGGCCAGGACCAGCCGCTGCTCAAGCCGATGGGCGATGTGACGGCCGACCTGCTGCGCCGGTTGGGTATGAATGTCGATTTCGTGGCGACCGACTGGGGCACCGTCGGCCAGCGCCGCGCCATGCGCAACCCGCCCGGCCAGGGCGGCTGGAGCATGTTCCATACCTGGCACGCCGGCGCCGACACGGTGAACCCGGCCGGCTACAATGCGCTGCGCGCCAATGGCACGGATGCCTGGTTCGGCTGGCCGAGCGTGCCCTCCGTCGAGGCTGGCATCGCGGAATGGTATGACGCGCCGACGGCGGCGACCGAAAAGGCGGCGATTGATAAGATCAACCGGGCCGCGGTCGAAAACGTCGTCTATGCGCCCACCGGCTTCTTCCGGAGCTACCAGGCATGGCGCCGCAACGTGAACGGCGTGGTCAAGGGGCCGCTGCCCTTCTTCTGGGGCGTGTCCAAGACTTGAGGGCATATCAGGGCATGCCGTTCGATCGGCGCAGGGCGCGTTGCCGCGGGGCCGTCAATCGGCCGGTATTGCCGGAGGCGACATAGAATGTGGGCATACATCATCCGTCGGGTATTGGCGACGATACCGGTCATGGCCTTTGTGGCGCTCTTCGTCTTCTCGCTGCTTTACCTGGCGCCGGGCGACCCGGCGGCGGTGATTGCGGGCGATCAGGCAACGCCCGATGACGTGGAGCGCATCCGTGCCTCTCTAGGGCTCGACCGCCCCTATCTCGTGCGCTTCTCGGAATGGGTCTTTCGGATCCTGCAGGGCGATCTCGGCACATCGATATTTACCAACCTGCCGGTCGGCCACATGATCCAGCAGCGCATCGAGCCTACGCTCTCGCTGATGATCGTCACCCTATGCCTCGCGCTCACCATCGCCATTCCGATGGGCGTGGTGGCGGCCTGGAAGCAGGGGACCTGGATCGATCGCGCGGTGATGGGCTTCGCCGTTCTCGGCTTCTCGGTGCCGGTCTTCGTGGTGGGCTATCTGCTGGCGTATGTCTTCGCGCTGGAACTCGATTGGTTCCCGGTGCAGGGCTACACGCCCTTCTCGGAGGGCTTCTTCCCCTGGATCGAGAACCTGGTGTTGCCGGCTGTCGCGTTGGGCGGGGTCTATATCGCGCTGATCGCGCGCATCACCCGCGCCACCATGCTGGAGGTTCTGCAGCAGGATTACATCCGCACCGCGCGCGCCAAGGGCGCGGGGCAGGCCTCGGTGCTGTTTCTGCATGCGCTGAAGAATGCCGCCGTTCCCATCGTCACCGTGGTCGGCATCGGCATCGCACTGCTGATCGGTGGTGCGGTGGTGACGGAGAGCGTGTTCGCCATTCCGGGCCTGGGACGGCTGACGGTGGATGCGATCCTTCGCCGCGACTATCCGGTTATCCAGGGCGTGGTGCTGCTGTTCAGCTTTGTCTACGTGCTGGTGAACCTGGGCATCGACCTGCTCTATACCTTCCTCGATCCCAGGATCCGTTATTGATGCGCGCCAAAGATCACGCCCGTCGCGCGCCGCGCGCGATGGCTTCCAGGGAGGCGACATGAGCGCTGTCATGATCCCGGCCGGGCTCGCTATCGCCCAGCCGATGCCCGATGTGCTGCCGCCGGTGAATCCCCGTCGTGGTTTTCTGGGCTTCCTGCGCCGCTACCCCACCATTGCCATCGGCGGTGGGTTGCTGCTGGCGATGCTGTTCATCGCCGTCTTCGCACCCTTCCTCTGGACGAAGGATCCGACATCGCTGGCACCTGCGCTGCGCACGCGTGAGCCCGGGGCGCAGTTCTGGTTCGGCTCCGACATGTTGGGCCGTGACGTCTACTCGCGCGTGCTCTATGGCGCGCGGGTGTCGCTGCTGGTCGGCTTCTCGGTGGCGCTGCTGGCCAGCGCCATCGGCCTGGCCATCGGCCTGTTCTCGGGCTTCATCCGCCTCGCCGACAGCATCGTGATGCGCGTCATGGACGGCATGATGTCCATCCCACCCATTCTGCTCGCGATCGCCTTGATGGCGCTGACCCGCGGCTCCGTGCAGAACGTGATCCTGGCCATCACCATTGCCGAGATTCCGCGCGTCACGCGTCTGGTGCGCGGCGTTGTGTTGTCGTTGCGCGAGCAACCCTATGTCGATGCCGCCGTGGCATCGGGCACCGGCACGTTCATGATCATGTGGCGCCACATCCTGCCCAATACCCTCGCGCCGCTGACCGTTCAGGCCACCTATATCTGCGCTGCCGCCATGATCACGGAAGCCATTCTCTCTTTCATCGGTGCCGGCACACCGCCCATCATTCCGTCCTGGGGCAACATCATGGCCGAGGGCCGTGCACTGTGGCAGGTGAAGCCCTACATCGTCTTTTTCCCCGCCGTCTTCCTCTCCATCACCGTGCTGGCCGTGAACCTGCTGGGTGACGGGCTGCGGGATGCGATTGACCCCCGTTTGGCGAAAAAACTGTGACCGAACCACTCCTGTCCGTCGAACAGCTGCAGACGCATTTCGCCACCACGGACGGCATCAACCGCGCCGTCGACGGCGTCTCCTTCCACGTCAATGCGGGTGAGACGCTGGCCATTGTGGGCGAGAGCGGCTGCGGCAAATCCGTCACCGCCATGTCCATTCTGCGCCTCATCCCAGAGCCGCCGGGCAAGATCGCGGGCGCAATCAAGTTTCAGGGCAAAGATCTGCTGAAACTGTCGGATCGCGAGATGCGGGCGATTCGCGGCAATTCCATCTCGATGATCTTCCAGGAGCCGATGACCTCGCTGAACCCGGTGCTCACCGTGGGCCGGCAGATCGGTGAGACGCTGCGGCTGCACCAGGGCATGTCCGCGCATCAGGCCGAGGAAAAGGCCATCGAGATGCTCGAACTCGTGGGCATTCCCGAAGCCCGTCGTCGGGTGCGGGAATACCCGCACCAGCTCTCGGGCGGCATGCGACAGCGCGTGATGATCGCCATCGCCCTGGCCTGCAACCCGAAACTGTTGATCGCGGATGAGCCGACGACGGCGCTCGATGTCACAATCCAGGCGCAGATTCTGGACCTGATGCGTGACCTGAAACACCGGGTGGGTGCCGCCATCGTGCTGATCACCCATGACCTTGGCGTGGTGGCCGAAGTGGCGGAGCGCGTTATCGTCATGTATGCCGGCCGCAAGGTCGAGGAAGCCACGGTCGCCCAGCTCTTCGCCAAGCCGCGCCATCCCTATACGCAGGGTCTGCTCGGCTCCGTTCCCAAGCTCGGCTCCTCGCTGACCGGCGAGACCACGCGGCTGGCGGAAATCCCGGGCCTCGTGCCCAGCCTCAAGCGCAAGCTCGAGGGCTGCGTCTTCGCCTCGCGCTGCCAATACGCGACCGACCTGTGCCGCCAGGTGGCGCCGGGGTTGGAGGAGAAGACGCCCGGCCATATTGCCGCCTGCCATTACGCCGATCGGGAGACAGTCGCGGCATGAACCCGATCCTGCAGGTTTCCGACCTCAAGAAGCATTTTCCGGTCAAGGGTGGCCTCTTCGGCACCACGGTCGGCCAGGTCTATGCCGTCGACGGCGTGAGCTTTGAGATCAGCAAGGGCGAGACGCTCTCGCTGGTGGGCGAGAGCGGCTGCGGCAAATCGACCGTGGGCAAGGCTGTGCTGCGGCTTTTCCCGCTGACCGGCGGCCAGGTGGTGCTGGATGGCCAGCGCATCGACGACATGTCGGCCGGGGCGCTCAGGCCCTTGCGTCGAAAAATCCAGGTTGTCTTCCAGGATCCCTTCAGTTCGCTGAACCCGCGCATGAAGGTGCGCGACATCCTGGCCGAGCCCATCACCAATTTCGGTATAGCCACCAATAAGGAAGACATCGACCGCCGCGTGGGCGAGTTGATGGATAAGGTGCGCCTCCCGCGCGATGCGGTGAACCGCTGGCCGCATGAGTTCTCGGGCGGGCAGCGCCAGCGCATCTGCATCGCCCGCGCGCTGGCGGCCGATCCGGATGTGATCGTCTGCGACGAGGCGGTCTCGGCACTGGACGTCTCGGTGAAGGCGCAGATCGTCAACCTGCTGCAGGATCTGCAGGCCGAGCTTGGGCTGGCCATGCTGTTCATCAGCCACGACCTCGCCATCGTCGAGCACATGACGCATCGCGTGGCGGTGATGTATCTCGGCAAGATCGTCGAGGTGGCGGACAAGCGCGATCTCTTCGGTGCGCCGCGGCACCCGTATACTGAGGCGCTGCTTTCGGCCGTGCCGGTGATGGAGCCGGGTGGCGCGCCGACCCGCATCATCCTCAAGGGTGATGTGCCGAGCCCTATCCGCCCGCCCTCGGGCTGCCGCTTCCACACCCGCTGCCCCTATGCCTTCGACCGTTGCCGCAAGGATGAGCCGAAGCTGGTCGCGACCGGCAACAACCACCTCGCCGCCTGCCACCTGCATGATCTGCCGGAGGCGGAGAACCCGCTGCTGAACCAGACGGGTGCTACGGCGTTTCGGGCTGCCTCGCTTGGGGCCGGCTGAGGGCACGATCCGTTTCGAAGCCCGCGCGCCGCGCGGGGGCTTCGGGCGGGTGGTAAAGTTTCTGTTCTGGCTGGTGCTGCTGGCGCCGCCGCTGGTCACGCTGGGTACCTGCGCCGGTTTGCAGGGCTATGTGCTCTCCGAGGATGATGAGGTGGCGCTGGGCGCGTTGATGTTCGGTGCCAGCGCGCTGGGCGTGCTCTGGGCGTTGTGGCTGGGCGGCGTGCCGATCATGGCGCTCCTGCTGCTTCTGACGCGCGGGCGCCGGCTTGTGATCGAGCATCCGCGGCCATGAAGCGGGGCTTCTTCGGGCTCCTGTGGCTTTGGCTGTTCCGGATTGTGCTGGTGCTGCCGCCGGTGGTGGTCCTGATTGCATTTGCCGGCGTGTCGCTCACCTCGGAGGGCCCGCAGCAGGTGCAGTCGGGACAGGTCGCCATCATCGTGCTGGCCATGCCACTGGCCGGTCTATGGGTGATCTTCGTGCCCATCCTGGGCCTTTTGGCCTGGCTGACCCGCGCCCGTCATCAAGGGCCGTCTTGACGCCTTGCGGGCTTGCGGCGAGGCTCCATCTCAACATCACTCAACGACGGGAGGCGGGATATGCCGCAAGTCACACTCACGGTGAACGGCAAGGCGCATAGCGTCGAGGTCGAAGGCCGCACATTGCTGGTGGAGCTTCTCCGGGAAAAACTGCGCCTGACCGGCACCCATGTCGGTTGCGACACCAGCCAGTGTGGCGCCTGCGTGGTCGACATCAATGGCGAATCGGTGAAGTCCTGCACGACGCTGGCGGTGATGTGCGATGGCGCTTCTGTCACCACGATCGAGGGCCTCGCCGCGGCCGACGGCACGCTGCACCCGATGCAGGAGGCGTTCCGTGAATACCACGCCCTGCAATGCGGTTTCTGCACGCCGGGTATGGTGATGAGTGCCATCGACCTGGTGAACAAGCACCCGCAGGGTCTCACCGAACGTGAAATCCGCGAGGGGCTTGAGGGCAATCTCTGCCGCTGCACCGGCTACCACAACATCGTGAAGGCCATCGCCGCCGCGGCCGATGTCATGCACGGCAAGCGCACGACCATCGCCGCCGCGGCCGAGTAAGCATTTCGCCCGCGCGCCGTATGGTCGGCGCGCGGTGGGACTTGGGCGCCAAGCCGCCGGAACAGGCGGCGCGCCTCTTCAGGGAGCGAGCATCATGGACAACGTTGTCCCCTTCGAAGGCATTGGCGCCAGCGTGAAGCGCAAGGAAGACCTGCGCTTCCTCTCCGGCCGCGGCCACTACACCGATGATATCAACCGCCCGGGCCAGACCTATGCCTGGTTCCTGCGCAGCCCGCATCCGCATGCCAGGATCACCTCCATCGATCTCGCAGCGGCGAAGGCGATGCCGGGCGTGATCGCGATTTTCACCGGCGAGGACATGGCCGATATCGGCGGCGTGCCCTGCGGCTGGCAGATCCACAACAAGGACGGCACGCCGATGAGCGAGCCGAAGCACCCGGTGCTCGCCCAGGGCAAGGTGCGCTTCGTGGGTGACGCCGTGGCGCTGGTCGTGGCCACCACCCGCCCGCAGGCGCGCGACGCGGCCGAGGCCATTGTCGTGGAATACGAGGTGCTGCCGGCTGCCGCCGACATGACCCAGGCCCAGGCCCCCGGCGCGCCCGCGGTGCATGACGATATCCCCAGTAACATCTGCTACGACTGGCATATCGGCGACAAGGACACGACCGACGCCGCCTTCGCGAAGGCGAAGCATGTCGTGAAGTTCGAACTGGTGAACAATCGCCTCATCCCCAACGCCATGGAGCCGCGCGCCGCCATCGGCGATTACGACCCCACGACGGATGAGCACACGCTCTACACGACCAGCCAGAACCCGCATGTCATCCGGCTGCTGATGGGCGCCTTCGTGCTGAATATTCCGGAGAGCAAACTGCGCGTGGTCGCGCCCGATGTGGGTGGCGGCTTCGGCTCCAAGATCTTCCACTATATCGAGGAAGCCGCCGTTACCTGGGCGGCTGCCAAGGTGAATCTGCCGATCAAATGGACGGCGGACCGCACCGAATCCTTCATGACCGACGCGCATGGCCGCGACCACATCACGCAGGCCGAACTGGCGCTGGATGAGGCCGGGACCTTTCTGGGTCTTCGCGTCGTGACGCAGGCGAATATGGGCGCCTATCTCTCCACCTTCGCGACCTCGGTGCCGACCTATCTCTATGCCACGCTCCTGGCCGGCTGCTATCAGACGCCGACGATCTACGCGCAGGTCAAGGCGGTGTTCACCAACACCGTGCCCGTTGATGCCTATCGCGGCGCCGGACGGCCGGAAGCAACCTTCCTGTTGGAACGCCTGGTGGACGTGGCCGCGCGTGAACTGGGCATCGACAAGGTGGAAATCCGCCGCAAGAACTTCATTCGCCCCGACCAGTTCCCGTACCAGACGCCGGTCGCGCTGCAGTATGACAGCGGCGACTACTTCTCGACGTTGGACATGGCGATGAAGGCCTCGGATTGGGTGGGCTTCGAAGCGCGTCGCGCCGAGGCGGCAAGTCGCGGCAAGCTGCGCGGCATTGGTATTTCCACCTATCTCGAGGCCTGCGGTATCGCGCCCTCGGCCGTCGTCGGCGCGCTGGGTGCCAGGGCGGGGCTCTATGAGGTGGGCGTCATCCGCGTCCATCCCACGGGTTCCGTCACCGTGCTCACTGGCACGCACAGCCATGGCCAGGGGCACGAGACGACGCTGGCGCAGTTGGTTTCCGACCGCCTGGGCGTGCCGGTCGCCAATGTCGACATCGTGCATGGCGACACGGCGAAAGTGCCCTTTGGCATGGGCACCTATGGCAGCCGCTCGCTGGCCGTAGGTGGCTCGGCCATGGTCAAGGCGATGGACAAGATCGTGGCCAAGGCCAAGCGCATCGCCGCCCACCTGATGGAAGCCGATGTCGCCGATATCGAGTTCGATCGCGGCACTTTCCGCGTCGCCGGCACGGACAAGACCAAGAGCCTGATCGACATCAGCCTGGCCGCCTATGTGCCGCACAACTATCCGATCGAGGAGATCGAACCGGGGCTGGAAGAAACCGCCTTCTACGACCCGAAGAATTTCACTTACCCCGGCGGCTGCCATATCGCCGAGGTTGAGATCGAGCCCGAAACTGGCACCGTCTCAATGGTGAACTTCACCGCTGTCGATGATGTGGGGCAGGTGATCAATCCGATGATCGTGGAAGGCCAGGTGCAGGGCGGCGTTGCCCAGGGCATTGGCCAGGCGCTGCTGGAGGCTTGCGTCTACGATGCGCAGGGCCAACTCATCAGCGGCTCCATGATGGATTACACGATGCCGCGCGCCGACGACATTGCCCCTGTTTCGGTCGCGACCCACGCGACCATGTGCACCCACAACCCGCTTGGGGTGAAGGGTTGCGGTGAGGTGGGGGCGATCGGCTCACCGCCCGCGGTGATCAATGCCGTGGTGGATGCGCTGCGCGATTATGGCGTGCGCCACGTGGAGATGCCGGCGACACCGGCGAAGATCTGGTCCATCATTCAATCCAACGCGCCGAAGATGGCCGCCGAATAACCGAGAGACAACCTCCGACCGATCGCCTCAGGCGTCTATCGGTCGGACCAAGGAGACATCTGAGATGTATGATTTCGCCTATCATAAGCCGTCTTCCGTCGCCGACGCCGTCAAGCTGCTGTCGGCCGATCCTGACGCCAAGGTGGTGTCCGGTGGCCATACGCTGCTGCCAGCGCTGAAGCACCGGCTGAACAAGCCCTCATCACTGATCGACCTCTCGGGCATCGCTGACCTGAAGGGGGTCAAGAAGGTCGGCAACGCCATCGTGATCGGCGCATTGACCAAGCATGTGGAAGTGGCCAATTCGGACGTCGTCAAGGCGGCGATCCCGGCGCTCGCCTACATGGCCAGCCATATCGGCGACAATCAGGTCCGCAACCGCGGCACCATCGGCGGCAGCGTCTCCAACAACGACCCGGCTGCGGATTACCCCGGTGCGGTGTTGGGGCTGGGCGCCACGGTGCACACCTCCAAGCGCAAGATCGCAGCCGATGATTTCTTCCAGGGCATGTTCACCACGGCGCTGGAGCCCGATGAAATCCTGACCGCGATCGAGTTTCCTATCCCGGAAAAGGCCGGCTACGCCAAGATGAAGAACCCGGCCAGCCGCTATGTCATGGCCGGCGCTTTCGTCTCGAAGGGCCCGATGGGCGTGCGGGTTGTGATCAATGGCGCGGGGCCGGGTGTGTTCCGCCAGAGCGCGATGGAAGCGGCGCTGGCCGCGAACTGGGCGCCAGAGGCGGTGGCCGGCATCAAGCAGGATGCCGATGGGCTGAACAGCGACATCCATGGCAGCGCCGAGTATCGCGCGCATCTCGTGGGCGTGATGGCGAAGCGGGCGGTGGTCGCCGCCGGCTGAGGCATGTCCTCCGCCGAGCTTGGATTGTTCCTGGCGGCGGCATTACTGCTTGCCGTCATCCCAGGGCCAGGGATGCTGTATGTCGGTGCGCGGACCCTGGCGGGTGGCCTGGGCGAGGGCTTGGCGTCCACGGCGGGGACGGGGCTCGGCGGGATGGCGCATGTTCTGGCCGGAGCGCTTGGCCTTTCGGCCATCGTGCTGGCCAGTGCCGAGGCCTTTGCCGTCATGAAGATCCTCGGCGGCCTGTATCTGATTTGGCTTGGGTTTCAGGCCTGGCGCCAGGCCGGCCTCGCGTTGCAAGCCGGCGAGGAATTGCCGCCGCTGGGCACGCCACGCGCCTTTCGTGAAGGCGTCGTGGTCGAGGCGCTGAACCCCAAGACCGCGGTCTTCTTCCTGGCCTTCATCCCGCAATTCCTGGACCCCGCGCAGGGGCATGTCGGCTGGCAATTCGTGCTGCTCGGCACTGTCTGCGTGGTTGCGAATACGGTGGTGGATGCGGCTGTGGCGGTGGGTGCGGGCAGGCTGCGCGACGTGGCGGGCCGGCGTGGCGATGTGTTGCGGCGGCTGCGGCAGGGCGGTGCCGGGCTGATGATGGCGCTGGGCCTGGGCGTGCTGCTGCTGCGTCGTCCCGCCGCCTGACGGGTCTTTCGCCGCGGCGCGAGACATGGCCCAATGGCAGCCATGCAACTCGATGACCCCAAGATCCACGCCGAAGTCCGCGCTGTCTTCGACCGATACGAGGCGGCGATCGCCGCCAATGACACGGCCACGCTGGACAGCATTTTCTGGGCCGACCCGCGCACCGTGCGCTTCGGCACCACGGAAATCCTCTATGGCCATGACGCCATCCGCGCCTTTCGGGCCTCCATCGCGCGCTATGCCACGCGCACGACGCGCAAGGTGCATATCGTGACCTTTGGCCAGGACTTCGCCGCCACTCACCTCGAATACCTGCGCGTGGAATCCGGGCTGATCGGCCGCGAGACCAAGATCATGGCGCGCATGCCGGAGGGCTGGCGCGTGGTCTCGGCGCATGTCTCGCTGCTGGCGCCGGAAGACGCAGCGACGGTGCGCAAGTGAGCGAGCGCGGTTCTCGGGACGTGCGCCGGGCATGACCCACCTCACCGTCATCGGCGCCGGTATCATGGGCGCCTGCACCGCGCTGGAGGGTCTGAAGCGTGGCTGGCAAGTCACCATCCTCGACCCCGGCACCCCGGGCGGTGAGCAGGCCGCGAGTTACGGCAATGGCTGCTGGCTGAACCCACTGAGTGTTATCCCACCCGCTCTGCCGGGGCTGTGGAAGAAGGCGCCGAAATTTCTGATGGACCCCTTGGGGCCGCTGGCTATCCGCTGGCGCTACTTTCCCAAGGTGGCGCCCTGGCTGGTCCGCTACCTCGCCGCCGGCTGGACCGAAAAGCGGGTTCTGCGCACTGCCCGCGCGTTGCGCGCCCTGCTCGAGGATGCCCCGGCCCGTCATCTCGCTCTCGCGCGCGAGGCGGGCGTGGAGCATCTGATCGAGCGGAAGGGCCTGATGTATGTCTGGGCCGACCGCGCCGGTTTCGAGGCGGAAGGTCTGGCCTGGCGCATCCGGCAGGAGGTCGGCTGCACCTGGCGCGAGCTGGATGAGGATGCGCTGCGCCAGCAGGAGCCAGGCCTCGACCGTCGCTACCGCTTCGGCATCATGACCGATGAGGGGGCGAGCTGTGCCGACCCTGGTGCCTATGTCGCGGCGCTGGCGGCGTTGGCCCAGGCGAAGGGGGCGCGGCTCCAATCCGCCGCCGCCACCGGCTTTCGGATCGAGCGGGGGCGGCTGCGCGCGGTGACCATAGCCGGGGGCGAGGTGGCGTGCGACCTGGCGGTGATTGCCGCCGGCGCGCGGTCCAAGCCGCTGGCGGCTGTTGTCGGCGACACGCTGCCGCTGGAAAGCGAGCGCGGCTACCACGCCGAGATCATCGCGCCGGAGGCGTCCATCCGAACGCCCCTGATGCCCTATGACGGCAAGATGAGTGTGATCCGCACCGCGAACGGCCTGCGTGCGGCGGGCCAGGTCGAGATCGCCGGCATCGATGCCGAGCCGAACTGGAAGCGCGCTGAGATCCTTCGCGATCATGTGATCCGCACGGTGCCCGGTCTGCCGGCCAACCTGCCGCCGGAGCGTGTGCGGGTCTGGCTTGGCCATAGGCCTTCGATGCCCGATGGCATGCCATGTCTGGGACCCTCCAGCGCCTCACGCGATGTGTTTCATGGCTTCGGCCATGGTCATGTCGGGCTGGTGGGTGCGCCGCACAGCGCGGAAATGGTGATCCGCCTTATGGCGGGCGAGGTGGTGCCGGAATCCGCGGCTTTTGCCCCCGCGCGGTTCACCGGATGATTCCTCTCGCCTTTCCCGCAATGGGATGGCATATTCAACGCAGAGCCTTGCATCCCGCATGGCCTTATTTCTGAATTTGGATTGTGCACCAACGTGTCTGACAATATGCCGGAAGGCGGGCTGATTGAAGCCAAGGTGAAGTGGTATAACGGGCGCAAGGGCTTCGGCTTTGTGCTTGGACCGGACGGGCAGGATGTATTTTTTCATGCCTCGGCCCTGACTGACGCGGGCATCGAGCAGCCCGATACGGACGACACGCTGGTGTGCGAGATCGGTTCTGATCGCACGGGTCGGCGCCTCGTCACACGGATCACGGAATTGAAGCGTGGTCCTGGCGGTGGTGCATCGCGCGGGTTTGGTGGCGCCCCTGGTGGGTTTGGCGACCGTCCGCCGCGCGGTAATTTTGGCGACCGTCCGCCGCGCCGTGAATTCGGCGGTCCGCCGGGTGGTGGCTTTGGCGCACCGGGTAGCTTTGGTGATCGCCCGCCGCGCGGCAACTTTGGTGATCGTCCGCCGCGCCGTGATTTTGGCGCCCCGGGTGGTTTCGGCGGCGGTGGCGGCGGCTTCGGTGCGCCGGGCGGTTTTGGTGATCGTCCGCGCCGCGATTTCGGTGGCCCGCCTGGTGGTGGCATGGGCGGTGACCGCCCGCGTCGCGATTTCGGCGGCGGCGCCGGTGGTGATGCCGGCGGCCCGACCTATGCGGTCAATGGCACCGTGAAGTGGTTCGACCAGGTGCGCGGCTTCGGCTTCGTCACGCCCGATGATGGTGGCCAGGACGTCTTCCTGCATTCCTCCGTGCTGCAGCGCGCTGGCAAGCAGGATGTGCAGCAGGGCGAGAAGGTGGCTCTCGATGTCCGTGACGGGCAGCGTGGGCGCCAGGCCGTCACGATGAAGTAAGGCGCCCTCCGGGTAGCCTGACGGAGGCCTCGGCAGTGATGCCGGGGCCTTTTTCATGTCTGGGTAACCGCCGGCTGCGATCATCCCGGGATGTGGTGGCTGCCGTTGATCTTCCTTCCCGCCCTGGCCGCGGCACAGCCTGCCTGCAATGCGCAGCGCGAGGGGCAGGTGGCCTGCATGTCCGGCCGGCTCTGTGCCTGCCGCTATGAGACGGGTGGCAGCCTGACCGGTCGGCCGTCCGCGCATCGCTGGGATTGCGGGGCGTTGCGGCCGGATTGCCGGCCGGATCCCTTGCCGGGCTCGGATCATTCGGCGCTGAACTGGCTGGCTGTGCCCCCGCCGCCGGGCATGGTGCCATCCCGTCCGCCACGCGGGTACAAGCTGCCCTGAGAGTTCCCGTCCTTCCGACCTGGCGGTATGCTTCACGAAACGGAGGACACGGGACATGCGACGCCGCTCATTCATCGCCACGCTGGCGACCGCGCCGGCCATGGCACAGCCTGGCTGGCCCGATCGCCAGGTTCGCCTCGTGGTGCCGGATGCACCTGGTGGCGGCAATGACATCACCGCGCGGCTCTTCGCCCATCATCTCGAACGCGCGCTGGGCCAGGCCTTTCCGGTGGACAACCGGGTGGGCGCAGGCGGGCGCATCGGGGTGGAGCAGGTGTTTCGCAGCGCGCCGGATGGCAGCACGCTGCTGCTGGGCAATGCCGGTTCCAACGGCATCAATGCCGCGCTGTATCGCGACCTCCCATACAATCTCGAGACGGATTTCACGCCGATATCTCTGCTGGTCTCGGGGCCGAATGCGTTGTGCATCAACCCGCGCGCGCTGCCAGCGACTGATATGGCCGGGCTGCTGGCGCTGCTGCGGACACGGCCGGCCGGCAGCGTCAACTATGCCTCGGCTGGGCCTGGCTCGTCGTCACATTTCTCGGGCGAGTTGTTCAAGGCGATGTCGGGCATCGACCTTACGCATATCCCCTATCGTGGCGCCGCGCAGATGGGGCAGGCGGTGGTCTCGGGCGACGCGCCGGTGGTCATCGGCAATCTTGTGAACCTGCAGGGCTTCGTCGCGCGTGGTGAAATCCGGCTGATGGCGGTCACATCACTGGAGCGCTGGGCGGCCACGCCCGATGTGCCCACGCTGCACGAAAGCGGCCTGCCGGGCTTCGAGACCCTGGCCTGGAACGGTCTCTTCGGCCCGCCCGGCCTGCCGGCGACCATCGGCGCCCGGCTGCTTCCCGAGTTGCGCCGTATAGCGGCCCTGCCCGAAGTGCAGGAGCGCATCGCCGCCATCGGTGGGCGGCTGGTGGTAAGCGAGCCGGCCGCCCTGGCCGCGCGGGTGCGCGACGACATCGCGAAATGGCGGCGCCTCGCCGCCCAAGCCAATATCAGGGCCGAATAGGATGCTCATCACCGGGGTGGAGTTCTGCGGCGTTGCGGTCACACCGCGCACCAATTGGTGTTTTTTGCTCGTCCGCACCGCAGATGGCCGCACCGGCCTGGGCGAATGCACGCTGGCCAATCAGGAGGCGCTGCTGGCGGCCGAAGCGGCCAGGCTCGCCGCCCGCGTGGTGGGCGAAGACGCCGGGGCGCGCAACCGGCTGGCCCGGCTGCTGCCCCATGCCCAGGGCGGGCTGGTGGCGCAAACATTGCTCAGCGCCTTCGAGGGCGCGCTTTGGGACCTCGCGGGGCAGGCTTCCGGCAAGCCCATCCATGCGCTGCTGGGCGGCGCGCTGCGCGATGCCGTGCCGCTCTATGCCAATATCAACCGCGGCACCAATCCGCGCACGCCAGAGGGCTTTGCGGCGGCCGCCGGGCGTGCGATCGCCGCCGGCTTCTCCGCCATCAAGCTGGCTCCCTTCGACCCCATCATCTGGGAGGACGCGGCCGAGCCCGCCTGGCGCCAGGGCTATGCCCGGGGCCTGGCCCGCATCGCCGCCGTGCGCGCCGCGATCGGGCCGGACCATGCCTTGATGGTGGATGCGCATTGGCGCTTCTCGCCGGGTGGCGCGGCGGGGTTGATCCGCGACGTCGCCCAACACAACCTGTTCTGGCTGGAATGCCCGGTGGCGGAGGCCAACCACGCAGAGATCCGCCGCCTGCGTTCCATGGCCAATGAGCGTGGCATGCGCCTCGCCGGGGCTGAGGCGCTATCGGGCCTCGCGGCCTATCGCCCGCTGATCGAGACCGGTTGCTATGACGTGCTGATGCCCGACATGAAGCATTGCGGCGGGCATGAGGAGATGCGGCGCATCGCGGCGCTGGCGCTGACCGCAGGGGTCGAGATCGCGCCGCACAACCCCACCGGCCCCGGCTGCCACGCCCATTCCCTCCACGCCTGCGCCACGCTTCCCAATCTGTTGCCGCTGGAGGTGCAATTCGGCGAAACCGAGCGCTTCTTTACGCTCTGCCCTGGCGCTGACCTCGCGTTTTCGGCCGGCGCGGCTGTTGTGCCGGCCGCTGCGGGCCTGGGCGTGGCCCTGGATGAGGCGGATGCGCGAGCGACCCCGTGGCAGCCCCAGGCAACCCCCTGGCTGGATCCGCGGCTGGGCTGAACCGCCGCATCAATGTGCATTCCATATCACAAAGATGTTGGTCATCCAATTGTGAGCCATCATCACCGTCGCGATGGCGCAACGTTCCTCGGCAGTGACAAACAGCCAATGGAGCGCGCGATGTCGATCTTCCTTCTGCTTCTCACCACCCTCGTCGGCATGGGGGACAGGCCGCCTCAAGCCATGCCCGCCCGGGCGCATTTCGCCTCGATGGAGGCCTGCGAGGCGGCCGCCGCGTTGATTCCCATGGATGCCGCGCATCGTCTGGTCTGCATGCCGGCCGAGGTCGCGCGGCTGGAGATGGATTGCGCGGTCTGAGCCCTCAGAACCGCCGCGGCCGCAGCCCGGCCTGGAACCAGGTGATCATCGAATAGATGTCATAGACCGGCAGGCCGAGTACCGCCTGCACATCAGCGGCATAGGGCGGCATGTTGGTGCATTCCAGCACGACAGCGCCCAGGTTCTTCACCCGTGCGCGGAGCGCCAGGGCGGCGTTCACCACATCCGCCCGGGCGGCGTCGACGTCCATGTCGTCGCTTTCGGCGCGGATCAGCACCCGGAAGAATTCCCGGCCGCCCTCGCAGCCCTCGATGGGGATATCCGGTGCCACGCCGGCGCCTTCGAGGTGGGCCGGGGTCAGGCCCGCCTTGTTCACCGTCACAATCCCCACGCATTGCCCGGGCGGCAGGGTTGCCTGGACCCAGGGGGCCTGCATCATCGATGACGTGGCCACCGGCACCTCGAGTTCCGCCGCCAGTTCCCGTTGGAAGATCGAGAGAAAGCCGCAATTGGTGGTGATGGCCTCGGCCCCCAGCGCGACCAGTTCGCGGCCCGCGGCGATGAAGTCTGGCAGCAACCCGGCGGCGCCGCCCACCACCACCCGCTCGGGCGAGGCGCCGGTCACCACCTTGTAGAGCACCGGGAAGGGCCAGGTTCCGGCATTGCCCATGTCGCCCGGAATGCGCGGGAAACGGGCCTGCAGCATGAGTATGCCCAGAGGCGCGCCATAGATGGAGCGGCCGCCGCGGGCGATGTTGGTGCCGGGTATGTTCATAGGCGGACGCTAGCGCGCTAGGATGGTGCCGGCCAAGACGGAGGACCACGCATGAATCGCCGCAGCCTGTTCGCCCTGCCGCTGCTCGCAGCCCCCGCTTTGGCGCAGGAGGCCTGGCCATCGCGGCCCATCACCCTGCTTTCGGGCTTTCCCAATGGCGCGGGCACCGACATCTATTCCCGGCGCCTGGCCGAGCCTTTGCAACGCTTGCTGGGCCAGTCGATCATCGTCGACAATCGCTCCGGCGCCGGCGGTAACATCGCCTCCGACATGGTCGCCAAGGCGCGGCCGGATGGCTATATGCTGTTGATGGGCACGGGCGGCACCCATGCCATCAACCAGAGCCTCTACCGCACGCTGCCGTTCCATGTGGTTACGGATTTCACGCCGATCGCGCATCTCGGCGATGTTCCGAATGTGCTCACAACGAGCATTCCCCGCCGGCCGCAGTTCCAGAACTGCGCCGATGTGCTGACTGCCGCCCGCGCCCGGCCGCAGGCGGTGAGCTACGCCTCCACCGGCAATGGCGCCTCCACCCACCTCGCTGGTGCGCAATTTGCCGCGGCTGCCGGCATCGACATGCTGCATGTCCCTTATCGTGGCCAACCCGGTGCGCAGGGTGCGGTGCTGGCGGGCGATGTGGACCTCTTTTTCAACCAGGTCGGCCCGGCGCTGGGCGCCATCCAGGGTGGCCAGACGCGGGCCATCGCGGTGACGACGGCCGAGCCGGTGGCGGCACTCCCCGGCGTGCCGACGGTGGCGCAGGCCTGCAACCTGCCCGGCTTCGTCTCCACCACCTGGTATGGGCTGTTCGGACCCGCGGGGCTGCCGCCGGCGATCGTAGCCCGCATCAACGAGGCGGTGCAGCAGGTCATCACCGCGCCGGAATTCTCCCAATGGTTGATCACCAACCAGGGCATCGCGCCGGCGCCGGTGAACACGCCCGAGGCCTTCGCCGCCATCCAGCGCCGCGATGTCGCGACCTGGGCCGAGGTGGTGCGCCGCTCCGGCGCCACGGTGGATTGACCGCTGCTGCGCGCCGCATGAGGCTGCCGGCATGACCGATCTTCTCATCTCCGGCGGCACCATCATCACCATGGATGCCGAGCGCCGCATCATCGCCGATGGTGCCGTGGCGGTGGTGGATGGGCGTATCGCCAATGTCGGCCCGCGCGCCGAGGTCGAGGCGGCCCATCCCAATCCTCGCAGGCGCATTTCCGGCCAGGGCAAGGCCGTGATGCCCGGGCTGATCGATGCCCATGGTCATGCCGGGCATGGCCTGGTGAAGACCATGGGCAGCGGCGATAGCCAGGGTTGGTTCAATGCCTGCCGGCAAATCTATACCCACGCCTCGCCGCCTTCTTTCTGGCGGGCCGAGGGGGCGCTCAGTGCGTTGGAGCGGTTGAGCTTCGGCATCACCACCGGCGTTTCGGTGCTGGGCGGCGGCGACTGCGTGATGCGGGTGGATGACGCGGCGCATGGCACGGCCCATGCCGAGGGCGTGGCCCGGATCGGCATCCGTGACGTGATGGCGGTGGGCTATTGCCGCCCGCCCTTTCCCAACACCTATGATGGCCGCCCGGTCAGCGCCGAGCGGCAGTTGGAGGTGATGCAGGAACTCTTCACCACCCTGCACAATCGCGGCCGGCAATCGCTTTGCACGATGATGCCGGTCTATCGGGGTGACGAGGCGAACCGTGCGCTGATCACGGCCCAGGGCCAGGACATGCTGGTGCTGTCGGAAAAGTTCGGCGCGCTGTTCCACCAGGATGGCCATCGGGCGGGTTCGATCGCCGAGGCTCATGAGGCCTTCGGCCTGCTCTGGCCTGGCGCCTTCCTGTCGCATTGCACCGACCTCACCGATGGCGATATCGCGGCCCTGGTGGAGACCGGCGCGCATGTCGTGCACAACCCCACCGCCATTGCCGCCGTGCGTGGCTTCTGCCCGGTGGCGAAGCTGCTCGATGCCGGGGTGAACGTCATCCTTGGCAGCGACGGCACCGCACCCGACCGCAGCACCGACATGTTCCGCCACATGGTCATGGCGCGGCGCTATGCCCAACGCGCGGCGGCCAGCGAGAAGCTGTTGCCGCCCGGCCGGGTGTTGGAGATGTGCACGGTCGATGCCGCCCGCGCGCTGGGCATGCCCGATCTCGGTGCGCTGAGCCCCGGCATGCTGGCCGATATCATCACCGTGGACCTCACGGCCCCGCATATGGCGCCGGCCAACATGCCGCTGTGGCGTGTGGTGTGCTTCGCATCCGGCTCCGATGTCCGTGATGTGGTGGTGGGTGGCGATGTGCTGATGCAGGACCGGATGATGCCCGGCATCGATGTGGGCGCCGTGGTGGCCGAAGCGGAGGCTGAGGCGGCCGCGATGCTTGCTGCCTCGGGCCTGGGCGCCATGATCGAGGAGGTGCCGGGCTGGGGGCTGACGCGCTTTCCGTGATCCCCGGCTGGATTCTCTTCACTGTTGCGGCGGCCGCGTTCCAGTGCTGGCGCACGGCCAAGCAGCAGAAGTTGCGCGGGCAACTTTCAGTCAATGGAGCTGGGGTGGTGCGCTACCTCTATGGCGTGCCGATGGGCCTTGCCATCCTGGGCGGCTATTGGCTGGTGTTTAGTGGCGAGGTGGGGGATTTTTCCTGGGCTTTCTGGGCCTATTGCCTGGGTGGAGGCTTGGGGCAGATCCTGGGCACCAACCTGTTGATCATGAGTTTCGCCGGGCGCGGCTTCGCCGTCGGCACGGCCTATTCCAAGACCGAAGCGATCCAGGCCTCGATCATCGCCATCGTGCTGCTGGGCGAGACCATTCCGTTGCTCTCCTGGGTGGGGATCGCGGTCTCGGTGGGAGGCGTGCTGTATCTGTCGCTGGCCGGGCGGAACCTGTCCCCATCCGGGTTGCTGGAGGCGACGTTCCAGCCCTCGGCCATGCTGGGTATCGCGGCGGGCTTTGCCTTCGCGGTCTGCTCGGTCTTCATCAAATCGGCCAACCAGGTGCTGGGGGGCGAGGACCTCGTGCTCAAGGCGCTGGTCTGCCTGGTCATCATCAATGCCATGCAGACGGTGATGCAGGGCGGTTTCCTGCTGCTGCGTGAGCCGGGGGAGATGAAGCGGGTCTTCGCGAGTTGGCGGGATTCGGCGGTGGTGGGCGCGCTCTCGGCCAGCGGTTCGGCCTGCTGGTTCTCGGGCTTCGCGCTGGCGCCGGTGGCCATGGTGCGTGCGGTGGGACAGGTGGAGATCCTCTTCACCCTGCTGGTCAGCCGCTTCTATCTCCACGAGCGGATTCGCATGGCGGACCGCATCGGTGCGCTGGTGGTGGTGGCGGGCGTGGTGCTGGTGCTGCTGGGGAAATACGCCTGGGAGTAGCGGCTGCTTGCGCCGAACCGGGCGCCGGTTCGACCCCCCCGGCGGCATTCCGTCGCCTCAGGCCGCACCGCGTTGCGTGAGGCCGGCGACACCCCTCACGCGCCCATCTGACGGGCGTGCCGGGCGAGCGTTGGGTCAGGCGCGAAGGTCGAGCGTGCCGCCGCGCTTCGCCTGCGCCGGGCCGGGCGGCGCGATCACGTGGCCTGTCGCGGCCGGGATCTCCGCCTGGGCGACGATGATGATCTGCGCCTGAAGCGCGGCATCGGGCGTGAGGCCGCTGCCGTGGCCGGTGGCGTGATTGGGGCTGGCTGCGGCGATCTTCGCCATGGTGGCCTGCGCCGCACCCATGGGCTTGGCGAAATTCGCCTCCGCGGCCAGTTCTTCCGGGGTGACCCTTCCGGGTTCACGATCTGTCCAGCCCACGGGGTGCTGGCTGCCGGCCATGCCCGACAGGATCACCGCCGGCGCGGCGATTGGGCGGGCGAGGGTTTGCAACATCGAAATGGCCTCCTGTCCGGCATTGTTCCGGGACAGGCTTGCCGAAGGGTTAACCCGGGCGGGAAATTCGTAAAAAATCAATCCAGACGGATATTCGCGGCCCGCACCACGGCCTCGTAGCGGGTGATTTCGGCCCGCACCAGCCGCCCCAGAGCGGCGAGCGACAATTGCGAGCCGGTCATCCCGATGCCGGCCAGCCGGCGCTGCGTCTCGGGCTCATCCATCGCCATCTGGATTTCGGCGGCCAGCCGCTCGACGATCGCGGCATCGGTGCGGGCGGGGGCGAAGATGCCCTGCCATACTTCCATGGCAAAACCGGCCATCGACGGCAGGCTGGCGAGCGGCGGCACCCCCGGCATCGAGGGATGAGCGGCGGAGGAGCTGACCGCGAAGCCCTTGATCCGCCCCTCACGCACCAGTGGTGCTGCCACTGTGACCGCCAGGATGGCGAGGTCGAGCCTTCCGCCCATCAGGTCGGTCGGGATCTGGCCGGTGATGCGATAGGGCACGTGTTCCAGCCTCGCACCGGTGCGGGCCGCGAGGATCTCGCCCAGCAGGTGGAGCGAGGTACCGGTGCCCGAGGTGGCATAGGTCAGTCCATTGGCGCTGGCCCGGGCGAGTGCGACCAGTGCCGACAGGTCCGCGGCCGGCAGGTCCGGGCGCCCCACCAGCGTCAGTGGCAGCGTGGCGAGCATGGCGACGGGCGCGAAATCGGCCACGGGGTCGTAGCGCACCGTGTTGGGGGTCACGAAGGGGGCGATGGCGAGCGTGCTCTCCACCGCCACCAGCAGCGTATGGCCATCGGGGGTGGCGCGGGCGACGCGCTCGGTGGCGATGGTGCCGCCGGCGCCGGGGGCATTCTCCACCACCACATTCACGCCCAGGCGCCGGGAGAGTTCGGGCGCCAGCAGCCGGGTCACCGCATCGACATTGCCGCCGGCGGCGAAGGGCACCACCAGGGTGATGGGGCGGCTGGGCCAGGCGGCCTGGGCCTGGGCCAGCGCGGGCAAGGCGAGAAGGGGCAGGGCGCGGCGGGTGATCATGGAGCTTTCTCCTGCAGCAGGGCATCGAATTCGGCGGTGAAGCGCGCCCGCCATGCAGCCTTCGTGCCAGCATCGACGAAGGCGCCGTCGATCCCGTTCAGCATGAATTGCCGGATATCCGCGGCGCCGAAACCGAACGCCTCATGCATCATCGCCCAGCATCCCTCCGGGTCGATGTGGTGGATCGGCGGGTCATCGGTGTTGGGGTGGATGGCCAGCCCCGCCGCGGGCATATGGCGGATGGGGTGGTCCTCGGCCCAGCGCTCGGGGGGCAGGGTGCGGCGGTAATAGGTGTTGGTCGGGACCACGGTCACCACCACGCCGCGATCGGCGATCTCCCGGCAGAGATTTGGGTCCAGCAGGGCGGTATAGGCGTGGTCCAGCCGGTCGACGCCCAGCTCGCGCAGTGTGGTGCGGATATGGGCGGGTGGGCAGCCGAATTCGCCGGCATGGGCGGTGCGCTTCAGGCCATGCCGGCCGGCCAGCGCATAGGCGGCGATGAAGCGCTCCGGCGGACCCTTGTTCTCGTCGTAGTCGATGCCGATGCCGATGGCGCGACGGTCGGGCCGGGCGATCATCCATTCCACCATGGCCAGGGCCGTGGCCGGCGGTGCCTCGCGGTCGATCGAGGGGATCACCAGGCCGGTGATGCCAAGGTCGCGTTCGGCATCCTCCATCGCCGCGGTGATGCCTGAGAGCAGGCGGGCATAGCCATCCGCATCGGTCACGCTGGGGGTCGGGTTCCAGAAGATTTCCGCGTGGCGCACGCCCTGGGCGGCGTGGGCGGCGAGGTACTCATGGGTGATGCGATGGAAATCCGCAGGCTCGCGCAGCACCTGGGTTTCCAGCACCCGCAGGACCCGCATCGCGCCGAGTTTCTTCGCGGGGTCGTAGAGGGCGGTGATCTCGTCCTCGGTGATCGCGGCGGCCCGCGCCCGGGCGAGGTCCAGAAACGTCTCGCAGCGGATGGTGCCCAGCAGGTGATCATGCAGCGCGATCTTGGGCATGCGGCGGAAGACGTCGCGGTCGAGCGCCCTCACAGCCGCAGCGCCGCGCGCAGCAGGGCCGCGCGCATCCGGCGGTGGTAATCCTGTCGGTCCATCGGCACGGCCTCCCGCTTGCGGATGATGCAGGTGATATAGTGGTTGTCCACGTGGCACTCGATGCTGGCGCAGGCGGCCAGGATGGCGGTGGCATCCAGCCTGCTCTCGCGGTTCCAGATGATGAAATGGCCATCCTCATCGGAGAAATTCCATTGGTGGAAGCCCGTGTAGTTCTCGGCCTCCGCCTCGTTCACGCCGTGCTGCAGGATGATGCTGGCGCCCTGCCTGGCCACGATCAGCATCTCGATCAGGCACCACAGCGGGGCGATCGCATGGTCCAGCGCATTGGTGCAGAGGATAAGGTCGAAGCTGTCGGCATCGAAGCGGGCGGAGATGTCCTCGCCGAAGGCGAATTGGGTGGCGAGGGGCACGGTGGCGCCGCTGGCGGCGATGATCTCGGCATAGATATCGGCCAGCGGGTCGACGGCGATGATCGCCACCTCGCGCCCCGGCACGAAGGTGCCGGCCTTGGTGATGGGCCCGGCGCCGACATCGAGCACGCGAGCAGGGCCGGGCGGCAGCATGGCGGCATGCCAATCCGCCATGGGCTGGGGCTGCATGCGGCTGGCGTATTCCTCGGGCCAGCTCAGGCCCTGGGTCGCGAACCAATTTGTCCAGAATTCACGCTCATAGGCCACGCCGCCCCGCCAGCTTTCGAGCGCGCGGGCAAGGGTCTGGCCCTGATCATCGAACAGGCTCTGGAGATAGGCGGGCAGGGTCTCGGGCATGGGCTCACTGACAGCAGGGGGCGGAGGGTTGCAAGCCCGCGCGCCCCGCGCAAGTTTGCGCCCCTGTCGAGGATGCCCAGCATGACCCATACCCGGCCGGCGATTCGTCCGGCGCGCCCCGAATTCTCCTCCGGCCCCTGCGCCAAGCGGCCGGGCTGGTCGCTCGCAGCCCTGGAAGGCGCGCTGCTCGGCCGCAGCCACCGCGCCGCCGCGCCGAAGGCGGCGCTGGCCGAGGTGATCCGCCGCTCCCATGCCGTGCTGGGGATGCCCCAGGGTTGGCGGCTGGGCATCGTGCCGGGCTCGGATACCGGGGCGATCGAGATGGCGATGTGGAGCCTGCTCGGCCCACGTGGCGTGGATGTCGTGGCTTTCGAGAGCTTTGGTGATGCCTGGGCCGCCGATATCCGCCAGCAGTTGCGGCTCGATGCGCGCGTGATCGCCTCGGCCTATGGCCAGCTTCCCGACCTCACCCAGGTGGACCCGCGTCGCGACTGCGTCTTCACCTGGAACGGCACCACCTCCGGCGTGCGGATGACGGATGGCGACTGGATCGCGGCCGACCGCGAGGGGCTCGCGATTTGCGACGCCACCTCCGCCGCCTTCGCCATGGCGCTGCCCTGGGACAAGCTCGATGTGGTGACCTGGTCCTGGCAGAAGGTGCTGGGGGGCGAGGCGGCGCATGGCATGTTGGCGTTGTCACCACGCGCGGTGGAGCGGCTGGAGAGTTATTCGCCGCCCTGGCCCATGCCGAAGGTTTTTCGGCTGACCAATGGCGGCAAGCTGATCGAGGGCATCTTCAAGGGCGACACCATCAACACGCCCAGCATGCTCTGCGTCGAGGATGCGCTGGATGGGTTGCGCTGGGCCGAGGGCGTGGGCGGGCTGCCCGGGTTGATTGCGCGCAGCGAGGGCAATCTGGCCGAGATCGCGGCGTTCGTGGCCCGGGGTGGCTGGCGCTTCCTGGCGGAGGTCGAGGCGCAACGCTCCTGCACTGCCATCTGCATTGCGCCAGCGGCGGAATGGTTCATGGCGCTGCCCGGCACCGGCCAGGCCGCGGTGATGAAGAAGGTCGCTGGCCTGCTGGAGAGCGAGGGTGTGGCCCTGGATGCCGGCGGCTATCGCGACGCGCCGCCCAGCTTGCGGATCTGGGGCGGCGCCACGGTGGAGCGGTCGGATATCGCGGCACTCCTGCCCTGGCTCGACTGGGCCCTGGCGGAGGCGCGGGGATAGAAGGCCGGGGCCATGCCCGCGCGCCTCACAAGGGCGGGCGGGCCTTGTGCCAATCCGTGCCCCGCTCGAAGGCCTGGGCGATCTGCAGCAATTCGGCCTCGCCGAAGCTGCGGCCGACGATCTGCAGCGACAGCGGCAGACCATTGGCGGCGAAGCCCGCGGGCAGACAAAGCGCGGGGTGGCCGGTCACGTTGAAGGCCGCGGTGATGGGCTGGGCGCGGCGCCAGGGGCCGTCATCCACATCGACAGCAGCCGGTGCCGCGCCATGGGCCGGGGCGCAGAGGATGGCATCGACCTGGGAGAACAGGGCGTCCACCTCCTGGGTCAGCTGGTGCCGCAGGCGCTGCGCCTGGACATATTGCGGGCCGGTGACGAAGGCGCCGAGTGCGATGCGCTCGAAGGTCACGCGGCCATAGGCCTCGGGCTGTTTGCGCATGTCCTGCTGGTGGATGGCGAAGCTCTCGGCATGCAGGATGGTCCAGCAGGCCGCCTCGAAACGGCGCAGGGATGGCAGGGTGATCTCGACGATCTCCGCGCCGAGGCTGGCCATGCTTTGGGCTGCGGCGTCCATCGCGGCCTGGGCCTGGGCGTCGATGCCGGCCTCGATGCCATAAGCCCTGGCATAGCCCAGCCGCTTGCCGGCTACGCCCGCCTTCAGGCCCGCCAAGTAATCGCCCACCGGCTGGTCGGCCGAGCCGGGATCGGCGGGGTCGAAGCCGGCCAGCACCTGCATCGCCATGGCGCAATCCTCCACGGTGCGGGTCAGGGGCCCTGCGTGGTCGAGGCCGAAGCTGAGCGGCACCACGCCCCGCCGGCTCAGCCGGCCGTAGGTGGGCTTGAGGCCAACACAGCCGGAGAACGCTGCGGGAAGGCGGATGGAGCCGCCGGTGTCCGATCCCATGGCGAGCGCGACCATGCCCGAGGCCACCGCCGCGCCGGAACCGGAGGAGGAACCACCGGCGAAATGGGCGGGGTTCCAGGGGTTTTTCGCGCGAGGGAAGGCCAGTTGGTCATTCACCCCGCCACGGGCGAATTCATGCGTGGCGAGCTTCCCCAGCAGCACCATCCCTGCCGCCTCCAGCCTCTCCGTGGCATCGGAATCGCCGGTCGCGACGTTGTTCAGCAGCACGCGTGAATGGGCCGTCGTGCGAATGCCCGCGACGTCGTAGATATCCTTCAGCGCATAGGGGATGCCGTGCAGGGGGCCGCGCTTTCGGCCAGCCTTGATCTCGGCCTCGGCGGTCGCGGCGGCGGCACGGGCGCGCTCGGCGGTCAGGGTGATGAAGGTGTCGAGAATGGGGTCGAGGGCGGCGATGCGGGCGAGCGCCGCCTCGGTCAGCGCCACCGGCGAGAGGCTGCCATCGGCGATGCCGGCCGAGGCCTCGGCCAGGCTGGGGACGGGGGCGGGGCTCATGCGCGCACCGGGCTGGCGACGGGGTGCGGGGCGGTGGCAGGTTCATGGGCGTAGGGGGTGGGCTCGTCCAGCACCTCGGCCAGCGCCCGCCAGGAGCGATAGGCGTCGAGCATGATGGCATAGCGCTCGGGTGCGATGGTGATGCCGGCCACGCGCAGCGCGGCCTGGAAATCCAGTTCCATCTCGGTGGTCATGCACTTTTCCCCATCTGCGGCAGGCGGCGAGTATGGAGTGCGGGCGCTGGCGGGTGCAACATCAGCCGCGGCGGCGCATCATGGCGCCGCACAACGCAGCATGCCGAACGGAGAGACGCCCTTGCCCGCATTCGACCTCGTGATCCGCAACGGCACTGTTGCGACCGCAACCGATGTGTTCGCAGCCGACATCGGCGTGAAGGACGGCGTGGTGGTGGCGCTGGGCCAGGTGCTTGGGGCGGGGGCGCGGGAGATCGATGCCACCGGCCGGCTGGTTCTGCCCGGGGGCGTGGACAGCCACACCCATATCGACGAGCCGCGCGGCGGGCCCACGGTGAACGCCGATACCTTCGCGACCGGCAGTGCCTCGGCCGCGGCCGGCGGCACGACGACGGTGATCGGCTTCGCCCGCCAGGGCCGGGGCGAGGGCGTGCGCCAGGCAGTGGAGGAACACCTCGCCCGGGCGGCGAAGAGCCGCATCGACTACAGCTTCCACATCATCCTGACTGACCCGAACCCGGCGGCGCTGGCGGAACTGCCGGGGCTGATCGCGGAGGGTCATCGCAGCCTCAAGATCTTCCTCACCTATGATGGCGCGCGGATCACGGATGGCGAGGCGCTGGAGGTGCTGGCCGCCGGCCGGCGCCTGGGCGCGCTGACCTGCATCCATGCCGAGCATCATGAGCTCATCGCCTTCCACACCAAGGCGCTGGTGGCGGCAGGGCTGACGCTGCCCAAGCACCATGCCTGGGCCAAGCCCATGGTGGTGGAGCGCGAATGCGTCCATCGCGTCTGCGCCATGGCGGAGGCGCTGGATGCGCCGATCCAGGTCTTCCATGTCAGCGGCGGCGAGAGTGCGGAGGAGATCGAGCGGGCGCAGCAGCGCGGCTTGAAGGTCTGGGGCGAGACCTGCACGCAATATCTCGTCTTCACCGCCGATGATTTGGACCGGCCGGATTTCGAGGGCGCGAAATTCCTCTGCAGCCCCGCCCCCCGCAGCCGCGAGGACCAGGCGGCGTTGTGGGAGATGATTCGCCGCGGCGTGATCCAGAACATCACCTCCGACCATGCGCCCACGCGCTTCGACGGCCCAGGCGGCAAGACGGTGTTCGGCCGCGACGCGCCCTTCACCAAGGTGCCCAATGGCGTGCCGGGGCTGGCGGTGCGCATGCCGGTGCTGTTCAGCGAGGGCGTGGTGAAAGGGCGGATCGACCTGCCGACCTTCGTGAACCTCACCGCCACACATGCGGCGAAGCTGTTCGGCCTGCATCCGCGCAAGGGCACGATCGCGGTGGGATCGGATGCCGATCTGGTGGTCTGGGACCCTGAGCGCCGGGTGACCATCACCCACTCGCTGATCCAGGACGGCAATGACCACACGCCCTATGAGGGCATGGAAGTGACGGGCTGGCCGGAGATGACTGTGGTGCGCGGCGTTCCGGTGATGGAGGCGGGGCGCATCGTCGCACCCGAGGGCCATGGCACATTCCTGCCCCGCGCGCCTTACGAGATGATCAAGCCACGCGGCATCTTCCCTGGCTTCTTCAACCCGGTGGATGGCGTGGCGGTCTGATCAGATCGAGGCCATCCGCCTGAGTCCGACCAGGCGGTCGCAGAGGATCAGCACCAGGATGGTCAGCACGATCAGGCAGGTGCTGACCGCGGCGAGCGTAGGGTCTGGGCTGATTTCCAGGTAGTTCAGCAGTTGGATGGGCAGCGTCTTGGTGCGCACATCGACCAGGAAGATCGATACGGGGTAATTGTCGAAGCTGGCGATGAAGGCGAAGAGCGCACCGGAAATGAAGCCGGGCAGGATATTCGGCACCAGCACGCGCCAGAGGGCCACGGGGTAGCTGCAGCCCAGCGTGCGCGCCGCATCCACCATGGCGAAGTCGAACAGCGACAGGCTGCCCAGCACCGTGCGCATCACGAAGGGCATGGTCACCACCACATGGGCGATGAGCAGCGAGGACCAGGCGTCGGAGAAGCCGACCATGCGCAGCGCCTGCAGCATGGCGATGCCGAAGACGAGGCCGGGCAGCATCAGCGGCGAGACCATGAAGGTGGTGATGGCCGCAGCCCCCGGCACCGCGCCGCGCACCAGTGCTATGGCGCAAAGCGTGCCCAGAAACAGCGAGATCAGCGTGGCGAGTGCGGCGATCTGCGCCGAAAGGCCAAGCGCCGACAGCAGTCCATCGACATTGCGGATGCGCTGGTACCATTGCAGCGAAAACCCCTCGGGTGGGAAGCGGAAGACGCTGCTCTCTGTGAAGGAGACCGGGATCACCACCGCGATGGGCAGCAGGAGGAAGAGGATTGTGACGACCAGCGCCGTCCAGGCGATGCCGATTCCGAGCCGTTGCATCAGCGCCCCCCGAGCCTGCGTTGCAGAAGTGAGGCGCCCACCACGATGGCCGCTGCCACCGCCAGCATCACTGCCGCCATCGCGGCGCCGAGTTGCCAGTCGCGCAGGTTCAGAAACGCCTTGGCCATCACCATCGACATGGTCATGTATCGGTCGCCCATCAGCAGCGAGGGCGTGACATAGGCCGCGACGGAGAGTGAGAAGACCAGGGAAGCCCCTGCCACCACACCGGGCAGCGAGAGCGGCAGCGTCACCCGGGTGAAGCTGAACCAGGGCGAGGCGCCGAGTGTGGCCGCCGCATCGGGCAACCGCGCATCCATCATCCGCACCACGGAATAGATCGGCAGCACCATGAAGGGGAGAAACACGTTGATCATGCCGGCATAGAGCGCGCCCTCCGTAAAAATCATCCGCACTGGGCGCTCGATAAGGCCGAAATTGAGCATGAGCCAGTTCAGGATGCCGTCACGCCGCAGCACGATGCCCCAGCCAAAACTCTTCACGATGATGGAGACGGTGAGCGGCAGGAAAATCAGCGCGAAGAGCACGACCTGCCAGTAGCCCTTTGCCCGCGCCAGGGCGAAGGCTGCGGGGTAGCCCAGGATGAAGGCGCCGAGCGTTGTGATGAGACCGAGCTGCAACGAGGCCAGGATCACGCCGCGATAATACTCATCGCCCAGCACCCGCCAGTAGCCGTTGAGCGAAAAACCCTCCGCGCCGCGGATGGAGGACCAGAGCAGCAGCAAGAGCGGCGCCAGGAAGGCCAGGCCCAGAAAGGCCACGCCGGGCAGCGCCAGCAGGCCGAGCGGGTCGCGCGCGGCCCTCATGCGGCGGGGTAGAGCATGGTGTCGGTTACCGCAAAACCCAGCGACACCTGTGCGCCGGGTCCGATCCCCTCGGGAACGCGGGAAAGCTCGGCGATGCCGCGATCGGCCTCGTCGGCCAGGTCGAGATGCAACTGGGTGCGTGAGCCGAGGAAGGAGATTTCGCGGATGCGCGCTGCGATCCGGTTCATCCCCGGCAGGGCGTCGAGGGTCACTGCCTCGGGCCTTGTCGCGACCACGACGGGCGATCCCGTCGCAAAACTGCCTGGTGCGCGCACCACGCCCAGCGCCGTCTGCACCAGCACCAGCCCCGCCTCCATCCCCAGCACGCGGCCCGAGAGCCTGGTGGATTGGCCGACGAAATCCAGCGCATAGAGCGTGGCCGGGCGCTGGTAGAGCGTCGCCGGGTCGGCCAACTGCTCGATCCGCCCCGCATTCATCACCGCGATCCGGTCGGAGACGACCAGCGCCTCCTCCTGATCATGGGTGACGAAGATGGCGGTGATGCCGACTTCGCGCAGCAGGTGTTTCAGTTCGACCTGCATGGTCTCGCGCAGCTTGCGGTCAAGCGCGCTGAAGGGCTCGTCCAGCAACAACAGGGATGGGCGGACCACCAGCGCGCGGGCCACCGCCACGCGCTGCTGCTGCCCGCCGGAGAGCGCGGTGACGGGCTTTGCGGCGTGCTCGGTCATCCGCACCAGGGCCAGGGCATCGGCCACGCGCGGCGCGGCCTCGGATTTGGCCACGCCTTGCGCGCGCAGGCCGAAGCCGATGTTGTCGGCCACCGTGAGATGCGGAAACAGCGCGTAGTTCTGGAACACCACGCCGACATTGCGTTTGTGCGCGGGCAGGCGGGTGATCTCGGCGCCGCCGACCTGGATGCTGCCGGCATCGGGCAGCAGCAGGCCTGCGATGCAGCGCAGCAGCGTGGTCTTGCCACAGCCCGAGGGGCCGAGCAGCGAGACGAATTCGCCCCGTGCCACGCCGATGCTGAGATCCTCCAGCACCGTGGCCGCGCCGAACCGTTTCGAGACCCCGCTGATGGCGAGGTGCGGGGCGGTCACCGGGCGCTGATCTCGCGTTCGAAACGCTCGATCCAGCGGTTGCGGTTGTCGGCGAAGTATTCCCAGTCCAGCACCACCAGATCGGGCAGGTTGAGGCCCGCGGGTGCCACGGCCTTGCTGTTGGTGGGTTTGGAGAAGAAGGTGCCGGCGATCAGCGCCTGGGTCTCGGGGTCGAGCAGCTCGTTGATGAATTTTTCGCCGAGCGCCTGGTTGGGGCCGCCCTTCACCAGTGCCACGCCGGCGGGCATGGCCACCGTGCCTTCGCGCGGATAGGCGAGGTCCACCGGGGCGCGCTGGCTCTTGCGGAACAGCGTGGTGCGGCTGTCGGGGGAGAGGAAGAGATCGACCTCGCCGCTCTCATGCAACTGCTGCGCCTGGGGCGGGTTGGTGGTGATCTGCAGGATATTCGGGCGCAATTCGCGCAGCTTGCCGAAACCTTCATCGGCGACGCGCAGGCATTCGGCGAGCGGCTTGCCGGTGGCGAGTTGCGCCGCGGCCAGCAGCGGCACCACCGCCTGGGTGATGCGCATGGAGATCAGGATAACCTTGTCGCGATATTTTCTGTCCCAGACCTCGGCATAGGAGGTGGGGGCGGTGCGGACATTCTGCGTCTGGTAGGAGATGGAGGCGGCGGGGAAGCACCAATTCGCCCACATCGAATCGCGCGGCTTCGCCTCGGCCTGGACATCGGCCATGTTGGGGATCGCCTTGCCACGGAGCGGCTCGAGCAGGCCCTCGCGCTCGCCCAGAATGAGGACAGGGTCGTCCATCATGGTGACCGTCATGGTGGGGCGGGCGCGGTTGGAGCGGATTTTTTCGAGGTTGATCAGGCTGTTCGTGCCCTCGAAGAGGATCTTGAAGCCGTGCTTGCGCTCGATACGGGGGAAGAGGATGTCGGTCAGGCCCGGGGATGCCGGGCCGCCCACGAAAATTTCCGGGGTTTGCGCGCGCAGCACGCCGGGGCTCGCAAGAAGGGTTGCACCCCCCAGAAGGGCGCGGCGGGAGGGGCGGATCATCATGGGGTCTTGCTCTCCGGGTCAGCGCCGCGTCGCGGCAGGCATAACAGTCAGGCAACAATTGGAGCAATTATTGTGCCAGTGCCGCTGCCGCCCCTATAGCTCGTTGATCCGCCCGGGATGCGCCTGGCCCGTCAGCACATGCCACAGCCCGCGCAGATTGCCCTGGAAGCGGCCCCAGCGATCCACCTCGGGCTCCGGCCGCAGCGATTTCACGCAATTGGCCAGCAAATGCCGGCCGATGCTGCGCAAGGCATGGTCCCAGGGGTAGCTGCCCTTGCGCGCGAGATAGACGGAGTTCACGACCTGCGAGTAGCCGAGGCGGCGGCCGGGCTGGCGGCCGATCTTGGCGCCGAGATGCACGCCGCGCGCGCCGGCCAGGCGCAGGATGGTGCCATAGGGCAGCAATCGGCGGGAGAAATCGATATCCTCGTACCAGGCATAGGCCGGCAGCGCCTCGTCGAAGCGCAGCCCATGGGCGCGTACCGGCGCCAGCCTAAACGCCATGTTGCAGCCATAGCCGTTGAAATGCGGTGCGACGGCAAGCGGGTCCGCGGGCGGTGTGTCGGCGGCGAGGATTTTTCGCGCGTCCTCCACCCCGATGCCAGGTCCTTTCGCGCCATCGGCGATGACGGTGCCGGTGGCGACCACGCAATCGGGATGGGCCTGCAAAACCGCTTCCAGCACCGCCAGCCAATCAGGCCCAGCCAGAAAATCATCATCGATGAAGAGGATGGCATCGGCGGTTGTCGCAGCGTCGAGGATGGCGTTGCGCTGCCGCGGCAGCCCGGCCTGGGCGGTGATGAAGCGCACGCCGGGGAAGCGCATGGGCAGGCCGGTCACATCCGATTCCCGCGCATGGCAGACGATGATGGATTGTGGCGGCCGGGTCTGGCGGTCCAGTTCGACCAGCACCTCGGCCAGGATGGCGGGGCGGCCGCTGGTCGCGATGCCGATGGCGATGTTCATGGCGTGAGCGGCGCCGGCGGCGGGGTTTGCGTGGCCAGGAAGCCGGCGAGGCGGCCAGCAAAACTCTGCCAGTAATAGGCGGCGTGGTGCATTCGGCCGCGCAGCAGCGACAGCCCGGCGCCGGCCACCGGGCGGTAGAGAAAGGCCGTCCATACCGCGAAGGGCACGGCATGGCGGCGCAGCACGAAGCCCAGCCCCATGCCGTAGCGATAGGCCCGCTCGGTCGCGACATCGGAGAGGCGTTTGTCGGGGTGCACCACCAGCAGGGCAGGGTCGTATTCCGCGCCCATGCCCGCCGCCATGGCGCGGCAGACCAGGTCATTGCCCTCGGCGCTGCCGAAGGGGCTGCCGGGGCCGAGATTTTCGTCGAAACCGCCGAGCTCCAGCGCGGTGTCGCGCTTCAGCCAGAGGTTGAACTCGATCACGCTGGTCCAGACGGTGGCGAGCGTGATGGGCCCGCCCTGGGCATACCATCGGCCCGAACCCAGGCCCCCCTCGGGCGAGGCGGCGGGGCCGGTCAGCACCTCCAGTGTCTCGTCACGAAAGGCCTGCGCGACATGGGCGAGGGTGCCGGGCGGCAGGATGCAGTCATCATCGGGGAAGGCCACGATATCGCCGATGGCCGCGCGCAGGCCGAGGTTGCGTGCGGCATTGGCGTGCGGGCGCGGGCTGCGGAGGTGGCGCAGCGCCAGGCGGGCCGCGTATTCGGCGACGACGGGCGCCAGCCGGTCATCGGGGTTCTGGTCGACCAGGATGACGTCGAGTGCGGGGTGCTCCTGCGCGACCAGGCTGTCGAAGAGGTCGCGCAGCTCCTCCACCCGGCCCATGGTGGCGACGATCAGGGAAAAATGCATCATCCCATCACCTCGGCGATGAGGGCGGCGCGGAATGCCTCCTCCGAGAAGCGGGTGGCATTGGCGTGGCAGGCGGCGGGGGACAGCGGGGGTGCTGCGATGAAGCGCTGCACGGCTTCGCGCACCGCCTCGGCGGTCTGCTCGGCGAAGAGGACACCCGTCTCGCCCTCCACCACGATGTCCCGCGCGCCGCCGCGGCCATAGGCGATGAGCGGCGTGCCGGCGGCCTGGGCTTCGACCATGGCGATGCCGAAATCCTCCTCGGCGGCGAAGACGAAGGCGCGGGCGGTCTGGATCAGCCGCACGAGCTCGGCCTGCGGCACGCGGCCGCGCAATTCGATGTTCCGCGCCTCGCCGGCCGCGGCGATGACCTGCGATGCCGAGGGGCCGTCACCCACCACGATCAGCCGGTGTTCGGGCATGCCGCGAAACGCCTCCACCACCAGTTCGATGCGCTTGTAGGGCACCTGGCGCGAGGCGATGAGGAAATGCCCCTCTTTCGTCGTGTGCAGCGGGAAGCCCGCGAGGTTCACCGGTGGATGCAGCACCGCGGCCTCGCGCCGCCAGGCCTTCTGGATGCGTTCGGCGATGTAGTGGCTGTTCGCCAGCAGGGTGTCGGGGCGGGCGGCGCTGGCCTGGTCCCAGAGCCGCATCTTGTGCAGCAGCCAGCGGGTGTAGATCGACTTGAGGCCGTGCGTCAGGCCGGCCTGGCGGAGATATTGGTGCTGCAAATCCCAGGCGTAGCGCATGGGCGAATGGATGTAGGCGATGTGCCGCTGGCCGGGGCCGGTGATGACGCCCTTGGCCACGGCGTGGCTGGAGCTCAGCACCACGTCATAGCCGGCAAGGTCGAATTGCTCGACGGCGATGGGCATGAGCTGGAGGTAGTTGCGGAAGCGTTTTCGCGCGAAAGGCAGGCGCTGGATGAAGCTGGTTTGTGGCCGGCGGCCGCCCAGGAAATGCCGCTCCTCCTCCGGCAGAAAATCGCAGAGCGCGAAGAGATCGGCCTGGGGGAAGGCGAGCAGCATTTGCTCCAGCACGCGTTCGCTGCCGGCATAGCTGTCGAGCCATTCATGGATGATGGCGATCTTCATGGCGGATCATTCGTGAGTTGCAGCAGCCGCGCCGCGGCGGCGGGCCAGGAGAATTTTTCGGCACGCGCGCGTCCGGCTTCTGCGAGGCTGGCATGCAGGGCCGGGTCGGCGAGGAGGGGGGTGAGCTGGCTGGTGATGCCATGTGGATCATCGGGGGCGAACCACAGCGCAGCCTCGCCCAGCACCTCGGGCAGGGCGCCGGCCTGGCCGGCGATAACCGGGCAGCCGCACCACATCGCCTCCAGCGGCGGCAGGCCGAAACCCTCGTAGCGGCTGGGGAAAATCAGGCAGAGGGCGTTTTCGTAGAGGGCGCGCAGTTCCGCGTCGGAAACCCGGCCGAGGGGGCGGGCGGCGCCCTCGCCGGCTTGGCGGAACACCGCGGCGTCGCGCGCGCCGGCCAAGGCCAGGGTCATGCCATGCTGTTCGAGTAGCGCGGCGGCGCCCTGCAATGCTGAGAGATTTTTGTGCGCGGCCTGGGTGCCGACGGCGAGGGCGTAGCGGCGCGGTTCCAGCCCGTGCTGCTTCAGAATGGCCGTATCGGCGGGGTTCCGAAGAATATGCTCGCCGCCTTCGGCCACCACGCCGATGCGGTTGGGGTCAACGCGCAGGTGCTGGGCGAGGCGGGCGCGGGAGAATTCGCTGACCGTGAGCAGCCGCGTGCCGTTGCGGGCGAGCGAAAAATGCAGGGCGCGGTACCAGAGGCGGAAAGGCAGGGCGTAGGATTCGGGTGTGTCGAAGACGCCGGCGTCGTGGATCACCACCGCCTGCCGGCCGCGGCGGAACAGGGGGGCCGTGTTGCCGAGGTTGAGCAGCAGTCCGGTGCGGGCGGCGGTGCCGAGTTCAAGCTGTTCCCAGGCCTGGCCCTGGCGGCGGCCCACCGGGGCCCCGCCTACGGCGCCGGGCGGCGTGAGGATGGTGGCCTCGGGGATGCAGGTGGCGATTTCGCGACAGAAGCGCTGCACGCCCGTCAGCGCCTGCGTCAGGAAGCGGCCATTGATGAAGAGCGGCGTCATGCGCGCAGCAACTGACGCCATTGCCGGGGGTGCCGCAAGGCTTGGCGTTCATCGGGCAGCAGTGCGCGCCAGAGCAGTGCCAGGAGGGCGACACCGCCGAGGACGAATATCGCGCCCTTCCAGCCCCAGCCTGGCGCCAGCGCCAGTGCGACCAGTACCAGCCCGGCACCCAGCATGGGCGGCATCAGCCCACGCGCGGCCACCGCCGCGGGGGGGTAAAAGCGGGCGGCGAAATAGAGCTTTCCGAATGCATCGGCGGCGACCCGCAGACACCAGGCGATGGCAGCACCCTCCACCCCGCCCCAGAGCAGGAACAAGGCCGAGAGGGGCAGAAACACCACCGCCTGGCCCAGCACGAAGCGGGCGGTGACATCGGGGCGGCCGATCGCCTCCAGCAGGGCATTGGGGGCATAGGCGAGGCAGGAAAACAGGATGCCGATGGAGAGAATGCGCAGGACCGGTGCGCCTCCGTCCGCGAAGCCGGCGCCGAGCCACAGGCGCAGCACCTCATGCGACGCCGCCACCAGCACCGCGCAGGCGGGAAAAACGCCGATCAGGATCAGCAGACCGCCGCGCCGCAGGAGTGCCGCCGTCGCCACCGGCAGGGTCGCAAAACCGCTGGCCATCGCCGGCAGCAGGGCCTGGGACACGGCGACGGGAAGGATCCACATCCGCAGCACAAGGTCGAGCGGGGTGGCGTAATAGGCGACCGCGGTGAGGGTGAGCAGCGCGCCGATCAGGAAGCGGTCGGCATAGAGCAGCGCCTGGCCGACCAGGGAGGCGAAGGTGATCCAGCCGCCCAGCCGGAGCAGCGGCATGGCCAGCCGCAGCCGCGGCCAGCCCGACCACAGCCCCGGCACATCACGCCGCACCAGCCAGATATAGGAGAGCGTATTGGCCAGCCGGCAGGCCACCAGTGCCAGCATCACGCCCACCAGCGAATCCCAGACCAGCAAGGCCAGCACCGGGCCGAGATAGTAGAACAGGTTCACCGGCACGGTGACGAGATTGGCCGCGGCAAAGCGCTGATAGGCCGCGAGCACGCCCCATAGAGCGGCATTGAGCACCACCAGCGGAATGGCGCAGGCCAGGACACGCATGGCGGCCAGGGCCTCGGCCTGCAACGCCGGCGGCACGTTGAGCACGCTGCCGACCAGCCAGGGCAGGGCGAACCACAGGCTGGCGGCACCCAGCAGCGCGACCATGCCCAGGGCGGCCAGGCCGGCGCGCACCAGTGCGGCCTGTTCGGCGGTGGTGCTGCTGTCCATTCGCTCGGACAGGGTGCGGGTGAGCGCTGGACCCACGCCCAGATCCAACACCCCAAGCACCCCCACCATGGCCAGGGCCAGGGTGAACAAGCCCCAACGCTCTACACCCATGAGATGGAGGAGCCAGGGCGTGAGCAACAAGGCGATGACAAGCGGCAGGCCGCGGCCGAGGGCGTTCCACACCACACCCTGCATCAGGCGGCCGGTTCCGGCTCGGGTTTGGGCGGTGTTGGTCATGCGGGGAGGGTAGCACCTGTTGGGGTGGCGTGGGTGGCCCTGGAGAAGGGCTTTGCCCTCCCCCAGACCCCCACCCACCAGGGGCGAGCCGCCCCTGGACCGCCGGGGAGTTTATCGGGGGATGGGAAGGGGGCCGGGTCTGGCCAGTGGAAATGGCGCGCCTATGAGGGCCCCCTTCTCGTCCCCCGATCACCCGGGGTGCAAGGTGCTCCCGGCCCTTGCTGGATGGGGGTATTGGGGGACGGCGAAGCCTTCCCCCGGGCAGCCAAGGCCGCCCTGATAGACGCTAGCAGGCCCCCCGGCGAGCCAGCACCACCATCGGCGTGCGGGCCAGGATCTTGATGTCCGTCCAGAGTGAGGGCTGGCTGGCGTAGGCGACATCCAGCGCCACGCGCTGGGCGTAGCTGGTGTTGCTGCGGCCGCTCACCTGCCACAGGCCGGTGATGCCGGGGCGCACGCTCATGTAATGGGCGGCGGCGCTGCCGTAGTATTCGGACAATTCGCCAGCGACGACCGGACGGGGGCCGACCAGGCTCATCTCGCCGCGCAGCACGTTAATGAGCTGCGGCAGTTCGTCGAGCGAGGTCTTGCGCAAGAAGCGGCCGATGGTGGTGATGCGCGGGTCGCGCTTCAGCTTGCGGGTGGCGTCCCATTCCGCGCGGGCGGCGGGGTCGCTGGCCAGGAGGGCGTCGAGCCGCGCCTGGCTGTCGGTCACCATCGAGCGGAATTTCAGGCAGCCGAAGCCGCGGCCACCCTGGCCGACGCGGGGATGGGCGTAGAACGCCGGGCCGCCGTCGCGGCGGACGAGGGCGGCCAGCACAAGGAACACCGGCGCCAGCACCACCAGCATGGCGCCCGCGCCCAGCACATCCAGCGCGCGCTTCAGGGCGGCGTTGATGCCCGCGGCGGTAGGAACCTGCAGGAGGGGTGTGAAGCTGCCGATCCTCGTTTCGCGGAGCGTGGTGTCCGGGCGGAGAGATTGGAGACTGTCCAGGCCAGGCATGGATGGTGTCCCGAAAGGGGGTGGGGGCGGAGGGAGTTCTGCTTGAGGGGGTGTTTGCCGGGCTGACCGGGCCGCAACATGGTTGAGTTGGGGCAAAATTGTGGCAGTGCGAAAAAAACGACAGGTTTTCTGGCCTTGCCGTTGTCATATTCGGATGCCAGCAAGCGGGATGCGTATCGCTCTCATGCTCGTGGCGGCCTGGGGTCTGGGGGTGGCTCTTTGGCTATTTCCCAACGATTTCCTGTTCCCTGGCGCCGGCGGACCCTGGCGTCCATTGGGTGATGCGGCGCAGCACGCGGTGGCGCAGCGCTACTTCATGGCATCGGAATGGGTTTGGCCGCCGCTGAATGTGGCGATGTTGGGCGGGCTGAATCTGGCCTTCGCGGATGGTATTCCGATAATCGCCCTGCCTTTGAAGCTGCTGGCGCCGGCGCTGCCGCCAGGGTTCCATGGGATCGGAATCTGGTATGCCCTGGTGTGGATTCTCACGCCCATGTGTGCCGCCTGGGCCATGGCGGGGGCGGGTGAGCGGCGGGTGTTGCCGCTGCTGGCGGTGGCGGTTGCGGCCGCCTCGATGCCCGCCTTCATCATGCGTTTCGGCCATGCCGCCTTGTGCGGGCATTTTCTGTTGTGGCTGGGATTGGGCTTCTATCTCAGGCTCTTGGCGGGACAGCGGGTCTGGCCTTGGGCTGTGGCTTTGCAGGGGGGAGCGCTGCTGGTGCACCCCTATCTCGCGGTGATGACCCTGGCGCTGCTGGCGGCGGTCCCGGTCTCGCTGGTATTGCGGCGGGCGCCTTGGAGGGGGGCGGCCCTGGGTGCCGCGGGCGGTTTGGCGTTGGTCGGCGGAATTATGACCGTTTTGGGGTATTTGGGCGCGGTTGGTGATGGGCAACGCTGGTATGGCGCCTTCGCACTCAATCTCATCTCGCCGATATGGCCGTATCGGTCGTGGTTCCTGGGTTCGGGCGTTGCCGCCGAGATCGATGCCACCGGCCATGGCGGTTGGGAGGGTTACAATTGGCTGGGGTTTGGCCTCTGGTGCGGGCTCACGGTCCTTGTGATCGCGCGGCCGCTGGCGGTGCTGCGCGGCTTGCGGCGGCATGCCGGGCTGGTGCTGGCCTGCATCGGCCTCACCCTGCTGGCGGTCAGCACCCGGGTTGGGCTGGGCGGGAGCGTGCTGTTCGATCTCGGCCAGGCGCCGGCGCTGTTCGAGCAGTTCCGTGCCTCGGGACGGTTCTTCTGGCCGGTCGGTGCGGCCCTGCTGCTGGGCGTGGCCGTGCTGTTGGCCAGGCAGGGGCGGGCTGGCGTGATCGCACTGTTGGCGCTGGCGGTGCTGCAATTCCTGGATGCCGCGCCCGCCCGCCAGGCGCTACAGGATTGGGCGCGGGCGCAACACCCGTGGCGGATGGATGCGGCAGCCCTGCGCCCCCTGCTGGCCGGCGCGGAGCGGGTGACGCTGCTGCCGAGTTGGCCCTGCACCGCGCCCGAGGATCACGCGACGCGCGAGGCGCTGCTGGAAATGCTCGCCCTGGCCAGCGAAACCCCGCGCCCGATCAACACCATGTATGCCGCGCGGTGGCGGGAAGCACCGGTCTGCACCGATGACCGGACCCGGGCCACGCCGCCCGCCCCTGGCGAGCTTCGGTTGGAATTCGCCCAGGGCGTCTGGCGGGTCAGCCCAGCGCCGCGCTGATGGCGGCCCCCAGCCGTGGCAGGGTTTCCGCCTCGAACCAGGGGTTCTTCGCCTGCCAGCCCACGGTGCGCCAGCTGGGATGGGGCAGTGCGAAGAAGCGCGGCAGGCCGGGCTGGTCGCGCACCAGTTCCGTCATCGTGCCGCGGCCGAGATAATGCGCCTGGGCATACGTCCCGATCAGCAGGGTCAGCCGCACCTCCGGCAGGGCGGCCAGCAGCGGCGCGTGCCAGAGCGGTGCGCATTCCGGCCGTGGCGGCTTGTCGCCGCCCCCCTGTCTCCCCTTTGGCGGCAGCACGCCGGGATAACAAAAACCCATGGGCATGATGCCGATCACCCGCTCGTCGTAGAACAACTCGGGTTGCATGCCGAGCCAGGCGCGCAGTCGCTCGCCGCTTGCATCATCCCAGGGTATGCCGCTGGCATGGACCTTGGTGCCCGGCGCCTGGCCGATCAGCAGCAGTCTGGCGCTGGGGGAAAGCCGTACCACCGGGCGCGGCCCGAGCGGCAGATGCGCGGCGCAGACCTGGCAGGCGCGCACTTCGTCCAGCAGCGCCTTCATGCGCTGGGGATATGCCGTTCCACGATATACAGTGGCCGCCCCTTGGTCTCATTGAACACCCGGCCGAGGTATTCGCCGATGATGCCCAGCATCATCATCTGCACGCCGCCCAGGAACAGCACCGCCGCCATCAGGCTGGGATAGCCCGCCACCGGATTGCCGAAGAGAATGGTGCGGGCAAGGAGCTGCAGGATGTAGAGGGCGGCGAAGAAGGCGATGCCCAGGCCGAGATAGCTCGCGATCTTCAGAGGCCCCACGGTGAAGCTGGTGATGCCCTCGAGCGAGAGGTTCCACAGCTTCCACCAGTTCCATTTCGTGGTGCCGGCGGCGCGCGGCGCGCGGTCGTAGGGCACGGCGACGGAGGGGAAGCCGACCCAGGCGAAGAGCCCCTTCATGAAGCGGTGCTGTTCGCGCAATTGCAGCAGCGCGTCGAGCGAGCGGCGCGACATCAGCCGAAAATCGCCGGTGTCCTGCGGCAGTTGCACCTTGCCGCCCAGGCGCTGCATCACGCGATAAAATCCGGCCGCGGTGGTGCGCTTCAGCCAGGATTCGCCATGGCGGACGGCGCGCTGGGCATAGGCCACGTCGTAGCCCTGGTGCCAAGCCTCGACGAGCGCGGGAATCACCTCCGGTGGGTCCTGCAGGTCGGCATCGATCACCACCACCGCATCCGTGCAGGCGGCGTGGTCGAGCCCCGCGGTCAGCGCGATCTCCTTGCCGAAATTGCGGCTGAGATTGAGCACGGCGACGCGCGGATCATCCGCCTGCAAGGCCAGCATGAGCGCGAGCGTGCCATCGCGCGAACCGTCATTCACATAGACGATCTCGAATGGCAGGCCGATGCCCTCCATCGCCGCCGTCACCCGGGCGTGGAATTGCGGCAGGACCTCCTGCTCATTGTAGCAGGGCACGACGACGGAGAGGGCTGGGGCGTTCATGGCGGCCCTATGCGCGCCGAAGATGGCGTTTTTTCAGCGGATGATGCCGCCCGAAAGGCTGGCCGCGATGCGGTTGCGCCAGGTGCCAGAATCGACATGGGTGACGAAATCCAGCACCGCCCGGTTGAAGGCATCGGGGTCCTCCAGGTTCATGGTGTGGCCGCATTTCGGCATGACCAGCAGCGCCGAGCTCTGGATGGTGCGCTTGAGGTAGATCGAGGCCTCGAGTGTCGGGTCATCCTCGTCGCCGGCGATCACCAGGGTGGGGATCGTCATCTTGGCGAAGCCGTCCTTGAGGTCCCACAACGAGGGGCGCTGGCGTTGCACGCCCTGCATGGTGAGCGCCGAGCCTTCGGTGCTGTGTTCGGCCAACTGGGTGATGAATTCAGCAAAACCCCGGGGATCCTTCTGCTCGAAGATCAGCCGGGTCGGCCCGTGGCCGTAGATATCGGCCATCTTGTCCATGCCCTCGGCGCGGATGCGGGCGATCGTGGCGTCGGTCTCGGCCCAGAATTGCTGGCGCTTGTCGGGCGAGGCACCATAGCCCACGCCGGCGGCGACCAGGCTGCGGGCGAGATGGGGGTAGCGCAGGCCCAGATGCAGCGTGGCGAAGCCGCCCATGGAAAGGCCCACGACATGGGCCGGCGCCAGATCCAGCTTCTTGATGACCTCGGCAATGTCGTCTGTCGCGCGGTCCTGGGAATAGGCGGCGGGGTCGGAGGGCACGGCGCTCGGCGGATAGCCCCGGGCGGCAAAGGCGATGCAGCGGTAGCGGCGGGCGAAGAAGCGCAACTGCGCCTCCCAGGCACGGTGGTCGCCGGCATATTCATGGACGAAGACCATGGGCGTGCCTTCGCCCACATCCTCGTAATGCAGGGCAACGCCGTCATCGGTGCGCAGGCTGGGCATGGGCTTCTCCTTCGAAGGCGGCAGAATGTGGCGAGGCGGCGCGCGCGGCAAGGCTTGCGCGAAGCCGCGCCGCGCCCGATGTAGCGCCGGGGTTCAGGTCCGAAAGGTTTTCTCGATGCAACGACGCGTAATGCTGCTCACCGCGCTGGCAGCGCCGGCTCTGGCGCAAAGCTGGCCGGCGCGCCCCATCCGCATCTTCGTGCCCTTCGGCCTGGGCGGCAGCGCCGATGTCGCGGCGCGTGCGCTGCAGGAGCCACTGAGCGCCGCCCTGGGCCAGCCCGTGGTGGTAGAGAACCGCCCCGGCGCGGGGGCGGTGATCGGCACCGATGTCGTGGCCAAGGCGGCTCCCGATGGCCACACGCTGCTGCTGATGAGCAATACGCATACGGCCAATGAGACGCTGCTGCCGAGCCGTCCCTACAATCTGATGCGCGACCTCGCGCCGGTGGCGGCGGTGAACATCGCCCGCCACGCGTTGGTGGTGCACCCCTCGGTGCCGGCGAATTCGGTGGCGGAGCTTATTGCGCTCCTGCGCGCCAATCCGGGGCGTTACGATTACGCCTCCTCCGGCCCCGGCACGCCCTATCACATCGCGGGCGAGGTGTTCCTCTCCAAGGCGGGAGTGCAGGCGCAGCACATCCCCTTCCGTGGCTCGAACGAGGCGCGAACGGCACTGGTTTCTGGCCAGGTGCCGATCATGTTCGATGCCATTCCCACGGTGCGCGAGCAGGTGCTCGGCGGCCGGGTTCGGGGCCTGGCCACCACCGGCCCCGCGCGCAATGTGCTGATGCCTGATCTGCCGACGGTGGCCGAGACCCTGCCGGGTTATGAGGCCAGCATCTGGCTCGGCGTCATGGCGCCGACCGGTACGCCGGAGGCGATCCTGGGCAGGCTGAACGCCGAGATCAACGCCTATCTCCGCCGCCCCGACACCGCCGCTGCCCAGGCCCGCGCCGGCGCCGAGCCGACGCCGATGACCATCGCCGAATTCGATACCTTCCTGCGCGCCGATATCATCCGGCAGGCCGAATATATCCGTCTCGCCCGGATCACCCCGTCGTGAGTTTTTCGCTGAACGGCGCCGAGGTGGCGCTGCCCTCGACTGGCACCCTGTTGCAGGCGCTGCGCGGTGATTTCGGGCTGAATGGCCCCAAGCTGGGCTGCGGCGCCGAGGCATGCGGCGCCTGCCATGTGCTGCTCGATGGCGTTTCGGTGCCGAGCTGCGCGCTGCCGGTGGAGGCCGTGCGCGGCCGCAGCGTGGTGACGCTGGAGGGCCTCGGCACGCCCGAGCAGCCGCACGCCCTGCAGACCGCTTTTCTGGAGGAGCAGGCCGGGCAATGCGCGTATTGCGTGCCGGGCATCATCATCTCCGCGGCGGCGCTGCTGGCGGCCAATCCGAAGCCCGATGAGGCGGCGGTGCGCGATGCGCTTCAGCCGCATCTCTGCCGCTGCCACAGCCACAACCGCATCATCCGCGCCGTGCTGAGGGCCGCGGCATGAACCTCGCATTTCATGGCACGGGCGACGACAAGCCGCGGTTGCCGGGTTCGCTGCATGTCAACCGCATGCTGTCGCAATGGCTGGAATTCTCGGCCGATGGCACGGTGCTGGCACGGCCGGGCAAGGTGGAGCTGGGGCAGGGCATCCTGACCGCGCTGAGCCAGATCGTGGCCGAGGAACTGGATGTGGGCGTTGCCCGCGTGCGGCTGCTGCCGGCCACGACGGGCACCAGCCCGAATGAGGCGGTGACCAGCGGTTCGATGTCGGTGCAGGAATCCGGCATGGCCTTGCGCCACGCAGCGGCCGATGCGCGCGGGATTTTTCTGTCGGTCATCGCCCAGCGCAGCGGCGTTTCGCCTGAGAATATCCGGGTGGAGGATGGCGCCTTCATCGGCCCCGCCGGGCCGCTCGGCAGCTATTGGGAGATGGCCGGGCAGGGGCTGCTGGAGGCCGAGGCCTCGCCGGATGCGAAGCCCAAGCCGGCCTCGGCGCGCCGGCTGGTCGGCACCTCCATGCCGCGGTTGGACCTGCCGGCGAAGATCTTCGGCCAGGCCCGGTTCGTGCATGATATTCGCCTGCCCGGCATGGCCCATGCACGCATGGTGCGGCCGCCTGTGGTGGGCGCTGCGCTGCTGGCGGTGGAGCCGCCCAGGGATGCCACGTTGGTGCGCGATGGCAGCTTTTTGGCCGTCGTCGCGGCCAGCGAGGAAGCTGCCGAACGCGCGGCGCAAAGGTTGCGCCCGCAATGGTCGGCCGGCACCGGGCTTCCTGCCGATACTCTCGCCTGGCTGCGCACGGCGCCGGGCGAGGACAGTGTCGTGGAGAGCCGCGGCGAGGCCGCGCCGGCGACGATCACCCGCGAATTCTCGCGGCCCTATTTCGCCCATGCCTCGGTCGGGTTGTGCTGCGCGGTGGCGTTGTGGGAGGGCGATGGCGTCACGATCTGGAGCCACACCCAAGGGCCCTATAACCTGCGGGCCGACCTCGCCAAGGCGCTTGATATGCCCGAGGCAGCGATCACCGTGGTGCATGCCGAAGGCGCGGGCTGCTATGGCCATAACGGTGCCGATGACGTGGCGCTGGATGCCGCAATCTGCGCCCGCGCCATGCCCGGCGTGCCGGTGCGCGCGTTGTGGAGCCGCGCGGAGGAGCTGGCTCATGGCCCGCTTTCCCCCGCCATGCTGGTGCGGGTGGAGGCCACGACTGGCCCCGATGGCGCCATCACCCATTGGTCCAGCCAGGTGCGCAGCAATGGCCATTCCGGCCGGCCCGGGCGCGGGGCGGTGGCGACCCTGCTGGCGGCGCCCTGGATCGAGGGCGGCAAACCCATGCCGTCCTCCATCAACCCGCCCATCGCCGGCGGCGGGGGCGCGCAGCGCAATGCAGTACCGATCTATGCCTTTCCGAACCTGCATGTAGGGCTGACACGAATTGTCGACATGCCGGTGCGCACCTCGGCGCTGAGGGGCCTGGGCGCGCTGATCAATGTCTGGTCGATCGAAAGCGTGATGGACGAGTTGGCCGAGGCGGCGGGGCAGGATTTTGTGGAATACCGCCTGCGTCACCTGACCGACCCACGCGCCCGCGCGGTGCTGGAGAAGGCCGCCGCGATGGCGGGCTGGCCCGGCGAAGGCATGGGTATCGCGATGGCGCGATACAAGAATCTTGGTGCCTGGTGCGCCGTGGTGGCCCGCGTCGAGGCAACGGAGCGGGTGCGGGCGAAACAGCTCTGGATCGCCGCCGATATGGGGGAAGTGATCAACCCCGACGGCGCCATCAACCAGTTGGAGGGTGGCGCGCTGCATGGCGTCTCCGTCGCGCTGCACGAGCAGGCCCGGCATGACGGCCAACGCATCATCAGCGACACCTGGGAGGAATACCCGGTGCTGCGCTTCGCCGATGTGCCCGCCGTGACCACCGAACTCATCATCCGGCCGGAGGAGCGGCCGCTCGGTGCCGGAGAGGCCTCGATGGCGCCGGCCATAGCCGCCATTGCCGGTGGCATTTTCTCCGCGCTGGGCACCCGGCCCACACGCCTCCCCTTCATTCCGGAAAACCTCTGATGGCCAAGATCACCCTTACCCTGGCCTGCGCGGCGTCCGACCGCACGCGGCCGCTGCTTGATGGTCGCGTCACCGTGCCTGGGGTGGATTTTGTCTTCCTGCCCGGCGAGCCTGAGGATATTTTTCGCCGTGCCATGCGGGACAAGGCCTTCGATGTGACGGAGCTGTCCATGGGCAGCCACATCGTCACCACGGCGCGGGGCGATGGGCCGTATATCGGTGTGCCGATTTTTCTCTCCCGGGCGTTCCGGCACTCCGGCGTTTATATCCGCAACGATCGCGGCATCAACTCGGCTGCCGACCTGGCCGGGCGCACCATCGCCCTGCCGGAATTCCAGCAGACCGCGGCACTCTGGGTGCGCGGTTTTCTGCGCGAGCAATATGGCGTGGACACGAAGAGCATTCGCTGGCGCAGCGGCGGTGAGCGTGTGGCCATAGCACCCCCGCCCGGCCATGACCTGGCGCCGCTGGGCATGGACCCGGCGGCGGCGCTGGAATCGGGTGCGGTGGATGCGCTGATCGGCCCGCGGATTCCGGCCTCGCTCGGCAAGGGCGTTGTGACCCGCCTTTGGCCCGACTACGCGGCGGAGGAAAAATCCTGGTTCAAGACCACCGGCTTCTTCCCCATCATGCATTGCGTCGCCATTCGCCGCGACATCGCGGCGGCCCATCCCTGGCTGGCGGTGGAACTGTATCGCGCCTTCGCCAAGGCCCGAGAGATTTCGCTGGCCGAGCTGCAGCTGGTGAATTTCCTGCGCGTTTCCATGCCCTGGCTCGCCTCGGCGTTTGAGGAGCAGCGCGCCATCATGGGTGGCGACCCCTGGCCGTATGGGTTTGCCCGCAACAAGTCGGAAGTCGCGGCCATGATCCGCTTCGCCTTGGCTGATGGGTTGGCGGCCCGCGAGATCATCCCCGAGGACCTCTTCCATCCGAGTACGCTGATGGAGGCGTGATTCGGACCTCCGGCGACGCCGCCTGCGGTCGTCGCGCCGGAACGGAGGGGTGACAGTTCCCTGCGCCCGTGATGAAAGCGGGACCCAGGAGAACTGAAACCATGTCCGAACCCAGCGGCCCCCTGAAGGGCCTTCGCGTCCTCGACCTCACCCGCGTGTTGGCGGGGCCGACTTGCACCCAGATGCTGGGCGATCTCGGCGCCGAGATCATCAAGATCGAGCGGCCCGAGGCCGGCGACGACACCCGCGGCTTCGCCCCCCCCTTCGTGCCGAACACGAAGGAAAGCGCCTATTTCGTCGGCGTGAACCGCAACAAGAAGTCGCTCACGCTCGATATCGCCAAGCCCGAGGCCCAGGCGATCGTGCTGAAGCTGCTTGAGAGCTGCGACATGCTGGTCGAGAACTTCAAGGTCGGCGCGTTGGCGAAATACGGTCTGGGCTTCGAGCAGCTGTCGAAAAAATTTCCACGGCTGATCTATTGCTCCATCACCGGTTTCGGCCAGACCGGCCCCTATGCGCCGCGGCCGGGCTATGACGCGCTGATCCAGGCCATGGGTGGCGTCATGTCCCTGACTGGCGAGCCCAATGGCGCGCCGCAAAAGGTGGGCATTCCGGTGGCTGACCTGTTTGCCGGGCTTTATGGCTGCATCGGCATTCTGGCCGCACTGCGTCATCGCGACGCGACTGGGCAGGGCCAGCAGATCGACATCGGCATGCTGGACACCCATGTCGCCTGGCTGGCCAATCAGGGCATGAACTACCTGGCAACCGGCGAGAATCCGCCGCGCCTGGGCAACCAGCACCCCAATATCTCCCCGTATCAGGAATTCCCGACCAAGGATGGCTACCTGATCCTGGCCGTCGGCAATGATCCCACCTTTGCCCGGTTCTGCGAGAATACCGGCCTCGCGCATCTGCTGACCGATGAGCGTTTCTCGACCAACCCGAACCGGGTGGCGAACCGCGATCTGGTGACGGCCACGCTGACGCCGGTGATGAAGACCATGACCACCACGGAATGGGTCGACAAGCTTGAAGCCCTGAAGATCGGCTGCGGCCCGATCAATACGCTGGAGCAGGTGTTTGCCGACCCGCATGTCGTGGCGCGCGAAATGGTGGTGGAGATGACCCATGGCTCGGGCGAGGTCGTGAAGGTCATCGCCAACCCCGTGAAACTCTCGGCCACGCCAGCGGATTATCGTTCCGCGCCGCCCATTCTGGGCGAGCACAGCAACCATGTCCTGTGTGATATCCTCGGCATGAGCGCCGCCGAGGTGGCCGGGCTTCGGGAAAGAGGCATCGTCTGATGGAACATCCGCGCATCGGCGGCATCCACTGTCCTTTCGAGGGCGGCGCCGTATCGTTGCGCTGGTATGAATGGGGGCCGGCCTCGGGAAAGCCCGTGGTCTGCGTCCATGGCCTGACCCGCAACGGGCGGGATTTCGACGTGCTGGCCCAGGCGCTGGCTGCCCAGGGCCGCCGGGTGATCTGCCCGGATATACCGGGGCGCGGGATTTCTGGCTGGCTGCCCGCGGGCGGGCTTTACGCAGTGCCGACCTATGTCGGCGTGCTGACGCCGCTGCTGGCGGAGTTGGGGGATTACGACTGGGTCGGCACCTCGATGGGTGGGCTGATCGGCATGGGGCTCATCGCGCTGCCTTTCGACCGCGTGGGAAAGATGGTGCTGAACGATATCGGCCCCTTCATTCCCGAGGCGGCGCTGGCGCGCATCCGCGACTATCTCAGCCACTCGCCGCCGCGCTTCCCCTGCCTTGCTGCGCTTGAGGCGCATCTGCGTCAGGTTCATGCCCCCTTCGGCGCGCTGACCGATGCGCAATGGCGCCACATGGCCGAGCACAGCGCGCGGATGTCGGCCGATGGCGCGATGCACCTGCATTACGACCCGCGCATCGTGGAGCCCATGCAGACCGGCGCGCTTGCCGATGTCGACCTCTGGGCGCTGTGGGACTGGATGGTGACCCGCCCCGTCCTCGTGCTGCGTGGCGAGCATTCCGATCTGCTGACGGCGCAGACCGCGGCGCGGATGGATGAGCATCCCAACACCACGCTCGCCACCATCAAGGGCTGCGGCCATGCGCCGGCGCTGATGGCGGCCGACCAGGTGAAGCTGATCGTGGATTTCCTGGCCGGCTGATGGACCGGCTCGACACGCTCGCCGTCTTTGTGACCGTGGCCGAGCATGAGAGCTTTTCGGAGGCGGCCAGGCAGCTCAACCGCTCGGCCGCCGCCGTCACCCGGGCGGTCGCAGCGCTGGAGGAGCAGTTGCAGGTCCGCCTGCTCAACCGCACCACCCGCGCCGTGTCGCTGACCGAGGCCGGCGCCCGCACCCTGGAGACCGCGCGGCGGCTGCTGGCGGGGATGGATGAGCTGGCGGCGGTGACGGAGCAGAGCTCGGCCCCGCGTGGCGCCATTTCGGTCACAGCGCCCACGATGTTCGGCCGGCTGCATGTGTTGCCGCTGGTGCAGGATTTTCTGCTCCGGCACCCCGACGTCTCCATCCGCCTCATGCTGCTCGACCGCGTGGTGTCGCTGGTCGATGAGGGGCTGGATCTGGGCGTGCGGATCGGCCCGCTGCCGGACAGTTCGCTGCGCGCGATCAGGCTCGGCGATGTGCGCGAATGCATCCTGGCCAGCCCGGATTACCTCGCGGTGCATGGCCGGCCGGAGAACCCGCGTGAGCTCGCGCGGCACAGCATCATCGCTTGCACCATCATGTCGCCTACGCCCGAGCGCTGGGGGTTCTCCGGCATCGGGCCGGTGAACCTGACGCCCCGGCTGATCGTGAACACGCCCGAGGCTGCGATCCAGGCGGCGGTGGAGGGGCTCGGCCTTACCCTCGCCATGTCCTACCAGGGGGCCGCGCATGTGGCGGCGGGGCGGCTGGTGCCGGTTTTGCGGGAGTATGAGCCCTCGGCCGACCCGGTGCATCTCGTCCATCCCGCCGGGCGGCATCTGCCGGCCCGGGTGCGGCTGCTGCTCGACCATCTCACCGAGGGGCTGCGGGCGAAGATCGCCGATGTTGCGCGGATCGCAACAGAGTAGCGCCGCTTTCGCGCATTCAGTGCAGGCCCGCCCCGGACCAGCTTCTGCCCATCGCAACCCGATGAGGAACCTGACCCATGACCACCCTGCACCGCCGCATCACCATCGACGGCACCGAAATCTTCTATCGCGAGGCGGGTGATCCCGCGGCACCCGCCGTGCTGCTGCTGCATGGCTTTCCCACCAGCAGCCACATGTACCGCAACCTGATCCCCGCGCTGGCCGACAACTGGCATGTGGTGGCGCCGGACCTGCCGGGCTTCGGTTTTTCGGCAGCACCCCGGGTCAACCGCTTCGACCACATCGCCGGGGTGATCGAGCGCTTCACGGAAGAGCTGGGGTTGAGGCGTTTCGCGATGATGGTCTTCGACTATGGCGCGCCGGTGGGTTTTCGACTGGCGCTCAGCCATCCCGAGCGCATCGCCGCCATCATCACCCAGAACGGCAATGCCTATGCCGAGGGGCTGAGCGAGGGGTTCAACCCGATCCAGGCCTATTGGCAGCAGCCCAACGCCGAAAACCGCGCGGCGCTGCGCGGCTTCCTCGCCGCCGGCACCACGCAATGGCAGTACACCCATGGCGCGCATGACGCGGCCGCCGTCGCGCCCGAGGCCTATACGCTCGACCAGCATTTTCTGGACCAGCCCGGCAATGCCGAAATCCAGCTCGACCTCTTCCTGGACTACCAGTCCAATGTCGCGCTCTACCCGGCGATTCAGCACTACCTGCGGGCCAACCAGCCGCCGCTGCTGGCGGCCTGGGGCAGGAACGACCCCTTCTTCCTGCCGCCGGGCGCAGAGGCCTTTCGCCGCGATGTGCCGGGGGCGGACATTCATTTCGTCGATGCCGGCCACTTCGCGCTGGAGACGAAGGGCGATGAGATCGCGGCGCTGATCCGTGACTTCCTCTCCCGCGTCCATGCGCGCTGACGCAGCGGCGCCATGAGCGGCCGGCTCTCGACAGCTTCGGCCCGGCTTCGGTGCTGCGCGCCCGGTCCGGCGCTCGCGGATGGCGGGCTGCGTGGCGGCGTGCCCCTCGACCGGCATGCCCGGCCGCACAGGTTCCATTGTCTGGAATTCCTTGGTAGCAATATGTGTCAGGGAAGCTGCCATGGAGATCGCGATGGAAATGTGGCGAGCCGCGGTGGTGGTTCTGGCTGCCGCTTTGGCGGGGTGTGGGTTGCCGGCCAATACCTCCACGGCGGATTGGGCGCGTGGTGCGGGTGTTGCCGTCGTCAGGCCGCTGGCGGGCCTGGCCGCCGAGCCGGCGCGCGACGACGCGATCCAGGCCATGCAGCAGGCGCTGGCCAATCACTTCTTTGCCCTCGCCCTGCTCTCCGATGAGGGGCGCTTCGCCTTTGATGGGCAGGAATTCGAGGGCCTCGCCCGCCGCGCCGCGGTGCTGGATGGCGGCGCGGGCGCGGATATCGCGGCCCTGGCCGTGCCGCTGGCCGTCGCCGCGGGCGATCCCTATCCGCTATGGCTGCCATCCGGCTCCGCCAGCCCGCAGGCCCAGTTGAATGACCGCCGCCCGCCACGCCTGCTGCTGGCGGCCGACCCTGCGGTGCAGCGCCTGCTGACCGCCATCGCCCGCCCGCTGCAGGCCCCGCCGCCCGCCGCCGCGGCGCCTGACGCAGCGCCCAATGCACTGGTCGAGCGCCAGGCCGCGCGCCAGGCCGCCGACCGCGCGGCGCAGATCGAGGTGCTGCGGCGCATCGCCGCCGGGCATGCGCTGCTGGCCTCCCACGTCCCGACATTGAGCCATCGCGAGACCGAGATGCTGGTGCGCACCGAAATGCTGCGCCTGCGCCAGGCCATCGCCGCCATGCCCCCCGCCTCGCAACCGCCGGCAGCAGGCCAGGCCATCGCATCGGTGCTCCCGCCATGACACGACACAACCGCGCCCTCGCCATGCTTGCGGTGCTGCTGCCCGCCGCCTGTAGCGCGCCGGACTATACCCCGGTGCGAAACTGGGCCGAGAGCGCCTCACTGGCTGTGGCCTATCCCGCCGGTGTCACCAGTCTCCGGTTGCGCGCGGCGCCCGATGGCCCCTTGGCAGCACCCGACGCCGCACCCGCACCGCCGCCCGCGCCCGCGCCCGCGCCCGCGCCCGCCCCGACCGCGCGACGCGCCCGCGCGGCGGCGGCACCGCCGCCGCCGCCGCCGCCACCGCTGCCGCCCACGCCCTCGGTCGAGCCGGTGTCCGATGATGCGGGGCTGGCGATGCAGGATGCTCTGGTGACCTATCTCGTGGCGCTGGCCACGCTATCGGGCGATGGGGTGCTGACCTGGCGATTGAACCCGATGGTCGAACTCGCCGAACGCATCCGCCCGCGCGACCCCGCCGCCGCGGATGCCGCCGTGACACTGGGTGCCCAGCTGCGCCACGCCACCTTCGACGTCTATCGCGCGCCCGAAATGCGCGGCGCGCTGGTCGATGCCAATCCCTCCCTGCAGCGCATCCTGACCGCGCTGACCGAGGCCGTCGCGGCCCGCGATGCCGAGGAAGCCCCGGCCCGCGCGGCCGTTGCCGCCAGCTACCAGGCCATGGAGCGCGAGGCGGCACCGGGCCCGGCGCGCCAGGCGGCGCGGGATTTCGCCCAGCTTCGCGACCAGGAATTCGCCGACCTCGCCACTGCCCGTGCCTATTACCAGGCGCTGCTGCGGCTGCTCAGTGATAGCCATGCCATGCTGACCCGCCGCGCGCCGCGGATGCTGTCCGATGACGCGACGCTGGAAATTCGCCAGGCCGAGGATGCCATGCGCCGAGCCCAGGCCAGCCTGCCGCGGGGCCTGGGCGTGCCGCCGCCGCCGCCGCCGCCGCGCCCGCCGACCCCGCCGCCGCAGCGCGGCTGGTGGCCGTTTTGATCGGCGCGGTGCGGCGCAGCCTGGCGGCTGTGCTGTCCCTGGCCCTGCCTGGGGCGGCCTCGGCGCAGGTCAATATCGAGCAGAGCGTGGACCAGATCGCCAGCCGCCTGGCCGAACAGCGCGATTTCCTGCGCGGCCGGAAGGGCACGGTCCTGGGCCTGATGGGCTACAACATGTCGCCCGACGGCGCGACGAACTCGTTGCAGATCAGCCGTGGCACGACGGCACCCGCGGGCTCCTCCTCGGTGTTGCAACTCGGCCAATACGGCACCGGCTTTACTCTGTCGGAGAGCTTTCCGCTCTACATGGAGGGTTATATCGGCACCGCCCGCTATGACCCGCGGTCGATCTTCACCGGCGGTGAATCGTCACGGGCGTTTCCACTGAAATGGAATAACATTTCCACCACCATCGGCCTGGGCTGGGATTTCAACCTGGCCGACAATCTCTACCTCCGGCCGATCATCAATGGCGCGATGGGCATCATGGCATCCGATGCGGCGCTGTTCGGCGGCTTCCTGCGCTATCGCACCGGGCGCGATTTCCCGCTGCTGACCCAGGGAACCGCCAATGTCTATGGCCTCGGCGGCTCGGTGACGCTGGCCTATTACGACTATCGGCCGGAATTCAACCTCGATGTCGAATTGCGCTACACCGGGCTCGCCACCCAGACCTTCAGCGGCACCTTGCCGGCGGCCCGAGGCACGTCCAACGCGCGCACCCTGGGGCTTTGGACGCGCTATCGCTGGCCGACGGGCTGGGAGGCCTTCGGCCGGCCGACGCGCTGGGTGGTGGATTTCTCGGGTTCCTATTATCCCGGCCAGCAGCATGTCTCTCTGGGCTTCCTCTGGGCCGCGCGGGTGGGCGGCGGCTTCGAGTTCGATGTCGGTCGCTATGAATTCGGCATGCTGGGGCTGAACGTGAACCGGGTGCGGCTGACGGGCTCGTATTTCTTCGGCGACCGGGGCGTCTCGGGCTATTCCTTCGGCCTGGGACTCAGCTTCTGAGCGCATCCTCCAGGATGGCTTCGGCCTCCTGATCGAGCAGCAGCAGGCTGCGGACCAGCCAGACCGCGCGCTCGAAACCGGAAGTGGCCTGGCGCAGCAGGGCGGGCGAGATGTCGCCGCTGCCGGTCTCGCGCAGCCGGCGCATCATTGTGCCGCGATCCTCGGTCAGCACCAGGATGGTGGCCTCGTCCTCCGCATCGCGGGCCTCGGCGAGTTGTTCGAGAAGCAGGTGCAGCGCCTCGACCAATTGCGGCATGGGGGTGCCCGGGCCCGCCTCGACGGCCAGCGCCACATCGGTCACCGCCGCGCGAAGGTCGCGCAGCAGCCGGGTACGGGCCTGCAGGCGCACCGCCTCCAGCATCGCCGCGCGTTGCAGGCTGCCCTGTGTCGCGTCGGCGATGAGATTGCCGAGAAAGCTGTCCAGCGCCGCCTCGATCGGGCGGGCGCTGGCGCTGAGCTCGGCGACTGGCAGCGGCGGCGCCAGCGCGCCCTCGCGCACGGTGTTCAGCAGCAGGGGTAGGCGGGCGAGCAGGCGGTCCTGCTCGCAACGTGCCAGTGCCAGGGCGCTGGGCGCATCGCGCGCGGCGCCGGCATAGATGAACATCGTCCGCGCCAGCGTCTCGGTCGCCCCGGCCGGCGCGCGGGCGATGAGGATGCGCAGCAATGGCCGGTTCAAGGCCATCACCAGCAGCGCCGTCACCAGCTGCATCAGGGCGAAGAGGATGCCGAGCTGGGTGTCCTGCCCCGCCGCCAGCAGCGCCAGCACGCCCGTCACCAGCGGCGTCTCCAGCGTCAGGTCGAGGCCATGTAGTGCCAGGAACAACGCGGTGCCGATCGTCTTGAAGGCGACCTGGTAGAGCACGAGCTGCCGGGCGGTCCCGCTCAACCCGCCGGCCAGCAGATAGGTGGCGAGGCCGGAGCCGAGCGAGGCGCCATAGATCGCCATCTCCGCCTCGCCGAAATGCAGCGCGCCGGCGTTGAAGAAGGTGATTGCCAGCATTGTGACGGTGGAACTGCTCTGCGCCAAAAGGGTGACGAGCAGGCCGAGTGCGAAGGCGGGCCAGGCGGCGTCACCGGTGATGGTCAGCAACTCGCGCAGCAGGGTGGATTCGCGCAGCGGCGCAGCACCGGCCTTCAGCAGGCTGAGGCCGAGGAAGAGCAGCCCGATGCCGACCATCGCCTGCACCACCGGCCGCCAGCGCCCGCCGCCATCGACGTTGAAATAGGCGGCGCAACCCGCGAGCCCCAGCAGCATCAACGCAGCCAGCCGCAGATCCAGCGTCACCAACAACACCAGCATGGTGGTGCCCAGATTGGCCCAGGCCAGCACCGGCAGGGCGCGCGCCACACTGACCATGCCACTGGCCTGCATATTGGCGGCGATGAAGGTGACGGCGCTGCTGGATTGGGTGAGCATGCCAAGGCCGAGTCCGGCGGCGGCACCGGCCAGCGGCCCTTGGGTGAGCCGCGCTACCAGACGCCGCGCCCGCGGCCCCGCCATGGCCTGCATGTTCTGGCCGAGCTGGCGGATGCCGAGGAAGAACAGCCCAAGGCCGCCCAGCAGCGTGGCGATTTGTTCCATGGTCAGGCCTGAGAGCGCGGCTGGACCCGAAGGCTGATGTTCATGCGGCTTGATCGCGCGCTGGCCCGATCAATGCAATCGCATCATGAAACTGTCATGAAGCCGGGCCGGGGGCGCTGCGGGCCGGATCCCAGACCGGGTCGGGCCTGGTCCAGAGCACGGGGTTGTCCATGGCGGCAGCGATGGCGGTGGTGACGGCGGCGAGGATCGCCTCGCCCTTTTCGGCGGTTGCCGCCCGGGCGTCGCCGCGCACACCGGTGGGGGCGGCGCGTTCCCAGAAGGAATAGAAACGCGAATAGCCCGAAGGCGCGGGCGGCGTATTGCCGGGGGCGGGGATGCGATCGGCGCGGACCTGGCCGGGCTCCATGGCGAGCCAGAGTGAGGTCTCGCCCTCGCAGGCATGCATGATGCCGGGCTGGGTGGTGAGGATTTTTCCGATCTCGGCCGGGGCGGCATTGGGCCAGGTGACGGCGACCACCGCCATGGCGAATTCATGCGCGCATTCCCGCACCGAGACGGCCAGCGGCTCGATATTGCCGCCATGGCCATTCACGATCAGCAGCTTTTCGAAGCCTTGCGCCTTCAGGCTGCGCACGACGCTGCGGACCATGCCGTGAAAGGTGGCGTAGTCGGCGCTGATTGTGCCGCCATAGGGGAGATGGTGCTCGGACAAGCCCAGCCAGATCGGCGGCAGGACCACGGCGCGGGTCTTCGCCAGTTCCGCGGCGCGCAGCGAAATATTGTGGGCGGCGTGGCTGTCGGTCCAGACCGGCAGATGGGCGCCGTGCTGCTCCAGGCTGCCGATGGGCAGCACCGGCAGGGTGTCGGGCCCCGCCATGGCTTTCAGTTCGGGGGCGGTCAGGGTTTCCCAGCGCATGTTTTTCTCTGTTTCCTCAGATGATGCCGACATAGCCGTCGCGTTGTGGGTCCGCGCCGCCTTCGAGGCGCCCATCCCACATCGTGATGCCATGGATGGCGGCGAAAGCGTAGGAGACCGGGCTGCGCTTCGTCGCATAGCCCATGGCCTCCAGCGCCGCCTGCTCGGCGCGCGGAATGCGGTTGGAGATATCGATCACGTCGGAGGTTGCCGAGAAGCGCGGCGCGCTGGCGGCTTCCTGCATCGACATGCCCCAATCCAGTAGATTGACCAGCGCCTGGGCGATGGCGACGCCAATCCAGGCGCCGCCCGGCGCGCCCAGCGTGGCCACGGCGCGCGGGCCGTCGAAGACAATGCTGGGCGACATGGAGGAATAGCGCCGCTTGCCCGGAGCGATGGAGCCGGCGCGGCCGGGCCTGGGGTCGTACCAGTTCATCGCGCCGTTCAGCATCAGCCCGGTGCCCGGCGGCATGACGCCCGACGGCAGGCCCAAAGTGTGGGTGAGGCTGACCACCATGCCCTCGGCATCGACGCAGGAGATGGTGGTGGTGTGGGCGGGCTCCGGCAGGCGGCTCAGGGTTTTTCGCGCGCCCGCGCGAATTTTCGCCGCCGCGTCATCGGCATAGGCATCGCTCAGCAGCATCGCCAGCGGCGGGACCAGAAAATCGGGGTCGCCGATATGGGTGTCGCGGTCATGGCCGGCGATGCGCATCGCCTCGGCCAGCACGGCCATATAGGCCGCCGTGTTGTGGCCGAGCGAGACGAGGTCGAAGCGCTCCAGGATGCGCAGCATTTCGGCGACAAAGATGCCGCCGGCGGGTGGTGGGGGGAGCGCCAGATTCCAGCCGCGATAGCCGATGGTCAGCGGTGCCACGCGGCGGGGCCGAAAGTTCTGCAGATCGGCGCGGGTGAGCAGGCCGCCATGGGTCGCCATGTCGGCGGCGATGACCGCCGCGATGTCGCCGCGGTAGAAGGCCGCGGCACCCTCGCGGGCAATGGTGTCCAGCGTATCGGCCAGGTTTGGGTTCTGCACCGCATCGCCCAGGCGCTTGGGCGTGCCGTCGGGGCGGCAATAGAGCGTGCGACCCTGGTCGGAAAAACCCAGCTTGGCGGCATAGGGCAGGCGGCCATAGCCGGCCTCGTCGAGATGGAACATCGCCGCGACATGCGGGCGGACCAGCCAGCCGGCGCGGGCGGTTGAGATGGCCGGGCTGAACAGATCGGCCCAGGGCAGGCGCCCGGCCTCGCCATGCGCGGCGGAGAGGGCGGCCAGGATGCCCGGCGTTGTGACGGCGAGGTGGCCGAGTTCATTGGCGTGATCGCTGAGGATATAGCCGTAGCCATCGCTGCATTCGCCCTGGTAGCGGCAGGCGAACATCTCTGGCGTGGCGGCAGCGGGGCAGGTGGAGAGACCGTCCCAGACATCATGCCGGCCGCTGACGGGGTCATGCAGGTGAAGGATGCCCAGGCCGCCCAGGCCGCACATCATCGGGTCCACCACGCCCTGGGTGAGGGCGCAGCCGATGGCGGCATCGAGCGCATTGCCGCCGGCGCGCAGGATGGCGAGGCCGGCCTCCACCGCCTCGGGCTGCGGGGCTACGATCATGGCGCGCGGTTCGGGCAGGCGGCGGGTGGGGCGCATCACAATGTCTCCAGAACCCCATCTTGCACGGGGCGGCGGCGGCGCACAGCGGCTGATGGGCCGGAATTGGGCTTGGCCTGGGATTTGGACCCCTGTTAGCCTGCCCCCCGGCGGCTGAAAGTCGCATCGGTCAGCTAAGGGAGCAGGACATGCGGTATCTTCTCACGATTTTCGCGCTTTTTCTGGGCCTGGGGGTGCAGAATGCCAGCGCACAGAACCGCTTCTTCGTGGTCAATAATTCGGGGCAGCAGATCAACGAGATCTACGTATCCTCCTCCCGCGTGCAGCAATGGGGGCCGGATATCCTGGGCTCCAGCGTCCTGCCGGCGGGCAACCAGGTCTGGGTCACGCCCACCTTCTCCGACTGCGTGCTGGATGTGCGGGTCGTCTATGCCGGCGGGCGGGAGGAAAGCCGGATGGGGGTGAATGCCTGCAACATCAGCCGCATCACCATGGGCGGCGGCGTGGTGCAGGCGCCGGGCGCTGGGGCAGGGGCGGTGATCGGCGGTGGCCCCGGTCGCGGCGTGGTGGCCCAGGGCAACCCCTCCTTCGTCTTCATCAATGCCACAGGTTTCGTCATCCGCGAGATCTATGCCTCGATGAGCACCCAGCGTGACTGGGGCGTGGACCGGCTTGGCGCCAATACCCTCGCCCCCGGCGGCCAGCTCAATATCGGCCTGCCCACCGGCATGGGCTGCAACACCGATGTCCGGGTGGTCTTCACCAACGGCACGACGCAGGACAGGCGAGGGCTGGAGACCTGCTCGATCAGTGCGCTGAACTGGCGGTAGCGACTGGTCTGCGAGGGTGGAAGCGTCGCGGACGGGGTCATCGGGCCTCACGGTTGACGGTTGAGCGCTGGGCAGAGGCGGCGGGGCGGTGGCCACGGCCCGCCGGGTCCGCCGTGCGTCGCCCCGCCTGGTGGGAGCTGAGGTTGCCATCAGGCCTTGCCTGACGCCGTGACGCCGCCGGGTGGAGCAAAACGCCTAAGGGGTGCCGCCAAATCATAAATTCCGGCTTGGCCCGCGCGACCATGCGGCGCAGCATGGCTTCCATCCGGTGTCAGCTTGGAGGGCGGGATGATGATCGATCGCAGGCAGGTGGTTCTCGGCGGCGCGGCATTGGCGGCCGCATCACCCGCGGCGCGCGCCCAGGGTGCCCGCGGCACCATCCGCATGGTGGCGCCGGAGCCGGTGATGCTGACCGGCGCCTTCAACTCCTCCGGCCAGATCTACCAAATCTCAGGCAAGATTTTTGATGGCCTGGTCACCTATGACTTCAACTTCAATCCGCAGCCGCAATTGGCACTGTCCTGGGACACCTCGGCCGATGGCCGGGCGCTGACGCTGCGCCTGCGCCCGGGGGTGAAATGGCATGATGGCCAGCCCTTCACCTCCGCCGATGTCGCCTATTCCGCGCTGCAGGTGTGGAAGGTGGCCCATCCCCGCGGCCGTTCGGTCTATGCCAATCTCGAAGCCGTCGAGACGCCGGACCCGCTGACCGCCATCATGCGCTTCAGTCAGCCCGCGCCCTATGTGATGAACGCGCTGCATGCGGTGGAATCGCAAATCCTGCCCCGCCATCTCTATGAGGGCACGGATATCAACACCAACCCACGCAATCTGGCGCCGGTGGGCACCGGGCCTTTCCGCTTCGTGGAATTCCGCCGCGGGCAATTCGTCTCGCTCGAGCGCAATCCGGATTACTGGGACCAGGGCAAACCGATCGCGGAGCGCATGATCATCCGCTTCATCCCCGACCCCGCGGCGCGCTCCGCCGCCTTCGAGGCGGGGGAACTGGATGTCGGTGGTTCGTTGCCCGTGGCGCTGGCCGATGCGCGCCGGCTGGCGGCCCTGCCTTCGCTGGACCTGCCGGATCGCGGCGATGAGGCGCTGGCCGCCATGGCCTATCTGGAGTTCAACCTTCGCAAAGCCCCGTTCAACGACGTGCGCGTCCGCCGCGCCATCGCCCATGCCATCGACCGCAATTTCCTGCTCCGCAATGTCTGGTTCGGTTTTGGCAAGCCCTCCACCGGACCGATCTCGAGCGCGATGACGAAGTTCCACGCCCCCGTCACCGCCACCTACCCCTACGATCCCGCCTTGGCGCAGCGCCTGCTGGACGAGGCCGGGCTGCGGCGCGGCGCCGGCGGTATCCGCTTCCGCATGACGCATGACCCGCTGCCGGGCTCCGATTTCTACACCGGCACGGGGGATTATCTGCGCGCGGCGCTGGGGCGTATCGGCATCGCCGTGGAGGTGCGCAATTCGGATTTCCCGACCTTCTATCGCCGCGTCTACACCGACAATGATTTCGACACGACGAACTTCGCCGCCTTCAACCTGACCGACCCGACGATGGGCGTGCAACGCTTCTACTGGTCGAAGAACATTCTTCGCGGCGTCGCCTTCTCCAATGGCTCGGGCTATTCCAACCCCGAGGTGGACCGGCTGCTCGAAGCAGCGCAGATCGAACCGGATGAGCGCAGGCGTTTTGATCTCTTCGCCCGCTTCCAGCAGATCGCGATGGAGGATTTGCCGAACCTGCCGCTGGGTGACATCAAGTGGTTCACCATCCTCAACCGGCGGGCGGAGAATTTCATCACCTCGCCCTTCGGCGTGCATGACAATTTCGCCGCCGTGACCCTGCGCTCGTAATGGCCAGCCGGTTGCCGGCATTTCTCGGCCGCCGGCTGCTGCATGGCGCAGTGATCATCGCCTGCATCGCGGTGATCAATTTTTTTCTGCTGCACCTCGCGCCGGGCGATGCGGCGGAGGTGCTGGCGGGCGAGAGTGGCGGCGCCGATGCCGGTTATGTCGAGGCGCTGCGGGCGCGCTTCGGGCTGGATCAGCCCTTGCCGGTGCAACTGGGATACTATCTGGCCAATCTCGCGCGGCTCGATCTCGGCTATTCCCATCGGCAGGGCAGCACGGTGCTCGACCTCATCCTGGGGCGGCTGCCGGCCACGCTGCTGCTGATGATTTCGGCGATCGCGCTGGCGGTCGTGGCAGGCACCGCACTCGGGTTGTTGGCGGCGCGGCGGGTGAATTCGGTGACGGACACGCTGATATCACTGGCCGCCCTACTCTCCTACGCCACGCCGCTGTTCTGGCTGGGGCTGATGCTGATCGTGCTCTTCTCGGTCACGCTGCGCTGGCTGCCCACGGGGGGGATGGTGACGGTGGGGGAGGGGCTGACCGGCCTCGCCCTGGCGATGGACATCGCGCGGCATGCGGTGCTGCCGACCATCACGCTCGGCCTGTTCTACATGGCGGTCTACACGCGGCTGGTGCGGGCCTCGGTGCTGGAGGTGTCGGGCATGGATTTCGTGCGCCTCGCGCGCGCCAAGGGGCTTTCGGCCTGGCGCGTCGCCATTCGCCATGTGCTGCGCAATGCGTTGCTGCCGATGGTGACCATGCTGGGGGTGCAGGTGGGCTCGCTGCTGGGCGGCGCGGTGGTGGTGGAGATGGTGTTTGGCTGGCCGGGCCTCGGGCGGCTCGCCTTCGACGCCATCCTGGCGCGTGACCTCAATCTGCTGCTGGGCATCCTGCTGATCAGCTCGGTGCTGGTGGTGGTGGTGAATATCCTGGTCGACCTCACCTATGCGTGGCTCGACCCGCGGATCGAGTTGCATTAATGGAGGTTCTGGGCCGCTTCATGCGCCGGCCGCCGGCGGTGCTCGGCCTGCTCGGTCTGGTGCTGGTTGTGGGGGCTGCGGTGCTGGCCCCCTGGTTCTTTCCCGGCGACCCGCTGGACATGGCCGCCCAGCCCCGAATGTGGCCCGGCGAGGACCCCGAATTCCCCCTCGGCACCGACATGCTGGGGCGCGATGTGCTGGCTGGGCTGCTGCATGGCGCGCGCGTCTCGCTGTTGGTGGGGTTTTCGGCGGCGCTGGCGGCGCTGCTCATTGGCATCTCCGTGGGCTCCGTCGCGGGCTATGCCGGCGGCTGGGCGGATGACCTGCTGATGCGCCTCACCGAGGTGTTCCAGACCATCCCGAATTTCCTGCTCATCATCGTCCTGGTGGTGGTGCTGCAGCCATCCCTGCCGACCATCATCACGGCCATCTCCGCTGTCTCCTGGCCCAGCCTGGCACGGCTGGTGCGGGCGGAGGTGATGGCCCTGCGAAGGCGTGATTTCGTGCAATCCTGCGTCACCATCGGCATGGGGCATGGGCGCATCGTGCTGACGCAGATCCTGCCCAATTGCCTCGCACCCATTCTGGTCACCGGCTCCATCCTGGTGGCGACCGCGATCCTGATCGAGACCGGGCTGTCCTTCCTCGGCCTGGGCGACCCCAACGTGGTGTCCTGGGGCAGCATGATCGGCGGCGGGCGGGCGGGGCTGCGCACGGCCTGGTATCTCTGCGCCATTCCGGGGCTGGCCATCATCACCACCGTGCTGTCGATCAACCTGGTGGCGGAGGGGTTGAACGACGCGCTGAACCCCCGGCTGCGGCCATGAAGGGGTTGGACGTCCAGGGCCTGCATGTGGAGTTCGCCCGCGGCGGCGCGCGCTACGATGCCGTGGCCGGCATCGACCTCGCGGTCGCGCCGGGGGAGACGCTGGCGCTGGTGGGTGAATCCGGCAGCGGCAAATCCGTGACCGCCCTGGCCATCATGCGCCTGCTGCCGGAGGAGGGTGCCACCGCGCGCGCCACCCGCCTGCATCTCGACGGCGAGGCGCTGCTGGAGCTGCCGGAACGCGCCATGCGCCGCATCCGTGGCCGGCGGATTTCCATGGTCTTTCAGGAGCCGATGACCTCGCTCAATCCCGTGCTGACGGTGGGCGAGCAGATCGTGGAGGCGCTACGCGAACACATCCCCATGTCGCGCGGAAAAGCCTGGGACCAGGCCGTGGCCCTGCTGGAGCGCGTGCGCATCCCCGATGCCGCGGCGAAGGCACGCGACTATCCGCACCGGCTTTCGGGGGGCATGCGGCAGCGCGTGGTCATCGCCATCGCGCTGGCCTGCCGGCCGGATATTCTCATCGCCGATGAACCGACCACGGCGCTGGACGTCACCATCCAGGCCCAGGTGCTGCGGCTGATCCGGGAATTGCAGCGCGAGCTCGGCACCGGCGTGCTGCTGATCACCCATAATCTCGGCGTGGTGGCGCAGACTGCGGACCGGGTGGCGGTGATGTATGCCGGCCTCGTGGTCGAAACCGCGCCGGTGCGCGACCTGTTCCGCGCGCCGCTGCACCCCTACACGCGCGGCCTGGTCGCCGCCCTGCCGCGGGCCGAGGATGACGGGCCGCTCAGCGAAATGCCCGGCGCCGTGCCGGACCCGCGGCACCGGCCGCCCGGCTGCCCCTTCGCGCCGCGCTGCCCCCTGGCCATGCCGCGCTGCGAGGCCGAACGCCCGGTGCTGGAAACCCTCGCCCCCGGCCACCGGGTCGCCTGCTGGGTGGCGGCGGCATGAGCCTGCTCGAGATCCACGACCTCTTCACCCGCTTCACCGTGGGCGGCCGCCTGTTGCGCGCGGTGGATGGCGTGTCGATCACCGTGGAACCTGGTGAGGCGGTGGGGCTGGTGGGTGAATCGGGCTGCGGCAAATCCACCCTTGCGCGGACGGTGCTGGGGTTGGAGCGGGCGCATGCCGGCTCGGTCAAGCTGCAGGGCACCGAATTGGTGGGCCTGCGCGGCCCCGCCTGGCTGCCGCATCGGCGGCAGATGCAGATGATCTTCCAGGACCCTTTTTCCGCCCTGAACCCTCGCCTGAGCGTGGGGCGGATCATCGAGGAGCCACTGATCGTGCACGGCCTGGGCAGCCCCGCCGAACGACAGCAGGCGGTGAAAAGCCTCATGCAACGCGTGGGCCTCCGGCCGGAATGGGCAGGCCGCTTCCCCCATGAATTCTCCGGCGGCCAGCGCCAGCGCGTGGGCATCGCCCGGGCGCTGGCGCTCTCGCCCAAATTGGTGATTTGCGACGAGCCGGTCTCGGCACTCGACGTTTCGGTGCAGGCGCAGGTGGTGAATGTGCTGGCCCGGCTGCAAAACGAGCTCGGGCTGGCCACTCTCTTCATCAGCCATGATTTGGCGGTGGTGGCGCATCTCTGTTCGCGGATCTACGTCATGTATCTGGGCGTCATCGTAGAGGCTGGCGACCGGCACACGCTGCGCGGGCGCCCCCGCCACCCCTATACCCGCGCGCTCGTCGCCGCCTCGCCGGTGCCGGACCCGGAGCGCCTGGCGCCGGAAACGCTCGCGCAGGGCGACATCCCCAGCCAGCTCGATATCCCCACCGGCTGCCGTTTCCACCCCCGCTGCCCCTGGGCCGAGGCGCGCTGCCAGGCCGAGGTGCCGGCGCTGCGCCCCATCGCCGGCGGCGGTGAGGCCGCATGCCATTTCGCCGAAAGCATTCCTTCCTTGGAGATCGTGGCATGACCGACCCCCTGGATGTCCTGGCCGCCCGCGCGCGGCACGAACTGAACCTCTTCTCCTATCCCCCGCGCGACTGGGTGCTACCGCGCGGCGATGCGCTGGATGTCGCGATCATCGGCGGCGGGCAGAGCGGGCTCGCCATCGCCTTCGCGCTGCACCAGGCGCGCATCCGCAACATCCGCGTCTTCGACCAGGGCGAGGCGGGGCATGAAGGCCCCTGGGTCACCTTCGCCCGCATGGTCACCCTGCGCACGGTGAAGGAGCTGCCGGGGCCGGCGATGAAGCAGCCCGCACTCGCCTATCGCAGCTGGTTCGAGGCGCAGCATGGCCAGGCGGCCTGGAACGCGCTGGTGCGCATCCCCAAGGGCGAATGGATGCGCTACCTCAACTGGCTGCGCGACACGCTGAAGCTGCCGGTGCAGAACGAGACGAAGCTGGTTGGCATCGCGCCAGAGGGCGAGCTGCTGCGGCTGACGGTGCGGCGCGCGGGCGGCGAGGAAACCCTGCTGGCGCGCAAGGTGGTGCTGGCGACCGGGCTGCTGGGCGCGGGCGGGCCAAACATCCCGGCTGTCATGGCGCAGATCCCCAGGCAGCGCTGGGCGCATAGTTCCGAGCCGGTGGATTTCGCCGCACTCGCAGGCCGGCGCGTGGTGGTGCAGGGCGGCGGCGCCTCGGCCTGGGACAATGCTGCGACCGCGCTGGAAGCCGGTGCCGCCAGCGTCGAGCTGCATATCCGCAGGCCGGAAATGCCGCAGGTCAACAGCCTGCGCTGGATGGAGTTCGAAGGCCTGTTCCGGCATTTCGCCGAGCTCGATGATCTCAGCCGCTGGCGGATCATGGCCCGGGTGTTTTCGCTGCCCATGCCGCCGCCGGTGGACACCATGGCGCGCTGCGAGCCGTTTTCGAATTTCCGCCGCCGCCTGGGCGCGCCCTGGCTGGGGCTGCGCGACACGCCGCACGGCGTGCGGATCACCCTGCCGGATGCGGAAGTGGAGGCCGATTTCATCATCCTCGGCACCGGCGCCACCACCGACCCGGCGGCGCGGCCGGAACTGGCCGCGGTGCTGCCGCATATCCAGCGCTGGGCCGATGTTTTCTCGCCGCCACCGGGGGAGGAGATGCCCGCCATCGCGCTGCACCCCTATCTCACGCCAGGCTTCGCCCTGCGCGAAAAGACCGCTGGCGCCTGCCCGGCTTTGCGCAACATCCACCTCTACAACAACGCCGCCCTGCCCAGCATGGGGCCGGTCTGCGGCGGCATCAACGGCATGCCGCAGGGGGTGGAACGCCTGGCGGATGCCATCGCCCGCGACTTCATGCAGGAGGATGCCGCCCGCTATGTCGATGATTTCCTGAACTACGAGGCGCCGGACCCGGTGGAGCTGGAAGCCGCCGCCCGCCGCGCCCAATCGGCGAAAGAGGCCATCGCATGAACAGCTATCGCACCGCCCTCGTCACCGGCGCTTCCTCCGGCATTGGCGCCGCCCTGGTCGAACAGCTCTGCGCCGCGGGCCTCACCGTTCACGCCGTGGCGCGGCGGGCGGAGCGGCTGGCGGCGCTGGCCGCACGCACAGGCTGCGTGCCGCATGCGCTGGATGTGACCGACCGCGCCGCCTGCGCCGCGGCGCTGGGCGCGCTTGAGATCGACGTGCTGGTGAACAATGCCGGCGCCTCCCACCGCGCCGATATCCAGGATTACCCGCCCGACGAGATCGACCGCATCCTCGACCTCAATTTGCGCGCGGTGATGCAGCTGACGCGGCTCTTCGTGCCGGGGATGCTGCAGCGCGACCGCGGACATGTCGTGGTGGTGGGCTCCATGGCCGGGCATTACCCCATGCAGGGTTCGGCGCTGTATTCCGCCGCCAAGGCCGGCGTGTCGCATGCCTTTGACGTGATGCGCTTCGACACGCTGGGCAGCCGGCTGCGATGGACGGAGGTGGCGCCCGGCCGCGTCGCCACCGAGGCCTTCGGCAATTCGCTCGGCAATGCCGCGGCGGCGCAGGCATTTCTGGCCAAGGAGACGCTGCAGCCCGGCGATGTGGCCGCCAGCATCATGCATGCGCTGGCCGCGCCGCCGCATGTGAATATCAGCCGGATCGAGCTCTATCCCGTGAAGCAGACCTCGGGCGGGTTTTCCTACGCCGATTGAGCGGGGCGGACGGGAGGGTTGGCCCGATCGCGCTGCGGATGCGCCTGCCGGTGCCATTTCCAGGCCGAGGCGGTGATCTGCTGCATCGAGGAGCGCGAGGTGCGAAAGCCCAGGCGCCGGCGCGCGAGGGTGGAATCCGCCACCAGCCGGGCCGGGTCGCCAGGGCGGCGCGCGCCTGAGACCGGGCTGAGCCGGCGACCGGTCGCGGTCTCGATATTCCGCAGCACCTCGCGCACCGAGGAGCCCTGCGCGCTGCCCAGGTTGTAGGTCTCGCCGGCATCGCCCCCCAGCAGCGCCCCCAGCGCCAGCACATGGGCATCGGCGAGGTCGGCGACATGGATGTAGTCGCGGATGGCCGTGCCGTCGGGGGTATCGAAATCCCCGCCCATCACCGAGAAATCATCGATATGGCCGAGCAGCGCCATCATGGCGCGCGGGATGAGATGGGTCTCCTCCGCCCGCTTCTCGCCGATCTCGGCCTCGGCATCGGCGCCGCTGGCGTTGAAGTAGCGCAGGATGGTGCTGTTGAAGCCGTAGGCGGCGCGGAAATCGGCCAGGATGCGCTCCACCATCAGCTTGCTGGCGCCATAGGGGTTGATCGGCGCGGTCGGCGTCGCCTCGGTGATGGCACCCTCGGGCGGCTGGCCATAAACGGCGCAGGTGCTGGAGAAGACCAGGCGGTTGCAGCCCGCATCACGCATGCCGGCCAGCAGCCCCAGCGTCGCACCCACATTGCCGGTGTAATATTTCGCCGGGTCGGTCACCGATTCACCCACCAGCGAGCGCGCGGCGAAATGCAGCACGCCCTGGCAGCCGAAGCGGCGGATGGTCTGTGCCACCAGACCCGCATCGGCGATGTCGCCCTGGACCGAGGGCCCCCAGCGGACGAAATCGCGGTGCCCGGTGGAGAAATCATCGAGCACCACGGGGCGGAAGCCGGCCATGGCCAGCGCCTTGCAGGCATGGGCGCCGATATAGCCGGCGCCGCCGGCGACGAGGATGCTGTTCTGCATGTCGGGCGACCTCAGTAGGCGCCGCGGGCGGTCAGCACCGCGGGGATGGTGCGCAGCAGGATCGCGATGTCGGTCATCACCGTGCGCGTCGCGATGTACTGGATATCCAGTTCGACCTGGCGGTCGAAGGCGAGGTTGGAGCGGCCGGAGATCTGCCACAGGCAGGTCAGGCCGGGCTTGGCCGCGAGCCGGCGCCGCTGTTCGGGGGTGTAGCGGGCGACCTCCTGCGGCAAGGGCGGGCGTGGGCCGACCAGCGACATGTCGCCCACCAGCACGTTCCACAGCTGCGGCAGTTCATCGACCGAGCTGCGGCGCAGCCACTTGCCCACCGGCGTCACCCGCGGGTCGTTGCGCATCTTGAAGGTCACGCCCTCGGCGCCATGCTGGTTGTCGCGCAGCAGGGCGGCGCGGCGGGCATCGGCGTCGATATACATCGAGCGCAGCTTCCAGACGCCGAATTCGCGTCCGTCCTGGCCGACCCGGGTCTGGCGCAGCAGGGCAGGGCCCTCGGTGGTGAGGCGGATCGCCGCCATCGCCGCCAGCAGCACCGGCGAAAGGGCGATCAGGCCGGCCGCCGCACCTGCGACATCGATGGCGCGCTTGGCGGCGAGGTCGAGCCGCGCGCGGGCCGGTGCGGTGGCCGCGATCGCGGCGCGGGCCAGGAAGGCGGGGTTGCCCATGATGTAGCGGCGCGCCAGGCGGCCGGGCTCCTGCGCCAGGCGCCAGGTCCATTCCAGCCCGGCCCGGCGCAGCATTTCCGGCGCGCGGGAGACCCGGCCGGCGAGGAAGTCGAACAGGGCGCCCACGCCGATGGTCAGGCTGGCATCGAGGCGTTCGGCATGGCGGGCCAGGAAGACATCCTGTTTCGGCACGCCCAGGGCGGCGATCAGCACATCGGCGCCGCTGCGATTGACCGCGGCGACCACCTCGCTCTCCTCGGCGTCGGTAAAGAAGCCGTGGCGGATGCCGGCGATGCGCAGGCCGGGATGGCGTGCGAGCAGCGCCTCAGCCGCAGCGTCGGCCACGCCGGCCTGGCCACCGAGGAGGTAGACCGAGCAATTCATGGCGGCGAGGCGGCCGCAGAGCTCGGGCACCAGGTCGGTGCCGTTGAGGTTGGCCGCCAGGCGCTCGCCATGCATCCGGGCGGCCAGCGCCACGCCCGAGCCATCGGGCAGCAGCGCGTCGGTGCCGGCCAGCGCGGCCTGGTATTGCGGATCGCGCGCCGCGACATTGGCGCAATGGGCGTTGAGGAAGGCGACCCGGGTGGGCTGCCCAGCCGCCAGCCGGTCGCAGAGCCAATCCAGCGCCGCGTCCTTCGTGCTGTTGGCGACGCGCAGCCCGAACATGCCGATGTCGGGCAGGCTGGGATGCGGGAACTTCGTTGTCGCGACGGCGCGGAGGCGGCGGAGGCTGGCGTGGTTGGTCATGGGGCATGTCCGTGAAGCGGTTGTGCCAGCCCCTTCGCAGCCGCTGTGCCATGCGATTAATTTACTGTTTACAAATGACTTTTCTTGGGACGCCGAAGATCCTGGGGGTGATGTCTCCCAAAATGGGTCATGCCGATCGTTGCGAAATGCGACACTCTCCCATTCTGCAACGGCGATGTCGCCGTGGCGGCCCGGCCCCTTCGCAAACTTTGCTGAATTATTAACGTGTTACAGCGTGCCATTCGGCGCAGATGGACTGGCACAGCGCTTGGAATGCAGCAGTCGCTTCCAAAGGATGAATGCAGTGTCCGTCAGTCTCACCAACCCCGCCCAGGGCTCCCAGCGCCGGCTGCTGCGCCATCTCGGCTGGTATGGCGCCGCCGAGATGCTGGGCCGGGTCAGCCGCATCGGCACCACGGTGGTGCTGGCGCGACAGCTTGATTCGGCGGAGCTCGGCGTCGCCGCGATCGCGCTCACGCTGTTCGAACTCATCCGCGTGCTGGCCAATCATGGGCTGGGACAGTCGGTGATCCGCGCCAGCGCTGAGCGGCTCGACGCCACCTGCGCCACCGCCTGCCGGCTGGGCTGGATGCTGTGCATGGCGGTGGCTGCCCTGCAGCTCACGCTCGGCGCCGGCATGGCGGCGCTGGAGATCGGCGGCGGGGCCGGGGCCATGCTGGCGGTGCTCTCCGGGGTCTATCTGATGATGGCGCCGGGGCTTGTGCCGGTCTACCTCATCCTGCGCCAGGGCCGGCTGCAGGTGACGGCGCGCATCGGCATGGCCCAGGTGCTGGCGGACAACCTGCTGACCATCATCCTGGTGCTCTGCGGTTTTGGCGCCTGGGGCGTGGTGCTGCCCAAGCTGCTGGTGGCGCCGATCTGGCTGCTGGCGGTGCGCCATGCGCAGCCCTGGCGGCGCAACCCGGCCGCGGGCTTCGTCCCCGATGGCGAATTGCTGCGCTTCGCGGCCCCGGTGCTGGGCAGCGAGATCCTGGCCGCCGCCCGCTTCAACCTGGATAATCTGCTGGTGGCGGCGGTGCTGGGGGTGGAGGCGCTGGGCCTCTACTACTTCGTCTTCAATGCTGGCATCGGCTTCAGCCTGTCGCTGACCAATGCGCTGGCCAGCGTCCTCTTCCCGCATTTCGCTGCGGCGCGGGAGCAGGCGGGTGCGCTGCGCGCGGCGCTGGACCGGGCCTTCCGCCGCATCGTGCCCGCCATCGCCGCACTCATCGCGCTGCAGGCCGCGGCCGCCCTGTTCTATGTGCCGATCGTCTTCGGCACCCGCTGGGAGGGTGCGGCGGGGCTGGTCGCACTGCTCTGCGCCTCGGCCATCACCCGCCCCTTCGCCGAGGCCGCGGCCCAGGCCATGCGGGCGGCGGGGCTGGGCGGGCGGGAGCTGCGTTGGGCGATGTTCGGCACCATCACGTATCTCGGCTGCTTTGCCCTGGCGCTGCCCTTCGGCCTGCCCATCGCCATCGCCGTGCTGACCGCAACCGCAACCCTGCTGCAGCTCGGCCTCGCCATCGCCGCCCGCCGCGCGCTCGCCTGAGGAACCCCGCCATGACGCGCCCCCTCTTCTCCGTGATCATCCCCTGCTACCGCGTGGCGGCCACCATCGGCTTGGCCATGCGCAGCGTGCTGGACCAGTCGGAAGCCGATCTCGAGCTCATCATCGTCGATGATGGCAGCCCCGATGGCAGCCTCGACATCGCCCGCGTGGTGGCTGGGGATGACCCCCGGGTGCTGCTGCTGCGCCAGAGCAATGCCGGGGTCTCGGCTGCGCGCAATGCCGGGATCGCGGCCGCCCGTGGCCGCTATCTCGCCTTCCTCGATGCCGATGACCGCTGGGCGGGTGATGCGCTGGCCCGCCATGCCGCGGCCTTCGCGGGGGATGCAGGGCTTGGCGTTTCCTTCGGCATGGTCCGCTTCTATGATCCCGCGATGCGCCATCCCGGCCGCCTCTCCAGCCCCCGTGGGGCGCTGACCCTGGTGGATGCGCTGGGCGAGAACCTGACCTGCACCGCCTCCAACATCGTGGTTCGCCGCGCGGTCGTGGACGAGGTCGGCGGCTTCGACACCACGCTCGGCCATGCCGAGGATCAGGAATTCATCGCCCGCATCCTGGCCACCACGCCATGGCGGGTGGCGGGCCTGCCGTTTGAACTGGTGCATTACCGCACCTCGGTGGGCGGGCTTTCGACCGATCTCGCGCGGATGGAGGCGGGGTGGCAGGCCATGATCGGGCAATTGCGCACGCTGGCGCCGGCACCCATCGATGCGGCCACGCCGCGCGCCCGGGCGCTGTTCCAGCGCTACCTCGCGCGCCGGGCGCTGCGCACCGGCCAGCCCGGCGCGCTGGGCCATTTCGGCCGCGCCTTGTGGGCCAGCCCGTCCGCGCTGCTGCGCTGCGATGCGAAGCGCTCGGCTCTCACCCTGGCCGGCGCGCTTGGCGCCGCCCTGCTTCCGCAGCACCTCGTCAGCAACCTCCTCAGCCGGTGATCGCCATGTCAAACCCCTGCTTCAGCGTCATCATGCCGGTCTATAATGTCGAGCGCTTCGTCGCCGCGGCGATCGATAGCGTGCTCGCGCAGGATTGCGCCGATTTCGAGCTCATCATCGTCGATGATGGCGGGCAGGATCGCAGCATGGATATCGTGCGTGGCTATGCCGACCGGCGCATCCGGATCATCGCTCAGGCCAATCGCGGCCTGGCCGGCGCGCGCAACACTGGCATCGCGGCCGCGCGCGGACGCCTCATCGCCCTGCTCGACTCCGACGACATCTGGCTGCCGGAAAAACTCTCCCGCCACCTCGCCCATTTCGACGCCGATCCGGCCCTGGGCGTCAGCTACACCGGGGCGGAGTTGATTGACGAGGAGGGCCGCCTCATCGGCATTGCCCAGACCCCGATCGTGGGGGCGGTGGATGCGCGCCAGGTCTTCTGCGGCCAGGGTGTCTGCAATGGCTCGGTGCCGGTGTTCCGGCGCGAGACGCTGGAGCAGGGCGCGCTGCCGCCCGATGCCGAGGGCCGGGTGCAGTATTTCGACGAAACCCTGCGCCGGTCGGAGGATGTGGAGTGCTGGACGCGGCTCGCCCTCACCACGCGCTGGCGGTTCGAAGGCTTGCCTGGGATGCTGACCCATTACCGGGTCAATGCCGGTGGGCTTTCGGCCGATATCCCGCGCCAGCTCGAATCCTGGGAGGCGGTGGCCGAGAAGGTGCGCGCCTATGCGCCTGACTTCATCGCAGCCCATGGCCCCGAGGCGCGGGCGCGGGAATTGCGCTACCTCGCCCGGCGCGCGGTGCCGATGCGCCAGCCCGCACTGGCGCTGTCGCTGATGCGCGAGGCGCTCATGCTCTACCCTGCATTGCTCTGGGTCGAGCCGCGCAAGACATTGACCACGCTGGGCGCGGCCGTGATGCTGCGCATTCTGCCGGCGGCGCTGTTCTCGCGCCTGCTCCGGCGCGTGAAACCAGGCCTGGCGGGAGGGGCGGCATGACCCATGTGCTGCATCTGATCGATGATCCGAAGCTGGGCGGCATCAACCGCACGCTCGATATGCATGCCAGCGGCCTGGGCGAGGGGTTTTCGGTGGAGCGCCGGCTGGTCGACCCCCGTGGCCTCTCCGTTGACGGGCTGGTGGCCGATGTGGTGGTGGTGCATTTCACCCTGGCCTGGCGAAAGCTGCCATTCCTCGCGCGGTTGCGCATGGCGCTGCGCGGGCGCCGCCTGATCATCGCCGAGCACAGCTACACCGCCGCCTTCGAGGCGCGCTGCGTGCGCCATCGCGCCCGTTTCCGGCTGATGCTGCGGCTGGGTTTCGCCATGGCCGATGCCGTCGTCGCGGTCTCCGAAGGGCAGGCGGCCTGGCTGCGCGAGGCGGGGCTGGTGCGGCCGGACAGGCTTCGGGTCATCACGCCGATTTCCGACATGGCGGCCTTCGCCGCCGTGCCCCCGGTTGCGCCGCATGGCGGGCCGCTGCGGCTGGGCTGCTATGGCCGCTACGCGCCGCAGAAGGGGCTGTTCCTGTTGCTGGAGGCGATGCGCGCCCTGCCGCAGGGTTGCGCCACCCTCTCGCTCGCCGGCTATGGCGAGGAGGAGGCGGCACTGCGCGAGGCGGCGGCGGATCTGCCGAATGTGGCGATCGGCCCGGCGCTCAGCCATCCCGAGAATTTTCTGTCGGAGATCGATGCCGTGGTCATGCCCTCGCTCTGGGAGGCCTATGGCCAGGTCTGTGCCGAGGCGCGGGCGGCCGGGCGGCCGGTGCTGGTCTCCGACCTCGATGGGCTGAGCGAGCAGGTGCCGCCGGCGCTGCTCATCGCCGGCCCCACCCCGGGTGCCATCGCCGAGCGGATCCGCTGGCTGGCCGGGCAGGATCTGCGGGCATTGGGCGAGGCGCTGCGGCCCTCGACCATGGGTGCCCAGGCCCGGCATTGTGCCGCCTGGGCTCGCGTTCTGGGCGAGATGCCCGGCCGGGCGGTGGCGGCATGACGCGCCGCCTGCTGTCGTTGTTGGGGGCCTGCCTCGCGCTGTCGGGCTGCATCGCCTGGAGCACGCCCGAAAACCCCACCGATCTCGAGCAGGACGGCTACATGGCCGAGCGCCGCAGCCAACCCGGCGACGACTCGCGCGCGACGGCGCGTGACGCGGTGGCCTGGAACATGGAGCGCTGCGTGATCGGCCAGGCGCCGGCCTCCAGCGTCCAGCTCGACGCCGCCGATGCCGTGCTGCTCTCGCCGGGCGACCTGCTGCGCCTCAGCCTGGCCGGCAACGAGCCGCCGGCCGGCAATTACGAGGTGGGCAGCGATGGCACGATCGCGCCCGAGGGGCTGGGCGCGCTGCGCGTCGTGGGCCTGACGCGGGCGCAGGCCGAGGCGGCGCTGAACCGCCGCCTGGTGGCTGCGGGCTGGTATCGCGCGGGCCATGCCCGGGTGGCGCTGTCGGTGCTGGAGCGTGGGCCGCTGCGCGTCACCGTCTCGGGTGCCGTTTTCCAGGCCGGCCGGGTGGTGATCAACCAGCGCGGCGCGCCGGATAGCGACCTTGCCCGCCAATCGGCCATCGGCGTGCATGCGCTGGGCAGCACGCTGTCCACCGCCATCACTTTCGCCGGCGGCGTGCGGCCCGATGCCGATATCAGCCGGGTGGAGCTGCGCCGCGCCGGCCAGCTCGCCGTGCTCGACCTCACCGGCATGGTGACGGGCGAGCCCACCAATGACGTCATGCTGCTCGACGGCGACCGGGTGTCGGTGCCCAGCCGGCGCTGCTTCCAGAACGAGTTGGCGCGGCCCACGCCCATCACGCCGCCCGGCGTGCGCACCTATGTCTCGAACCTCAGCACACCGGCCAACAACAATGCGGGGGCCGCCATCGGCCGGGATGCGACGAATTTCCCCTATGGCATCCGCTTCCTGCAGGCGCTGGCGGCGGTGAACTGCATCGGCGGCGTGCAGATGACCAACGCGGACCGTTGGGCGGTGCTGATCTCGATCAATCCGCTCGATGGCCAGACCGAGGTGATCGAGCGCCGGATCGAGGCGCTGGTGCGGCGCGCCGATCGCGATGCCTTCAACCCCGTCATCATGCCCAATGACGCCATTGCCTGCTATGATAGCCGCGTGACCAACGCACGCGACATTGTCCGGACCCTGACCGACGCGGCGCTCTCGGCGAGTGTTGCGCGTGCCGTCTCCCGCTGAGACCCCCACGCCCGGCTGGGGGGCCAGGCTGCGGCGGCGCATCGTGCTGGGCGGCCGGCGCGACGGCCGGCTGCTGCGCTACGCCGTGGCCTTCGTGCTGGGGCTTGGGCTGATCTGGGGCCTGGCGGCGGCGTATCTGCTGCTGGTGCCGCGCAGCTACACCGCGAACTTCGTCTTCGTGCTGCCCGGCACCGGGGCGGGCTCCAGCCTGAACCTCGAATCGATCGGCCAGGCCGTCAGCACCTCGGCCTCGGCCTTTTCCAGCCCCGATTTCAGCCCGACGCAGAATTACCGCCGCATGCTGCTCAGCCGAAGGGTGCTGAACGACACGGCGGCGCGGCTGGGCATGCCCGAGGACAGCTTTCCAACCCCGCGCGTCGATCTGGCCGATCAGGCGAAGCTGATCAGCATCTCGATCGTCGCGCGCGAGCCGCAGCTCGCGAAGGCGCGGGCGGAGGCGCTGCAGGAGACCTTCCTCAGCATCCTCAACGAGCTGCGACGCGAGGAAATCGAGACCCGCGACCTGGCTTATCGCGACACCATGCGGGGCTATCAGGAGCGGCTGGACCGGGCGCGCCAGGCGCTGATCGCGCATCAGGGCGAGACCGGGCTGGTCTCGCTCGACCAATACGGCACCATCGTCGCCGCGGTGGAGCGGCTGCGCGAGCAACTGCGCGAGGTGAATGCGAGGCTGGCCCAGGCGCGTGCGGGGTCGGACCGGCTGGTCGAGGTGCTGGGTGCCTCGCCCGATCTCGCCAATTCCGCCCTGCTGCTGCGCGCCGATCCGATCGCGCAGGAACTCCTCGGGCTATTGGCGCGGCAGGAGGCGGAGCTCTCGACGCTGAGCGGCATCCGCGCCGGCGGCAACCCCAGGGTGCAGGATCTGGGCGCCGAGCGCGCCAGCACGCTGCGCCGGCTGGCGGAGCGGGTGGCGGAGGTGACCGGCGCGCGCCCGGCCAATCTGCTGCGCCTGCGCGACCTCGGCCTGCGCGACGAGCGGGCGCGGCTGTTCGAGCGCCTGGTCGGCGGCATGGCTGATCTGGGCGGGCTCGAGGGCATGCAGGGCCAGCTGATGGCGCAGATCGCCGCCGAGCAGGAGCGCTCGGTGCGGCTGGCCACCCAGGCGTCGCGGCTCGATGAGCTGCGCCGCGACGTTCAGGTGGCCGAGGCGGTGTTCTCCTCGGCGCTCGCCCGGCTCGACACCAGCCGGGCTGATATCTTCGCCTCCTACCCAATGCTGCAGACGCTGGAGGCGCCGAGCCTGCCGCGCCGGGCATCCTCGCCGCTGCCCATCCTGGCGGTGGCGGGAGGGGCGGGGGCCAGCTTTTTCCTCTTTCTCGCGATGGGGCTGATATGGCTGCGCGCCGCCTTGCTGCACAGAATACTGAGGAGCGGATCATCCTCATCACCCTTGCCGGAGCCTGGTTCTGGTATGCTATCGGCGCCCTCTACATCGCCGGCCCCGCCGCGGGCAGTTGCCTGATCGCGCTCTATGCCTGGCGCAAATTCTCCAGCCCCTGGCAGCCGCCCGAACGCCGCCCCGCGCCGATCCCGCCCGGGGTCTGGGTCTGGATCCTGGGCATGTTCGGCATGCTGCTGGCGCTGTGGGTGGCGCATGCGATCGAGGGGTTGGGGACCGGCCAGACCATCAAGTCCAGCATCGGCTGGGTGAAGGGCTGGGCGTTGCTGGCGGCGTTTCCGCTGGTTGGCGCCTGCCTCGCCATCCGGCCCGAGATCGTGGTGCGCGCCATGGGCTGGTTCGCGCTGCAGACGCTGCTGCTGATCCCGCTTCTGGTGCTGGCCGGCATCGCGCATCTTCCCAACAAGATCTTCGTCTCGCCGTTGCAGGCGGTGGGCGGGCCGGGGCCTGAGTTCTTTACCGTCTATCTCTACACCGTCGATCCATCGAATGGTTCGCTGCGCTGGCAGTTCATCGCCCCTTGGGCGCCGGCGGCGGGGATGATCGGCTGCCTGATGTTCGCCATGGCCTTCTTCGAGGAGGATCGCCGCTGGCGCTGGATTGGCCTGGCCACCGCGGTGCTGATCTGCCTGATGACGCGCAGCCGCATGGCGCTGATCTTCGTCGTGCTCTTCCCGCCCGCGCTGTGGGTGCTGTCGCGCCTCAGCCGCTCATGGATGATGCTGGGCTTCTCGGCGCTGAGCGTGGTGGTGGGGCTGCTCGCCAATACCGTGATCACGGTGGTGCAGGACAGCCTGGCGGCGTTTCGCGGCGCGCGGGCGGATTCGAGCCGTGTGCGCGAGGCGCTGGGCCGCATCGCCACCACGCGGTGGTGGGAGGAGGCGCCGCTCTGGGGCCATGGCATTGTCGAGCGCGGGCCGCATTATGTGGAATTCATGCCCATCGGCAGCCATCACACCTGGTTCGGGCTGCTCTTCGTGAAAGGGATTGTGGGCTTCATCTCGCTGGCGGTGCCGTTGCTGTGGACCTTTCTGGAGATGCTGCTGCTGGCGCAGATCTCGGCGCTGGGGCGGTTGGGCCTGGCGGTGGCCTTCATCCTGTTCTTCTTCAGCTTCGGAGAGAATCTGGAGATTCTCGCCTATCTCTTCTGGCCCGGGCTGGTCGTGCTGGGTGCCGGTTTTGCCGAGGCGCAGCGCAGCGCACAGCCCGAAATCGCGGCGGCGCGCGCCGGGGCGGCGTGAGCCTGCGGCATCACGCCTTCTTCCAGCCCTCCTGCTTGCGATAGATGGTGGACGGGCTGATGCCGAGCAGCCGCGCGGCCGCCTGGGTATTGCCGGCGCAATGGGTGATGACGTGCTCGATGTATCGCCGCTCCATCTCGGCCAGCGGCAGCAGCGCGTCGAAGGCGGTCCCTGGCGGCGGCGGTGCGTCCTGCGGCGGGTGGGGATTGCCGGCCGCCGCCTCGACGGGCCGGGGCGGGATTGCCGGCAGGCTGGGAAGCATCTCTGGCGTGACGATCTCGCCCTCATGCAGCACCACGATGTTGCGGATCGCGTTCTGCAACTGGCGGACATTGCCCGGCCAGCGATGGGCCAGGAGGATGGCGTCGACCTCCGGCGCGAAACCCTTGAAGTGGCGGCCCTCCGCCTTGGAGAATTCGCGCAGGAAATGCTGCGCGACAAGCAGGATGTCCTCGCCGCGTTCGCGCAGCGGCGGCATGGTGATGGGCAGCACGTTGAGGCGGTAGAAGAGATCCTCCCGCAGCAGCCCGGCCTGCACCGCCGCTGCCGGGTCGCGGTTGGTGGCGGCGATGAAGCGGATATCGGCGCTCAGGCTGCGGCTTTCGCCGACGGGCTGGTAGGTGCCGGTCTGGATGAAGCGCAGCAGCTTGGTCTGCAGCGGCATCGGCATTTCGCCGAGTTCGTCGAGAAACAGCGTGCCGCCATTGGCCCGTGTGGCCGCTCCCTCCTGGTCCGTGGTGGCGCCGGTGAAAGCGCCCTTGCGATGGCCGAAGATGGTGCTCTCCAGCAGGTCATGCGGGATGGCGCCGCAATTCAGCGCCACGAAATTGCGGCCCTTGCGCGGGCTGAGGCGATGCAGCGCCTCCGCGCAGAGCTCCTTGCCGGTGCCGCTCTCGCCATTGATGAAGACGCTGGCATTGCTCGCCGCCGCCGCCTCGATGATGCGATAGACCGCGAGCATGGGGGCGGAGCGGCCGATGAAATCGCCGAAGCGGGTGCTGGAGGTGACCCGGCGCAGCACCTCCACCTCGCGCCGCAGGCCGGTATTGGCGAGTGCGTTCTGCACCGTGGTGAGCAGGCGTTCGGCCGAACAGGGCTTCACCAGATAGTCGAAGGCGCCGCCGCGCACCGCCTGGACCGCGGTGTTGATGGAGGCATTGGCGGAGACGATGATCACCGCCGCCGGATTCTCCCCGGCGCGCACCTCTTTCAGGATGTCGAGCCCGTTGATGTCGGGCAGTGTGAGGTCGAGCAGGATGCAATCGATACTCTCGCGCGCCAGGATGGCGAAGGCGCTGCGCCCGTCGCCGGCGAGCAGCACGCGATGGCCGAGCGGTTCCATCTGCGCGCGCCAGGTATGGGCGAGCGGCGGGCTGTCCTCGATGATCAGGACGGTGGCCATCGGGCTAGGTCGCGCGGGACATGGCCAGGGCCGCCTGGGCCTCGGCCGCCTGGTCGATCACGCGGGTGACGAGTTCGCCGATATCCGCCTCGGCGGCGTCGGGCGCCAGGGATTCGAGGCTGCGCGCGGTCGCGGCCAGGCGGGCCATCGCCATGTTGCCGGCCAGGCCAAGGATGGTGTGGGCCTCCACCGCGATCCGCGCCCGCTCGCGCTGCGCCCAGGCGTCGGCCAGGGTGGTCAGGCGCTTCTCCAACTCGGTGCCGACCATGGTCAGCAGGACGCTGAAATTCTCGGCCGACATGCTGGCACGCAATTGCGCGAGTTGCGCGGCGTCGATGATATCAGGCTGCATCGGGCCCGGGCCCTCCCCATGGCGTCAAAAGATAGGCGAGCTGCGGGCCCGAAGCGAGGGGCGGGCCGGGCGGCTATCCGCCCCGCCGCTCCGCCCAGGCCCAGGCCAGCAGGCCCGGCAGATACAGCACCACATCGCGCAGCCGCCGCGTCACCGCCAGCGCGGCACCCATGCTGGGGTCCAGCCCCGCCAGCACGGCGAGGCCGACGAACCCCGCCTCCTGCACCCCCAGCGCGCCGGGTACGATGAAGGCGGCAGAGGCCAGGGCCTGGATCAGCGCCTCGATCATCAGCGCATCGGCCGGGCTGATCTCCACGCCCAGCACCAGGCAGGCCACCCAGATCTCCAGCGCGCCGGCCAGCCAGGCGAGGAATTGCCAGCCGGTGCACAGCAGGGCCGCGCGGGGGCGGCGCCAGAGTCGGCGCAGATAGGTGTCGAGCCGCCTGGCACCCTCGGCCATGCCGGAGAGCCGGTCCTTGGCCACGGCGTTGATGGCGGTGATGACGCGGCCGAGCAGCGAGGCGCGCAGCACGGCGATGGTGGCGCCGGCCAGGGCGAAGCCGCCGAGCAGGCCGGCGATCAGTGGGCCCCAGCCGAGTGCGGCGCCGCTGAGGCCCAGCAGCGCGAGGCCCAGCAGCGCGAAGAGCAGTTGCGAGACCAGCGAGAGCGCCACATCGGCGATCAGCCCGCCCGCCGCCGGCGCCGCCCGCACGCCCTGGCGGCGGAGCAGCCTGTAGCAGACCAGTTCGCCGCCGACGCGGCCGACGGGCAGAAGATTGTTCACGCTCTCCCGCACCCAGACCTGGAAGACCATGCCGGGCAACGAGGGACGCCCATGGCCGGGCATGAGCATGGCCCAGGCATGGGCATTGAGGATCATCGAGGGGATATGGGCCAGGGCGGCCAGCAGGAGGCCGAAGCCGGCGGCGGCGAGGAGGTGCCAGACCTCGGAAAAATCCTGCTGCCAGATCACCCAGCAGGCGAGGGCGAAGCCGGCCAGGGCAAGCAGCAGGCCCGCGCGGTTCATGCCTGGACGGTGCCGTCACGGTCGTCGCGCAGGCCGAGCATGGCGGCATAGCCACCGCGTGGGATGCCCTGCACGGCGGCGATGACCCGGGGGTCGGTGAGGGCGGCGAGTTCGTCGGTGTAGCGGTAGCCCGGCGCGCCGCCGGGCACGTCGTCGCTGGTGGCGGGGTGGAAGTAGAATTCGGTGACGCCAGGGGGCGTGCGGGGCAGGGCTTCGAGCAGCCGTTCGGCGGTGAAGGCGCCGGACCAGCGCAGGCCGACCACGCGGTCGGGTGCGGGCAGGCCGGTCGCGCGCATCACGCGGCACCAGAGGTTCTGGATGGCCGGGCCGCCGATCTCGTTGGGCACGCGCATGGTGGAAATGCCGGCGGCGCGCGCCGCCCGCACCGCGAGGGCGCCGATGACGGGGTGGAGGTGAAAATGCTTGTGGGCGTTGATGTGGTCGCAGGGCAGGCCGGTCTCGGTGAAGCGGGCGATCTGGGCGTCGATCTCGGCTGTGAGTTCGGCGCGGGCGGCGGGGGAGATGGCGAGCGTCAGGCCGAGGGACGCCATGTCGTCGCGGAAGCGGCCGTTTTTCTGCGTCAGCGCGGGGATGCGGCCGGGCGGCAGCACCGGCACGCCATCGGTCAGCACGAGGTGCAGGCCGACCGCGAGGCCTGGCTGACGCCGGGCGATGGTGACGGCCTCGGCCATGCCGGGGGAGCCGACCATCAGGGAGGCGGCGGTGAGGACGCCTTGGGTATGCGCGTGCTCCACCGCCTCGTTCACGCGGGCGTGGAGGCCGAAATCATCGGCGTTGAAGATCAGTCGCACATTCAGCCGGGGGCGAAGGCGTCTATGCTGCCTGTCACATTGTCCACGATGACGGGCGTGTCGAAATACTGCACGGAAGGCTCGGCGCCGTAGCGCTCGCGCACGCGCGGGCACCACTCCGGGCCATGCGCCGCCTCGGCCTGTGCGCGGGTCTCCCACTGATAGATGCCGCCGCTCTGGCCCTCGGCGTAGAGGTAGAGCTTGCGGACCAGGCCCGGCATGTCGACGTAGCGCGGCGCGGTCTCGGCATAGTTCGCCGCTGCCTCCTCCCGCCCGAGGCCGGGCGGCAGGGGCAGGGTGACGATGGCGGTGATCACGCCGCCTTGCGCTCCCGCAGGAAGCGGAAGAACTCCACCCCCTCACGCAGCCGGCGCACCAGCATCTGCCGGTCGCGCACCATCTCGTTGCAGATCGAGGCTATCTTTGGCGCCCGGAAGTAGAATTTCCGGTAGAACTGTTCCACCGAGGTGAAGATTTCGGTGTGGGCGAGGTGCGGATAGGCCAGCGGCGCGATCTGCACGCCATGAGCGTCGACATATTCGGTATTGGCCGTGTCCAGCCAGCCCTCGCGCGCCGCCTGGTCCCACAGATAGGTGCCGGGATAAGGTGCGGCGAGCGAGACCTGGATGGTGTGCGGGTTGGTCTCGATCGCGAACTTGATCGTCTCCTGGATGGTCTCGGTCGTCTCGCCCGGCAGGCCCAGGATGAAGGTGCCGTGGATCTTGATGCCCAGCGCATGGCAGTCCTTGGTGAACTGCTTCGCCACGTCGATCCGCATGCCCTTCTTGATGTTCACCAGGATCTGCTGGTTGCCGGTCTCATAGCCGACGAGAAGAAGCCGCAGCCCATTCTCCGCCATCACCTTCAGTGAGGCGTAGGGCACATTGGCCTTGGCGTTGCAGGACCAGGTGACGCCGAGCTTGCCGAGTTCCCTGGCGATGGCCTCGGCGCGGGGGAGGTCGTCCGTGAATGTGTCGTCGTCGAAGAAGAGTTCCTTCATCTCCGGGAACGCCTTGAGGATGTATTTCACCTCATCGATGACGTGCCCGACGGAGCGGGTGCGGTAGCGGTGCCCGCCCACCGTCTGCGGCCAGAGGCAGAAGGTGCAACGGCTCTTGCAGCCACGCCCGGTGTAGAAGCTCACATAGGGGTGCTTCAGGTAGCCGATAAAGTACTTCTTCCAGTCGAGGTCGCGCTTGTAGACCTCGGAGACGAAGGGCAGTTCGTCCATGTTCTCGAGCATGGCGCGATCCTGATTGTGCACGATCACGCCGGAATTGTTGCGCCAGCTCAGGCCCTTGATGGCGCCGAGGTCCATGCCGGAGGCGACATCCTTCACGGTGAAGTCGAACTCGTTGCGCGCCACCCAATCGACCACCGGGGCGTCGCGCAGCGATTCCTCGCTCTGCACCGCCACCTTGGCGCCGATCAGGCCGACCTTCAGCGAGGGGTTCACCGCCTTGAGCGCCTCGGCCACCTTGATGTCGCTGGCGAAGCTGGGGGTGGAGGTGTGCAGCACCACCTGGTCGAAATTCTTCGCCATGGGCGCCACATCGGCCAAGGACTGGTTGTGCGGCGGCGCATCGACGAGCTTCGAGCCCTCGATGAGGGCGGCGGGCTGGGCCAGCCAGGTCGGGAACCAGTAACTGCGGATTTCCCGCTTGGCCTGGTAGCGCGAGCCGGCACCGCCATCGAAACCATCGAAGGTGGGGGCCTGGAGGAACAGGGTGCGCATCATCGTGGCAGCGACCTTTTCGAAGTTCATGACGGTTTGCGGTAAGCCGGCCGCAAGCTCAAGTGGCGTTTTCGGCAAACCGGTTCAACCGCGGCGCATACGCCCATCGCGGCTGATTTGGAAGCGCTCGCTGCCCCAGCGCACCCGCCCGGGCCAAAGCCCGGCCAGCCAGATGGCAAAGGATAGGATGTCGCGGGGCACGACCCAGGCGAGGCGGGGGGCGGTTCCCAGCGCCCGGTCCACCCAGGCGCAGGCGGCGAATCGGGCAGCGAGTGCCAGGCCCAGCGCCGCGAGGCCGATGCCCTCCGGTGCCGCCAGCGCGGCCAGCAGGCCCCAGGGAATCGGGTGGGTCAGCGCCATGCCCGCATAGCCTGCGGGGTTGAGCAGCCGCACGGTGCGTGCCCAGCGCAGCTCATGCGCCCAGAGGCCGGCGAACCCCGATTCGGCCATGATATGGCCGGGAAGCTGCGACGCCAGCACCACCCGCAGCCCCAGGGCGCGCACGGCGGCCCCCATCGCATGGTCATCGGCCAGCAAGTCCAGAAACGCCTCGAAGCCGCCGATGGACGCGAGGGTGTCCGCCCGCAGCGCGATGGTGGCGCCGTAGCAGCCCCGCGCCTGGCCCAGCGCCTCGCCCAGCGCGGCATTCGGCAGGAAGTGCCAGTCGACCGAGAGCGCGGTGAGCCGGGACCAGACCCCGTCATCCGCCGCGACCCCGCGATACAGGCAGGTCACCAGCCCCACGCCGGGCTCGGCCAGGGGGGCGGTGACGGCGGTCAGCCAGTCCGGCCCCACCGCCATGTCGGCATCGGCCAGCACCAGCACCGGCGCGTCGGTGGCGGCGGCGAGGTGGACGAGCTGCGAGATCTTCCGGTTGGCCCCCAGCACCGCGCCGCCCGCCAGCAGCCGCGCCGGCGGACAGAAGGGCGCGGCGAGGGGGCGGGCGGCATCGGCGGGGTCGGCCACGGCCATCAGCACCTCGAAGGGGGCGGCGTGGCACTGGGCCAGCGTGGCTGCCAGGTTTTCGATCAGATGGGGGGTGGCGCCATGCAGCGGCTTGAGGATGGCGGCGGCCAGAGCCGGTTGCGTGGCCGGCGTCGCGGCCGCCAGCCGGGCCGCAGCCCGCGCGGCCAGCAGCACCTGCACCGCGCCCAGCCCCGCCAGCAGGGCCAGCAGCCATGACACGAAAATCATGCTGTCGCCTCTCCGCGGGCCATGGCAGGGCAGGGCTTTGCTTCGTATATGCTGGTCATGCGCGCCATTCTCCTGCCTCTCCTGCTGCTGCTGGGTGCCTGTGGCGACACGCTGGTGGTGCGCGGCGGCACCGAGGTCCCTTCCGCCGCCTCGCAATACGCCGGCGCCACCGATCCGGGCGACCCCTTCGAGCAGTTGAACCGCACGATGCTCGACATCAACACGGTCGCCGATGACAGCATCTTTCGCCCGGTGGCGGAAACCTACCGCGCCGTCGTGCCGGAATTCGGCCGGATGCGCATCCGTGCCTTCCTGGACAATCTGGGTGAGCCGCTGATCTTCGCCAATAACCTGCTGCAACTGCGCTTCGAGGCGGCGGGCACCACCTTCGGCCGCTTCGCGCTCAACACCACGCTGGGCGGTGCCGGGCTCTTCGACGTCGCAACCACCCAGGGCCTGACCAGGCAGAGCGGCGATTTCGGCCAGACGCTGGCGCGCTATGGCCTGGATCACGGCCCCTATCTGATGCTGCCGGTGACCGGGCCCACCAATCTGCGTGACGCCGCGGGCGATGTGGTGGATGGCTTCGGCAACCCCCTGATGCTGGCGCTGGGGCCGCTCTTCTCCGCCTATACGCTGGGTATTCTCAACACCACCCGCGGCACGCTGGGTGGCATTGATCTGCGCGCCGAGAACCTGGACACGCTGGATATCCTGCGCGCCGACAGCCTGGACTACTATGCGCGGCTGCGCAGCGTCGTGCGCCAGCGCCGGGATGGCGAGCTGATGGCGCTGGGCCGGCCGAGCGCCATGGAGACGATGGATGACCCTGGCCAGACGCCGCCGGTGCTGGATGACCCCGGAACGGCCAGCGCCGCCCCCGCCGCGCAGGCGGTGACGGCCCCGGCCAGGCCCAGGCTGCCGGTGGAATTCGTTGCCAGGACCTTGCGCCAGGCCGATCTCGCCACCCCGGGCGAGGCGGCGGGCGAGGCCCTGCCTGGCGCTGTGGTCGCCGACCCGGCCTGGGCCAGGGGAGTGCTGCAGGGAGCGGGGCTGAACGGCCCGCGGCCCTGACCGGATCGGCGCCGCTGCGCCGCCCTCGCCGCCTCATGCCGGAGGCGGCAGATCCCCGTTGCTGATGAGAAAGGCCGCGCGCGCCGCCGCCGCACCCCAATCCGCCGTGCCGTCGGGGCAGCGGACCAGGCGCACCGAGGGATACCACAGGGTATCCTCGCGCCGCTGCTGCCAGCGCCAATCGGGGTGGCGGCCATGGGTGAGCATCAGCGCCGGCCGGCCCAGCGCGCCGGCCAGGTGCAGCACCGCCGTGTCCACCGTCACCACCAGGTCGAGTGCGGTGATCGCCGCCGCCGCGTCGAGGAACCAATCGGGCCCCCGATCCATCTCGGGCCCCAGCCGATCGAGCGCGAAGGGGGCCGGGCTGTCCTCACCGGGGCCTTTCTGCAGCGCGAAGAGCCGGACCTGCGGCAGGGCGGCAATGGGCGAGAAAGCCGCGAGAGAGACCGATCGCAGGTGATCCACCGGCGCCTTGGGGTTGCCCTGCCAGACGATGCCGATGCGTATGCCCTGGGTGCCGATGCGTTCGCGCCAGCGCGCGAGGCGCGTGGCATCGGCCGCCAGATAGGGGATGCGCCCCCGATATTCCTGCGGCCGCAGGCCCAGCGCATACGGCAGGTTGAGCAGCGGCAACCAGGATGTCACGCCCTTCACCTGCCCCGGCGCGTCGCTGGCCAGCACATCGATGCCCTCCAGCACCGGCGCCAGCAGCGCGTGGATACGCCGGTCGAGCACGGCAGCCACGCGCACGCCGCGGGCCCGCAACAGCGGCAGGTAGCGGGCGAACTGGATGGTATCGCCCAGCCCCTGCTCGCCCATCACCAGCAAAGCTCCGGGCAGGCTGTCGCCGCGCCAGATCGGGGTGGGCACCGGCCCTAGCGGGCCGGGCCTCGTGACCCTGGGGAAGCTGTCGGGCAGCACGTCGAAGCGTACCTCGTAGACCTCCCATGCCTCCTGCCAGAGGCCGGCGGCGAAGAGCGCCCGCGCCAGGGCCGCCCGCACGCGAAGGTCGTCCGGCGCGAGCCGCGCCAGGACCCGCAGCCCGTCGGCCGCCTCCAGATTGCGCCCGGCGTGATGCGCCTCCTCCAGCAGGTGCAGGATGGGCGTGATGTCGATCGGCTGCGGCATCAGCGCCTGGCCGGCGCCTGCTGGCTGGTGCTCGCCGGTTCCTGCCCCAGCCCGAACAGCCCGCGCAAAAAACCTGGCGTGATGGTGGAAAGCGGGTTCACCTGAACCTGCGGGTCGGAGGCCGCGCCCTGCACCCGGAAAGCTGTGGCGAAGACCCCGCCGCCCGGTTCGGGGCTGAAGAGCCGGCCCACCAGCGGCAGATTGCCCAGCATGGTGTTGATCATATAGGCCGGCACGATGGTGCCCTCGAGGTCGAGAATATCGGCCTCGCGCAGCACCCGCCCGCGCACCGTCAGGCCCAGGCTGGGCGAGAAGGCATGCGCGTCGTTCAGCGTCAGCACCTCGCGGTTCACGCTGAAGGGCACATTGGCGCGGTTGAAGCTCAGCCCGCCCCCGCCCTGCAGCGCATCGACCAGGCCGAACAGCGTCATCGCCTGCAGCACCTTGCCGATGGCGGGTGCCCCGCGCACCACGAAGCCCTCCAGCTCCGCCGTGCCGGTCAGGGCCGCGTTCACCTCATTGCCGGCCCAGCCGCCATTGAGGGTGAGCCGGCCGCCCTCGATGGAGGTGATGCCATCGAGGGCCCGCAGCACCGCGCCGCCATCCTCGGCGGTGATGCGCAGGCTGCGGCCCTGCGCCCGCGGCGCCACCACGAGCTCGAACGCGCCGCCCGCCGCGGCGGTGCGCCCGCGCAAAAATCCCTGGCGGAGGACGGCGCGGTCGTCGACCACCGCGCGGCCCTGCACGCCCAGCAACTCGCGGCGCTCGCCCAGGGTGACCCGGTCGAAGCGCGCCTCCAGCACCAGGGGCGGCATGGTGCCGGGGTCGGGCCGTTCCTCGGCCGGACGGCGTGCGGCCATGATCGGCCGCAGGTCGAGCAGCGGCCCGCGCAGATTGGTCTGCCAAGGCGCGCCGGGTTGGCCGGGCGGGCGCACATCGCCCTGGAAACGGCTGCCGCCGAACAGGCTCTCGGCGATCTCGTAGCGGTCGATCCGGCCGCGATTGACGATGGCGCGGCCGCGCAGCGACAGCTCCAGCACGTCGATGCGGCCATTATCCACGCCCAGCAGCGTGTCGCCCTGCAGCCGCACCACCGCTTCGGCACTGCCGGGGCTGCCCTGCGGTTTGCTCCAGCGCGCAGCCGGCAGGGAGAGGGTGGCCGGTGCCAGGTCGCCGCGCAGCGTCACGCTGGCCTGGCCGTTGCGCCGCCGCTCGGTCCGCGCCTCGATGGCGACGGCGCCGCCCAGCACATCGCCGAGGTCGAGGCCGAGCTGGGTCAACTGCGCCGCCGAGAGCGTGCCCTGCACCGTCTCACGCGAGAACACGGCTGTGGCCGGGCCGGGGCGCAGATCGGTCTCGATGAGCAGTCGCAGCGGCGCGCCGAGCAGGTTGGCGGTGCCCTGCAGCCGCAGCCGGTCGGCCTCCAGCAGCAACTCGATCTGGCCCTGGGTCAGCTCCCGCCCCAGCAGGGCGCGGCCGATGCGCAAACCGCTCAGCCGTGATTCCGCCCGCACCCGGATCGCCTCGTTGGGGATGTCCTCCAGCATGGGAAAGGTCAGGTTCAGCCGCGTGGCATGGCTGCCCTCGGCCACCGTGAGTTCCAGCGGCCGCCGGTCGAAGAGGTGCAGGCGGGGGTGGCGCAGCAACGCCATCAGGTCGGCTGCCGAGCCCGCGATCTGCAGTTGGATATCGGCCCGCTGCACGGTCTGGGCGAGGTCGAGGAAGCGCAGCGTGCCGCCGGTGATCTCGATGCCCGTGGCGCTGCCATCGGCGCGGGATTGACGCCCCCCGGCGATGGCGAGGGTGATGGCGTCGAGGCCGAACTGCGCCTCGCCCGAGACCCCGATGGCGGGCGGGATCGGCGCCAGCCACTGCACCGTCACCGCGCTGGCCCGGGCCCGGCCGCTGAGCGCGCGCAGCTGTGGCTCCTGGCCGTCCGGCAGGGCCAGGTCGAAGCGCCACTGGCCTTCCTGCGCCACGCCGCCCAGCATGTTTTCCACCATCCATTTGCGCGGATGGGGGGCGATGCCCTCGGGCCAGAGCGTTGGCAAGTCGGCGAAGGCGAGCTGGTCGAGCCCGAGGTCGCCCGCGATGGTCCAGGCATCGCCCTCGCGCCGGATATCGGCCTGGCCGGTGATGATGCTGGGCGCCGCCTCCGGCCGTGGCGAGGGCAGCACCAGCCGCGCGGTTTCCAGCCGCAGCGCCTCGGGTGTACCGCTCGCCATAAGCAGCACTTCGCTGATCGCGAGGCCCGGGCTTGGCCCTTGGCCGAGGCCGAGGCCGAGGCGCAGGTCGCGCAGCGGCAGCCGCATCCGGCCCTGGATCAGCCGCGGTCCCTCGGCGGTGTCGCGCAGCGCGAGGCCCAGGGTGGCGTCGCGCAGGCTGCCCGCTAAGGCGAGGCGTGCTGCCTCCGCGCGCCATTGCGGCGCCAGGCTCTCGGGCCAGAGGGAAGCGAGGTTGGTCACCTCGAAAGCGGCCAGGCCCGTTTCGATCTCGCCCCGCCAGCGCCCATCCTCGCGCCAGGCGCGGCCCTGGGCGATGAGATGGGCAAGCGGTGGGGCCGCGGGCGGGCCCAGCAGCAATTCGGCATGCGGGAGGTCGACCGCGCCCTGGCGGATCTCGGCCCGCAGCGAAAACCCCTGCAGCGGGAGCGTGTGGCCGGCATGGCTGAGCTGGCCCGGCCCGGCCTCCAGGTCCAGCACCGCGCCACGCGGCACGAGGCCGGCATCGAGTTGCAGCACGATGCCGGCGGAGAGCATGGCCTGCAGACCGGCCAAAGGGGCGAGTTGAGGGGCGAGTGCCGGCAACAGGCCGGCCAGCGCACCGGGCTGCAGCCCGGCCAGGCGGAGCACCACCTCGCTGCCGGCGGGGGCGGCCATGGCCTGGAGCGTGACGGGCACGACCATCCCGCCGAGGTGCAGTGCGGCGCTGCCATCGGCGCGCAGGCCCTCGCGGTCGCGTTGGGCGAAGAGGTTGATGTCTTCCAGTGCCATGCCCGGCCTGCCGGCGGCGGCGGGCAGCAGGATGGCGCCGCCGCGGATCCGCAACCCGCGCAGGGCGAAATGGCGGCGCGTTTCATCGGGGGCGGCGAGCCAGGGCAGCATGGTGGCGGGCATCGCCTCGGCGGCGGCGTCCATGTCGTCATCGCCGGCCGTGCCGGGGCCCACGCGCAGCCGGGGTGCCTCGAGTTCGAGCAGCGTGGGGGCGAATTCGCCGCGCAGCAGGGCCGGCAGCGAGAGATGCGCCAACACCGCCGTGGCCTCGGCCTGCAGCCCCGGCGCTTCCAGCCGCGCGCCGTCCAGCCGGAGCGCGGGCAGGGCGCTGGCGCCATGCCGCCAGCCATCCCAGGCGAGTGAGAGTGTCTCGGCCCTGAGGCTGGTGCCGGCGGCGAGGGTGATGCCCTGGCGCAGCTTGGGGCTGAGCCAGCTCAGTTCCAGCGGCCCCTGGGCCAGGCGCCAGGACAGCGTGCCGGCGGCAAGGCCGAACAGCAGGGCGAGGCCGAGCACGGCGCGGGTGAGGAGGCGCAGGCCGTGGCGCGCGGCGCGGGTATGGCGGCCCGTGGCGGCGACGGGCGGGGCGCCACGCGCCGGGACCGCCCGGCGCAGGCCGGACGCCGCCTGCCGCAAGGCGCGCACGCACATGTGAGACAGCGCCCGGCCGCGCCCCAGCAGCGTCTGGCCCGCCCCGGCCACCCGGCTGGCGAGCCGCCCGATCATTTCCATTGCCGTCTTGGCTTGACCTTCCATCCCGACCCGCTTCCCATCCCGGCCGATGTCATGCAACCCCATCCTGCCCGAGGCCTTCGATTCTGCGGCGGTGATGCGCTTGCGCGTCAATCTGGAGGAGGGCGACGCCACCGCCCAGTCCCTCCTGGCCCATGCCGATGCCGGGCCCTGGCTGGCGGCGCTGGCGGGCCACAGTCCGTTCCTGGCCGATCTGGTGGCCTACGAGCCGGCCAGCCTGCTGCGCCTGCTGGAGCGCGGGCCGGAGGAGGCCTTCCAACTCGCCATCGCGCCGCTGGCCCGGGCCGATGCCGCCACCCCGAGGCCGGCCCTGGCCATGCTGCTGCGCCAGGTGAAGCGGCGCGCGGCGCTGGTGATCGCGGCGGCCGATATCGGCGGGCTCTGGCCGCTGGAGCGGGTGACCGGCGCGCTGACCGACCTGGCCGAGGCGGCGCTGGGGGCGGCGCTGCGCCATCTCCTGCGCGCGGCGGTGGAGCGTGGCGAGCTGAAGCGTGCCGCCGCCCGGGCAGGGAAAGGCTGCGGCCTGGTGGTGCTGGGCATGGGCAAGCTGGGTGCCAGGGAGCTGAATTATTCGTCGGATATCGACATCATCCTGATGTTCGACCCCGCCGCCGCGACCGACCCGGATGAGGCGCAGGGCTGCTACGTCCGCATCGCGCGGGAGTTGGTGAAGCTGCTGGAGGAGCGCACGGCGGAGGGCTATGTCTTCCGCACCGACCTGCGGCTGCGGCCGGACCCTGCGGCCACGCCGCTCGCCGTCTCCATCCCCGCCGCGATTTCCTACTACGAGAGCATGGGGGCGACCTGGGAGCGGGCGGCGATGATCAAGGCCCGGCCGGTGGCCGGCGACATCGCTGCCGGCGAGGCTTTCTTGCGCGAGATCCGGCCGTTTGTCTGGCGCCGCTTTCTGGATTTCTCGGCGCTGTCGGACATTCACGCGATCAAGCGGCAGATCAACCATCACAAGGGGCTGGGCGAGGGCATCACCGTGCCGGGGCATGATGTGAAGCTGGGCCGTGGCGGCATTCGTGAGATCGAGTTCTCCGCCCAGGCGCTGCAATTGCTCTGGGGCGGGCGGGACCCCGGGCTGCGGGCACCCACCACCATGGGCGCGTTGACCGCGCTGGTGGCGGCGGGGCGGCTGGACCGGCTGGCGCTGGGTGAGCTGTCGGACGCCTATCTGCTGCTGCGCACGGTCGAGCATCGGCTGCAGATGGTGGAGGACCGGCAGACCCACCGGATGCCGGAGGATGAGCCGGGGCTGGCGCGCATTGCGAGCTTTCTGGGCATGACCGGCAGCGAGGCGCTGGTGGAGCGGCTGACCGCCTGCCTGCGCTGCGTGGAGGGGCATTATCTGCAGGTCTTCGAGGGGATCGTGGGCGAGCTTCCCGATGGCGGCTTCGTCATGCCCGAGGAGCCGGAGGATGCGCCCGAGGCGCTGGCCGCGCTGGAGGCGATGGGCTTTCGAGACGCCGCCTCGGCACTCGGCATGCTGCGGGGCTGGCAGCAGGGCAGGGTGCGCGCCACCCGCAGCGAACGCGCCCGCGCCCTCTTGGCCGGCATGCTGCCCGGCCTGCTGGAGACCTTCGCGGCGGAGGCCGAGCCGGATTCCGTCCTGGCGCGCTTCGACGCCATGCTGTCACGCCTGCCGGTGGGGGTGCAGATCCTGTCGATGATCCAGCGCAACCCGGCACTGCTGAAGCGCATCGCGACCATCCTGGGGGCGGCACCGCCCTTCGCCGACCACCTCGCGCATTTCCCGGCCGCCTTCGAGGGGCTGCTGAGCCATGACCCGGCCGCGCCATTGCCCATGCTGGCGCGGGTGAAGGAGGCACGCCACCTCGAGGAGGCGCTGGATGCCGCACGGAGGCTGGCCACGGAGCGGCGCTTCGAGATCGACGCCGCCCTGCTGGAAGGCCGGCTTTCCGCCGATGAGGCTGGGCTGCTGCGCTCTGGCCTGGCCGAGGATGTGATGGGGGCGGTGATCCCGCGCGTCGCCGCCGAATTCGCCGCACGCCACGGCCGCGTGGCCGGCGGCGCGCTGGCGGTGCTGGCGATGGGCAAGCTGGGCGGGCAGGAGATGCTGCCGGGCAGCGACCTCGACATCGTGCTGCTCTATGACCATGCGGCCGATGCGGAAGGCAGCCAGGGCGGAGCCAAATCCCTGGCGCCGAGCGATTATTTCATCCGCCTCTCGCACCAGATCGTGGCCGCACTCTCCTCGCCCGGGGCGGAGGGGCAGCTTTTTGCGGTGGACATGCGGCTGCGGCCCACCGGCAACAAGGGGCCGGTGGCGACGCGGCTGTCCAGCTTCGAACGCTACCAGGCCGAGGAGGCGTGGACGTGGGAACGCATGGCGCTGATGCGCGCGCGGGTGGTGGCCGGGCCGCTGGCTTTTCGCCGCCGGGTGGGCCAGGCGCTGCGCCTGGCACAGCTGCGCCCGCTGCCGCCGGGGCGTGCGCTGCATGATGCCGCCGCGATGCGCGCGCGGCTGCTGCGCGACCTGCCGCCGGATGGGGCCTGGGACCTCAAGGCGATGCGCGGCGGCATGATCGAGGTGGAGTTCATCGCGCAGGCCCTGCTGCTGGAGCACGCGCCGCGGCGGCCGGACCTGCTGCGGCACAACACCGCGGCCGCCCTCGCGGCGCTGGGTGCGGCGGGGCTGCTGCCCGAGGCGGCGATGCTGGGCCGGGCGGAACGGCTGTGGCGCACGCTGCTCGGCCTGCGCCGGCTGATGATGGCGCGGCCGATGGACAATGACCTCTCGCGCTCGGCCGAGGCGGTGCTGCTGCGCGGCGCGGGGCTGGCGCTGGGCGAGGCGCCGGTTGACGTGGCCGCCCTGCGCGCACAGATCGACACCCATGCCGGTGCGGTGCGGGAAGCCTTCCAGCACCATGTCGGCCGCCACGCAGCAGGAGAGAATGGATGAGCGGACCCAACCCCGGCGATGAAGCGCCCGCCTTCGAGATGGCCGCGAGCGGGGGCAGGACGGTGTCCTCGGCCTCGCTGAAGGGCAAACCCTACCTGCTGTATTTCTACCCCAAGGCCGATACGCCGGGCTGCACGAAACAGGCATGCGGCATCCAGGAAGCGTTGCCGGCACTGGGCAAGCTGAAGCTCACCGTCATTGGCGTCTCACCCGACGCGATGCCGCCGATCGAGAAATTCGCCAAGAAATACAATCTGGAATTCCCGCTGGCGTCGGACCCTGAGCAGGTCACCGCCAAGGCCTATGGGGTGTGGGTGGAGAAATCCATGTACGGGAAGACCTATATGGGCATGGAACGGTCGAGCTTCCTGGTGGGGGCGGACGGCAAGATCGCGCAGGTCTGGCGGAAGGTGAAACCGGAGGCGCATGCGGGGGCGGTGCTGGAGGCGGCCAAGGGGCTGTAAGGGGGGGGACTGGAAGGGCGCTGCGCTTCCAGACCATCCCGCAAAGGGCCGGGAGGCCCTTTGATGCCGGGAGGTTTTGGCGCTGGGGTGGTGAGGGGCGGGCGGCTTGGGAGCCGTTGCGGTAAATTGCTGGTGGTGCCTGGATGATGTATAGGAAGGTTAAGGTGATATAGTTATCCTGCAAGCGCAGTGATATCGCATTTCCCAAAGACGGGCTGACTATCGTTTGCAGTGAAAGCGGCGGGAGGTTCTTCCATCGCGCGGCAGCATCCCATTTCCAAACAATGTCTTGGCGCATTATACTGAGCCTACGGATCGCGTTGGGGCCAGAATGATAATGCCGACAAATACATTGATTGCCGACGCCGGGACCGTGCTCGTCGATACCGCCTCGCAGGGGGGGGCGACGGGGCAGCACAGCGCTGCCCTGTCCGATGGACGGATTGTGGTGACCTGGCAGGAAACCACGGGGCTGAATGGGGATGGCAGCGGGTCGGCGATCAAGGCCAAGGTGCTGAACGCGGATGGCTCGACCGCGATTGATGAGTTTCTGGTCAATTCCACGGTGCAGGGCGACCAGACCTTGCCGGCGGTGGCGGCACTGCAGAACGGGAGGTTCGTGGTCACCTGGAACGATGCGAGCAATGGCGTGACCAAGCTGGGGGGGGTCGATATCCGCGCGCAGGTCTTCGCCGCTGACGGCTTCCGGCAGGGGAGTGAAATACTGGCCAATGCCGCAACTGCGGGCAGGCTTACTGGATCGCAGGTTGCAGGTCTTTCCAACGGCAATTTTGTGGTGGCTTGGACCTCCACGCAGGCGCAAGCGGGCAACTTTACAGTTATCGACGCCAACGGCGCACTGGTTATCGCCAAAACTACGCTCCCCGCTGTCCTCCCCAATACGAACAAGTTGATCGATTTAGCTGCTGATCCCAATGGAGGGTTCCATATTTTGGTGCCCCTAGAAACTCCAATGAGTATGAATTCTCCATATTCAAGTTTAAAATTTAGCGAACAGGGAGTAATAATAGAATCAAATTTATTCTTTTATAGTAAAACATCTTTGAGCAAAAATGCGGATTACGTCCTTTCGGCCAGTATTCCAGATTTTATAGTCGGCGAGACTGGTGTTCCCATAATTTCCTTTCTAGAAAAACCGTATGATTCTCTTCTTTTTGCTGCGCCGCGAATAGCAAATTTCATAAATAATTCTAACATTCCTGTAGATATATTTATTAATGGTGACGAAAGAGTTTCTGTAATATCGATCGAATCATTGCAATTCAACGATTTCATTCTGGCCTACGTCAAAAATAATATACTCCATGTCGGTTCAGTTATATCCTCCGTCTACTCCGAAGCTGGCTATGTCTCCTCCGATTTGCCGCCCTCGGCCACCGAACTCGACATCAGCGTCACCACTGGCGGCCGGGTTTTCGTCAGCTGGACCAATGCCGCCGGCGCCATCGAAGGGAAATTCTTCAATTACGACGGCACCCTGGCCGCCAAGCAGGATGGCACCGCGGGCGATGACGTGCTGGTCGGCACGCCCGGCATGGATCTGCTCCGTGGCCTGCAGGGCAACGACCTGGTGCTCGGCCGCGAGGGGGATGACTACCTCCTTGGCGGAGATGGGAACGACATCCTCGATGGCGGCCCCGGCGCCGATACCATGGAGGGCGGCGCCGGCGACGACCAATACCTCGTCGACAATGCCGGCGATGTCGTCACCGAGGCCGCCATCCCCAGCTATGACACTGTCTGGGTCGGCGCCAATGGCTGGACGGTTGCGGCCAATACCGAGGTCACCCGGCTTTATGGCGTCGGCACCCAAGTCAGCGGCAGTACGGGCAATGATGTGGTGGTCGCCAATGGCGGCGCCGCCTCGAGCATCGCCGCCGGCGAGGGCAATGATGAAATCTGGGGCGGTGGCCCTTTCGCCCATACCCTTAACGGCGGCGCCGGCGACGACGTCATCCGCGGCCAGGACAGCCCCGCGGTGATGATCGGCGGCACGGGCAATGACCAGTTCGTCGTGGGCAATGTGGGCGCCACCATCGTGGAAAATGTCGGCGAGGGCATCGACACCGCCTGGGTTGGTGTGGATGGCTGGACCAATGCGGCCAATGTCGAGATCGCCCGCCTGGCCGCGCCGGGTGCCGTGACCTTGCTGGGCAATGAGGGCAATGAGGATCTGGTGGCCAACCAGGCCGCGGCCAGCCGGATCGACGGCAATGGCGGCAGTGACACGCTCTGGGGCAGCCCTTTTGCCGATACGCTGAGTGGCGGCGCGGGGGATGACATCATGCGCGGGCAGGGCGGTGCCGATGTCATGTCCGGTGGTGTGGGCAATGACCAATATGTCGTCTTTGACCGCAATGCCACGGTGATCGAGAGCCAGACCGAGGGCTACGACATCGTCTATTTCGCCGGCACCGGCAGCTTCTTCATCGGCAACAATGTGGAGGAGGCGAGGCTGGTGGCGAGCGGCACCGGGTTGGTCGGCAATGGCCTGGACAATCTGATGGCGGGGAACAGTTCGGGGCTGGCATCCACGCTGGATGGTGGTGCGGGCAATGACATCATGTTCGGCACCGCGGCGGCGGACCGTTTCATCGGTGGTGCCGGCAATGACACGATGTACAGCCAGGGTGGTGCGGATGTGTTTGCCTACCGCGCGGCGGGTTGGGGTTTTGACAAGATCGCGGGTTGGACGGCGGGCGCCTGCAAGCTGCAGTTCGAGGCGGCGAGTGGGGTGACGAATTTCTCGCAGCTCACGCTCAGCAGCGGTGGCGGGAACACGCAGGTGGAGTACGCCGGCAGCACGATTGTGGTGTTTGGCGTGCTGCTGAGCCAGACGGACTTTTTGTTCGTTTAGGCTGACCTTGACGGCCAGCCCCAAGAAGGCGGTCCAGGCCACCCTGTGGATTGGCGGGTTCAGCGCCGAAGGCGATGAACGTCCGGGGAAGGCAGAGCCTTCCCTGGTTTATTCTCTTGATTGACCGAGACAATTATCCTAAAATTTTGATGCTCTGCTGTTTCGACAACCGCATCCACCATCCAAGCAGCCAACCCTTCCAGGGATGGCGAATTTGTCCCCAAACGTGAATTTGCGCGCAACACGCATCGTGTGAGGGCCGGGCGGCCCCCCGCGGTCACCCCGGCTTTCTCATGGGTTCAACGCGCTAGTCGGCCCTTTGCGGAAGGGGGCGGGAGGGCTTGCGTTCCTGGAGGCCACCGCGGTGCCAACCCTCAATGCGGAAACCGCCGCACCCCGCCATCGACATGCACGACCTGCCCTGTGATGTAGCGCGCCCGTGGCGAGGCCAGGAAGGCCACCAGAACCGCCAGGTCCTCCGGCTCGCCGATATAGCCCGCTGGCACCTCTGTCCGCGCCCAATGCGCGCGGGCTTCCTCGGTGGGGAGGATGCGGTTGTCGATCTGCTCGGAATGGATCCGGCCGGGCGGGATGGAGTTCACCGTGATGCCGTCCGGTGCCAGGCGACGTGACAGCGCCTTGGCCCAGATATGCACCGCCCCGTTGGGGGCATTGGCGGCGTTGATCTGGAAGGGCTCGTCCTGTCCCGTGATGTTGATGATGCGGCCGAATTTCTGCGCCTGCATCATGGGCACCAGGGTATGGGCGATGCGCCGCCCGGCATGGAAGTTGATCTCCATCGCCTCCTGCCAGACTTCCTCGGCGCCCAGGTCGCTCTGCGGGCGGGAGGAGCCGGCATTGTTCACCAGAATGTCACAGCGTCCGAAGCGGGCCTGGATGGCGTCGAGGGCGCGCGGCCCGGCATCGATGGCGGTGAAATCCTGCTCGATGATCAGCGGCTCCGCGCTCGCCGGCAGTTCCGCCGCCAGGCTTTCCAGCAGCGGGCGGCGGCGGGCGAGCAGGGCGAGCCGGCAACCCTCCTCGGCCAGCAGTCGGGCGATGGTGCGTCCGAGTCCCGCCGAGGCGCCGGTCACCAGCGCCACACGCCCCTTGAGTTCCAAATCCATGATCGATCCCCCACAGACAAAAAAGCGCCGCGGAGGTTGCCCTCCGCGGCGCGGTTGGTGACGTGCGCGGCCCCTATTCGGCCAGCGCCTTGTCCTTGCCCTTGCGCAGTGCGGGCAGTGCCATGGCCAGCAGCGCCACGGCGCCGATGCCCAGCATGGTCGCGCTGATCGGGCGCTCCAGGAACACCATCGGATCGCCGCGCGAGAGCAGCATGGCGCGGCGCAGGTGCTCTTCCATCATCGGCCCCAGCACGAAGCCGATGAGCAGCGGCGCCGCCTCCAGCTTCAGCTTGTTGCACATGTAGCCGAACACCGAGAACAGCACCGTCATGTAGACGTCGAAGACGTTGTTGTTCAGCGAGTACACGCCGATCGAGCAGAACACGAGGATCGCCGGGTAGAGGTACTTGTAGGGCACCTGCAGCAGCTTCACCCACATGCCGATCAGCGGCAGGTTGATGACGAGCAGCATGAGGTTGCCGACCCACATCGAGGCGATGAGGCCCCAGAACAGGTCGGGCTGGGCTTCCACCATGCGGGGGCCGGGCTGGATGCCCTGGATGATCAGCGCGCCGACCATCAGCGCCATGACGGCGTTCGACGGAATGCCCAGTGTCAGCAGCGGGATGAAGCTGGTCTGCGCGGCCGCGTTGTTCGCGGCCTCGGGGCCGGCGACACCTTCGATGGCGCCGAAGCCGAACTGGTCCCGGCCCTTCGACATCTTGCGTTCCATCATGTAGCTGCCGAAGGCGGCCAGTGCGGCGCCACCACCCGGCAGGATACCCAGGAACGAGCCCACCACGGTGCCACGCAGCACCGCCGGCGTTGCCCTGCGGAACTCCTCCTTCGTCAGCCACAGGCTGCCCACCTTGTTGGTAAGCACCGAGCGCGACTCCGGCCGCTCCAGGTTCAGGATGATCTCGGCGATGCCGAACATGCCCATGGCGACCGGCACGAAGCCGATGCCGTCCGACAGTTCGGGGATGCCGAAGGTGAAGCGCTGCTGCCCCGTCTGCACATCCGTGCCGACCAGGCCGAGTGCGACGCCGAAGACCACCATGCCGATCGCCTTGATGACCGAGCCCTGCGCGAGGACAGAGGCGATGATCAGGCCGAGCAACATCAGTGAGAAGTAATCCGCCGGGCCGAAGCTCAATGCCACCTGCGTCAGCAGCGGGCCCGAGGCGGCGACGAGGATGGTGCCCACCGTGCCGGCGAAGAAGCTGCCGATGGCCGCGGTGGCGAGTGCGGCGCCGGCGCGGCCGTTGCGGGCCATCTTGTAGCCCTCCAGCGTGGTCACCACCGATGACACCTCACCGGGGAGATTGAGCAGGATGGCCGTGGTCGACCCGCCATATTGAGCGCCATAAAAAATGCCGGCGAGCATGATGATGGCCGTCGTTGCCGGCAGGCCGAAGGTGATGGGCAGCAGCAGCGAGATCGTTGCCACCGGCCCGATCCCCGGCAACACGCCGATGGCGGTGCCGATCAACGCGCCGAGCAGCGCGAAGGTCAGGTTCTGGAAGGAGAGCGCGACGCCGAAGCCGTGCGCGAGATTGGCGAGAAGAAGTTCCATGGGGTCCGGCTCCTTACAGCTGCGGCCAGAGGTTTACGCGAATATCCAGCTGCTGGATGAAGACGAACCAACACATGATCAGCAGGAAGACGGTCGTACCCAGGATGCCGATGGGTTTCTTGAGATGCTCGGGTTCGGCCAGGCAAGACATGACGATGATACCGATCAACGCCGCGAAGAAGCCCATCTTCTCCAGCAGCAGGCCGAAGAGGCACATGGACGCATTGATCAGGCCGAACAGGCGCCAACCCGGCGAAATGCACATCACCAGGAAGCCCAGCATCATGGCCGTGCCGACCGCATTATAGGTCTGCCCGAAGAAGCCGGGCATCGGCTTGAGGATGTAGAAGGCGGCGAAGCCCACCGCGATGCCGGCGAAGAAGGTGCCGATTTCCTGGCCGGTCCAGCGCGTCAGCTTCTCGCCATCGCCGAAGATGCCGATCAGGACCGCCAGGGCACCCAGCACGATCTGCAGCCAGAACACCATCCAGGGCATGTAGCCCGGGCCCATGCGGCGTGCGGTGCCCATGGTGTGATCCAGATTCAGCCATAAGCCCACGGCCGCGATCAGGATCAGAAACAGACCTGATACCAGGTCCTTCTCATTGATTTTCATTCCCAGGCCTTTCCCAGACACAGCCAATTCGAAACGGCGGCCAACCCCCAACCCGGCTCGCGCCGGGTGTCAGCCGCTTCCATCACATTCCTGCCATCTTGCCTAGCGTGTTGCGCGCGTCCAGCCCAGAGAGCAAGGAGCTTACGTTTGCGTCAGGCAATTTGGCAGTTTCGAAAACCATCAGTCCGGCTGCGCGCCGGAGGCCCGCACCACTGGAGCCCAATACTCCACTTCGCGCCGGACGTAATCGGTATATTCGCCGGCGCTCAGGCGGCCCGGCGTGCCGCCGAGCTCGGCGAAGCGGGCCATTTGCTCGGGTGTTGCCAGGATGGCGCGCACCTCACGATTGATCTGCTCCACAACCGCGGGTGGCATGCCTGCGGGGCCTGACAGGCCGAACCAGCCGGTGCCCACGATGTCATGCCCCTGTTCGCGAAAGGTCGGGATCGCGGGGAAGGCGGGATGGCGCTGCGCCGAGGACATCGCGACGCCGCGCACCGTGCCAGCGCGCAGATGCGCGGCTGCGGAGGGCAGGCTGTCGCTCATCAGCGGCACCTGGCCGGCGATCACCGCGGTCATCGCCGGCCCCGCGCCGCGGAAGGGGATGTGGTTGATGTCGCGCCCCAGTGCCCGGCCCATCAGCACGATGAGCAAGTGGTTGGAGGAGCCGGCGCCCGAACTCGCCATGTCCAGCCCGCCGGGGCTGGCGCGGTGCCGCGCCGCGAGGTCGGCCAGGTTTGCAACGCCCGCGCGCGGATTTGCGACGAAGACCGAGGGGTTTTCGGTGATCAGCGCGATATGGGAGAAGTCGCGCACCGCGTCATAGCGGATATTGGGATAGAGCGTGGGGCCGATGCCGTGGCTGGCGATGTTGCTCATCAGCAGGGTGTGACCATCGGGCACCGCCTGCGCCACGGCCAGACTGCCCACGGTGGCCCCGGCGCCCGGTCGGTTGTCGATGGTCACGGCCACCCCCAGCCGCTCGGACAGCGGCTGGGAGACCAGGCGCGCCATCAGGTCGGTGGTGCCGCCGGGCGCATAGGGAACGATCAGGCGGATGCTCTGGGTGGGCCAGGACTGGGCGCGCAGGACATGCGGCGCGAACACCGTCGACGTCACCAGGACGCTGCGCCTTGCAAGATCATTCACACTCGGAGTTCCCAGGCTTTTTTTGCGCTATGGCAGCGCCGCGCGGCAACAGCAAGCACCATATCAATACGTTACGCGGCCGTGTTGACGTGTTGCGTTGCGAAGTGCCAGCATCCCACCGCCAAGGGGTGCCCCGGATCGGGGGCTGAGATATCGCACGGAGCGCGAGAAACCCTTCGAACCTGAACCGGATCATGCCGGCGGAGGGATGGACGCGTGCGGGGCGAGAACCCGCCGGCATTCCGTCTCCGCCCAACACGCGAGGACGCCATGCCTGACCTTCCCATCGCCGAGCACCGCATCACCACCGGGCCGCTGCCGGCTTCCACCAAGATCCACCTTCCCGGCGCGATCCACCCGGATATCCGGGTTGCGATGCGCGAGATCGCGGTCTCGGGCGGCGAGAAGCCGCTCAGGGTCTATGACACCTCCGGCCCCTACACCGATCCTGACCATCTGTCCGATATCGCGGCCGGCCTGCCCGCGCTGCGCGCCGGCTGGATCGCCGCGCGCGGCGATGTCGAGGCCTATGCCGGCCGCGACCCCAAGCCTGAGGATGACGGGCTTCGGGTGGGCGAGGCGCCTCGCGTGCCGGTCTTCCAACGCGGCACCCGCCAGCCGCTTCGCGCCCGCGCCAGCGCGGTGACGCAGCTTGCCTACGCACGCGCCGGCATCATCACGCCGGAGATGGAATACATCGCGATTCGCGAAAACATCGGCCGCGACGCGGCGGCGGCGGTGATCCGCGATGGCGAGGATTTCGGCGCCGCCATCCCCGACCATGTCACGGCCGAATTCGTCCGCTCGGAGGTCGCCCGCGGCCGCGCCATCATCCCCGCCAACATCAACCACCCCGAGGCCGAGCCGATGATCATCGGCCGCAACTTCCTGGTGAAGATCAACGCCAATATCGGCAATTCCGCGGTGAGCTCGAGCGTTTCCGAGGAGGTGGACAAGCTGGTCTGGGCCATCCGCTGGGGCGCGGATACGGTGATGGATCTGTCCACCGGCCGGAACATCCACACCACCCGCGAGTGGATTCTCCGGAACTCGCCGGTGCCGATCGGCACGGTGCCGATCTACCAGGCGCTGGAGAAGGTCGGCGGCCGCGCCGAGGATCTCTCCTGGGAGATTTTTCGCGACACGCTGATCGAGCAGGCGGAGCAGGGGGTGGACTACTTCACGATCCATGCCGGCGTGCGGCTGGCCTATATTCCGCTGACCGCGAAGCGCGTCACCGGCATCGTCTCGCGCGGCGGCTCGATCATGGCGAAGTGGTGCCTGAGCCACCACAAGGAGAATTTTCTGTACGAAAAATTCGACGAGATCTGCGAGATCATGGCCGCCTATGATGTGTCGTTTTCGTTGGGCGATGGCCTGCGTCCCGGCAGCCTGGCCGACGCCAACGATGCGGCGCAATTCGCCGAGCTGGAAACGCTCGGCGAACTCACCAAAGTCGCCTGGGCGCGCGACGTGCAGGTGATGATCGAGGGCCCCGGCCACGTGCCGATGCACAAGATTCAGGTCAACATGACCAAGCAACTGGCCGAATGCGGCGAGGCGCCGTTCTACACGCTGGGGCCGCTGACCACCGACATCGCGCCGGGCTATGACCACATCACCTCGGGCATCGGCGCTGCCATGATCGGCTGGTTCGGCTGCGCCATGCTTTGCTACGTCACGCCGAAAGAACATCTCGGCCTGCCCGACCGGGATGACGTGAAAACCGGCGTCATCACCTACAAGATCGCGGCCCATGCGGCGGACCTCGCCAAGGGTCATCCGGCGGCGCAGGAACGCGACGACGCGCTCTCCCGCGCCCGCTTCGAATTCCGCTGGCGCGACCAGTTCAACCTCGGCCTTGATCCCGAGACGGCGGAGAAATTCCACGACCAGACCCTGCCGGCCGAAGGCGCCAAGCTCGCGCATTTCTGTTCGATGTGCGGGCCGAAATTCTGCTCGATGAAAATCAGCCAGGAGGTCAGGGATGCCGCCAACAAAGGCATGGAGGAGATGAGCGAGGCATTTCGCAACCAGGGCGGTGCGATTTACGCCGCCCCCCGCCCGCCGGGGTAACTGGACAGGCCGGCTGCCCCGGCGGATGTTGCGCGACCTCATCCGCCGGAGCTTCGCATGGCCCTCCCCAACGACATCTCAACCCATCTGAAGGAGGCCACCGCCGCCATCGAACCGCGGCTGGTGGAAATCCGCCGCGACATCCACAAGGTGCCCGAGCTCGCCTTCCAGGAGGTCCGCACCGCCGGGATCGTCGCCGCGGAATTGACCCGCCTGGGCATCCCGCACCGCACCGGCGTGGGCCGCACTGGTGTCATAGGCACCATCGAAGGCGGCCGCCCCGGCCCCACGCTGGCGATCCGCGCCGACATGGACGCGCTGCCGATCCACGAGGAGACCGGCCAGGAATTCGCCAGCACCATCGCCGGACAGATGCATGCCTGCGGCCATGACATCCACACATCAACACTGATCGGCGTGGCCGAGATTTTGCGCGACCTCGCCCCCAACCTGGCCGGCCGCATCCAGCTCATCTTCCAGCCGGCCGAGGAGGTGCTGGAAGGCGCCCCCGCCATGATCGCCGACGGTGCGGCGGATGGCCTCGACATGGCCATCGGCTTCCACAACATGCCCGACATGCCGGTGGGCGAATTCGGCTACGTCCGCGGCCATGCCCTGGCGGCTTCCGACCGTTTCGACATCACCGTCCAGGGCAAGTCCGGCCATGCCGCGCACCCCTATGCCGCGGTGGACCCGATCGTGGCGGCGGCCCATCTCATCACCCAGATCCAGACGGTCGTCTCGCGCGAGCAGAAGCCGCTGCACCCCTGCGTGGTGACCGTGGGCATGGTCTCGGGCGGCACGACCTACAACATCATCCCCGAGCGCGTGGCGCTGAAGGGCACCGTGCGCACCCTGCAGCCCGAGGCGCGCGACATCGCCGAGAATGCCATCCGCCGCCTCTGCGCCGGTGTCGGCGAGGCGATGCGGTGCAAGATCGACGTGCAATACCGCCGCATGGTCCCCAGCCTGCGCAATGACGATGCGGTGCTGGATCCGGCCATCGCCTCCGTCGCGCAGAACTTCGCGAAGCCCTTGCTGGAGAAGGAACCCTCCATGGGCGCCGAGGATTTCTCCGCATTCGCCGACCGGGTGCCGAGCTTCCACCTCCTGGTCGGCGCCGGTTCGCCGGGCCGCGATGACAGGCTGCACAACGCCTTCTATCAGCCCGACGAGGCCTGCATTGGCCTCGGCGTCCAGGCGCTCAGCCGCATCGCCGTCGACATGCTGCGCTGATGCCGCACGCCATTGCCCGGCTGCGCGCGCCCGAAGTGGCGCGCCGCCTCGCCGCTGGTGCCGCGCTGATCCTGCCCATGGGCAGCACGGAAACCCATGGGCCGGCGGCGCCGATGGGCGACTACCTGCTGGCCGAGGCCATCGCCATGCAGGCGGCGCGCGCCCTGGCGGCGCAGGGCGATGACGCGCTGGTGGCGCCGCCCATCGCCTATGGCGGCGAGGATTTTTTCGCGGGCGTGCCCGGCGCCATCGCGCTCTCGCCGGCGACCCTCACCGCACTCACGCTGGAATGCCTCGAGGCGCTGCATCGCGGCGCGCCAGGTGCCCGGCTCCTGGTGGTCAACGGCCATGGCGGCAATATCGCTGCCATCGACACCGCCCAGCGCGCCATGCGCACGCGCCACGGCGTCATTGTCCCCGCCCTGCATCTCTGGCGCGAGGCAGGGGCGCTGCTCAAAGCCTGGGAGGCGCCGCCCGAGGCCACCGGCCATGGCGGCAACCCCGTGCTCTCCGTCGCGCTGCACCTGCTGCCCGAGCTCTGCGCGCCGCGTGGCATCGTACCCCGCCAGGCCGCCGCGCGACTCTTCGGCCGGCCCATCACCAATTTCGGCGCGCTGCAATTGGGCGGCGTGGATTTCGCGCTGCCCACCCATGTCGAGGAGGTGGCGCCGGGCGGCGTGCAGGCGCCCGATGCCCGCTCGGCCGATCCTGGCCTCGGCGCCCGCCTCGCCGCAGCCCTGGCCGAGGCCACGGCTGCCATGCTCGCGCTGATGCGCCCCAACCCGGAGACTGCCCCATGAAGATCTGCGTATTCGGCACCGGCGCCATCGGCGGCCATGTCGCCGCCCGCCTGGCCAAGGGGGGCGCCGATGTCTCCATCATCGCCCGCGGCGCCAATCTCGAGGCGATCAAGGCGAATGGCCTGCGGGTGATGGCGCCCGATGGCGATATGCATGTCCACCCCCGCGCCGCAGCCACCGCGGCCGAACTCGGCCCGCAGGACGCCGTGCTGGTCACCACCAAGCAGACCGCGCTGCCCTCGGTTGCCGCCGCCATCGGCCCGCTGCTCGGCCCCGACACCGCGGTGGCCTTCATCATGAACGGCGTGCCCTGGTGGTTCTTTGACCATGAGGGCAGCGCGCGTGAGGGCACCCGTCTGCCGCTGGTCGACCCGGGCGATGTGATCCGCAATGCCATCGGCACCGAGCGCACCATCGGCGGCGTCGTCTGGTCGGCCTGCACGGTCATCGAACCCGGCGTGGTGAAGGTGGCCAGCCAGGGCGACCGGGTGATCTTCGGCGAACTCGACAACCGCATCTCCGAGCGCGCGCAGGCGCTGGCCAATGCGCTGAAGGCCGGCGGCATGGGCTCCAAGGCCAGCGCCGATATCCGCTCGGACCTCTGGACCAAGCTCATCGGCAACCTCGCCAATGGTCCGCTCTGCACCGTGGCGCGGCAGGACATCAAGACCACGATGTCCGACCCCGTGCTCTACGAGGCGGCGATCCGCTGCACGGAGGAGGGCATCGCGATCGGCCGCGCGCTGGGCCTGACCATCGAGATGGATGCGCGCGACCGCACATCGAAGAGCAGCGCCATCGCCCATAAGCCCTCCATCCTGCAGGACCTCGAGGCGGGGCGGCCGATGGAGGTGGCGGCGCTGTTCGAGCAGCCCATCCTGCTCGCCCGCGAACTCGGCGTGCCGGCGCCGACGCTGGAGATTTCGATTGCCCTTCTCAAGCACGCCGCCCGCGCGGCAGGGCTCTACAACCCGTAAGGATTTCCGATGATCACGATCTATGGCGTGCTGCGCTCCCGCGCGTCGCGCAATATCTGGCTGGCCCATGAGGCTGGGTTTGAATTCACCCATGTGCCGGTCATCCAGGTCTATCGCCTGGCCGACCCTGACGCGCCTGATGCGCCGATGCACACGGCGTCGGAAAAATTCCTCAAGGTGAACCCGAACGCCCAGGTGCCCTGCATGGTCGATGGCGATCTGGTGCTGACCGAATCGCTCGCCATCAACCTCTATCTCGCGAAGGCGCATGGCGGCGCGCTGGGCCCGGCCGACCTGGCCGAGGACGGGCAGATGGGCATGTGGAGCCTCTGGGCCGCGACGGGGGTGGAGCCGCATTCCATCTCCATCCTGTACAACCGCGTGGGCAAGCCCCCGGCGGAACGCGATGCCGCTGCGGCGGACGCCGCCGAGGCCGCGCTCCAGGCGCCCTTCGCCGTACTGGACGCCGCCCTGGCCAAGACCGGATTCCTGGTGGGCGGCCGCTTCACGGTGGCCGACATCAACGTGGCCGAGATCATCCGGTATGCCGTGCCCGCCCCCGCGCTGTTCGAGGCGGCGCCGCATGTGAAGGCCTGGCTGGCGGCCTGCCAGGCCCGGCCCGCGTTCAAGCGCATGTGGGCCGAGCGGGATGCCGAGCCGGCTTGAGGGAGGCGCAGGTGGCCTCTGTGGAAGGCGCTGCCTTCCCCGGACGTTTATCGGCTTCGGCGATGAACCCGCCAGCGGCGAACTGCCCCTGTGCCGCGGCGGTGACGGGCTGCAGCCGCCGCGTGGTGTGAACCGGCCTCCGCTCAGTCGGCGCCGCGCCGCGGGTGGCGGAGGTATGGCCCTCGGGCAGCGGCGCAATGGCGGCGGTCAGTGCAAAGGCCGCGCGGTTGCGACGGTTGGGTGTGATCAGGCTCATGGCAGAGAAGCTCTCCGGCAGCCGGAATGGGCTGGGGCCGGAATGAGGCCGCCCGACCACCTGCCGCCTTCCCCCCGTTGCTGCCCTGCGCCGCCGCGCGCGGGTCAGCGCAACCGGCGGAGGCTCTATGCCAACAGCCCCGCCTCCGCCGCCGCATAGACATCGCCGCTATTGGCCTCCAATGGCAGCCCGCGAAGCCATTCCGCCATCGCAACCGCGTCCACCGCCCGGGGATGGGCAAACTCCATGCTCTCACCCAGGCAGGCGTTGAAGTGCCGGAAACCCAGCTCCACGCAACGCAGCAGTGCGGCCAGCGCCACGCCGCGCTGGATGGTGGTGAATTCGAAACTCAGCGCCGCCGGCGGCCGCGACAGCCCGGCCAGCACCGCGGCCTCGAAGCCCTCGACATCGACCTTGATGAAATCAGGCATGCCGTGTTCGGCCACCAGCGCATCCAGCGTCGTCACCGGCAGGCTGATCTCGCCATCCCATTCCTGCCCCTCCCAGCCCGGCTGGCCGGCAGCGGCGGCGATGAAATCGGCGCTGGCCGTGGCAACCGTGGGGTTGGCCCGGTTCAGCCGCAGCACGGCCTCGCCAGCCGTCGCACCCACGAGGCTTGGCACGAACACCACATCGCGCCCGCGCAGCACGAGCCGCAGCGCCCGCAGCAAAGCGGGCTGCGGCTCCACCACCACCACCCGCGCCCCCAGCCGGGAAAAGCTCGCAGCCCGGTCGCCGACATGCGCGCCGACATCGAAACCCAGCGCGCCGGGGCGCAGGAAGCGGGCGTAGAAGGCATCCAGCACCGGCCGCCGCTCCGCCGCGTGGTAGATGCGCAGGCTCCGCCCCACCGCGTGCGAGAAGGGCTGCATCAAGGCGAGAACACCACCGCTGCCCCGCCGGCCAACTCGGGCGGCACCATCAACCCGTCCGGCGCCTCGACCAGCGGCAGGCCCAGTGCCCGCACCGCCGCATTGCCGTCATCGGTGCGCACGACCATGCCGGCCATGAAGGGCAGGGTGGGTGCCACCACCCCGGGCAGCACGGCGCCGAGCGCCGCGGGCTCCAGAATGCGCACAATGGTCTCCATCAGCGATGCCTGCGGCCCAGCCACGCCCGCGCCGCCGGGCAGGGTGATGCAAAACCCCCCCGCCGGGTCGGGCCGGAACGGCAGCCCCATCAGGCGCGAAAACCGCGCCGCCGTCTCCGCCGGCTCGGCACTCGCCATCACCAGCGCCACCAGCGCATCGGCGTGGTTGGCGTGGTTCATCCAGCGCGGGTCCCAGATCAGCTCGGGCGTGAGGTGGCGGATGAGCTGCACCCGCCCCTCCGGCGCATCGGGGAAGGGGAGGCGGGCGAATTTGGCCCGCGGTCCATCCGGCCCATCCACCGGCCGTTCCAGCCAGGCCACGCCGGCGATGGGAATGCCCGCCGCCTGCATGCGCGCGAGGTTCGCCTGCTCGTCCCGCACGCCCAGAGCCAGGATATGCAGCCCCTCGTAGCGATCCAGAAACCGGCCGAGCTGGTTGTCGAACAGCGAGGGGTCGAGGATCGCCAGCAACTCGATATAGCCATGGCGCAGGAAGGCGCAGCGATTGCCGGTGCCGAAGGGCTCCACCGCGCCGTCAGGCGTGCGCTTGCCCGATTGCTGCGCGATGGGCGAGAGCGAGAAGCCCAACCGTTCGAAGGCCGCCGTCAGCGGTGCGAGCGCGCGCCCACAGACCGCCACGTGATCCAACGCGAGGGCGGTGCTCATGCCGGGTTCTCGTATTTCTCGAGCAGCCATTCGGCGGGTTCCTCCAGCGCCTCGTCATACCAGCGGCGCATCAGCGGATGCTCGCGCACCGCGGCCATATAGGCCAGCGTGCCGGCCGACAATTCGGGCTGCCAGGTGAGGAAGCGTCCCACGACGGGGGCAAACATCGCGTCCGCCGCGCCGAAATCCGTGCCGAAGAGGTATGGCCCGCCCGAGATGTGCAGGCATTCCGCCCAGAGCGCCTCGATCCGCGCGATATCGGCCAGAGCGCCTTCGGTGCGGCGCTGCCCCGGAAACGCGCGACCGGCGTTGAAGGGCATGGCCATGCGCAATTCCCGAAAACCCGAATGCATCTCGGAGGCGACCGAGCGGGCCAGTGCGCGGGGCACCGGGGCGGCCGGCCAGAGGCCCGGCGCGTGCTCGGCGCAATACTCCACGATGGCCAGGCTCTCCCACACCCGCGCACCGCGATGCTCGAGATAGGGCACGAGGCCATTGGGGGTGACGTCCTTCACCGCGGAGGTGGCGCCGGTGCCGGCCAGCGGCACGACCACCTCCTCCACATCCAGCTTCGCCAGATGCGCAGCCAGCCAGCCGCGCAGCGACCAGGAGGAATAGCGCTTGTTGCCAATCACGAGACGACCGTCGGACATGGAAATGCTCCCGCTTTCCCGGGCTTTTCGCACGTGCGAAGGGCGGCCTCAATCCATGCCCCCGCGGCTCCTAATTCACCGTGATCCGCGCCTCGCGCACCACCCGGCCCCATTTCTCGGTCTCGGCACGCAGATAGGCCGCCAGTTCCTCGGGTGTGGAGGCCAGGGGCTCGGCGCCCACGGCCGAGAGGCGTTCGCGCACCGCGGGCAGCTCCAGGCCCTCGCGCAGCACGGTGTTGAGGCGGGCGCGCACCGGCGCGGGTATCGCGGCCGGCGCCATCACCGCGCCCCAACTGGTGGCCTCGGCGGCGGCCAGGCCGATCTCGGCCACCGTCGGCACATCGGGCAGGGCGGGGTGACGGCGCGGGCCGGTCACCGCGAGCGCCCGCACCCGTCCGGCCTGGATCTGCGGCAGGGCGGAGGCGATCTGGTCGAGCATCAGCTGCACATTGCCGGCCACGGTGTCGTTCAGCGCGGGCGCCGAGCCGCGGTAGGGCACGTGCTGGATATCGACGCCTGCGACCAGCTTGAACAATTCCACCACGGTATGCGTCGAGCTGCCATTGCCGCCCGAGCCGTAGGAGAGCCGACCGGGCTGGGCACGGACCAGCGCGAGGAACTCGGCGGCGTTCTGGGCCTGCACAGCGGGGTTCACGATCAGCACATGGTCGGTGCCAAAGGCCATGCCCACCGGGGCCAGATCGGTCAGCGGGTTGAAGCCCATATTGGCATAGAGATGGGAGTTGATGGTCAGCGTGCCGGTGGTGCCCATCAGGATGGTCAGGCCATCGGGTGCGGCGCGGACCACGGCCTCCACGCCGACATTGCCGCCGGCGCCGGTGCGGTTTTCCACCGCGACGGTCTGGCCGAGGCGGGCTCCGACGGGCTCGGCCAGCACACGGGCGACGACATCGGTGGCACCTCCGGGGGCGAAGGGCACAATGAAGCGCAGCGGGCGGTCCGGTGCCCAGGGTTGGGCCAGGGCGGGCGCGGCCAGGCTGGCCAGGATTGCGGTGCGACGGCTGATCATTGTTGTTTCCTCCCGGGAGTGGCTCAGACCTTGTGGCTGGCCTTCATTTTTTCCAGCACCAGGTCGGGGTCCTCCGCCCACCAGCGGCGGGAGAGGAGCTCGACCTCGGTAAAGCCGGTATAGCCGGTGGCTTCGACCATGCCGCGCAGGGCGGCAATGTCGATCACGCCATCGCCGGGCATGCCGCGATCCAGCACCAGGTCGGTGGTTGGCACCAGCCAGTCGCAGGCGTGGAAGGCGGCGATGCGGGAGCCGGCGCGCGCGATCTGGGCCTCCACCGCCGGGTCCCACCAGATGTGATAGCAATCCAGCGCCACGCCCATGCGCTCACCCAGCGCGTCGCAGAGATCGAGCGCCTGGGCGGTGGTGGAGAGCACCGAGCGGTCGGCGCAGGTCATGGGGTGCAGCGGTTCCAGCGCCAAGGTCACGCCGGCGGCGCGGGCGGCGGGGAGGATGGCCTCCAGCCCGTCCCGCACCATGGCCCGCGCACCGGGCAGGTCTTTCGAGCCCGGCGGCAGCCCGCCGCAGACCATGACCAGGCAGGCGGCGTTCAGCGTATGGGCTTCGTCGATGGCGCGGAGGTTGTCTTCGATGGCGGCTTTGCGTCCCGCGGCGTCCACGGCCGGAAACATCCCCCCCCGGCACAGCCCCGTCACGGTCAGCCCCGCGTCCCTGATCTGCCGTGCGGCCGCGTCCACGCCCATGGCGTGCAGCACGTCTCGCCATGGAGAAATCCCGGGAATGCCATGCCGCGCGCATCCCTCGATGCACTCGGCCAGCCCCCACTTCTCCTTCACGGTCACCGTGTTCAACGACAACGGACTGGCCATCACATGTTTCCTTGTTCGGTCAAAAAGGCCGTTTCCCCGCCCCGGCCACAATTTTTCTGGGCGTGACGGTGGTGGCGGGGTCAAGGATCGCCGAAGGCGACCGGCGAAGCCGGCTTGTCCTTGATGCCGACGCTGCCGTCGCGCCACGGTTGCAGTGACGAGGGCCTACCCCACGCCATGCAGCGCGAGCAGGTGGCGCATGCGGCGCGCGGCCTGTTCCGGATCGGCCAGCAGCCCCGCCGCGTCCGCCAGCCGGAACAGTTCCGAAAAATGCTGGATCGAGCGCGTGCTCTGCTGCCCGCCCACCATCACGAAATGGTCCTGGTGCCCATTGAGCCAGGCCATGAACACCACGCCGGTTTTGTAGAACCGTGTCGGCGCCTTGAAGATATGCCGTGAGAGCGGAACTGTCGGCGCCAGGATTTCATGAAAGGTCGAGAGATCGTTCTTGGCCAGCGAGGCCAGCGCGCCGCCCACGGCCGGTGCGATAGGGTCGAAGATGCCGAGCAGCGCGTCGGAATAGCCATGCTCGTCGCCGGCGATGAGCTCGGCGTAGTTGAAATCGTCGCCGGTATACATCCGCACGGATTTCGGCAGGCGGCGGCGCATGGCGATTTCCTTCTGGTCATCCAGAAGGGAGATCTTCACGCCATCCACCTTGTCGGCATGGGCGTGGATGACGCTGAGCGCCGTTTCCATCGCCGCCATATGGTCGTGGTTGCCCCAATAGCCTTCCAGCGCCGGGTCGAACATTTCGCCCAGCCAGTGGATGATCACCGGCGCTCGCACGCCGCCGAGGATGCGGGCATAGACGCGCTCGTAATCGGCGGGTGACTTCGCCGCCTTGGCCAGCGCGCGCGAGGCCATGAGGATGATGCGGCCGCCGATGGCCTCCACAGCCTCGCATTGCTCTTCATAGGCGCGGATGACGTCATCCACGGTCACATCCGGCCCCGCGGCCAGATGGTCGGTGCCCGCGCCGGAGGCGATGACCGCGCCGGGGTGATCCTTCGCTGCGTCCAGGCTCAGGCGGATGAGCTGCTGCGCCGCGGCCCAGTCCAGCCCCATGCCGCGCTGCGCCGTGTCCATCGCCTCGGCCACGCCCAGGCCGAGCGACCAGAGGTGTTTTCTGAACGCAATGGTACGGTCCCAATCGACGCGGGTGTCGAGCCATGGGTCCTGCTCGGCCAGCGTATCGGCCACCACATGCGCGGCGGCGAAGGCGACCCGGGGGTAGGGCGGCAGGGCGGTGTCGAAGACGCGCGGCGGGCTGGTGGTGAAGGGCTCGACGCCGTTCGTGGGCGTGGGCAGCAGCAGGCTGGGCAAGGGGCTTCTCCTTGGGAACAGGTCGGCGTTACGGGGGCGAGGCGCGGCGCCAGGCCGTGCGCAAAGTCACCCCGCTCGGCGTCCTGGGATTGGTGAATTGCAGCTCCGTGGCCGAGAGCGCGGTGATGATGCGGGGCTGCGCATTGGGGCCGAGCAGGTTGGCATAGGTGCTGCCCTCGAGCCGCAGCGAGAGCGTCCGCTCCGCCTCGTTGACGGTGTAGGTGCCGAAATAGGCGATCGCGCCGTCGATGATCGCCTGCGCCTCCTCGGCCGTGGCGCGGGCGCGGTCATTGCTGGCCAGGCGCGGCAGCGTCGCGCGCGACTGGAACAGCGAGAAATGGCCGCTGGGCGCGAAGATGATGATGCCCTTCGGCGCATCGCCGAAGGGTTGCGCGGTGGTGCCGTCATCGCGCTCGCTCACCACCGATACGAAGCTCCATGCGCCCTGGATACCGTCCCGTATCGTGGCGGGTTGTGCCGCCGCCGGCAGGCTGCCGATGGCCATCAGCAGGGCCAACATGGAAAGGCTGAGACGTGACATTTTCCGCATGGCGTATCCTCCTTCTTGCATGTTGGAGCCTTATTCCGCGGCGTGGTTTCGCTCAACCAGCGCTGATGGGAGCGAGGTCGATCCAGCGTCGCTCCTCCCAGCTCTGCAGCCCGGCCATGGCCAGCTGCACGCCGCGGGCGCCGGCGAAGAGGTCCCACCTATAGTCCGGCAGCTCGCCCACGACATGGCGCAGGAACAGCTCCCACTGCACCCGGAACCCGTTGGGGTAGGCCTGGGTGTCCGGCACCTTCTGCCAGCCCTCATAGAAATTGATGGTCTGCGGCACGTCGGGGTTCCAGACCGGCTTGGGGGTGGCGACGCGTGGCTGCACCCAGCAATCGGTCAACCCGCAGACCGCCGAGCCATGCGTGCCATCGACATGAAAGGTCACGAGGTCATCGCGCCGCACGCGGGTGGCCCAGCTGGAGTTCATGTGCGCCACCACGCCGCCCTCAAGCTGGAAGGTGGCGTAGGCCGCGTCATCCACATCGGCGTCGTACCAATTGCCGGCCTCGTCTTTGCGCTTCGGGATATGGATGGCACCGAGGCAGGAGACGGATTTCACTGGCCCGAATGTGTTGTCCAGCACGTAGCGCCAGTGGCAGAGCATATCCAGGATGATGCCGCCGCCCTCGGCCTTCTTGTAGTTCCAGGAGGGCCGCTGGGTGGGCTGCAGGTCGCCCTCGAAAACCCAATAGCCGAACTCGCCGCGCACGCTCAGCAACCGGCCAAGCTGGCCTGAATCGATCACCATCTTCAGCTTGCGCAGGCCGGGCAGGAACAGCTTGTCCTGCACCACGCCATGCTTGATGCCGGCCTTCTGGGCCAGGCGCGCGACGTCCAGCGCGTCCTCCAGGTTATCGGCCGTGGGCTTCTCGCAGTAGATATGCTTGCCGGCGGCGATGGCCTTGCGGATGAGGCCCGCGCGCATCTGCGTCGTCGCCGCATCGAAGAACACCGTGTCCTCCGGGTTGGCCAGGCAGGCATCGAGGTCGGTGCTGACACGCTCGATCCCATGCGCCTTTGCCAAAGCCTCCAGCTTGCCGCGATTGCGGCCGGTGATGATCGGGTCGGGCATCAGCCTGTCGCCATTGGCGAGCACGATGCCGCCCTCGGCACGGATCGCGGCGATGGAGCGGATGAGGTGCTGGTTCATGCCCATGCGCCCGGTGACGCCGTTCATGATCAATCCGATGCGGCGTTCCGCCATGGTCTGTCCCTTCGAGTAACCGGATGGTTACCTGACGCACCTCTTTCTTGTCGTCAAGCCTCGGGCGCTATTGGCGAGGCCAGGCGCCTCGCGCTCCGCGCCGCGGCAGGGATTTTCGCGTGGGTTGGATCGCTGAAATTCACGAAAAGGGACAAATTCGCCGCCCTGGCCGGCGGCGTGAGGCGGTGGCTGATGCGGTTTTTGAAACAGCGCAAACGATAGGAAAATAGAGCTAAATCTCTCGGAAGTCAAGTTCCGCCTGTCTGCGCCGCTCTGTCCGAAGTGATGCCCGGTCACATGGGAGAGCCGGTTGCGGGCCGACGACACCGCCGTTTTTCCGGCGCGGCCTTGATCATACCGCCAAGGAACGCCTCGGATGATGGCATCGGTCATGGCCATCATCGCTTCGGTGCGACCTGAAGCTTTCCACACTGGTTATTCCTGGTTGTCCTGAGTGATAATCGGCCATGCCCTCAGACGTGGTGGAGCATCGAGCCAAACACGACCGGCGACACCGGCATGGCTTCGCAGCGGCATGGCGGCGTCTCTTCACGGGTGTCTACGGGCGTTTCGCAAAGCGAAGGCTCCATCACTTCGGCAAACGGCGCACATACCGCGCCGGCCGGGCACTGCTCGGCGGCATCATCGGCCTGAGCGGCGTGATCGCGGCCGGTTTCGGCATCTGGGATACTTATACCAGCACGGCGACGCGCATTTTTCCGCCCACGGCCTCAAGCCCCGTCAACACAAGCACACCCCCAACCCAGTCCGGGCTCGCAACGCCCGTGGCACCGGCGCCGCGCCTTTCCATCATCATCCTGCCCTTCACCAACATCAGCAGCGACCCCGAGCAGGAATACTTCGCCGATGGCCTGGTCGAAGACCTGACGACGGAGCTGTCCCGCTATGAGGGCCTGTTCGTCATCGCGCGCAGCACGGCCTTCACCTTCAAGGGCCGGGCCGTGGATGCACGGCAGATCGGGCGCGAATTGAATCTGCGCTATGTCATGGATGGCAGCGTGCGCCGGGCTGGTGACCAGGTGCGCATCAATGCGCGGCTGACCGATGCCGAGACCGGAACGCAGCTCTGGGGTTCCCATTTCGACGGCGAACGGACCATGATCGCGGCGCTGCAGAATGAAATACTGGCGCAACTCGGCCAGCAACTGCGGCATCAGGTGATTTTCGCCGAAGGAACGAGGGTTGCGCGCCTGTCTGCGCGGGAGGCGGATGCCGAGGATCTGGCCCTGCGGGCACAGGCCACCTACCTCCGTGGGCGCACGACGGTGGCGGAGCTTCTGGCCGCGCGTCGGTTGTTCGAAGAGGCCACGCAATTGGGTCCGCGCTCGCTGCGAGCCTGGGATGGTGTTTCCTACACCACCGGGTTGCTGCTGGCCCGGCGCGCCATCGAGAAGAGAAGCGCCGAACCCATCCTGGTGGAAGCGGCCGCCCGCACCGCAGCCATCGATGCGCGCAGCTGGTTCAGCCGGAGATCACGGCGCGGTCTGGCATATTTTGTCGAGCAGGATTGGCCGAGATACCTGACGATGGTGGACGAGGATATTGCCGAATTCCCGAGCGACGCCGACCTTCGCCGATCCCGCGCAAGTGCGCTCCTCATCCTCGGGCGCCCGGAGGAGAGCATCCGCGCCACGGACGAGGCCATTCGGCTCTCCCCCCGTGATCCGCGCCTTGGGACAAGCCTATTCCAGCGCGGCGAGGCGTTGTTCCAGATGCAGGCATTTGCGGAGGCGGCGGGGTGGTTGGGTCGGGCCATCGAGTACAATCCCGACTTTGTGGCGGCCTATCCCTGGAATGTCGCCGCACTGCACCTCGCTGGCGATGACGCAGGCAGCCGACAGGCCCTGAGCCGCATGCGACAGCGCCACCCGTCGGTGACAGCGTCGAACTGGTTCAGTGTCGCCCGCTCGTCCAACGCGATCTTTCTGGCGGCAGAACAGCGTGTGACGGATGCCCTCCGGCAGCTCGGCCTCCCGGATTGACCGGTGCGACCGCGGCCGCCCGCGGGCTCCCGGGATCGAAGGCCTTTCGGCCCTTTGCGGGTTCAGCGCCGGAGGCGATGAACCTGCGGGAGGGCAGATGCCTTCCCAAGAGCCGCCGCCCCTAAACCCGCAAATACCCCAGCACCACCTCGATGATATGCGCCTCCCGCGCCGCCAGCGCCGCCTCGGTGTCCAGTGGCGTGCCGAAAATGGTCGACAGCGTGTGCCGGTTCGCGAGATAGAAATGCGACAGCCCCAGCATCGAGACATAGAGCTGCAAGGGGTCCACGCCGCGGCGAAACAGCCCTGCACCCTCGCCGCGCGCCAGCACGCCGCGCAGCGTCTCCAGCAGTGGCGAATACAGCGCCTGCACATGCGACGAGGCCGCCAGATAGGCCGCCCGGTGCAAATTCTCCTGATGCAGGATCGCCAGGAATTCCGGGTGCCGTGCGACATAGCGCAGGTTGAAGGCGATCAGCTTGGCCATCGCCTCGGCCGGCGGCAGCTCGGCCACCTCGACGGCGCGCTCCTCCGCCCGCTTGGCGGTATAGGTCGCCTCCAGCACCGCCAGCCACAGAGCCTCCTTGCTGCCGAAATGGGCGTAGAGCATGCGCTTGTTCGCCCCCGCCCGGGCCGCGATCTCATCCACCCGTGCGCCGGCCAGCCCCTTGGCGGCGAATTCCACGAAGGCGGCATCGAGGATGCGCGCGCGCGTCGCGGAGGCGCGGGCCGAGAGGGCGGCCGCGGCACGTTCGCGCTGCGGCGGAATGCTGGGCCTCATGCCATCAGGCCACCCCATGCCGCGCCGGGGCGCGCCGCGATGCCCGCCGCCTCCAGCGCCGCCAGCACGCCGAGTGCGGTCGCGTCCCAGAACGGGATGCCGGTCCGGGCCTCGATCCCGGCGGCCAGGGGGGCGGCGGGGTAATTGGTGCACCAGGCCAGCAGCACATCGGGCCGCGCCGCCGCCACCTCCATCGCCTGAGCCTCAATCGTCGCGAAGGGCACCGAGGCATAGGAGAGGTTGTCGGTCATCCCGAGATGGCTTTCCGCCACCACCTCCCACCCCTCGGTGGCGAACCGCGCGGCCAGCTTGGCCACGTAAGCCTCGGCATAGGGCGTCACCAGCCCAATGCGGCGAAACCCCCTGGCCGCCATCGCCTTGCGCAGCATCAGCCCCGAGGTAGCGGCCGGCACTCCCGTCTCAGCCGTGATGCGCGCCACCAGCGCCTCGTCATGGGCGAGGCCGATCGCACCACCCTTGCTGCCATTCCACACGATGGCGGCGGGCTTCGCATGGCTCAGCAGGGTCGCGGCCGAGAGCATCCCCGCCTCGTCATAGCTGTCGGGGAAGCGATCCACCGTGCCATGCACCGGCAGCCGGCTGAACAGCGGCGCCAGTTCGGGCAGGCCGGACAACATGGCAATGGTGGTGCGCTCCACCACGGTATTGCCCGAGGGCGTGACGGTGGCGATGGCGGTGGGGTTTTCGTGCATCAGCATGGCCGCATCGTCGCCCCGCACCCCGCTTCCGCCAAGGGGGCCGGGTGGGCAGAATGGTGCAACGTCATCGCGCCGCCCCCGCTTCCGCCGATGGGGCGGGGCCGGCGGAATGCTGCGATCTCATCGCGCGGCACCCGGCTTACGCCGATGGGGCAGGGCGGGCAGAATGCCGGGATGGGGAAGCACAACACCGCCCTCGTGCTGGGCGCCGGAATCATGGGGCTCTGCGCCGCCTGGGCGCTGCGGGGCCGGGGCTGGTCGGTTCGGATCATCGACCAGGCCGTGGCCCCCAATCCGCGTGGCGCCTCGGTCGATCACCACCGCCTCATCCGCCACGCCTATGGCGCCCAGGCCGGCTACATGCGGATGGTCGATGACGCCTATGCCGCCTGGGGCCGGCTCTTCGCCGATCTCGGCGAGGCGCCCTATGTGCAAACCGGCGTGCTGGCGTTGGGCGAGAGCGCGGGCCCTGGCTGGCTGCGCGACAGCCGCGCCGCCATGGCCGGCCATGGGCTGGCGGTGACCGATCTCTCCGCCGCAGCGGTGGCCGAGGCCTTTCCCATCTTCTCCGGTGCCGGCATCGGCCAGGCCTGCCATGTCGCCGAGGGCGGCGTGCTGCTGGCCGGCCGCATCGTGGAACTGCTGGCCCGCCACCTCGCCGCCCACGGCGTGGTGTTCGAGCAGGGCCGCGCGCTGGAGGTGGGCGATGGCCTCCTGCGGCTGGCGGATGGCAGCACCCGCGAAGCCGATGCCCTGGTCGTGGCCGCCGGCCCCTGGGCGCCCCGGCTGCTGCCGGCGCTGGCGGGCCGCGTCACCGCCTCGCGCCAGATCATCGTCCGCCTCGCCCCGCCCGAAGGCCTCACCGCCGCCTGGGCGCGGGCGCCGATGCTGCTCGATCTCTCCGAAGGCGCCGGCTTCTACCTCGTCCCCCCGGTGGCCGGCACGCCGATCAAGCTGGGCGACCACAGCTTCTCCCGCCAGGGTGATGCGCAGGCCGACCCGCGCGAGGCCAGCGCGGCCGAGGCCGAGGCCATCCTGGCCCTGGCCCGCCACCGTATTCCGCGCCTGTCCGAGTATCGTCGCCTCGGCGCCCATGCGTGCTATTACGACGTTCAGGAGCAGGAGGAATTCGTGGTCGAGCCCATCGCGCCGCGCAGCCTGGTGATGAGCGGCTTTTCCGGCCATGGCTTCAAATTCGGCGCGGTGCTGGGCCAGGCGGTTGCCAATGCGCTCAGCGACCCCAGCCTTCTGCCCTGCCTGCCCGATTGGGCGGCCGGCCGCGCCCCGGCCCCCGCCCGCCTTCTCCAGCCGGAAAGCCTGCCCGCATGAACACCAGCCCCGCCCAGGACCTCACCTTCGCCCTGACCCGCATGTTCGACCTGCCGGGCCAGACCGGCGGCGCGCTGGATGCCGAGGGTGTGGCCGCCATCATCGAGGAATGCGCCCGCTTCAGCACCCAGGTGCTCGCCCCCAACCGCGTCCCGGCCGACCGCGAGGGCGCGCGGCTGGAAAACGGCCGGGTGCGCTGCCCCGACGGCCATCGCGCGGCCTACCAGGCCTGGATCGAGGGTGGCTGGCAGTCGCTCACCGCGCCCGAGGCGCATGGCGGCCAGGGCCTGCCTTTCGGGTTATGGGCCGCGGTGGTCGAACTGGTCACCGCCGCCGACATGGCGTTTGGCCTCTGCCCGCTCCTCACCGCCGGCGCCATCGAGGCGATCGAGCGCCACGCCTCCCCCGCCCAGCAGGCCGAATGGCTGCCGAAAATGAGCACCGGCGAATGGACCGGCACCATGTGCCTGACCGAACCTCAGGCCGGCAGCGACCTCTCCACCGTGCGCACCCGGGCAGAAGTTTTGGGGCATGGCCGCTACGCCATCCATGGCCAGAAAATCTACATCACCTACGGCGATCACGACCTGACCGAGAACACCCTGCACCTCATCCTGGCCCGCCTGCCGGATGCGCCGCCGGGCTCGCGGGGCATCTCCCTCTTCGCTGCCCGGCGGGTGAAGGCCGATGGCACCGCCAATGCGCTGCGCTGCGGCGGCCTCGAGCGAAAAATGGGCATCCATGCCAGCCCGACCTGCATCATGCTGTTCGAGGGTGCGGAGGCTGAGCTGGTCGGCGAACCCCATCGCGGCCTGCCCGCCATGTTCGCCATGATGAACAACGCCAGGCTTTGCGTCGGCATTCAGGGCGTCAGCCAGGGCGCGCTGGCCCTGCAACTCGCGGAAACCTATGCCGCGACCCGCGAGCAGGGCGGCCGCCCCATCGCCCAACACCCCGATGTCGCCCGCATGCTGGCGGAGATGCGCGCCATCACGCTCGCCATGCGCCTGCTGGCGGTCGCCGCCTGCACCGCCGAGCCCACGCGCCTCGCCCTGCTGACGCCCATCGTGAAAGCCTGGTCCACCGATCGCGGCGTGGAGGTCGCCTCGCTGGGCGTGCAGGTGCATGGCGGCATGGGGTTCTGTGAGGATTCCGGCGCCGCCCAGGTGCTGAGGGATGTCCGCATCACGCCGATCTATGAGGGCACCAACGGCATCCAGGCGCTGGACCTCACCGGCCGCAAGCTGCGCGGCGATGGTGGTGCTGCGATGTTGTCGGTCCTGGCCGAGGCCGAGGCGGCGCATCCGCTGCTGGCTGCCCCCGTGGCCGCTTTGCGCGACGCCACGCATGTCCTGCTGGCGGCCGGCCCCGATGAGGTCGCGGCCGGCGCCACCGCCTATCTCGATGCCGCGGGATGGGTTTTGGGCGGCTCCATGCTGGCCCAGGCCGCCGCTATCGAGCCCGGCTACGCGCCTCTCGCCGAATTCTATCTCCGCCGGCTGCTGCCCCGCGCCGGCGCCGCGCTGGCGCAATTGGGGGAGGCGGCAGCGCTTCACGCCGTCATGGCAGCGTGACAGGGCCGGCCATAACGCGCGTATTGACAACGCCCCCCTTGCCTTCCGAGTGTTGCACCGCAGCTACGTGCTTTGGGTCACGTGATGGCGACCGATTGACTTCGGACGCCCGAGGCGTGCTCTAGCGGCTTGAGAGACATGATCATTCGATGAACGCCCCGATTGCCGCACCCTATCTGAACCGCCCCCGGACGCATGTCGCCATCATTGGCGCCGGCCCGGGTGGCCTGGCAACAGCCATGCAACTGGCTGCCGCCGGCGTGCAGGTCACCATCTTCGAGAAGGATGACGTGGTGGGCGGCCGCACCCGCACCATGGCCACGCCCGAAGGCTACCGCTTCGATCTCGGCCCCACATTCTTCCTCTACCCACGAATTCTGAAGGAAATCTTTCAGAGCTGCGGGGCGGAGCTGGAAAACGAGATCGAGATGATCCGCCTCGATCCGCAATATCGCATCATCTTCGAGGGCGATGGCGCGCCCGCCGTGCTCGACGCGACACCCGACATGGCCCGCATGGCGGAACAGATCCGCGCCATAGCGCCCGCCGACGTCGCCGGCCTCGAAGTCTTCATGCGCGAGAACCGGGTGAAGCTCGAGGCCTTCCGCCCGATTCTCGAGAACCCCATCCTCTCGCCCGCCGATCTGTTCAGCATCCCCATGCTGAAGGGCCTGATGCGGTTGCGCCCGCACCTCTCGGTCGATCAGGACCTCCGCAAGTATTTCTCTGACCCGCGCATCCGGCTCGCATTTTCATTCCAGACGAAGTATCTCGGCATGTCGCCGTTCAAATGCCCGGCACTCTTCACGATTCTGAGTTTCCTCGAATACGAGCACGGCGTTTTCCATGTCCGCGGCGGTCTGGGCGGCGTGTCGGAAGCCATGGCACGGGTCGCCCAGCGCCTGGGTGTGGACATCCGCTTCAACACCGCGGTCGAGCGCATCGCCTTCGCCGGCAAGCGCGCCATCGGCCTGGAGGCGGATGGCAGGCACATCGCCGCCGACGCGGTGGTGATGAACGCCGATTTCGCTCATGCCATGCCCAAGCTGGTGCCAGCGGCCATCAGAAAAACCTGGTCGGACAAGAAGATCGACAAGGCGAACTATTCCTGCTCGACCTTCATGCTCTATCTCGGCATCGAGGGCGAATGCCCGGCGATCCAGCATCACAATGTGCTGTTGTCGAAGGAGTACATGGAAAACATCGCGCAGATCGAGCGCGGCGTGATCCCCGAAGTGCCCAGCCTCTACCTGCACAACCCCAGCGCCACCGACGACACCATGGCGCCCCCGGGCCACACCGCGCTGTATCTGCTGGTGCCGGTGCCCAATCTGCGCTTCGGCACGGATTGGCGGAAGGAACTCGCCCCCTTCCGCGAGATCGCGCTGGACCGCATCCAGGCCCTGGGCGTGCCCAATATCCGCGAGCGTATCCGCTACGAGAAGATCGTGACGCCGCAGGGTTGGCAGGATGACTATGCCGTGGGCTACGGCGCCACCTTCAATCTGAGCCATGAGATCGGCCAGATGCTGCATTGGCGCCCGGGCAACCGCTTCCAGAACACCCAGGGGCTGTATCTCGTCGGCGGCGGTACCCATCCCGGCTCCGGCCTGCCGGTGATCTATGAGGGTGCGCGCATCACCACCCGCCTGCTGCAGGCCGATCTCGGCCTGCCGGTTTCCGAGCGTGGCGGGGTGCAACCCGCCTACGCCGTCGCCGCACAGTAATCGTTTCGGAGAGAAGACGTCATGGCATCGCATGTGGTTGTGGTGGGTTCGGGCCTGGGTGGCCTGGCCGCCGCCGCCGTGGCCCGCGCCCGCGGGCACCGGGTTACCCTGCTCGACAAGAACCCCTGGCTGGGCGGCAAGGCGGCCGTGCTGAACCTGCCCAATCCGCAGGGGCCTGGCAATTTCCGCTTCGACATGGGGCCCACGATCCTGACCGTGCCGCGCGTGCTTCGCCGCATTTTTGCCGAAGCCGGCCGCGCGCTGCATGAGGACCTCCCCCTCATCAAGCTGGAACCCCAATGGCGCTGCTTCTTCGAGGACGGCACCCAGGCCGACCTGGTTGGCGATGTCGACGCCATGGCCGCGCACATGAACAGCATCACGCCGGGCCTGGGCGAGGGCTACAAGCGCTTCCAGCACGTGGCGAAGCACCTGCACGATGTCTCCGAGAAATTCTTCTTCTGGAAGCCGGTCGAGGGCATCGCCGACACGCTGAATTTCTCCGACAACTTCAAGCCTGACGTGCTGAAGGACGTCATGGCGCTGCGCATGGGCCAGTCGGCCGCCGGCGTCATCCGCAAGCACGTGCCCGACGCCAACATGGCGCAGATGCTCGACCACTACATGCAATATGTCGGCTCCAACCCCTATGCCGCGCCGGCGGTGCTGTGCTCGATCGGTGACATGCAGGCTTCCGAGGGCGTGTGGTACCCCGTCGGCGGCACCCGCGCGGTGGCCGAGGGGCTGGCCAAGCTGGCCGGCGATCTGGGCGCCGAACTGCGCACCAATGCCGAGGTGACCGGCTTCGAGATCGTCAACAACGCCGTGCGCGGCGTGAAGTTGGCCTCGGGCGAGACCATCGCCTGTGACGCGGTGATCTCCAACATGGATGCCATCCGCACCTATGGCGAGCTGGTGGGCGGCGCCACCGGCGATGCCTATACCAACAAGGGTTTCGAGGCGGCCTGCTCGGGCGTCGTGCTCTACCTGGGGCTCAACAAGCGTTACGAGCATCTCGGCCACCACGATTTCGTCTTCTCCCGCGACCCGGAAGAGGAATTCGACGCGATCTACAAGCGTGGCGAACCGGCCCCCGACCCCACCGCCTATCTGGCGGCGCCCTCGGGCACCGACCCCTCCGTGGCGCCCGAGGGTGGCGAGGCGCTCTATGTCCTCGTCCACACCCCCTATCTCCGGCCGCATCACGACTGGAAGACAATGTTCGCGCCCTATCGCCAGGTGATCCTGGACAAGCTCAAGCGCACCGCGGGCCTCACCGATATCGAGGACCGCATCGTGACCGAGGCGCATCTCACGCCGCAGGACATTCATGAGCGCTACAAGGTGCTCAACGGCGCGATCTATGGCCTGGCGAGCCACGGCAAGTTCACCGGCGCCTTCAAGCCGGGCAACCGCTCGCGCCAGGTGAAGGGCCTCTATCTCTGCGGTGGCGCGGCGCATCCCGGCCCCGGCATGCCCATGGTGATGATGTCGGGCTGGATCGCGGCGGATGCGATGGATACCGACATGGGAGGCCGCGGCATGAATGAGGCTGCAAGGCTCGCCGGTTCGCGCGACATCCCCGTCCTCGCCGCCGAATAAACCCATGGCCGCCACCGATGCCTCACCGGTGGCGCTGCGCTCGGAGAAGGCGATGGCCTTCTTCAACGTGGCTTTCGGGCGCACCTTCTCCGGCTCGATGCGGGCGCTCCGCATCCCGCGTTGGGGCCTGCCGGATTATGCCGAGGGCCGGCCGCTGGTGATCTACGCCACCCACCCCTCCTGGTGGGATGCCATCCTCTTCATGCTGCTGCTGCGGCGCTATTTCATCCAGCGCCCGGCCTTCCTGCCGATGGATGCCGAGGCGATCCGCAAATATCCCTTCATGACCAAGCTGGGTGTCTTCGGCGTCGAGCAGGCCTCGCCGCGCGGCGCAGTGCGCTTCCTCAACACCGCGAAGCTGGTGCTGGAAGACCCGCGGCACATGCTCTGGATGAACGCCCCCGGCCGCTTTGCCGATGTGCGTGAGCGCCCGGTGCCGATCACGCCGGGCCTGGTGCGGCTGGCCGAGATCGCCCCCGATGCGCTGATCGCGCCGCTGGCCTTCGAATACGGCTTCTGGACGGAGAAACAATCCGAGGCCTTCGCCGCCTTCGGCCCCGCCATGCCCGCGGCCGAGCTCGCCGCCCTCGACCGAGAGGCCCGGGCCGCGCGCCTGCGCGAGGCGCTGGAGACGGTGATGGACCGCCTGGCGGCTGACGTCATCAGCCGCGACCCCGCCCGTTTCATCGCCGCCGTCGACGGCAGAAAGGGCATGGGCGGTCTCTATGGCGCGTGGCAATATCTTCGCGCCATATTGCGCGGGGAACGCTATGCCGCGGAGCATGGCGCGAAGAAAGGGACGGATTAGACCATGGATTATGGCCATCTGGCGCTGGCCCTTGCCCTGCTGCCAATGATCTTCGGCACGATCAACCTGTGGCGCATGCCGCGGCTGCGTGGCACGCCGCCGGCGGGCACGCTGGTCTCCATCCTCATCCCCGCGCGCAACGAGGCGGCCAATATCCAGGGCTGCCTGGACGCCGCCCTGGCATCGCATGGCTGCGCGGTCGAAGTCGTGGTGATGGATGACGGCAGCACGGATGCGACCGCCACCATCGTGGCCGGCTATGCCGCGCGCGATGCCCGGGTGCGCCTCGTCGAGGCGCCGCATCTGCCGCCGGGTTGGACCGGCAAGGTGCATGCCTGCGCCCGCCTGGCCGAACACGCTCGCGGCACCCACCTGCTGTTCATCGATGCCGATGTCAGGCTCGCCCCGCATGCCGCCGCCGCCATGGCGGCGCACAGCGCGGCGTGCAACATCGCCATGGTCAGTGGCGTGCCGAAGCAGATCATCCGCAGCCTGGGCGAGGGGCTGACGGTGCCCTTCATCAATTTCCTGCTGGTCAGCTACCTGCCCTTCGGTGGCCGTGCGGCGCAGCGCAAACCCAGCCTGGCGGCCGCCTGTGGCCAATTGGTGCTGGTCGAGCGGCAGGCCTATGAGGCGATCGGCGGACATGGCTCGATCAAGGGCGTGCTGCATGACGGCATCGCGCTGGCGCGGCTGTTCCGCGAGCGTGGCCATGACACAGAGATCGTCGACGGCACGCCGCTCGCGACCTGCCGAATGTACGAGAATGTCAGCCATGCCTGGGGCGGCTTCATCAAGAATGCGCGCGAGGGCATGGCGACGCCGGTCGGCCTCCCGATCTGGACGGTGCTGCTGGCCGGCGGCCATATCTGGCCCTGGGCACTGCTGCCCGATGCCGAGGCGGTGCTGACCATCCTGCTGATGTTCGCGCTTCGCGCCGCGGTGACCTGGCGAACCGGCGAGCCGTGGTGGACCGTGCCGCTGCACCCGCTGACGGTGCTGGTGGCGCTGGCCATCCAGTGGACCGCCCTGGTGCGCTCCATGCTCGGCCTCCAGGCGGGGTGGAAAGGCCGCGCATATCCCGCCACAAGGGGCGTATGAGCGACGCCGCGCCCCCACTTGCCGCCCCCCCACCTGCTTCACCCCCGCTGGCCGCCCCGCCTCTTGCCGCGCCCGGTTCCCCGAACCGCGACCACGACACCGAGAATTTCCCCACTGCCTCGCTGATCCTGGCCAAGCCGGTCCGCGGCAAGGTCATGGCCTTCTACCGCTTCGTGCGCATGGCCGACGACATCGCCGACAGTGCCGAGCTCGACCCCTACGAGAAGCTGCGCCGCCTCGATGCGATGGGGGCGGCGCTGGAGGACCCGACGACCGCCTTCCCCGAGGCCGCTGGGATGCACGCGTTGGCCGTCGGCACCGAGGAGGCCGCGCTGATGCTGGAGGCCTTCCGGCAGGACGCGCTGAAGGCCCGTTACGACGACTGGGCCGACCTCGAACACTACTGCGCCCGCAGCGCCGACCCGGTGGGCCGCATGCTGCTGCGCGTCCATGGCGTGGCCTCCGAGGCCGGGCACGCGGCCTCCGATGGCCTCTGCACCGCCTTGCAGATCCTGAACCACCTGCAGGATTTGGTGGATGACCGCCAGAAGATCGGCCGGGTCTACATGCCGCAATCCTGGATGGCGCTGGCCGGCGGCGAGGACGCCTTCTTCGCCCCCGAAAACCCCCGTCGGCGCGAGATCCTCGATGCCGCGCTGGACCGGGTGGAAGAACAGCTCGACCGGGCGCAAATCCTGCCCCGGCTGGTGGCCGCGGCCCCGCGCCTCGCCCTGCAATCGGCGATGACCATCGGCCTCGCCCGCCGCCTGCTGGACAAGCTGCGCGGCGCCGACCCGGTGCTGGGTCGGGTGGCGCTGGGGAAGGGCGATTTCGCCCGCGCCCTGCTGGCCGCGCCCCTGCCCGGGCCGCATGATCCCGACCTTGTGGCCGGCCGGGTCAACCGTGCTGCCTCCTCCTTCGCCCGCGGCATGCGGGCCTTGCGCGGCGAGCGACGGCGTTCCCTTTGGGCCGTCTATGCCTTCTGCCGCGCGGTGGACGACATCGCCGACGGCGCCATGCCCGAGGCCGAGAAGCGCCGCTTCCTCAAGGATTGGCGCGGCAAGCTGGAGCGCCCGGATTGCGTGCTCTCGCGCGAACTCGCCTTGGCGATTCGCGGCTTCGACCTTCCGCCCGCGGAATGCCGGGCGATGATCGCCGGAATGGAGACCGACGCGGCTGACCGCCTGCGCATCGCCGACGAAGCGGGCCTCGACCTCTATTGCCGCCAGGTCGCGGGCAGCGTGGGCGCGCTGGCCGTGCGCATTTTTGGCGCGCCGGAGGCGGAGGGCTGGGGCCTGCGCCTCGGCCACACCTTCCAACTCACCAACATCCTGCGCGATGTGGATGAGGATGCGCTGCGCGAGCGGGTTTATGTGCCCCTCTCCCTGCTGCGCGCGGCGGGCATCGAGGATGGCCCCGCCGCCGCCATCGTGGCCCACCCCGCCTTCGCCGACATCTGCGTGGGCCTGGCCGAGCAGGCCAAGGCCGGCTTCGCCCGCGCCGAGGCGGAGATGGGCCAGTACAACGCCACCGCCCTGCTGCCCGCCCGCGTCATGATGTGGGGCTATCGCCGGCTGTTCGAAAAAATGCTGGCGCGGGGCTGGCAGGGTGCGCGCACCCGCCCGCGCCTGACCCGATCGGAAAAACTCCACATGGCCGGCATGGCGCTGGGCTGGCGGGCGTGACCATCCATGTCGTCGGCGCCGGCGCGGCTGGCCTGGCCGGCGCCCTGGCGCTCGCCCGTGCGGGAAAACCCGTGGTGCTGCACGAGGCATCGCCCGGCGCCGGCGGCCGCGCCCGCGCGCTGGCCGATGGCACCGACAACGGCACCCATGCGCTGGTCGGAGCCAATACCGCGGCGCTGGATTTTTTGCGGAGCATCGGCGCCCACGAGGGCTGGGTGGAGCCCGAACCCGATGGGCTGCCTGTGCTGGATTGCGCCGACGGCGCGGCGCGGCGCATCTCCCTCTCGCCGCTGGGCTGGCTGCGGGCGGACAGGCGCCCGCCCGGCCTCTCCTTCGGCGCGCTGGCCGCCATGGCCGGCATGGCGCTGCCCGGCGCGGCCGACCGCCCGGTGGCCGAGGCCATGGCCGCCCACCCCGAATTCTGCCGCGGCTTCGTCGATCCGCTGGTCGTCGCGACCCTGAACACCCCCACCGCCGAGGCCTCCTCCGCCCGCCTCGCCCAGGTGCTGCGCCGCCTGGGCGGGCCGGGCGCCACCCGCCTCTACGTCGCCGAACGCGGCTTGGGGCCGGACATGGTGGACCCCGCCATTGCCGCCATCACAGCCGCCGGCGGCGAGGTACGCTTCAATTCCCGCCTGCGCGCCCTCATCATCGAGGGCGGCCGGGTCGTCGCGCTGGAATGCGGCGAGACCATTCCGGCCGAGCAGGTCCTGCTCGCCACCCCGCCTTGGGAATCCGCCCGCCTGCTGCCCGGTCTCAAGGTGCCCGAGGCGCATGCGCCCATCGTCAACCTCCACTTCGCCCGCGTCGAACCCGGCCCGGTGCGCTTCGTGGGATTTGTCGGCGCGCTGTGCCAATGGGTGCTGGTGCGCCCCTCCGGCGTCTCCGTCACCGTCTCCGCCGGCGATGCCGAGGCCAGGGAGGACGCCGAAACCCTGGCACCCCGCGCCTGGGGCGAAATTTTGCGCGCGGTGGCGGCCTTCGGAATCCCTGGCGAGTGGCCGATCAAGCCGCCGGCATGCCGGGTGGTGAAGGAGCGCCGCGCCACGCCGCGCCACAATCCTGGCCCCCCCTTCACGCCGCCGCGCCTTCCGCTGCCCAACCTCGCACTGGCTGGCGACTGGACCTGGCCGCATCTGCCCGCGACCATCGATGCCGCGGTGCGCAGCGGCCAGGCCGCTGCCAAGGCGCTGTCATGAGCCCCGCCGAAGCCCTGGCCGCGCTCAGTGGGCGCGGCCCCATCCCACTGGAAGACCGCCGCGCCCTCCTGGCCGCACTCCGCGCCGAGATGCTGCGCCGCGCGCCCGACGCCATCACCGCCGCGGCCGCCGATTTCGGTGGCATAACGGGGGCCGGCACCGCCAGCGGGCGGTCCGAAATGGACACGCTGCTGGCCGATGTCCTGCTGGTGGCCGATGCCGCGGCCTATGCCCGCCGCCACCTCCGCCGCTGGGCGCGGCCCCGGCGCCAGGGCACGCCCTATCCCTTCTGGCCGGTCTCGGCTGCCATCACGCCGCAGCCCAAGGGCGTGGTCGGCATCATGGCGCCCTGGAACTACCCCATCCAGCTCGCGTTCATGCCGCTGGTCGATGCCATAGCCGCCGGCAACCGGGTGGTGGTGAAACCCTCCGAGACGGCACCGCGCTGCGCCGCACTCATCGCCGAGATCCTCCACACCGCGTTGGGCGATGACATCGCCCGCACCGTGCAGGGCGATGTCGCGGTCTCACAGGATTTCGCCGCCCAGCCCTGGGACCACCTGGTCTTCACCGGCGGCACGGCGACAGGGCGCCGCGTGATGCAGGCCGCAAGCGCCAACCTCACCCCCCTCACGCTGGAACTCGGCGGCAAATGCCCGGCCATCGTGCTGGCTGGCGCGGACCTGAAGCGCGTCGCGAAGGACATTCTCAACGCCAAGGCGGTGAATGCCGGGCAGACCTGTGTGGCCCCAGACACCGTCTTCCTCATCGGCCACAGCGCGGATGATTTCATCGCCGCCGCGCGGGCCAGCGGCATCGGCGCGCTGGAGACTGCGACGATCAACCCTGACCGCCTCGCCCGGCTCTGCGAGGGTGCTGTGATGACGCCACTGGGCGGTCTGTCGCTGGCCATGGCCGGCCCCGGCCATCCCCTGCACGCCGAGGAGATCTTCGGACCCGTGCTCGCCCTGCGCGAATGGCCCGACCTCGGCGCCGCGATCGCCGCCATCGACCGGCCGCTCGCCATCTACCTCTTCGGCGCGACGGCGGAGGAGGAGGCGTTGGTGGCCGCCGGTACGCGCAGCGGCGCACTGGTCTCCGGTCGGGCGCTGGACTACGCCGCCTTCCACGCCGTGCCCTTCGGCGGTGTCGGCGCCTCGGGCTTCGGCCGGCGCAACGGGCGGGCGGGTTTCGATGAGTTCAGCAACCTTCGCGCCGTGGTGCGCCATGGCCGCTTCAGCCTGAGCCGGATGTTCGATTTTCCCCGGACAGGCGGCGCATTGAAGATGGCGCGCCGCCTCGTTGGCCTTAAGTAGTTTTGCGGCCGGAGAGGTAGCGCACGCCGGCGGCGCCGATCTCCTCGGAATGCGGCTGGTTCGCCGCCATCCGGAAGATATCGCCCGGCCCGTAGGTTTCCGCCCGCCCATCCCAACGCAGCGTCAGCGCGCCCTCCACCACCAGCGCGCGCACCTCGAAGGGATGGGTGTGGGTGCCGTTGTCGCCCTCCGGCGGCAGGCTCCGATCCATCGGTTCAGCAAAACCATCCGCCGCCAGCCCGGCGCGAAACGCCTCGATATCGATCATCCCCGTATCCTTGTCCTGGCCTCATAAAGTTCCGGAAAGAAGCGGCGCTCCATCACGCCCTTCAGATAGGCCACGCCGGCCGAGCCGCCGGTGCCCATGCGATAGCCGATGATCCGCTCCACCGTGCGCATGTGGCGGAAGCGCCAGGTCTGGAAGGCATCCTCCAGATCGACCAGCTCCTCCGCCAGTTCATAGAGATCAAACCCCTCCGTCGCATTCTCATAGATCGCGGTCCAAAGCGCGATCACGCCCTCGCTCTGGGTATGCGGCTCGCGCAGGTCGCGCTCCAGCACATCCCCCGGCACCGCCATGCCTCGCCGGGCGAGCAGTCGCATCACCTCGTCATAGATCGAGGGCGCCTCCAGCGCCGCCTGCAAGGGCGCCAGCAAATCCTGCCGGTGCTCATGCGGCTTGAGCATGAAGGCATTCTTCGCCCCCATGCGGAACTCCAGCATGCGGTACTGCCAGGACTGAAAGCCCGATGAGCTGCCGAGGTGGTTGCGAAACGCCAGATAGTCATGCGGCGTCATCGTCGCCAGCACGTCCCAGGCCTCGATCAGCTGCTTTTGGATGCGGCCGCAGCGCGCCAGCGCCTTGAAGGCCGGGCGCAGCTCATCGGTCGCGATGCAGCGCATGGCCAGCTCCATCTCGTGCAACAACAGCTTGAGCCAGAGCTCCTGCACGTGATGGATGGTGATGAAGAGCATCTCGTCATGCTGGCCCGAGAGCGGCTGCTGCGCGGCCAGCAGCTCATCGAGCCGCAGATAGTCGCCATAGGACATGCGGGCGCGGAAATCGGTGGTGATGCTGCTCTGCGTCATGCCGCCACTCTAGCCATATCGCGGCCACGCGCACATCTTCCGATCCATGCTGGACCTGGCCGCGCATTTTTCGCAATTCCTGAGGGGCGAGCCCGGCCGGCTGCACTTCGCCGCGCATAGCCACCATCCCTGGCCGGACGCCACGCGCGCCGCCCATATGCAGGTCTGGGACAACGCCGCCCGGCTGATGGACGGCAAGTGGGACCCCATCCTGGGCGCCAAATGGGAAGCGCTGCAGGGCAGCATCGCCGGGCTGCTGAACCTGCCCGATCCCGCCAGCCTGACCTTCGCGCCGAACACCCATGAATTCGTGACCCGCATCCTCTCGGCCCTGCCGACGCAGCGCGTGCCCCGCGTGCTGACCACCGATGCCGAGTTCCACAGCTTCTCCCGCCAGGTCGCGCGGCTGGAGGAGGATGGGCTGCTCGCCGTCACCCGCATCCCCGCGGAACCCGGCGCGGCCTGCCTGGACCGCCTGTGCGAGGCCGCCCGGGAAGGCTTCGACCTGATCTGGGTCAGCGAGGTCTTCTTCAATTCCGGCTACGCGCTGAGCGGGCTGCAGGCCCTGGCGGAAGCCGCCGGCGAGGCGGTGCTGGTGATCGATGGCTACCACGCCTTCATGGCCAGGCCCGTCGATCTCTCGACGCTGGCCGGCCGCGCCTTCTACCTCTCCGGCGGCTACAAATACGCCATGGGCGGCGAGGGCTGCTGTTTCCTCCATTGCCCGCCGGGCTGGCTTCCCAGGCCGCGCAACACCGGCTGGTACGCGGCCTTCGGCACGCTGGATGCCGAGCAGCGGGGCGTGCCCTATGCGCGCGATGGTTGGCGCTTCATGGGCGCCACCTTCGACCCCTCGGGCCTCTACCGCCTGCACGCTGCGCTGAACTGGGCAGCCAGCGTGGGCGCTTCGCCAGCCGCCATCCACGCCCATGCCCATGCCCTGCAGGCCCGCTTCATCGCAGGCCAGCCCAAGGGCCTGCCCGAGGCCGCGCTGGTCGTGCCCCTGGCCGAACCCGCGCGGGGAAACTTCCTGACCTTCGAACTGTCCGACGCCGAGGCCTCGCAGGCCCGTCTTGAGGCGGCGCGGATCATCACCGACCGGCGCGGCACCAGGCTGCGTTTCGGCTTCGGCCTCTATCACCGCGCCGCCGATGTGGACGCGCTTCTCGAAAGGCTCGCCGCGCTGTGAAACCGCTGGCACTGACCATGGGCGAACCCGCCGGCATCGGCGCCGAAATCGCCGCCGGCGCCTGGCACGCCCTGCATGGGCCCGGCCCCTGCTTCTTCCTCATCGGCGATGCCGATGCCGTCCAGGGCTGCCCGGTGGTGCGCATCACCTCGCCCGACCAGGCGCATGGCGTCTTCGGCCATGCCCTGCCGGTGCTGCACATGCCCCTCGCCGTGCCAGCGGTGCCCGGGCAACTCAACCCCGCCAATGCGCCGGCTGTCATCGCCAGCATCGAGCGCGCGGTGGCGCTGACCCGCGCCGGCCGCGCCTTGGCGGTGGTCACCAATCCCATCCAGAAATCGGTGCTCACCGGCGCGGGCTTCCAGCACCCCGGCCACACCGAATTCCTCCACGCCCTGGCGCCCGAGGCGGGGGCGCCGGTGATGATGCTGGTCAGCCCCGAACTGCGCGTGGTGCCGGTGACCATCCACGAGCCGCTTTCCCGCGCCATCGCCCGCCTCACGCCGATGATGATCGTCGAGGCGGCGGAGACGGTGCAGGCCGCGCTGGTGCGCGATTTCGGCATTGCCAAGCCGCGCCTCGCCATCGCCGGCCTGAACCCCCATGCCGGTGAGGCCGGCACGATGGGCCATGAGGACCAGGCCATCGTGGCCCCTGCGGTCGCGACCCTGCGCGCGCTGGGCATCGACGCGCGCGGCCCCATGCCGCCCGACACCATGTTCACGGCCCTCGCCAGGCCCAGGATGGATTGCGCGATCTGCATGTATCACGACCAGGCGCTGATCCCGATCAAGACGCTCGACATGGATGGCGGGGTGAATGTCACCCTTGGCCTGTCCATCATCCGCACCAGCCCCGACCACGGCACGGCGCTCGACATCGCCGGGCGGGGCGTGGCCAGCGCCAATTCGCTGATCACGGCGCTGCGCCTGGCCCACCAGCTCGCCGCCCACCGCAATACGCTGGGCGGGCCACCGCCCGGCACCCTCAGCGGCGCGTCGCCGCGCGACGCCGGCATGCCACATTATCGAACGGACCCCGTCTGATGCGCCTCTCCGTCAACGTCGATCACGTCGCCACGCTGCGCAATGCGCGCGGCGGGCATTTCCCCTGCCCGGTGGAGGCGGCGAAGCTCTGCATGGCCTCCGGCGCCGATGGCATCACCGTGCATCTGCGCGAGGATCGCCGCCATATCCGCGACCGTGACCTCGAGCGCATTTCGGCCGAGGTGGAATGCCGCCTCAATTTCGAGATGGCGGCGACCGAGGAGATGGTCGCCATGGCCGAGAAGCTGCGCCCTCCGGCCTGCTGCATTGTCCCCGAAAAGCGCGCCGAGCTCACCACCGAGGGCGGGCTGGACGTGCTGCGGGCCGGCCCTTTCCTGGCCGAGGCCATCGCGCGGCTGAATGCCGCCGGCATCGAGACCAGCCTGTTCATCGAGCCCGACGCGGCGCCCATCGAGGCGGCGAAGCGCCTGGGTGCTAAGGCCATCGAGCTGCACACCGGCACCTATGCCGAAGGGCCGCTGGAGGGCCGCGCGGCGCAGCTCGCCCGCATCCGATCCGCCGCCGCGGTGGCGCGGCGCGAAGGGCTGCACTGCCACGCCGGCCACGGCCTGACCTACGACACCGTCGGCCCCATCGCCGCCATCCCCGGCATCATCGAGGTCAGCATCGGCCATTTCATGATCTCGACCAGCGTCTTCGAGGGGCTGCCCACCGCCATCGCCCGGATGAAATCCATCATCGCCCAACACCGGGGGGCATGAGCATGCGCCTTCTCCTCCTCCTCGCCCTGCTGGCTCTGCCGGCCCAGGCGCAGCGCATCGCCGGCAGTTTTTCCGAACCCACGCCAGCCCATCTCGCCGCATCCCTTGCGGGCGCGCAGGTCTCGCTGCCCGGCGGTTTCCAGGGGCGGCTGGATGCGGCGCCGGCGCCGGCCGGGCGGCTGCCGCTGGTCATCCTCATGCATGGCTCCTCGGGCCTCGGCCTCGCAGCCGTCGGGCAATTCGGCGCCTGGCTGGCGGGGCAGGGGCTGGCCGTCATCGCGCCCGATTCCTTCGCGACACCCGACCGGCTGACCTACACCTCGCCGGTGCCCGCCGCGGTGACCGAGCGCATCCACGCGCTCCGCCTGGCCGAGCTGGAGCACGCCCTGGCCCAGGCCCGCCTTCTGCCCTGGGTCGACCCGGCCCGCATCATCATCGCCGGCTCCTCGGAAGGGGCGGTGCCCATCGGCCGGCTGGTGGCCACACCCGAGCCGGCGGGCCGCATCATCACCTCCTGGGGCTGCGAGGCCGGCTATTTCGTCGACGCGCCGCGCATCGCCATCCCGCGCGACGCCCGGGTGCTGACCGTGATCGCCGCGCGCGATCCCTTCTTCTCGCCGCTCAACCCCTGGAGTGCGGGCTTCGCCATCACTGGCAATTGCGCGGCCGCTCTCAGGATGCACACCGATGCGACCTCGGTGGTGATCTCGACCGACCAGCACACGCTGCTCGGCCACCCCCAGGCGCGCGAAGCCATTTCGGCCTTCCTGGCCCGCGTCGCGCCGCGCTGAGTTACAGCGCCGGCAGGGCGGCGAGGGCGATCTGCGCCACCGCCTCGCCCAGCCGCTTTCCATCATCATTGGCCGAGCGGAAATGCGCACCGGCCCAGAGGCGCGACATCCGGCACTCCTCGGCGGCAGCCTCCACGCTGTCGAAGGCCTCATCCACCGCGCCCGGGCCGAGAACGCTGCGGAAGCGGAAGCGCCCCCCCGGCATGGTGAAGCTGGCGCGCAGCAGGGCAGCCCCGCAGCTGCAATCCGTGGCGTGGCCGGAGGGAAACTCGGGGTGCATCGGCGTATGCAGGTAGGGCTGCCAGGCCCGGTCGCGCATCACGCCGAAGCCGCCCTCATTGATCGCGGTGATCGGCCGCCAGAACTCGAAGCGCCGCTTGGCCAGTGCCCAGACGATATGCGAATCGCTCATGCCTGCCGCGATCTGCGCCATCGCACGCGCCGCGCGATGCAGGTTGAGCGGCTCCGCCTCCAGCATTTCCACCGCCATCAGGATGTTGGAACGCGGCAGATCCTGCACGACCCAGTATTGCGCCGCCTCGGATTGCTCCGCCCCGCGTGCGGGGCTGCGCGCGGCACCCCAGAGCCGGACCTCGGCGAGATCGGCGAGATAGCGCGCCGAGCCCGGTTCCGGCGGGCCGGCGCCGAACAGCGCCGGCGTCACCGCCGCGAAGAATGGCGCGTGGGTGACGAATTCCGCAGGCGCGGGCTGCGGAGGCGTCGGCCGCCAATGCCCCGGGCGGTTGCTGCCCTCGATCCGCATGGCGCCAAGCGGGCGCACCTGCTCCAGCCACACCGCTGTGTTGCGGCCGACGGCGCGCCCCAGCGCCTCGGCTGCCTGGGCGGTGCGGGTGGGCAGGCCCTGCCGGGCGGCGAGGATACCCGATTCGGCGCGGCCGGCGCCGAAGGGATGCAGCCTGGACAGCATCTCCGCCGCGGCGGCCGCCATGACCAGGATCGGTGCGGTCTGCGCCGGGCCCGGCGCAGGCTCATCCGGCCCCGGCGGGCGAAACCGGGCGAAACCAGGCTGCACCGCGTTCAGCGCGTCATGCATCGCCAAATGCATGGCAGCGATCAGCCGGGTCTCGGCCACGCCAGGGCCGAGGGCGAGCGCGATTCGCGTCCATCCCGTCACCGGATGGGGCAGGCGCTCCGCGGCTGAAGTGGGGGAGGCCGCCGCCGTGGCGGCGGCGATCACGCCGCGACGCGACCAGCGCGCCGCAGCGGGGGGTGGGGGCGTGATGGGGTACATGCCACCTATATGGCGTTCGCACCCAATCCCGCCATGGTGTCTCGAGGGCGGCGCAGGCGCCCTTATCCCGCCCGTGGCCGCGCGAGGCCGCCATGGACCACATCGGCCCAGACCGGGGAGAGCTCCATCAGCAGCTTCACATCGGCCGGCGGCAGGTCGCTGACAAACTCCGTCGCGGTCATCGAGGCCGGGTTCCATCCAGTGCAGATGCGTTCGACCTCCAGCATGGCTCGCCGCTGCGCCGGGCGCGGCTGGGGCGTGATCATCATGCCGGCCGCGCGCAGCCGCAGCACGCGATGGACCGTCACCAGCAGACGGGATGCGGCGTCGATGCGCATGCGCTCGGCGAATCGGCCACTCGACAGTTCAGCCAAGCCGTCGAGCGCACGGTCCAGCATGTTCTGGTCGGCCTTGGCTTGCCCGAGTTGCCGCATGCCATTCCTCCGTATCGAAGATGTAATGGAACGGCGATTGCGCGGGCATTGCAAGCACAGAGTTGGGCCGGCGCCGGGCTGCCCCGGCTTTTCCCCTGCCGGCGGCTCCGCTACATCGCCCCCATGCCCGACATCTCAGCCCTGCTGCCGCCACCGGTGCTGTTCTTCGCGCTCGGCTTCGCGGCCGGCGCGCTCAGGAGTGACCTGGCGGTGCCCGATGCGCTGGCCAAGGCGTTGTCGCTTTATCTCATGGTGGTGATCGGCCTGAAGGGCGGCGCCGCCATTTCGCTGCCCGGCGCGACCGAAGGGCTGTGGCCGGCGCTGGCCGCCGGCGTCGCCCTCTCGCTGCTGCTGCCGCTGCCGGCCTTCGCAGCCCTGCGCCTGACCTCCTCGCTCGACCGCGAGACGGCGGCCGCCGTGGCCGGGCATTACGGCTCGGTCTCGGTCGTCACCTTCGCCGCCGCCGCCGGCATCCTCGCCAGCCGCGGCGTGGCCTTCGAGGGCTTCATGCCCGCCGTGCTGGCGGCGATGGAGACGCCGGCCATCATCACCGCCCTGCTGCTGGCGCGCGGCAGCACAGCGGGGCTCTTTTCGCGCCGATTGGCGCGGGAGGTCTTCCTCAGCGGCTCGGTCGTGCTGCTGCTGGGCAGTTTCGCCATCGGTTGGATCGCCGGGCCGGCGGGCAAGGCGCAACTCGCACCCTTCGCGGAAGGGCTGTTTCCTGGCGCGCTCTGCCTGTTCCTGCTGGAAATGGGGCTGATGGCCGCCCGGCAGTTGCGCGCCGCAGGGCGGGGATTGCCGCCCGGCCTGCTCATCTTCGCGATCCTGATGCCGCTGCTGGGGGCGACCTGCGGCTTCCTGGCGGGGATGCTGACCGGGCTTTCCCCCGGCGGCCACGCATTGCTGACGGTGCTTGCGGCCTCGGCCAGCTACATCGCGGTGCCTGCGGCCATGCGCATGGCGCTGCCCCGCGCCGATGCCGGCATCTATGTCACCCTATCCGTCGCCGTCACCTTCCCCTTCAATATCCTGATCGGCATTCCCCTCTACCTCTGGGCGGCAGGAACATGATGGACACCACGGCGCGCAAACGCATCGAAATCATCGTCGAGGCGGTGCAGGCGGAGGCGGTGACGGATCTGCTCGACCGCCTGGGCGCCAAGGGCTGGACGATGATGCCCGTCATCCGCGGTCGCGGCCGCAATGGGCTGCGGCAGAGCGGCGATCTCTCGGGTGTGCTGGACAATGTTCTGGTGCTTTGCATCACCAGCGCCGCGGTGGCCGATGCGGTGCTGGACGCGCATCAGGAGCTGCTGGGCGCGCGGCCGGCCATCGTCTCGATCTCCGATTGCGCGGTGCTGCGGGCCGAGCGGTTCTGACCGTCGCGGCGTTTCATCGCCGGAATTCACGTTTTGGGACAAATTCAGCCCCCGGCGGCGCGTGACCGGGCCATTCGCGCCTGCGACGCGCGCGGGGGATGACTGCGATGCACGTCCCGTGCATCGCATATCGGGGTGCGATGTGTCAAGGAATTTAGTCCTTGATCACCCCTCGCTCAGCGCCTCGCGCACCGCACTCCTGAACTCCCGTCGATGCAATTCCCGCAGCACGAAGAGGGAGGTCGCGATCAGCGCCAGGGGATGGACGATCCAGGCCAGCGCCGCCAGGCCGAAGTAATAGGCCCGCAGTCCCGTGTTGAAATGCCGCGCCGCGCGGTTCGCCACCTTCGCCGCGGATTCCGCCTGGCGGGTAAACTCGGCCCCCATGCCGATGCCGCCGATCAAGATGGAGCAGTAGTTGAACTGCCTGAGCGCCCATGTCAGCTCGAAGAAGGCGCGCACGAAGATGAGCATCAGCAGCCCCACCCGGATCTCCCAAGCCGCATCACTGCCCGGCGGCTGCGCCCAGGGCAGCGCCGCCAGCACGCGCCGCCCCAGATCGGGCGAGGCCAGCAGCGCCACCAATCCGCCCAGGATGAAGATGGAGGTATTGGCGAGGAACCCCGTGCTGGTCATCAGATTGCCGATGATGGCGGTGTCGCTGATGCGATTTGTGCGCTCCAGCAGCGCCAGCATCCAGCGCCTGCGATGCTCGTCCATCGCGGCGATCACGCTTTGCCGGCGGATGGAGCCGACCCGGTCGGTCACCGCCGCATAGCCGATCCAGCAGGCGAAGAAGACCGCCAGCGCGGCCCAATCGAGATAGGTCATGGCGCCGGTATAGCGCGGTGGGGGAGGGCGCGCGCGCCCTCCCGCCCGAGGCTCACGCCATCTTCTTCTTCAGGTTCTCGTCCAGCTTGGCGAGGAAGGTTTGGGTGGTGAGGAAGGGCTGATCCTTGCTGATCAGCACCGCCAGGTCCTTGGTCATGTCGCCGGCTTCCACCGTCTCGACGCAGACGGCTTCGAGCGCATTGGCGAAATCCACCACATCGGGCGTGCCGTCGAATTTGCCGCGATAGGCCAGGCCGCGGGTCCAGGCGTAGATCGAGGCGATCGGGTTGGTCGAGGTCTCGCGCCCCTTCTGGTGTTCGCGGTAGTGGCGCGTGACCGTGCCATGCGCAGCTTCCGACTCGACCGTATTGCCGTCCGGCGAGAGCAGCACCGAGGTCATCAGGCCGAGCGAGCCAAAACCCTGCGCCACGATGTCCGACTGCACGTCGCCATCATAGTTCTTGCAGGCCCAGACATAGCCGCCTTCCCACTTGAGCGCCGAGGCCACCATGTCGTCGATCAGCCGGTCCTCATAGGTCAGGCCGGCAGCCTCGAAGCGGCTCTTGAACTCGGCATCGTACACCGCGCGGAAGATGTCCTTGAAGGAGCCGTCATAGGCCTTCAGGATCGTGTTCTTGTGGCTGAAATAGACCGAGAAATTGCGGCTCAACCCGTAATTCAGGCTGGCCCGCGCAAAACCCTCGATCGAGGCGTTGAGGTTGTGCATCCCCATCGCGACACCGCCGCTCGCCGGGAAGTCGAAGCCGCCCATCTCCACGGCCGGGCTGCCATCGGCGGGCGTGTAGGTCATCGAAACGCGGCCGGCGCCGGGAATCTTCGCCTCGACGGCGCGGTAGATGTCGCCATAGGCGTGGCGGCCGACGACGATGGGCTTCGACCAATGCGGCACCAGGCGCGGCACGTTCTTGCAGATGATCGGCTCGCGGAAAATCGTGCCGTCAAGGATATTGCGGATGGTGCCGTTCGGGCTGCGCCACATCTTCTTGAGGTTGAATTCCTTCACCCGCGCCTCATCGGGGGTGATGGTCGCGCATTTCACGCCCACGCCGTACTTCTTCGTGGCATTCGCCGCGTCCACGGTGACCTGGTCATCGGTCTGGTCGCGGTATTCCACGCCCAGGTCGTAATATTTCAGGTCGATATCGAGATAGGGATGGATCAGCTTTTCCTTGATGAAAGCCCAGATGATCCGCGTCATCTCATCCCCGTCCATCTCCACGACGGGGGTTTTTACCTTGATCTTTGCCATTGCCATTCCTCTTGGCGCCATTCGGCGCACTGATTCCGAGGGCCTGTTCGATGGGGCCCATTGCGATGCGGCCGACATCCGGCCCGCCCCCGTCCTCCGGCCGGTTGGCCGGGCTGGCGGGTACGTCTTTGAACGAGCCGGACCATCGCATTGCGTGCAATGCAACACAAGCCGCCGGGGATTCGGCGCGGCGGCCCGCGAGACCCCACACAGACGTGACACAAAAACACAACCAGAGGTGGGTAGATTCTTCGTGGTCACGCAACTATGAATTGCTCAGGCGTGGATTCGTCCAGCAATCGGCGTCTGCAGGGTCCAACTCACGCAGCCGTGTATTGGAAGTCTTGTCGGAATGGAGGCACGTGATCAAGTGATGAATACGCTGTCGATCCCCCCCTCGGTGGCCCGTCTCTGCGGTGACGAGCTTTGCACGCGTGTACCGCAACTGCGCCTGGCCGTGGGCCATGCGCAATTCGATACCGCTCGCGAACACGCCCATGCCCTGCGCGGCATGGCGGCCAATTTCGGCCTGATCGGCCTCGCCGCGGCGCTGGCGGGGTTGGAGGCTGCGGCGCGCGCCAATTCCAGCACCCTCGCCCCCGCCTTCGCCGCGGTGGAGCGCGAAATAGCCCCGGCTCTGACCGCGCTCGGCTATCACTGATCCCGGCTGTCACTGATACAGCGCTTCCAGCCCGGAGCGTCCCAGCCTAACCTCGGCCCATGGACACACATCATCCCGACACCTCGCGTGCGGCGCTGCAGTCCCTTTACGCCGAGATGCAGCCGCAAAGCCTCTACCCCCTGTGGGAGGTCCTGCACGCGCTGGTGACGCCGCAGCCCGGCACCGCGGCCCAGCCCTGGCGCTGGGGTTATGCCGCCGCTCGGGAATTCCTGCTGCGCGCCGGCGGCCTGATCTCGGCCGAGCAGGCCGAACGCCGCGTGCTGATCCTGGAAAATCCAGGGCTGCCCGGCAGCTCCGCCATCACCAACAGCCTCTATGCCGGGTTGCAGCTCATCCTCCCCGGCGAGGTCGCGCCCTGCCACCGCCACACCCAATCCGCGCTGCGCTTCGTCATGGAAGGCGAGGGCGCCCACACCGCGGTGGATGGCGAGCGCGCGGTGATGCGCCCCTTCGACCTCGTGCTGACGCCGAACTGGCAATGGCACGACCACGGCAATGACAGCGGCCAGCCGATGATCTGGCTGGACGGGCTCGATATCCCCACCGTGCGCTTCTACGCCGCCAGTTTTGCCGAGCGCATGGGCGGCGAGCACCCCATCACCGCCGCCCCGGGCGACACCGCGGCGCGCTACGGCCGCAACCTCCGCCCCTTCACCGGCAGCACCGCGGCGCGCCGGCCGCAGGCGCAGCCCCTGTTTCACTACCCCTATGCGGAATGGCGCGAGAGCCTGGCGCTCATGGCCCGCGGCGCCGCGCCGGACCCGGCCCTCGGCCACGCGCTGGAATTCCGCAACCCCGCCGATGGCGGGCCGGTGATGCCCACCATCTCCGCCCATGTCCGCCTGCTGCCCGCGGGCTTCACCACCACACCGCGCCGCGCGACCGATGGCACCGTCTTCGTGGTGGTGGAGGGCAGCGGCCGCGCCATCATTGACGGCGTGGCGCATGATCTCGCGCTGCGCGACCTGCTGGTGGTGCCGAGCTGGGCGGAACTCGTGCTCGAGGCCGGCAGCGAGCTCGTCCTCTTCGGATATTCCGACCGCGCGGCACAGGAGAAGCTCGGCCTGTACCGCCAGGGATGAGCGGTTTTTCGCCCGCCACCACCGCCTTCCAGCAGGGTCTGGCCGCCCACAACAACCGCGAATGGTTCCTGGCCCACAAGGCGGAATACGAAGCGGTGGTGAAGGCCCCGCTGGCCGCGCTGGTCGAGACCCTGGCACTGGCCTTCGCCGCGCATGACATCCCGCTGACCGGATCGGGAAAGACCTCCATCTTCCGGATCAACCGCGATGTCCGCTTCGCCCATGACAAGAGCCCCTACAAGACCAATGCCGGCGCCATCCTCTCGCGCGATGGCACCCGCAAGGCCCGCGGCATCCTCTATGTCCACATCACGCCCGTGGATGGGCTGATGGCCATGGGTTTCTACAGCCCCGAACCCGCGGACCTCGCCACGATGCGCCACGCCATGGTGGCGCAGCCCAAGGTCTGGGCCGCTCTCGAGGCCGGGCTGGCCGGCGCCGGCCACCCGCTCTCGCGCGAGGAGGCGATGACCCGCCTGCCCAAGGGCTTCGACGCCGCACCGGTGGTCCTGGCCGAGGCGCTGAAACTGCGCCACCTCATCATCCGCCACCCCCTGACCCTGGCCGAGATGTATGACCCCGCGCTGGTGGAACGCGTGCTGGCTTTCGCCCGCATCGGCCTGCCGCTGCTGGAATGGGGCTGGCGCGCCCTGCATGGCGCGCGTGCACCCCACCGCGGTTGAAGCGGCGCGCCCTTTGTGGTGAAAGCCGCCATGGCACCCAGCTCGACCCAAGACCGCATCCTCATCCTCGATTTCGGCAGCCAGGTGACGCAGCTCATCGCGCGCCGGGTGCGCGAAAGCGGCGTCTATTGCGAGGTCTGGCCCTACAACAAGGCCGACGGCGAGCGGATCGCGGGTTTCAACCCGCGCGGCATCATTTTCTCAGGCGGCCCGGCCTCGGTCACCGAGGGCGAAAGCCCCCGCGCGCCCTCGGAAGTGTTTGCTATGGGCCTGCCCATCCTGGGCATCTGCTACGGCCAGCAGACCCTGGCGGCACAGCTCGGTGGCGTGGTGGAGGGCGGCCATGCCCGCGAATTCGGCCGCGCCGTGGTGGATGTGACGGGCGAATGCGCGCTGACCCATGGGGTATGGGCGGTGGGCGCGCGCGAGACGGTGTGGATGAGCCATGGCGACCGCATCACCGTGCTGCCGCCCGGCTTCCGCGTGGTGGCGCAAAGCGAGGGCGCGCCCTTCGCGCTGATCGCCAATGACGAACGCCGCTACTACGGCACCATGTTCCACCCCGAGGTGGTGCACACCCCGCATGGCGCCGCCCTGCTGAAGAACTTCACCCATGACGTCTGCGGCTGCACCGGCGACTGGACGATGGGCGCCTATCGCGCCCAGGCCGTCGCGCGCATCCGCGTCCAGGTGGGCAAGGGCAGGGTGGTCTGCGGCCTTTCCGGCGGTGTGGACTCCTCAGTGGCCGCCGTGCTGATCCATGAGGCGATCGGCGAGCAGCTGACCTGCATCTATGTCGATCACGGCCTGATGCGCGCCAATGAGAGCGAGCAGGTCGTCGCCACCTTTCGCGACCGTTTCAACATCAAGCTCGTGCATGTCGATGCGAGTGAACTCTTCCTCGGCCAGCTCTCCGGCGTCACCGACCCCGAGATCAAGCGCAAGACCATCGGCCGGTTGTTCATCGAGGTCTTCGAGGAAGAGCAGGCCAAGCTCGGCGGCGCCGATTTCCTCGCCCAGGGCACGCTCTACCCCGATGTGATCGAAAGCGTCTCCGCCACCGGTGGCCCCTCGGTCACCATCAAGTCGCACCACAATGTCGGCGGCCTGCCGGACTGGATGCGCATGCAGCTCGTCGAGCCGTTGCGCGACCTGTTCAAGGACGAGGTCCGCGCGCTGGGCCGCGAACTCGGCATGCCCGAGGAGATCGTCGGCCGCCACCCCTTCCCCGGCCCGGGCCTGGCCATCCGCATCCCCGGCGAGGTGACGCGCGAGAAAGCCGACCTTCTTCGCAAGGTGGACACCATCTACCTCGAGGAAATCCGCGCCGCTGGCCTCTATGACGCGATCTGGCAGGCCTTTGCCGTGCTGCTGCCCGTGCGCACCGTGGGCGTGATGGGCGATGGCCGCACCTATGACATGGCCTGCGCGCTGCGTGCCGTGACCAGCACGGATGGCATGACGGCCGATGTGTTTCCGTTCTCGATGGAGTTTCTGACGCGGGTGGCGGGGCGGATCGTCAACGAGGTTCGGGGGGTGAACCGGGTGACCTACGACATCACCTCCAAGCCGCCGGGGACGATCGAGTGGGAATGACCCGCCGGCGTCAGAGGATGATGCGCTGAGACGGAAGCGCCGAAGACGCTCCATCATCCTCACAACAACGGCCTTCCAGCGCCGCGTCTCAGCCCCGGATAAACGCCAGAAGGTCGGCGTTGATCACATCGGGATGGGTCGTGCACATCCCATGCGACAGCCCCTCATAGGTTTTCAGCGTGCCGTGCTTCAACAGCGTGATGGCGCGCAGCGCGGAATCGGCAATCGGCACGATCTGGTCATCCGTGCCATGCATGATCAGAACCGGCACCTCGATCGCCTTCAGATCCGCGGTGAAATCGGTCTCCGAAAACGCCTTGATGCAGTCGTAATGCGCCTTCGCGCCGCCCATCATGCCCTGCCGGTACCAGTTCCAGATCGCCCCCTGGCTCACCGGCGCCCCCGGCCGGTTGAAGCCGTAGAAGGGCCCGCTCGGCACGTCGAGGTACATTTGCGCCCGGTTGGCCAGCAGGGCTGTGCGAAACCCGTCGAACACCTCGATGGGCAAGCCCCCCGGATTGCCCTCGGTCTTGAGCATGATCGGCGGCACGGCGCCGATCAGCACGGCCTTGGCGACGCGGCCGGGCTTGGCGCGGGCGACGTAACGCGCCACCTCCCCCCCGCCGGTGGAATGGCCGACATGCACCGCCGCGCGCAGGTCTAGGGAAGCGGCCAGCGCGATCACATCGGCCGCATAGGTGTCCATCTCATTGCCGGTATCGGTCTGGCTGGAGCGGCCATGCCCGCGCCGGTCATGCGCGATGACGCGAAAGCCCTGGCCCAGGAAGAACATCATCTGCGCGTCCCAGTCATCGCCGCTCAGCGGCCAGCCGTGATGGAAGACGATGGCCTGGGCGGCTTTCGGCCCCCAATCCTTGTAGAAGATTTCGGTACCGTCCTGGGTGGTGAGAATGCTCATGGATGGCTCCTGATGCGGGTTGCTCGGCAATGGACGCGTCGCCATGCATAACCCGACCGGGGCGGCCCCGCGCATGACGGCCACGATAAACTTTCCGAGGCCGCAGCCGGCCTTCGGGCCCCTGGCGAAACCATTGCCCCGCGCGAGACGCAGAGTGCCGACCGGCGCGGACACAGCGCGCATGCCAGCTGCCCCAACCCCCGCCGTTCGGTCATCATCGGCCCGGCCGCGTCCATCGTCACAGGACGGTGCCCAGCCTGCCGCGCGGCTATGATCTTGCCTTCATGACCCCCTTCTCCAAGCGAAGGCGGGCGGTTGCCTGAGATGGGGGCTGGCGGCTTGTGGCGGAGGGATTTATCCAATCCCTCCGATCGATCCATCGAAGACCGCAAGCCGCGCAACCCGCGCAGAAGGCCATAAGCCGACAGAATGCCCAACGCCCCCGCCAACACCACCGACACGCCACGGCCGTCGCCATGAGCCGCGCCGGCAACACGCGCTCCATCGAGCGCCGGGTGCGCCGCGTCGCCACGCGGCTGAACATCCACCTCATGATCGCCGCCAAGCCCGACGCCCGTGTGCGCGCCCATGGCGGCTACATGCTGCGCGGCGCCGACACCATGCTGATCCTTCTCGGTGACAAGGATTACCCCTACTCAGCCGATATCGACGAGGTCGAGGCCTTCCTGGACGCCCGCGCCGGCGTGGTGGAGACCTGATGCGAAGCCCAGCCTTCATCAACCTCGCTGCCATCGCGCTGCCCGGCCTGCTGCTGGCCTATCTGCTGGCGCCGGAGGCCGAGCCCGAGGATGCCCTCTCCTGGGCCCTGCTGCTGCTGGCCGCTGGCCTGCTGGGCGTGCTGAACATGCTGGCCAGCGCCGCGCTGGGCGGCCTCTACGCCGGGGCCCGCGTCAGGACCATGAACCGGCAGATCGCCACCCTCGCCCGCGGCGGCCCCCTGCGCGCCGCACCCATCCGCGCCGCCCTCTGGCTGGTCTTTGGCGAGGAGCAGAACCACGCCCTCATCCGCGCCGAACGGCTGCGCAAACAGGCCCTGGCGCCGCTGCAGATGAAGGATGCGCTGTCGACGCAGGGCTGGTGCCGCGCCCTGCTCGCCCTCGAAAGCCCGGTCGCCCTCGGCCTGGTGCTGCGCGCCGAGGCCGAGGCCCGCTTCTGCCGTGCCCTGACCATGGCGCTGCTGCTCGGCGCCTGGGCGCTGCCGCTGCTGCTCATGGTGCTGCCTCTCACGCTCTGGGCGTATCTGCGCGGCCGCCACGGCGCCGAAGGCTTGCTGCTGGCCGCCGCCATCACGCTCTCGGCCCGCCAGGGCGTCAGCCTTCCGCCTGCCCGCAACCCGCCCGGCAGCCCCACCCATGCCGGCGGCGTGGTGTTCCGCCTGCATGGCGGCACGGCGCAGTACCTGCTCATCGAGGCCAATGACGAGCGCCTGCAATGGGTGCTGCCCAAGGGCCATATCGAGGATGGCGAACACCCCCCCCATGCCGCGGTGCGCGAGGTGCGCGAGGAGACCGGCATCTGGGCCGCCCTGGCCGGCGAGCTTGGCGACATCGCCTATATGGTCGGCGAGAAGCAGGTGATCTCGCGCTTCTACCTCATGCGCGCGGTGGGGCAGGGGGTGCAGCAGGACAGCGGCCGCGGCCAGCGCTGGCTGCCCTTCGCCCAGGCCATGGCCGAGGCCAGCCACGACAACACCCGCGAATTGCTGCAGGCCGCCGAACTGGCCCGCACCACGCCACGACAGGACAGCCCATGATCACCATCCACGGCATCAAGAACTGCGACACCATGAAGAAGGCGCGGGCCTGGCTCGATGCCCACGGCACGCCCCACGCCTTCCACGACTACAAGACCCAAGGCATCGCCGAGGCCACGCTCCGCACCTGGGTGGCCGAGCTGGGCTGGAAGCCCCTGCTCAACACCGCCGGCACCACCTTCCGCAAACTGCCCGAATCGGACCGGACGGATCTCACCGAGGAGCGCGCCATTGCCCTCATGCTGGCCCAGCCCAGCATGATCAAACGCCCTATTCTGGATCTGGGCGGGCGGCGCCTGGTCGGCTTCTCGCCCGCCATCTACGCCGCCGCCGTTCCAGCCGCGGCCTGATCGCGCATCAGGAGCGCGTGCGCACCCGCACATGGCCGAACAGCGCGAAGGCCGTGGCCACGAAACCCAGGCCGATCAGCACATTGGTCGGCATCACCAAGCCGCCGCTGGCAATCAGCAGTCCCAGCAACAGGGCGAGGCAACCCAGGAACATGTAGGCCGGCATGGCGGCCTCCTCGACCAGATTGCCGAGCACGACCGCGCCCATCACGCCCATCAGCGGCACTGCGAATTCACCGATCATCCAGACACATCTCCTTTGGGGTTCGTAACAAGTCCTAGAGCATGATGCGTTGAGGCGGAATCGCCGAGAACGCTGAATCATGCTCTCAGCAACGGCTAGACTGTGCGGAGTGAACGCTTGTGAACGCAGCATGGTCTAAAGCGTCCAGCCGCCGTCGATCACGATCGCCTGGCCGGTGACAAAGGCGCTCTCATCGGTCGCGAGATAGACCACGAGTGCCGCCAACTCCTCTGGCGTGGCCAGCCGCCCCATCGCCTGCCGGGCGATGAAGGCGGCGCGCGACGCCTCGAAGCCGCCCGCCGCGTCGGCGTTGGCGGCAATGCGGTCATGCAGGCTGGGCGTGTCTACCGTGCCGGGTGCGAGGCAGTTGCAGCGCACCCCCTGGGTCACCGTATCGGCCGCCACCGCCCGCGTCATGCCGATCACGGCCGCCTTGGTGGTGCCATAGACGAAGCGGTTGGGGGCCCCTTTGATCGAGCCCGCGGCACTCGCCATGTTGATGATGGAGCCGCGCTTTCGCTCCAGCATCCCCGGCAGGGCGGCGGCCAGAACCTTCCACATCGAGCGAACGTTGAGCGCGAAGGCGAAATCCCACTCGGCATCGGTGCAGGTCAGCGCGGTGTTCTGGTGCACGAAGCCCGCGCAGTTGAACAGCACATCCAGCGGCCCCGCCGCCGTCACCGCGCGCAGCACCGCGGCATCATCCAGCACATCCAGCGCATGGGTCTCGATGCCCGCCTCGGACAGCCCGGCGAGCTTCTCCACATCGCGGTCGGTCGCCACCACCGAGGCACCCTCGGCCGCCATGGCCAGCGCCGAGGCCCGGCCCATGCCCTGGCCGGCGGCGGTGACGAAAATGCGTTTGCCCTGCAGCCGTCCGGCCATGTCGATCACTCCTTTACCGGGAAGGGATATTTGTCGAGATAGGGCTGGTACTCCGGCTCCACATCCACCTCGAAGCTCGAGAGCAGGCGCACCACGCCGCAATAAAACGCGATGGTGACCACCAGATCCACCATGCGCGGCTCGTCCAGAATATTCGCCAATGCGTCGTAGGTATCCGCCGCGACGCCCGGGCCGGCGGCCGCCTCGCGTGCCGCGCGCAGCACCAGCTTCGCCGCATGGTCCAGGCCGGTGGCCTCGCCGGCCGTTTCGGCGATCAGCGCCCTGATATCCTCATCGGTGACGCCAAAATCATAGCCGATCTTGATGTGGTGCGACCATTCATAGGGCGCGCGAGAAACCCAGCCGACCTGCAGGATGGCCAACTCCCGCAGCCGGGCATCGAGGATGCTCTTGTGCCGGATATATTGGCCCAGGCCGGAGAAAGCCCGCATGGCCGTCGGATTGTTGGACAAGACGCGGTAGAGCGTGATGTCGCGGGCCAAGAGATCCTGGTCTTCCGCGGGCAGGTCTGCCCGGGTGCGGATGCGGATTCGTGCCATGTCGTCCCCCTCGATGGGCGCGAAAGCTGGCATGCCCCCAGCGCTTCGTCCATCACCGCGGCGCGAGCAGGATGATCGCGGCCCCGGTCAGGCAGAGTGCCGCGCCTGCGGCATCCCAAAGGTCGGGCCGGGCGCCCTCGACCATCCACATCCAGCCCAGACTCGCCACGATATAGACCCCGCCATAGGCGGCGAAGGCGCGGCCGGCCTGCGCACTCGGCACCATGGCGAGCAGGGTGGCGAAGCAAGCCAGCGCCAGCAGCCCGACCGGCAGCCAGCCCGCCCCGGCATGGCCCCTCCACCACGCCCATACGGCAAAGCAGCCGATGATCTCGAGCAGGGCGACAACAGGAAGAACAAGCATGGACATGGTGTATGCTGCACGGGGCCGCGATGGCGCGGCAAGCCCCGGCCCGGGGGTGTGACGCGGTGGCCGCGCCGCGTGTAGTCTGCCGCCATGCGCCTCGTCCCGGCCCTGTTGCTGCTCGCCGCCCTCGCCGCCGCTCCCTCGGGCGCCGAGGAGCCGCCGCTCGCGATCAGCGGCATGGGCAGCTTCCATGTCGGCGGGCGCGAGGCCCAGGTGACCGGCCGCCCGGCGCGCGAGGTGGTGCTGGTGCCAGGCGCGCGGCCCGTGCGCATCGACCCCAACGGCACCTATCGCGTCGAGGGGCTCTACGCCCAGTTCCACCACCCCGCCCGCCGCCAGGGCCAGGTGCCGCTCCTGCTCTGGCATGGCGGGGGCATGACCGGCGTGGTCTGGGAAACCACCCCCGATGGCCGCGAGGGCTGGCAGCACTATTTCCTGCGTCGCGGCTGGAGCGTCTATGTCAGCGACGCGGTCGAACGCGGCCGCGCCGGCTGGGCGATGAGCCCGGAGATCTTCTCCGGCGAACCCATCTTCCTCACCATGGCCGACCCCTGGGAGCGCTTCCGCATCGGCCCCGGCCCCGGCAGTTTTCGCGCCCGGATCGCCAATCCCGGCGGACAATTCCCGGTCGAGGCCTATGGCCAGTTCATGGCGCAGATGGTGCCGCGCTGGACCACGACCGATGGCGCGCAACTCGCCGCCTATATCGCGCTGCTCGAACGCGTCGGGCCCTCGGTGGTGGTGGCGCATGCCCAGGGCGCGCTCTTCGCCTTCCGCGCCGCGCAGGCCCGTCCTGACCTGGTGCGGGCATTGGTGCTGATCGAACCCTCGGGCTTTGGCGAGAGCACACCCGCCGCCCTCGCGGCACTGCGCGGCATCCCCATCCTGGCGCTCTATGGCGACTTCATCGAGCAGGACCCACGCTGGACCGCGATCCGCAACCGCGGCACCGATTTCTTCGCCGCCGCGCAGAATGCCGGCGTCGGCGTGGAGGTGCTGGACCTGCCTGACGCCGGCATCCCCGGCAACAGCCACCTCATGATGATGGAACGCAACAATCAGGCGATCGCGGCCAGGGTGCAGGAATGGCTGGCGGGCCGGGCATTGTGGCGTGTGGAGTGAGGGGGCGCCGTCGGCTCTGGGGAAGGCGGAGCCTTCCCCAGGTTCCACCGGCGCCCCCTCAAGCCTGCCCCAGCACCCATCCCTCCCACTGCCTGATCCACCTGTCCTCCGGCACATGGTCGGCCCTGCGGCCATCGAGCACCTGCAGCATGCAGAGCAGCCCCAGCACGCAATCCAGCCGGTCCTCGCCCGCCGCATCGGCGCCGAAGCCATCCGCGATGGTGGCCTCCAGCGCCGCATCCGGCCGGGCCCGCGCGCGGTCCAGCGCGTCACGCAGGGCAGGGGCCAGGGCCCGGCGCACGCCCTGGTCGCGCTTGCTGCCGGCGAGTTTCAGGCCGAGCTGGCGCAGCGCCTCGGCCGGATAGACCTCGGCCAGCACCACCCGGCCGGGGCGCAGCAGGTCATGCAGCGCGCCCTCGAAGGGCCAGAGCGCGAGCGGCGCGCCCGCCGCCATGGCCGGCGCCAGCCAGTCCCGCCAGGCCGAGATCGCGGCCTTGCCCGATTGGTTCGCCCCCAGCGTCCAGAACACCGGCGCGCCGGCGGGGCGCAGCGCCGTCGCCCGGTCGCAATGCCGCGACAATTCCCCCGCATCGGCCATGCCCAGCGCCCGGGCGTGGGACAGCCGGGTCATGCCCTTCACGCCGCGGGCAGGGTAGAAGGGGCGCTCGCGGCTGATCGTGGCCAGGGTCTCGTTCACCGCGAAGAACTCGGGCGTGCGCAGCCGGGCGCGCAAAAAGGCCGGGAAATCCGCCTCGGCGCAATGCGCGGCATAGGCGCGCGGCAGGCCGAGTGGGAGGTCAAGCCCCATGGCCACCGGTACGCCTTCGGCCAACAGGGGTGCCAGCAGGGCCATGGGCTCACCCACCAGCCGGGGTGCGGCAAGCGCCCAAAAATCATCCACCCGCCGGGCGAGGGCGTGATACCGTTTGGCCGCGTGCATTGACCAGTCGGCATGCAGCGCGATCACAATCGGAGCCCCGCATGAGCATCACACGACCCGATGGCAGCTACAGCGCAATAGCAAAAATCTTCCATTGGGTGACCGTGCCCCTCATCGGCCTGGCGCTGCTCAGCGGTGTGACCATCGCCCATGTGAAAGACGCCTCGAAGATGGGGTTCTATGCCATTCATGAAAGCCTGGGGCTGACCTTGCTGATCCTGGTATTGGCTCGGCTGGCCTGGCGCGCCGCCAATCCGCCACCGCCGCTGCCCGACCATCTGCCCCCCCATCTTCGCAAGGCCGCCGCCGCCACCCATCACGCGCTTTATGCCGTGCTGGTGATCCAGCCGCTGCTCGGCTTCTTCACCACCAATGCCTATGGCTTCCCGATGCAGGGCGCGACAGCCTATCTCGGCTTCATCGACCTGCCGAAATTCATGAATGCCTGGGAGGGGCTGGCCAATACCCTGCTGTGGATCCATGGCGTGCTGGGCTGGCTTCTGCCTGTGCTGATCGCGGCCCATGTAACGGCGGCGATCTACCACCATGCCATCCGGCGCGACGGAACGCTGATGCGGATGTTGTGAGCCGACGCCAGATGCCTGCTGGATGCGGCGCGTTTGGAAAAGCGGGTGCATGGTCGCGGCCTGGATTGGTCTGACGCCGCGGACATGCCCGCCGGGTCGCAGCCGCGCCAGTCGAAGGTGGCGATATCGGTGAAGCGTCTTGCCGGGCCCGGAAGCAAGGCTGCCTCTGCCGGGCTGTTGCAATAGCCGGAGTGCAAGCCGCGAAAGGGGGCGCCCTCCCGGGGGCCGACGGCGCCCCCTACCGCCACATCCGCCGCACCCGCAAAAACCCGGCATAGCCCATATCCGCGACCCAGCCCGCGCCCGGCAGCCGCATCGCCCAGGCCAGTGGCCGGAAGGCGGGCAGGGCAGCCCAGATGTCGCCAAAGGCCCGCGCGCCGCGCACCAGCGTGCCATCGGGCCGGCGAACATGCATGGCGGCCAGGGCGTCCAGCCGGCTGAGGTCATCGCCCAGCGCCGCCGCGTCGCAATGCGCGACATCGACGAATTGCAGGTTCTCCGCGCCGCGGGCGCGCTTGTATTGCGCGATCTCGCGCGAGCAGACGGGGCAGGCGCCGTCGTAATAGACTGTCGTTTGCGTCATCGCGCGGATATGGGGCGCTTGCGTCGGCGCGCCAGCGTGCCATCTGCCGCTCATGAACCACATCGCCGCCCTCCCTCTCCACAGCATGCCGGCCTGGCTGGAGGCCGAGTTGCGGTCCGACCATGCCGGCGAGACCGGCGCGGTGATGATCTATCGCGGCATTCTGGCCGTCAGCCGAGACCGGGGCGCGCGCGAATTCGCCGAGCGCCATATGGCGACCGAGGCCGGCCACCTGAGGCTGATCGAGCAGGTGCTGCCGCGCGAAAAACATTCCCGCCTGCTGCCGATCTGGCGTGTGGCGGGCTGGCTGACCGGGGCCATCCCCGCCCTGTTCGGCCCGCGCGCCATCTTCGCCACCATCGATGCGGTGGAGAGTTTCGTCGACCATCACTACCAGCAGCAGATCGACCGGCTGGATGCCGAGGCAAGTTTCCCCGCGCTCCGCGCCATGCTGGCGCAATGCCAGGAAGAGGAGGTGCATCACCGCGACGAAGCCCGCGGCCTGGCCGATGCGCCGCCCAGCCTGGCGCTGAAAAGCTGGACCCTGATGGTCGATGCCGGTTCGAAGGCCGCCGTGGCGGCGGCGAAGCGGATTTGACCTAGCGCAAGGACAGCCCGCCCGCGCGGTGATCTCATGCTCCCACCAACCGGGAGAAGACCATGGCCATCCGCGATATCCTCGTCATCATCGATGGCGGTGCGCGCAACACCGCGCTGCTCACCCTCGCCTGCGACCTCGCGGCCCGGCATGACGCGCGGGTGATCGGGCTGCGCTGCGCCGATCCGCTGGCGCCCGTGATGATGTATGCCGACCCCTCGGCCGGGCTGATGGTGGCCGATCTTCTGGAGGAGCTTCGGGTGAAGGCGCGCGCCGAGGCCGAGGTGCTGGAGGCCGCGTTCAACGAGCGGCTGCGGCTCGAGAATGTCCTGGGCGAATGGCGCTATGTCGAGGCGTCGGCCTGGGATCATGCGCCGGCCGAGGCACGGCTGGCCGATCTCATCATCATGAGCCAGCCCGATGGGGATGACCGGCTGGCGGAGGAGCTGCTGTTCCGCTCCGGCCGCCCGGTATTGGTGATGCCCTCGGTGGGGCAGCATCCCACACCCGGGCGGCATGTCCTGATCGGCTGGAATGCCAGCCGTGAGGCGACGCGCGCGGTGCATGATGCCCTGCCGCTGCTGCAGAGGGCCGAGGCCGTGACCATCCTCGCCGCCGGCGCGGACCAGCCCGATGCCATGCCCGGCGCCGATATTGCCGAGCATCTCGCCCGCCACGGCGTGGTGGTGACGCTGGCCCGGGTCACCGATGCCGCCGCCGATCCGGCGGACCTGCTGCGCAATGCCGCGGCGGACCGGGGCGCGGATCTCATCGTCATCGGCGGCTATGGCCATTCGCGCCTGCGCGAGATGGTGCTGGGCGGGGTAACCCGCAGCCTGCTGCACGGCATGACGGTGCCGGTGATGTTCAGCCACTGAGGCGGCGCCAGGGTCGCTCGCGGCGGCGCTCAGCCCCGCTGCCGCCGCAGCAGCCAAAGCCCCAGCCCGACCGAGACCGCCAGGAGCACCGCCGCCAGCGCCATCTGCCACACGCCATCCACCCGCACCCCCTTGCCGAGCAGGGCGAAGATGATGGTCTGTGGCAGATAGCCCAGCGCGGAGGCGGCGAGGAAAGGCCAGAGCCGGATGCCCGACAGCCCCGCCAGCAGGTTCAGCGCCAGGTTGTTGCCCACCGGCAGCAGCCGCAGCGCCAGCGCCGAGGAAAAGGGATTGTCCCGCAAGGTCTCCACCAGCGGCCGAAGCCTCGGCCCGAAGCGGCCATTCAGCCGCCGCTCCGCCCAACCCCGGCCCACCGCGCGGGCCCAGAGGAAGGCCAGCGCGCAGCCCAGCAGTTGTGCCGCCAGCGCGAGGCCCGTGCCCATCACCGTGCCGAAGGCGTAGCCGCCCAGGAAGGCGGCGGTTTGCCGGGGCACGCCCACGCCGGTGGCCAGCGCCGCGGCCAGCACGAACAGCACCTCGCCCCGGAAGCCGTCATCCCTGACATAGGCGTCCACCCAGTCGGTGCCTGGGGCGGCGCCCAGCGCGCGGAGCAGAAAGCCGCCCGCCACCAGCCCCGCGGCCAGGACCGCCAGTTTGGCCAGCCCGCGGGCGGTCGGGTTCACTCCACCACCGGCCGCGTCCCGCGCCGCTGCAGCCAGGCCACGCCCACCAGGTCGAGAAAGGCCACCATCAGCCGGTCGATCGTGCCGTAATTGGAGACGCCGCGGATGCGGGGGCGGTGGTTCACCGGCTCGCTCACCACCTCGGCCCCCTGGCGCAGGGCGAGTGCGGGCAGGTAGCGGTGCATATGGTCGAAATGCGGCAGTTCCAGGAACAGCGCGCGCGGAAAGACTTTCAGGCCGCAGCCGGTATCGGGCGTCGCATCGCGCAGCAGCCAGGCGCGGAAGCGGTTGGCGAAGCGGCTGGTCAGGCGCTTGGTCACGGTGTCGCGCCGGTTCACCCGGTGGCCGGCCACCAGCAGGGAGCCGCCATGGGCCATGGCGCGCTCCAGCATGCGCGGGATATCCGCCGGGTCGTTCTGGCCATCGCCGTCCAGCGTCGCGATCCAGGTGCCGCGCGCTGCCTTCACCCCGGTGATCACCGCGGCGGATTGCCCGCAACTCGTCCGGTGGCGCAGCCAGCGCACGCCGCTGGCGGCCAACTCGGCCGGTGTGGCGTCGCTGCTGCCGTCATCGACATACACAATCTCGTGGGTGTGGCCGGCCAGCGCCGCGCGAATCTCCGCCACCAGCGGTGCGATATTGGGTGCCTCGTTGCGCACCGGCACCACCACGCTCAGCAAGGGCGCGGGCTGGGAGGGGTCATGGCTCATTGACCGGGCCGGTAGCAGCCCCGGGGCCGCGCCACAATAAGCCGTCCGGCGCCGGGCGAGATTTCACCGCTACCGCTTCGAAACCGGCGAAACCGTATTATAGTAACGAACATGCCCTTCGATACGCTCACCGCCAGCACAGCGCCCTCCGACCGCGGCAGCCGCCCGGCCACCCGCTCGGTCGCGATCTGGCTGCTGGTCGTGGCCGGGATGATCTGGGTGATGGTCGCACTCGGCGGTGCCACGCGACTGACCGGCTCGGGCCTGTCGATCATGGAATGGGCGCCGCTGATGGGCACCCTGCCGCCGCTCTCGAGCGCGGAGTGGAACCGGCTCTACGACCTCTACCGCGCCGTCCCGCAATACCAGCTGGTCAATGCCGGCTTCGGGCTCGAGGGTTTCAAGCAGATCTTCTGGCTGGAATGGGCGCATCGCTTCTGGGGCCGGATGATCGGGCTGGCCTATCTCGTGCCCTTCCTGTGGTTCTGGGCACGCGGCGCGATCAGCCGCGCCATGCTGCCGCGTTTCCTGCTGCTGTTCTTCCTGGGCGGGATGCAGGGAGCGATCGGCTGGTTCATGGTCGCCTCGGGCTTCGAGGCGGGGCGCACCGCGGTCTCGCCCTATCGGCTGGTGGTGCATCTCTCCATGGCCTTCCTACTCTATGGCGCCATCCTGTGGACGGCGCTGGGGTTGCTTCGGCCGGTGCCGGTTCTGCTGCCCGCGCGCGCCGCCGGGGTCCGCCGGCAGGTCAGCATGGCCTTCTGGTTGGCGCTCGCCACCATGCTGGCTGGCGGCTTCGTGGCCGGGCTGCGGGCCGGGTTTTCCTACAACACCTGGCCGTTGATGGACGGGCAGCTGGTCCCGGCCGGCTATCTCGACCTCGCGCCTTGGTGGGCCAATCTCACCGCCAATATCGCCGCCGTGCAGTTCAACCACCGGCTGCTGGCGAGCCTCACCGCCCTTGCGGCGCTGGGTGCCACGGTCGCGGCATGGCGGCACCTGCCGGTCGGCCCCGCCCGCGCCGCGGTGCTGCTGATGGGGGCCACCGTGCTGCTCCAATACGGGCTGGGCATCGTGACATTGCTGCATGTCGTGCCCTGGTCGCTCGGCACGCTGCATCAGGCGGTGGCGGTGGGGGTGCTCACCGCGGGGCTGCTGGCGCTGCACGGCCTGCGCGGCGCGCGGCCGCCAAGATGAGCGCCCCGCCATGAACACCACATCATGAGCGACTGGGCCGGCAGCCCCGCGACCCTGGCCCTGCAGGCGCTGCCTTCGGCCATCATCATCTATGACGCCCGGCACCGGCTGGTGATGGCCAATCAGCGCATGCTGGCGCTGGCGGGTGTCGACCAGCGCTGGCTGGCACCCAATACCGCGCTGGCCGATGTGCTGCGGCTGTTCACCCTGCGCGGGCTCTACGGCCCGGGCGACCCGGCGAGCCAGCTGGCCGAGCTTACCCGGCTCGACCGCACAAAGCCGTCGCGCCGGATGATCCGCCTGGGCGATGGCACCACGCTGGAGGCGCGGGTGCAGCCCATGGCCGATGGCGGCTTCATCGACTGCTTCAGCGATGTGACCGCCTTCACCGGCCCGCTGGAGACGGCGATGGAGGATCTGCGCCGGCTGGAGACGGTGTTCTCCCAGCTCAGCCTGGGCGTCGCGGTCTTCCGGGATGACCAGCTGTTGCTGCACAACCCGGCCTATCCCCGGCTGACCGGCCTGCCCGCCGCCCAGGTGCGCCCCGGCCTCACCGTGCTCGAGCTGAATGACCGGCTGGTCGAACGCGGCGAATTCACCCCCGAGGAGCGCGCGGCGTGGCTTGCCGCCCGCGCCCGGCGCGAGCCAGGCAAGCGCGCCAGCATGGAGCGCCGCCGCCCCAATGGGACGCGGTTGCATGTCGACATCAACCCGCTGCCCGACAGCACCACGCTCTACGAGTTCAGCGACGTCACCGCCGAGCGTCGGGCGCAGGAGGAGGCGCAGCGCCGTGCCCTGCTGCTCGATACCGTGCTGGCGGCATTGCCGGTGGGTGTCGTGGTCTGGGGGGCGGACCGCCGCGCCCGGTTGGTCAATGCCGCCTACAACGCGATCATGACCGGCTCCAACGTCACGGTTGGCGATGAGATGGTCACCGTGCTGCGCGCCCGCGCCCAGGCCGGCGAATACGGCCCCGGCGATCCGGAGGAGAAGGTGCGCCAGATCCTGGATGGCATGCACCAGCCCAATGCCTTCCTCCGCCGCCGGCCGGATGGGCGCATCGTGGCTTTTCGGCCCGAGCCGCTGCGCGATGGCGGCCAGGTCGTCGTCGTCACCGACGTGACCGCCCTGCATGAGGCCCAGGCCGAGGCCACCGCCCGGGCCGAGACGCTGCGCACCATGCTCGATGGCATGCGCCACGGCATCGCATTGTTCGATGATGATGGCCGGGTGGTGACGGCCAATCGCCTGGCGGCGGCGATGTGCGGCGTGCCGGCCGAGGTCTTTGTCCCCGGCGCCAGCCTGGCCGATCTGCGCCGCGCCCAGATCGCCGCCGGCGAATTCGGCGATGCGGCGCAGACCGCGGCCTTCATCACCGCCCGCTTGCCCGAGCCCGAGCACGCGCCGGCGCGCTACACCCGCACCCGGCCCGATGGCAGCGTCATCGAGATCCGCACCGATCCGGTGGTGGGCGGCGGCTTCGTGCGCACCTACAGCGATATCACCGAGTTGCGTCGTGCCGAGACCCAGCTCACCACCATGCTGGAGGGCATGCGCCACGGCGTGGCCCTGTTCAGGCCGGATGGCACGCTGGTCGCGGTCAATAGCCTGACCCGCAAGCTGACCGGCCTGCCCGACCCGGTCTATGCGCCCGGCACCCAGATTGCCGGCATCCTCACCGATGTGGCGCGGGCCGAGCATATCGACACACCGGCCGAGCGCGAGACCTTTCTCGAACATGCCGGTGCGCGGGGCCTCAAGGCTGGCCGCTACATCCGCCGCACCACCGCTGGCCGTGTGCTGGAGGTGGTGACCGACCAGCTGGCCGATGGCAGCTTCGTGCGCACCATCAGCGACGTCACCGCCCTGCATGAAGCCGAAGCCCGCGCCAAGGCCCGCGCCGGCATGCTGCAGACCATGCTGGACAGCATCCGCCATGGGCTGGTGATGTATGACCGCGACAAGCGGCTGATCGCCGCCAATCGGCTCGCCTCGCAACTGACCGGCGTGGCCGACCTGCATCGCCGCAACGACCTGCGAATGGCCGATGTGCTGGCGGTGCAGAAGGCCGCCGGCAGCTTCGGCCATGGCGATGCCGCCGATGCGGTGGAGCGCTGGTTCCTCGAACTCGACCGCTCCAAGCCGCATGCCTTCCAGCGCCATGCCCCCGATGGCCGCGTGCTGGAGATCGTCAGCGACCCAACCCAGGGCGGCGGCTTCGTCGTCACCATCTCCGATGTCAGCAAGCTGCTGGCTGCCGAGGACGAGGCGCGCCGCCGGGCCGAGGTGCTGGGCGTGATGCTGGAAAACATCCGCCACGGCATCTGCATGTTCGATGCCGAGGGGCGGGTGGTGGCGGCCAACCGTCTCTACCGCGAGATGCTCGATCTGCCGGCCGAACTCGTGCAACCCGGGCGGCGGCATGTCGAGATCGTCTCGGAAATGCTGGCGCAGGGCGAATTCGGCCAGGGCGAGGCCGCCGCCGCCGCCGCCGCCGAGCGGCTCAGCGCCGATCCGCGCCAACCCGCGCGCTATGTCCGCAGCCGGCCCAATGGCCTGACCCTCGAGGTGGTGCGCGACCCCATCCCCGATGGCGGCTTCGTGCTGACCTATACCGACATCACCGAATCCCGCCTGGTGCGCAACGAGCTGGAACAGGCGCGCGACGCCGCCGAGACGGCCAATGCCGCCAAATCGCGCTTCCTCGCCACCATGAGCCATGAGCTGCGCACGCCGCTGACCGCCGTGATCGGCTTCGCCGAGGCCCTGCAGACCCACCCCGACGCGCCTGCCCGGGCGGATTACCTTCAATCGATCCGCGATGCAGGCAAGCATCTGCTCTCGCTGATCAACGACATCCTGGATGTGGCGCGGGCCGAGCAGGGCAGCATCGCGGTGCAGGAGGAGGCTGTGGCGGTGGCCGAGCTGATGGAAGGCGTCGCCCGCGTGATGCGGGTGACGGCCGACAGCAACGAGGTGACGCTGCTGGTGGACCTGCCCACGGCCCTGCCGGCCGTGCGCGCCGATGCGCTGCGGCTGCGCCAGGTCCTGCTCAACCTCGTCTCCAACGCGGTGAAATTCACCCCGGCCGGCGGCCATGTGCGGCTCTGGGCGGCGCGCGAACCCTCGGGCGCGCTGCTGCTGCGCGTGACCGATACCGGGATGGGCATGGCGGCCGAGGATATTCCGCGCGCCTTCCAGCCCTTCAACCAACTCGATGGCGGCCTGACCCGCCGTTTCGCGGGCTCGGGGCTCGGCCTGCATCTCTCGCGCACATTGGCCGAGGCCCAAGGCGCTGAATTGTCGCTGACCAGCGCGCTGGGCCAGGGTACCACCGCCACCATCCGCATCCCCCCGGACAGGCTGTTCCAGCCCATGCCGGCCACCGAAAGCCACGCCACATGACCGACGCCCTTGCCGTGACCGACGGCCTTTTCTTCCGTGACATGGACCAGGCCGCCGCCCAGCGGCGCGTGGGCGACGCGATGGCGGGCTGCGATGATGGCGAGCTCTTCCTCGAATATCGCGAGAGCGAGGCGATCAGCCTCGACGACCAGCGCATCCGCTCCGCCAGCTTCGACACCAGCCGCGGTTTCGGCCTGCGCGCGGTGGCGGGCGAGGCTGCCGGTTTTGCCCATGCCGGGGAGATTTCCGAGGATGCGCTGGGGCGTGCGGCGGGCGCGCTGGGGGCTGTGCGGGCCGGGCATTCCGGCGAATGGGCGGCCGCGCCCCAGCCCACCAACCGGCGGCTTTACAGCGATGCCAACCCGCTGCTGGAGATGGGCTTTTCCGACAAGACCGAGCTGCTGATGGCGCTCGACGCCTATGCGCGGGCGAAGGATCGGCGGGTGGTGCAGGTTTCCGCCTCGATCACCGGGGAATGGCAGGCGGTGCAAATCATGCGCGGCGATGGCGTGCGGGTGGCCGATCTGCGGCCGCTGGTGCGACTGAATGTGCAGGTGGTGGTGGAGCAGGATGGCAGGCGGGAATCGGGCGGCCACGGCCTGGGCGGGCGTTTCGGCTATGCCCGCGTGCTGTCGGAGGCGAGCTGGCAGGCGGCCGTGGATGAGGCTCTGCGCCAGGCGCTGCTGAACCTCGAGGCCATTCCCGCCCCGGCTGGCGAGATGGAGGTGGTGCTGGGGCCGGGCTGGCCCGGCATCCTGCTGCATGAAGCGATCGGGCATGGGCTGGAGGGGGATTTCAACCGCAAGAAAACCTCGGCCTTCGCCGGGCTGCTGGGCCAGCGGATCGCAGCCCCGGGCGTGACGGTGATCGATGACGGCACCATCGCCGACCGCCGCGGCTCGATCTCGGTGGATGACGAGGGCACGCCCTCGGGCCGCACGGTCATGATCGAGGATGGCATCCTGGTCGGCTTCATCCAGGACCGGCAGAATGCCCGGCTGATGGGCGTGGCGCCGACCGGCAATGGGCGGCGGCAATCCCACGCCCATGCGCCGATGCCGCGGATGACCAACACCATCATGCTGGGCGGCGCGCATCCGCCGGAGGAGATCCTTCGGAGTGTGAAGCGCGGCCTCTATGCGGTGAATTTCGGTGGCGGGCAGGTGGATATCACCTCGGGCAAATTCGTCTTCTCGGCGGCCGAGGCCTATCTGATCGAGGACGGCCGCATCGGCGCGCCGGTGAAGGGTGCCACCCTGATCGGCAACGGGCCGGATGCACTGACAAAAATCTCCATGGTGGGCAATGACAGCGCGATGGATCCGGGCATCGGCACCTGCGGCAAGAATGGCCAGGGCGTGCCGGTGGGCGTGGGGCAGCCCACGCTGAAGATGATGGGCCTCACCATCGGTGGCACCGCTGTCTGAGCCCAGGCGCGCCACCTATCACCATGGCGCGCTGAAGGAGGCGCTGCTCGAAGCGGCGGCGGGGCTGATCGCCGCGCGGGGGCCGGAGGGGTTTTCACTGCTCGATGCGGCGCGCGCCTGCGGCGTCGGCGCCTCCGCGCCCTACAAGCATTTTCCCGACAAGGCGGCGCTGCTGCGGGCGGTGGGGGAGCGCGGCGCAATACTGCTGGGCGAGGCGCTGAGCGCGGCCTGGGGGGGCGGCGCGCCCGGCGGCTTTGGCGCGATGGGGGCGGCCTATCTGCGCTTCGCGCGCGAGAGGCCGGGCGAATATGCCGCGATGTTCGCCACGCGGGGCACGCCGGGGTTGCGCGGGGCGGGGCAGGCGCTGGCCATGGCGGTCTCGGCGAATGCGCCCGAGGGTGGGACTTCGGAGGCCCTGCGCGGCGCGATCTGGGCGCTCTCGCATGGCGCGGCCATGCTGGAACGCAGCGGCATGATCACGGGCACCGAGGCCGACGGCATCGTGCGCGACGGCGTCAGGCGTCTGATGGCGGCGCCCCGGGTGGGATAGACCTATAGCCCCCCGGGGCCCACCCGTCTCGTTCAGCCAAACACGTCCGCGGGGCTGTCGGCACCGAGTTCGAGGCCAAGCTCACGGCCCAGGCGCACCGCGTCCCGCACATGGCCGACCACATCGCGCTTGAGAACGAAGCTGCCATCCGCGCGGGCGATGAGGCCGGTCAGCCGCATCTGCTGGTCGGGCAGCAGGCGGGCGAAGGCGCCGATCGGCGTGCGGCAGGAGCCATCCAGCGCACCGAGCAAGGCGCGTTCGGCATCGGCCACCACCCGTGACGGCCGGTGCTCGATGGCGCCGAGCAGTTCGCGCAGCTCGTCATCATCCTCGCGCACGGTCACGCCGATGATGCCCTGGCAGGCGGCGGGGACCATGATCTCGGGCTCAAGCACGAGATCGGCCTCGCGCTCCATCTCCAGCCGCTTGAGGCCGGCGATGGCAAGCAGCGTGGCGCCGACATGGCCACCATGGACGCGGCTGAGGCGGGTTTGCACATTGCCGCGCAGCATGCCGATGCGCAGATCCGGACGCGCCGCCAGAAGCTGCGCCTGGCGCCGCACCGAGGAGGTGCCGATCAACGCGCCATGCGGCAGGGCCGCCAGCGGATTGGCGGGATCGATCGCATCCTCCATGCCGGCGCCAAGGATGATGGCGTCGCGCGGGTCCTCACGCTCCAGCACGCAGGCCAGCACGATGCCCGGCGGCAGCTCGGTCTCGAGGTCCTTCAGCGAATGGACGGCGAAATCGCAGCGGCCATCGAGCAGCGCCTCGTGGATCTCCTTGGCGAAGAGACCCTTGCCACCGATCTCGGCCAGACGGCGCGACTGGATCGCATCGCCCGAGGTGATGATCTGATGTTCCTGAAACGCCTCCTGGCCTCGCATCAGCGGGCAGAAGCGGGTGATCAGGCTGAGGAAATGCCGGGTCTGGTAGAGCGCCAGGGGCGAGGCACGGGTGCCCACCATCATCGGCAGGCTGCGATGATGCGGCCGCACCATGGAGCCCGTGTCGTGGTGGCTGGGGCGGATGGCCGCCCGGTCGTGAACTTCGCTCATGCCCGTGTCAGCCCCAGGAGTTGCGCCGTGTCCTTGAAGAAGATCCTGACATGCGCCAGCGGGTCTCTGCGGACAAGTTTCTTATTCATGTATCCCTCCCAGGTCAGGCGCTGGACATCGGGGTCTTTGCACATCTTTACGAAACGCTCCCGGGTCCAATCATTACGATACCAGAACAACTGCATGATGCCAAGCACAAGGAAGACCTGGCCATGGTCTTTCATGAACAATTTGCGGGCCATCTTCAGCGCCCGTGCATCGCCGGTTTCCAGCAGCTTTTCAGCGGCCAGCGCGGCGAGGCGGCCACCCAGCATGGCGTAGTAGATTCCCTCGCCCGAGGCCGGTGCGACAACGCCCGCGGCATCGCCGGCCAGCACGACATCGCGGCCATTATCCCACTTCTTCAGGGGCTTGAGCGGGATGGGCGCGCCTTCACGGCGTATGGTGTGCCAGCCATCCATGCCCATGCTGGCGCGCAGGCTCCCGATCGACCCGCGCAGCGAAAACCCCTTATTGGCGCTGCCCGTGCCGATCGAGGCGGTGGTGCCATGCGGGAAAACCCAGGAGTAGAAATCGGGCGAGTATTTGCCCTCATAGATCACGTCGCATCGCTTGCCGTCCCAGTCGCTGTCCTGCGGTGCCTGGACGATCTCGTGATAGGCGTAGACGCATTTCGGCACGGGCTGGTCGGGCAGGGCCTGCTTGGCCACCTTGCTGCGCGCGCCATCGGCGCCGATGACGCAGCGCGCGCGAACCCGCACCGGCTCTTCCGAACCCTTGGGCGTGTATTCGATCACCGAAACGCCGTCGGCATCGCGGGTGATCGATTCGAAATTGCCGCGCCGCCAATCCGCGCCGTTCTGCGCCGCGCGCTCGCGCAGCCATTCGTCGAAGTGCTCGCGGTCGACCATGCCGACATAGCCATTCTCGACCGGCATATCGACCCATTTCTTGGAGGGCGCGAACATCCGGGCGCAGTTGATGCGCGCGACGATCTGCTCGTCGGGGATCTGGAAATCGCGAATCGCGCGGGGCGGGATGGCGCCGCCGCAGGGCTTGATGCGCCCCGCCCGGTCCAGCAGCAGGACATGGCGGCCATTGCGCGCCAGGTCGTCGGCCGCAGTGGCGCCGGAGGGCCCGCCACCCACGACAACCACATCGAAGGTTTCCATCATGCTTGTGCTTCCTTGCCGATGATTGGGCGCGGTGCCGCGCCAATGCGCCAGGCCAGGACGGCCGAGGCGATAAAGAGAAGGGCTTCCACCACGAAGACCAGGCCATAGGCCGTGCCGGCATCGCCGGTCAGGGCGCGGCCGATATCGCAGAGCACGGTGCCGGCCAGCCCGCCCAGGCCGAAGGCGATGGCCTGCGCCGCACCCCAAAGGCCCATGCGCATGCCTGCCCGCGCTTCGCCCTCGCGCCCGGCGAGTTGCATCATCGAGGCGATGGCGGCGGCGGCGAAAACCCCGTTCCCGACGCCGAGCAGAAAGAAGCCGGCGCCCAGCGGGAAGCCGGGCCGCGCGCCGGCCAGCAGTGCCAGCATCAGCGCCGAGGCGAGGCAGCCCGCGACTCGCCAGCCGCGCAGTGAACCCAGCGGCCGACCGGCGAAGAGGCTGCCCATCAGCCCCACCAGCACCATGCCGAGCGCCGTGCCGGCATTCTGCTGCCCGGCCAGCGCCGTGGATTGGCCGATGGACAGACCGAAGACCTCGCCCGCGAAGGGCTCGAGGATCAGGTCGGCCGCGCTGTAGGCCAGCATGGAGATGAAGACGAAAATGGTGAATTGCCGCGCCGCCGGCTCCGCCCAGACGCTGGCGAGTGCGGCGCGAAAATCCACCTCGGCCTTGGGCGGCCGCGGCGCATTCCGCTCGATGCCGAGCACGGCCAGGCTGGCCAGCACGAAGGCGCCGAGGCAAAGCCCGCCGACCACGGCCAGCAGCCGTTCGGGCGAGAAGGGGTCGAGCAGCCGGCCCGCGATGCCCGCGGTGATGGCAAAGCCCATGATCATCATCAGCCAGACGATGGTGCCGGCGGCGGCGCGCCGCTCGGGCGCCACCTCACCGGCCAGCAGGGTCAGCAGCGAGGTGCCGGCGGCACCCACGCCCGCGCCGATCATGATGAAGGCCAGCACCGCCATGGCGACGCCCAGGTTGAAGTTCTGCGCCATGACGCCGGTCGCGAGCGCGGCACCGGTGCCGCCCAGGGCCAGGACCGCCATGCCGCCTATGATCCAGGGCGTGCGCCGCCCCCCGGCATCCGAGCCATGCCCCATCCGCGGCCGCAGCATCTGCATCGCATAGTGCAACGCCACCAGCAGACCAGGCAGGGTGGCGGGCAGGGCGAGTTCCACCACCATCGCGCGGTTCAGCGTTGAGGTGCAGAGCACCACGACACCGCCCAGCGCCGTCTGCACCAGGCCCAGCCGGATGATGCCGAGCCAGGAGAGGCCTTGTGTCATCTTCACAGCCATCGCAGCGCCACCGCACAAACCATCATGCCCAGCACCGACAGCCCGACCCCGGTCGCATTGTACCAGGGAGCCTGGGCCCGCGGGTCGCGCAGCAGTCGGGGGATGCAGGCGAGTTGGGCTGCCATCAGCAGCACGATCATCGGCGCGGCCCAGGGCAGGCCCCAGGCGATCAGCAGGCCCACCGCCACGGCCTGCGGCACCAGCATGAACCAGCAGGCGACACGCGCCGCGCGCTCGGGCCCGAGCTGGACGGGCAGGGAGGCCACGCCCATCACCCGGTCGCCCTCGATCGATTTGAAATCGTTGAGCACCATGATGCCGATGGTGGCCACGCTGTAGAGCCCGGCGAGCCAGAACACCTCCGCGGATGGCACCGCGCCGTTCAGCATCACCGCGGCGCCGGTGACCCAGGCCAGGCCCTCATAGCAGATGCCGCAAGCGGTATTGCCGAACCAGCCGTTCAGCTTCAGCCGCAGCGGCGGCGCGCTGTAGGCCCAGGCGAAGACCAGGCCGATGGCCGTGGCCGCCACCACCACCGGCCCCAGTGCCGCGGCCACCAGCATGGAAAGCCCGGCCCAGATCCAGGAGATATAGAGGCCCCATTTGCCGGGGATGCGGCCGGAGGGTATCGGCCGGTTCGGCTCGTTGATCGCATCGACATGGCGGTCATGCCAGTCATTGATCGCCTGGGATGTGGCGCAGACCATGGGGCCGCAAAGCAGCACGCCGAGCGCGATCTCGCCGGGATGGGTGTGCAGCGGCACGCCGGCCGAAACCACGCCGCAGAGAAAGGCCCAGCAGGGCGGAAACCAGGTGACCGGCTTGAGCAGCTCCAGCACGGCCGATGGGGCCATCTGCGGCATGGCGTGATCGGACATCAGGCGTCTTCCTCGCTATGGTCGGCGCCGCCGATGTTGAAGCGGCGCAATTTCACGTAGAGCGATTGCCGCGACAGCCCGAGCATCTCGGCCGCGAGTGCCCGGTTGTCGGAGGAGAGTTCGAGCGCCGCCTCGATCGCCAGCTTCTCGATCACATCGGTCGCATCGCGCACCAGTTCGCGCAACGGCACGCGGCCCACCAGCTCTGTCAGGTTGGTCGCCGGCGCCGGCATGCCGCCGCCGGCATTGGCGCTGCCGCCCACCCTTGGCCCGATGTCGCGAATCGCGAAGCCATATGCCGGCTGGCCCTGGCCAGGCATTTCGGCGGCCGAAACCTCGACCCGCGACTCGCTGCCCATCGCGCCCCGCAGCATGGTTTGCAGCAGGCGCACCGGCCCTCGCATGCGCAGATTGGCGATCAGCACATCCATCTCGACCTCCTGCCGGCCGAGGAAACGGCCGAGTTGCTCGCCCTCCGCCTGGGTCGAGCTGGTCAATTCGGCGAGCGACAGGAAGGCTGGGTTGGCCGCAAGCATCCGGCCATCGGCGCTGGTCACCACCAGCCCATCGGGCGAGACCATGAGGAAGGCTGCGAGTCGTGACTGCCCCTCGGGCACCCGGATCTCCGGCGACTGGCCGGTGGCGAGGCGGAGCATGAAGAAATTGCGCTCGTCATATCGGAGCATGGAGGCGGAGACGAGGACATCGCGCACGCCCCCGGCCAGGCGCAGCGGCACATCCTCGGCGCGGCCGGCGGCGCGGGCCTGGCCCAGCAATTCCTGCAGGCGGGTCCCGGCGGAGTTGTCGAAGAGATCGGCCAGGGTACGGCTGGCCGCATTGCCCGGCAGCAGCGCCATGGCACGGTCGGCGGCGAGGTTGGTCTCGGTGATCCGCAGCGTCGCGGCATCGGCCAGCAGCACGGGCTCGGCCGACATCTGGAACAGCACGCGATAGCGGGTTTCCATCTGCCGCAACCGGCCATAATCGCGCTCGACCGCCTGCAGGGTTTCCACCAATTGCTGCTGCAGGCTGCTGAGTGGCCGCAGGTCGCGGCCGAAAACCACGGTATGGCCGTTGGCCGCGCGCGCGGCGGTGCACATCAGCGCGACATCGGGGCCATTGGGCGCCTGCTGGTTGACGTGGCGCGCGCGTGCAGCACCGCTGCCGGCGTCGGCGAGAAGCTCACGTGCCTTGCCGTGGCTGTCGGGGGCTGTGGTTTCTGCCCAGTCCCTGCCGACCCATGCACGCATCCCCGCCAGGGCGGGGGCCAGTTCGCTGGAGCCGAATGCCACATCCTCGATCATGCCGGTGGCACCCAGCACGAAGGTGATGTCAGCCGCGGCCGCGACCAGATGCGCGGTGGTCTGCGGGTCCAGGCCCAGAAACGCCCCTTCGGGAGTTTGGAAGCCCGACAAATCGGTCCTTTCGTGGTGGTTGACCCGATCGGGTGCTGGGGAAGGCATTGGCGCGCTCGTCAACGAGTCGCGCCGCCAGCCCCAGGGCCGATCGGGCATCGGGGGAGCAGCCATCGGCGCCGGAGCGGGCAGCGAGCTCGGGGTCGATGGTGAGTGCCGCGCCGCCGATCATGATGGCGGGCGATTCGCGGCGCATGGCGCGACGGATGGCCGCGATGGTCTTGCGCAGCAGCGGCAGTGATTCGGTGGTGCCAATGGACAGGCCGAGCAGCGCCGGCCGCGATGCCCGGACATCGGCGACCAGGTCCTCGATGGTTGCGGGGCGGGCATGCTGTGCCCGCCAGCCGTCGCGGGCGAAGAATTCCGCCACCATGGCGGCGCCGAAATCATGCTGGTCGCCCGGCAGGGTGGAGATCAGCACGCTGCGTTCAGGTGCGGGGCTCGTATGGGCTGCGGGCAACTCCTCGCCCAGCCGACGCATCAGGCTGCGCAGGCGCCACATCGCCAGCGTCACGGTGGCGAAGGAGCAGCGATCCTGCTCCCAGAGCAGGTTCAGGGCCCGGGCTGCGGGAGCCAGCAGGCTGAGCATGATGGTGTCATAGGCGACGCCGCGGGCCATGGCGGCTGCGGCCTGTTCCATCCCGCTGCCACCGACCAGCAGCGCATCGATCAGCGCATCGGCCTCCGGCAACGTGCCGTGGCCACCGTGCAGTTCCAGCAATTGTGGAATGACACGTTGGCGGACCATCTGGACCAGCGGGGGCTGGAGCAGATCGGCCTCATGCGCAATCGGGGTGTTTTGCTGCTTGAGCATTGGTCCTCGTCCCTTCCCACTTTATCGTCCCGGATCAGCAACAATGTCAATCACGGTTTACGTCAATCGAACTTGACACCCTCTATCCGTGCCCCCTACCTTCCGAATCACACCAGAAGGCAGGTCCGTATCGGTTCGTCCAAGAAACCAACTGAGGCAGAGAAGTCTGGCCCCAATGGTTACCTTTCCGAACCAAACGCCAGCGGACGCCCTGGGAGGAGGAGTTGTCAAGCGATGAGTTCCACCACGCTGCTCGATCGAGTGATCGCCGCCGTCGATGCGAGCCCTCATGGCTGTGCCTCGGGCCGCTGCACACGCCACCACGCCGTGCAAACACCGGCCCGCAAGCCCTTGTATACGGCTGAGGAGCGCCGCCGGCGCGACGCCACCTCCTGGACGCTGGTGCAGGGGCTGCTGGCGCCTTTCCAGTTCCTGGTTTTCCTGGTGAGCCTGAGTCTGGTGATCATCTATCTCGGCACCGGCGAGCATCTGCTGGCCACCGAGATCTCGATCGTGGTCAAGACGCTCACGCTCTATGCGATCATGGTGACGGGTGCGATCTGGGAGAAGCGCGTCTTCGGTCGCTACCTCTTCGCCCCCGCCTTCTATTGGGAAGACGTGTTCAGCATGCTCGTCATCGCGCTGCACACCGCCTATCTCTGGGCCTTCCTGGCCGATGCCGGCAGCCCGGGCTTCCGCATGTGGCTGGCTCTTGCCGCCTACGCCGCCTACGTCATCAATGCCACCCAGTTCATTCTCAAGCTGCGCGCCGCCCGCCTGGATACGCGCACCGCATGAGTGCGACCATGGCCCGAGGCTGCTCGGATGCGCCGGTACTGCGTGAACGCGGCCAGCGCGAGGTGTTTTGCGGCCTGACCGGGATCGTCTGGCTGCATCGCAAGATCCAGGACGCCTTCTTCCTCGTGGTGGGCAGCCGCACCTGCGCCCATCTCCTGCAATCCGCCGCCGGCGTGATGATCTTCGCCGAACCGCGCTTTGCCACCGCGCTGATGGAAGAGCGTGACCTGGCCGGGCTGGCCGATGCGCATGACGAACTCGACCAGGTTGTTGCCAAGCTGCTGAAGCGCCGGCCCGATATCCGCATGCTCTTCCTTGTCGGCTCCTGCCCCTCGGAGGTGATCAAACTCGATCTCGGCCGCGCCGCGCAGCGACTCGATGGCGTGCACAAGGCCGATGGCGTGCGGGTGCTGAGCTATTCCGGCAGCGGAATCGAGACCACCTTCACCCAGGGTGAGGATGCCTGCCTCGCCGCCCTCGTGCCGCAGATGCCGCAGGACGATACGACCCAGCTGCTCGTCGTGGGCGCGCTGGCCGAGGTGGTGGAGGACCAGCTGTCGCGCATCTTCGCGGCGATGGGCCTGACCAATGTGGCCTTCCTGCCGCCGCGCCGGGCGCGCGATCTGGCCTCGGTCGGCCGCGGCACCAAGATGTTGCTGGCGCAACCCTTCCTGGCCGACACCGCGCGGGCTCTGGAGTCGCGCGGCGCCGTGCATGTTCCGGCCCTCTTCCCGCTCGGCGTCGAGGGCACGACGGCCTGGCTGACCGCTGGCGCGGCCGCCATGGGCATCGCGCCACAACGTATCCGCGATGCGGTGGAAATGCCCGAAGCCCGCGCCCAGCTCGCGCTCGAGCGGCTGCGCGCCGAACTCGGCGGCAAGCGCATCTTCTTCATGCCGGACAGCCAGCTGGAAATCCCGCTTGCCCGCTTCCTGCACAATGAGTTGGGCATGGAACTGCTCGAGGTCGGCACGCCCTTTCTCCACCGCGGCCACATGACGCCCGAGCTTGAGGCGCTGCCGGCCGGGACCTTCCTCAGCGAAGGCCAGCATGTCGACCGCCAGCTCGACCGCGTGCGGGCCGCGCGGCCCGACATCACGGTCTGCGGCCTCGGCCTCGCGAACCCGCTGGAGGCCGAGGGCATGACCACGAAATGGGCCATCGAACTCGTCTTTACCCCCATTCAGGGGTACAATCAGGCCGCCGACCTGGCGGAGCTCTTCGCCCGCCCGCTGCGCCGCAAAGCGCTGCTTTCCTTTGGCCGCGCCGCGGCAGAGGAGGTCTGAGGCATGCAGCTCTCCTTCTGGACCTATGAAGGCCCGCCGCATGTCGGTGCCATGCGAGTCGCCACCGGCATGCGTGGCCTGCACTACGTGCTGCACGCGCCGCAGGGCGACACCTATGCCGACCTGCTTTTCACCATGATCGAGCGCAATGGCCAGCGCCCGCCGGTGACCTACACCACCTTCCAGGCGCGCGACCTCGGCGCCGACACGGCCGATCTGTTCAAGGAAGCCGCGCGCGACGCCTATGAGCGCTTCCAGCCCGAGGCGTTGCTGGTGGGTGCCAGTTGCACGGCGGAGCTGTTGCAGGACGACCCCGGCGGTCTGGCCAAGGCGATCAACCTGCCGATTCCCGTCGTCGGCGTGGAGCTGCCAGCCTACCAGAAAAAAGAAAACTGGGGTGCGGCGGAGACTTTCTATCAGCTCGTGCGCGCCTTCGCCCGCGCTCCGGCCAGCCCGCCCGAGCGGGCGTCCTGCAACATTCTGGGGCCGACCGCCCTGGGCTTCCGCCACCGCGACGATGTGCGCGAGATCGTGGGCCTGCTCGAGGGCATGGGTATTCGCGTCAATGTCGTCGCCCCCTCGGGTGCGGCGCCGTCGGACCTGATGCGGCTGGGTGACGCGCATTTCAACGTGGTGCTCTATCCCGAGACTGCCGGCGTCGCGGCCGCCTTCCTCAAGCGCACGCTGAAGCAGGAAGCGACGAAGGTGGTTCCCATCGGCGTTGGCGCCACGCGCGAATTCATCGCCGAGGTGGCCGCACTCGCTGGCCTCGGCGACGGGGTCGTGGCCGAGGCTTGCCGACTGCCGTGGTATTCGCGCTCGGTCGACAGCACCTATCTCACGGGCAAGCGCGTCTTCATCTTTGGCGATGCGACCCATGCCGTGGCCGCCGCGCGGGTCGCTTCCAAGGAGCTCGGCTTCACCGTGGTGGGGCTGGGCACCTACTCACGCGAACAGGCCAGGGATGTGCGCGACGCGGCGGCGCTTTACGGCCTCGAGGCGCTGATCACCGATGACTACCTGGAAGTCGAAGCCGCGATCGAAGGTGCTGCCTGCGAGCTGGTGCTCGGCACGCAGATGGAGCGCAACATCGCCAAGCGCCTGGGGCTGCCCTGCGCGGTGATCTCGGCTCCCGTCCATGTGCAGGATTTCCCCGCCCGCTACTCGCCGCAGATGGGTTTCGAGGGTGCCAATGTCATCTTCGACACCTGGGTCCATCCGCTGATGATGGGCCTCGAAGAGCATCTTCTGGCGATGTTCCGCGAGGATCACGAGTTCAACGACAGCGTGAAGCCCTCGCATCTCGGCAACGGCAAGATGCCCGAGGCCGCGCCGGCGCCGGCGGCAGCACCCGCGGGTGATGTCGCAGTCCTCGTCCAGGTCCAGGGCTGGACCGCCGACGCAGAGGCCGAGCTGAAGAAAATCCCCTTCTTCGTGCGCGGAAAAGCCCGCCGCAACACTGAAAAATATGCCGCCGAGAAAGGCATCACCAGCATCACGCTGGAAACCCTCTACGACGCGAAGGCGCATTATGCACGCTGACACCGCAACCCCCGTGAAAGTCGTGCTCGTCACGATGGACAGTCACCTGGGTGCTGCCGCGCGTGAGGCCACGGACATGCTGCGCCGGGACATCCCCGGCCTCGATTTCACCATCCACGCCGCCGATGAATGGGCGACCTGCGCCGTCGAACTCGCCCATTGCCACGCCGCCATCGCCAGCGCGGACATCGTCATCACGACCATGCTGTTCCTGGAGGACCACGCGAAGCTGGTCCTACCCCAGCTCGCCGCCCGGCAGCCGCATTGCGACGCCATGCTCAACCTGATGAGCTGCCCGGAGGTGATGAAGCTCACCCGCATCGGCCGCTTCAACATGGGCAAGGAGGCCAAGGGGCCGATGGCCCTGTTGAAGAAGCTGCGCGGCAACAAGGGCAAGTCCGGCGGCTCCAGCGGTGCGGGCCAGATGCGCGTGCTGCGCGAACTGCCCAAGCTGCTGCGCTTCATCCCCGGCACGGCGCAGGATCTGCGGGCCTATTTTCTGGGTATGCAGTACTGGCTGTCGGGCAGCGCCGACAATATCGCCAACCTCGTGCGCATGATGGTCAACCGCTATTCCACCGGCAGCCGTGCGGCGCTGGCCGGGCACATCAAGGTGGCCGCACCGGTCGAATATCCCGATGTCGGCCTCTACCACCCCGATATCCCCGCGCGCGTGACCGAAAAGCTCTCCGATCTGCCGGTGCGCCAGACCGGTGGCCGCGTGGGCGTGCTGCTGCTGCGCAGTTACGTGCTGGCCGGCAATGCCGGGCATTACGATGGCGCGATCGCCGCACTGGAAGCCCGCGGCATGAATGTGGTGCCGGCTTTCGTCGCCGGCCTCGACAGCCGCGCTGCCATCGAAAAATTCTTCATGAAGGATGGCGTGCCCACGGTGGATGCCGTGGTCTCGCTCACCGGTTTCTCCCTTGTGGGTGGCCCGGCCTATAATGACAGCCGCGCCGCCGAGGACATCCTGGCCCGCCTCGATGTGCCCTATCTGCTGGCCCATCCGCTGGAATTCCAGACCATCGCGACTTGGCGCGCGAGCATGGGTGGCCTCACGCCGGTGGAAGCCACGATGATGGTGGCGATCCCCGAGCTGGATGGCGCGATTTCGCCCATCACCTTCGGCGGCCGCTGCGGCGTCTCGGGCGGCGCCGAGCCCTGCCCGGGCTGCGATGGCGTGAGCTGCGGCGGGCGGATGCTGGTGGAGATGGAGCGTGCCGCCATGCTGGCCGCGCGTGTCGGCAAACTGGTGGAGCTGCGCCGCCGCGAGCGCGCCGCGCGCAAGATCGCCATGGTCATCTTCAACTTCCCGCCCAATGCCGGGAATACCGGCACCGCGGCCTATCTCGCGGTGTTCGAATCGCTGTTCAACACGCTCGGTGCGTTGAAATCCGCCGGCTATTCGGTGCGCTTGCCCGAGAGCGTGGACGCGCTGCGTGACGAAATCCTGAAGGGCAATGCCGAGCAATACGGCGCTGTGGCCAATGTGGCGCATCGCATTCCCACCGACACCCATGTCCGCCGCCAGCGCTGGCTGCCCGAGATCGAGAAGGCCTGGGGCCCCGCGCCCGGCCGGCAGCAGGCCGATGGCGCCTCCATCCATGTGCTGGGTGCCATGTTCGGCAACGCCTTCATCGGCGTGCAACCGGGCTTCGGCTATGAGGGCGACCCGATGCGGCTGCTTTTCGAGAGCGGCTTCGCCCCCACCCACGCCTTCGCCGCCTTCTACACCTGGCTGCGCGAGGATTTCCGCGCCGATGCGGTGCTGCATTTCGGCACCCATGGCGCGCTGGAATTCATGCCCGGCAAGCAGACCGGCATGAGCGACAAATGCTGGCCGGACCGGCTGATCGCCGACCTGCCGAATTTTTATCTCTATGCCTCGAACAACCCCTCCGAGGGGATGCTGGCCAAGCGGCGCGCGGGTGCCACGCTGATCAGCTACCTCACGCCGCCGGTGGCCTCGGCGGGGCTGTACAAGGGGCTGCTTTCGCTCAAGGCCTCGATTGATCGCTGGCGCGCGCTGGAGCCCGGCAGCCCGCGCGAGATGCTGGCCGAACTGATCCAGACCCAGGCCGCGGAATTGGAACTGGCCGAAGCTGAACCCTTCTGGGGTGCCGGGGAGTGGGATGCGCGGGTGCAGAAACTCGGCGCAGCACTGCTCGAACTGGAATACACGCTGATCCCCAATGGGCTGCATGTCATCGGCAAGGGCCTCACGGCCGATGAGCGTCGCGAGACGCTGGACGCCGCCCAGATCATCGAGCCCATCGAGCGCGCTCGGATCGACGCGCTGCTGGCCGAGGACACCGAGCTGCCCGCCATCATCCATGCGCTCGATGCCGGATATATCCGCCCGGTGCCCGGCGGCGATTTGCTGCGCTCGCCCGAAGTGCTGCCGACTGGGCGCAACCTGCATGGCTTTGACCCCTTCAAGATCCCCAGCGCCTTTGCCTGCCGCGATGGCGCCGCGCAGGCCGAGAGGGTGCTGGCCAGGCATGTCGAGGACGAGGGCAGGCTGCCCGAGACGGTGGCCGTCGTGCTCTGGGGCACCGACAACCTCAAGGCCGAGGGCGGCCCTATCGCCCAGGTGATGTGGATGATGGGTGCCAGGCCCCGCCATGACAGCTATGGCCGCCTGACCGGCGCGCAACTGGTGCCGCTGGAAGAGCTGGGCCGGCCGCGCATCGATGTGATGATTTCCCTCAGCGGCATCTTCCGCGACTTGCTGCCGCTGCAGACCAAGTTGCTGGCCGAGGCGGCGCTGCTGGCCGCCCAGGCCGACGAGCCGCTGGCGATGAATTTCATCCGCGCCCATGCGCTGGATTACGTGGCCAGGAATGGTGGCTCGATGGAAGACGCGGCGCTGCGCGTCTTCGGCAATGCCGAGGGCGCCTATGGCGCCAACGTCAACCTGCTGGTCGACAATGCGGCCTGGCAGGATGAGGACGAACTCGGCGCCACCTATACCAGCCGCAAGGGCTTTGCCTACGGCGTGGATGGCAAGGCCCGGCGGCATGACAAGGTGCTGGACCACACGCTGGGCAGCGTGGACCTCGCATACCAGAACCTCGATAGCGTCGAGACCGGTGTGACCACCATCAGCCAGTATTTCGATAGCCTGGGCGGCATTTCGCGGGCGGTGGCGAAGGCGCGGGGCAAGGCGGCGCCTGTGTACATCTCCGACCAGACCCGCGGCTCTGGCCAGGTGCGGTCGCTGAACGAGCAGGTCAGCCTGGAGACCCGCACCCGCGGCCTGAACCCGAAATGGTACGAGGCGCTTCTCAGCCACGGCTATGAAGGCGTGCGGCAGATCGAGGAGCAGGTCAGCAACACGCTGGGCTGGTCGGCCACCACGGGGCAGGTCTCGCCTTGGGTCTACACCCATCTCGCGCAGACCTACATGCTCGACCCCGCGATGCGGGCACGGCTCGCGGCGCTCAATCCCACCGCCTCGGCCAAGATTGCCAACCGGCTGCTGGAAGCCAATGAGCGCAACTACTGGCAGCCCGACGACGCGACGCTGGAGGCGCTGCGCGCCGCCGGCCAAGAACTAGAAGACCGCCTGGAAGGCATTACACCGGAGATGGCCCTATGACCGTTATTACCCGACATGAAACCCTTCGTGGCGCCATCCCCCGCCGCCCCGACGGCGAGGGCTCGGTGCAGGTGGCGCTCGACCCGGCCCTGCAGATCGAGGGGGCGAAGGTTTTTGCCGTCTATGGCAAGGGCGGCATCGGCAAGAGCACGACGAGTTCCAACCTCTCGGCGGCGTTTTCCCATTTGGGCAAGCGCGTGCTGCAGATCGGCTGCGACCCGAAGCACGACAGCACCTTCACCCTCACCAAGAAGTTGATCCCGACGGTGATCGATATTCTGGAGACGGTGAACTTCCATTCGGAAGAACTGCGGCCCGAGGATTTCATCTTCGAGGGCTATAACGGCGTGATGTGCGTCGAGGCCGGCGGCCCGCCCGCCGGCACGGGCTGCGGCGGCTATGTCGTGGGCCAGACCGTGAAGCTCTTGAAGGAGCATCACCTGCTGGAGGAGACCGACGTCGTGATCTTCGACGTGCTGGGTGACGTGGTGTGCGGCGGCTTCGCGGCCCCCCTCCAGCATGCCGAGCGCGCGGTGATCGTGGCCGCCAATGATTTCGACAGCATCTTCGCCATGAACCGCATCGTCCAGGCGATTGCGGCGAAGTCGAAGAACTACGATGTGCGCCTGGGCGGCGTGATCGTGAACCGGTCCGCCGGCACCGACCAGATCGACAAGTTCAATGCCGCGACCGGCCTGAAGAGCCTCGCACATTTCCCCGATCTCGACGTCATCCGCCGGTCGCGGTTGAAGAAGTCCACGCTGTTCGAGATGGAGGACAGCCCGGAGCTGATCCTGGTGCGCGAGAGCTACATGCGCCTGGCGGAATCGCTCTGGGCCGGCACCGACCCGCTGCCCACCGTGCCGATGCGCGACCGCGACATTTTCGACCTTCTGGGGTTCGACTGATGAGCAGCTACGCCAAGCGTCGCGGCGAGCTCGAGCAGTATTTCGACCGCACGGCGGCCCAGACCTGGGCGCGCCTGACCTCCGAGGCGCCGGTCTCCGGCGTGCGCGCCAAGGTGCGGGCAGGGCGCAATGCGATGCGTGACACGCTGCTCTCCTGGCTGCCCGATGACATGACGGGTCTTACGCTGCTTGATGCCGGCTGCGGTACCGGCGCGCTGGCGCTGGAAGCGGCGCGGCGCGGCGCGCATGTCACCGCCATCGACATCTCGCCCACGCTGGTCGGCCTTGCCGCGGAGCGCAGCGCGGGCCATCCGCGGCTTGATTTCCGCGTCGGCGACATGCTGGATGGCGCACTTGGCCGTTTCGACCACATCGTGGCGATGGACAGCCTGATCCATTACCGCGCCGAGGACGTGGCGCATGCGCTGGAGGGGCTGGCGGCGCGCGCCAACCGCTCGGTCGCCTTCACCTTCGCCCCGGCCACGCCGCTGCTCAACACGATGTGGGCGGTCGGCAAGCTGTTTCCGAAGAAGGACCGTTCGCCCGCCATCCAGCCCACTGGGCATGGCCGGCTGAAGACGCTTCTGGCGCGCGACCGGGGCCTGACGCTCGGCCGCGACCAGCGGATCAGCCGGGCCTTCTACATCTCCCATGCGCAGGAGATCACCCGGGCATGAGGTTCCGTCTTCCGCAGGTCTCGCGCACATGGATGCGCCTGGCGCCGGAATACCTGCCCTTCGCGGATGCCGGCAGCGAGTCGCTGCCGATGTCACGCCTGCTGCGGCTGTCGCTGTTCCAGGTCTCGGTCGGCCTGTGCTCGGTGCTGCTGATCGGCACGCTGAACCGCGTCATGATCGTGGAACTGCACGTGCCGGCCGGGCTGGTTGCGGTGATGCTGGCCATTCCCGTGCTCTTCGCGCCATTCCGCGCGCTGATCGGTTTCAATTCCGACAAGCACCAGTCGGCCCTGGGCTGGCGCCGCTTCCCCTATATCTGGAAGGGCGCGGTGGTCATGTTCTCCGGCCTATCGATCATGCCCTTCGCGCTGATCATTCTCTCGGGCGACAGCCAGGGGCCCGAATGGGCCGGGCCGGCTTCGGCCGCGGTCGCTTTCCTGGTGGTCGGCATCGGCATCCACACCGTGCAGACGGCGGGGCTGGCACTCGCCACCGACCTCACGCCGCCCGAGAAGCAGCCGCAGGTCGTGGCTTTTCTGTCGGTGCTGCTGCTGCTGGGCATGCTGGGTGGTTCGCTGATCTTCGGCGCCATCCTGGCTGATTTCAGCCAGATCAAGCTGATCCAGATGATTCAGGGCTGCGCCGTGGTCTGCCTGCTACTCACCACCGCGGCGCTGTGGAAGCAGGAGATGCGCGGCGCGACGCGTGACATCACGCCTATCGCCGAAAGTTTCTCGGAGGCCTGGAACGGCATGCGCCGGCAGGGGCCGTGGGTGCGCCGGCTGGTCGCGGTGGGCCTGGGCACTGCAGCCTTCACCATGCAGGACATCCTGCTGGAGCCCTATGGCGCGCAGCTGCTGGGGCTTTCCGTGGCCGCGACAACATTGCTGACGGCGCTGCTGGCGGCTGGCGGCATCGTGGGCTTCGTGGTGGCCGCGCGCTGCCTGGTGAATGGGTCGGACCCGCACCGGGTGGCAGGCTTCGGCGCGTTGATCGGCATGTTCGCCTTCGCCTTCATCATCTTCTCCGCGCCGATGAATTCGCAATTCCTGCTCTGCCTGGGCACGGTGCTGATCGGCTTCGGCGCGGGTCTCTTCACCCATGCCACGCTCACCGCCTGCATGCAGGCGGCACCCGCCGGCCAGGCGGGCCTGGCGCTGGGGATCTGGGGCGCGGTGCAGGCCACCTCGGCCGGTGTGGCCGTCGGGGTGGGCGGTGCGCTGCGCGATATTGTCTCCTCCATCGCCCTCGATGGCGGGCTGGGGCCGGGTCTTGTGCATGCCGCCACCGGCTATGGCGTGGTCTACAGCCTTGAGATCGCGCTTCTCTTTGCGACGCTTATTGCAGTCGGACCGCTCGTGCGCCCCGCTGCCTTGGCGCGTGCCGTGCCGTCCCTGCAACCCAGCGCGATGGCGAAGCCATCATCGCTCGGCGCGCAGGTTTGATGCGAGTGCCTTCCCTGCAACCCAGCGCGATGGCGAAGCCATCGTCGCCCGGCGCGCAGGTTTGATGCGAGTGCCTTCCCTGCAACCCAGCGCGATGGCGAAGCCATCGTCGCCCGGCGCGCAGGTTTGATGCGAGTGCCTTCCCTGCAACCCAGCGCGATGGCGAAGCCATCGTC